>JADMIO011294123.1_pt1 | contig 112095 bp, 111 predicted proteins | sample 8958161 | NCBI WGS metagenome assembly JADMIO01 (sample SAMN16585339, study PRJNA669376) | soil metagenome | isolation source: Crop rotation soil | place: USA: Cullars Rotation, Alabama | collected 2011
CGCGACAACTTGTCCACGTGGAATTCTAAGCTTAGGATCCCAATGTGCTGGAAAGAGCTTTTTCCCGCCGTACGCGGCGCTGCTGTTGCACCGTGCGGACCTTCCGGCCCGCCTGCCCAAAACCTGGGCGGCCCTCACGTCGCTCGAGGGGCGGATTGCGGCGCAGCGCATGATCGAATTGAATGCCGCCGTCGAAATTGACGGAAAAACGTTCGCGGACGTTGCCAAAGGGTTTTTCGGCGAGGCGCCGGCCGTGGCACCGGGACAGCCCGCGCGCGGCTTTTGGGCGACGCTGTTCGATCGCGACTTCGCGCGGCTGACCGGCCAGCACCTGCTGCTCGTCTTCGTGTCGCTCGCGGCCAGCTGCGCGGCGGGTATACCGCTGGGCATCTGGGCGGCGCGCTCCGAGGCGGCGCGACGGATAATCATTCCGGCCGTGGGCGTCCTGCAGACGATTCCCGCGCTGGCTTTGCTCGCATTCCTGATCGCTCTGCTCGACCGGATCGGGACGCTGCCGGCCCTGGTCGCGCTGTGTCTGTACGGGCTTCTCCCCATCGTGCGCAATACCGCTACCGGCCTGCAGGAGGTTGCGCGGGGACTCAAGCAGGCGGGCGCCGCGCTCGGCCTCGGCAGCGGCGAAATTCTGCGGCTGATCGAACTCCCGGTGGCGTCGCGCTCCATCATGGCCGGCGTGCGCACGTCGGCCGTCATCAACGTCGGCACCGCGACGATTGCCGCGTTCATCGGGGCGGGGGGCTATGGCGAGCGCATCGTCGCCGGGCTTGCGGTTAATGACAGCGCGTTGCTGCTGGCCGGCGCCGTGCCGGCCGCGGCGCTCGCGATGCTGATCGAAGGCGCCTTCGGCCTCGCCGAAATGGGCCTCGTGCCTCGAGCGTTGCGCGAAGGCGCGCGCCGCGTATGACTTAAGACAAAGTCCAACCCGTGGAGCGGCAGGAATATAACCCTCATCGCTGGTGAACTAATTTGGAACTCGGCTTGTCTGTCGCATAACGGATTGAAGTCGGTTGGGAAGGCTTTCGGTCTGAGGTATACTTAGCGCTTTGTTTTCGCGGGCGAAAGCGCCGGCAAAAGCGCAGGAATCCAAGGACCGGTTTCATGGGCGATCGTGAAGTCGACCAGCAGCTGGTCGAGCGGGCGCAGCACGGCGACAAGAAGGCGTTTGAGCTGCTGGTGGCGAAATACCAGCGCAAGCTTGCGCGACTGTTGTCGCGCTTCATCCGCGATGCGAGCGAGGTCGAAGATGTGACGCAGGAGGCCTTTATCAAGGCTTATCGCGCGTTGCCGTCTTTCCGCGGCGACAGCGCGTTTTATACATGGCTGTACCGGATCGGCATCAATACGGCGAAGAATTATCTCGTCGCGCTGGGGCGCCGTGCGCCGACCGTAACCGAGATCGATAACGAAGAAGCAGAAGACGTGGAAGTCGGCGAGCAGTTGAAGGATATGAATACGCCAGAACAACAAATGATGACGCGGCAGATTGCCGAAACAGTGAACTCCACGCTGCTTAAGTTGCCTGAAGAATTGCGGACCGCAATCACGTTGCGCGAAATCGACGGCTTGAGCTACGAAGAAATCGCCCAGATCATGAATTGCCCGATCGGCACGGTGCGTTCGAGAATCTTCCGCGCCCGCGAAGCGATTGCCGGGCAGCTGCGACCGCAACTCGGGACCCCGAAAGACAGGAGATGGTGATGGATCGACTCTCGGCATTCATGGATGGAGAATCTAGTCCCGCCGAAGCGCACCAGGCGCTGCTGCGCCTGAAAGAGGACGCTGAATGCAGAGAGGCGTGGAGCACCTTCCACTTGATCGGCGACGTCATGCGCGGCGACGCGCTGATGCGCGAAGATTTCATGACGCTGTTTCACGCGCGCATGGAAAGCGAGCCGACCCAGCTTGCGCCGCGGCGCACGCCGTGGCGTAAATATGCGAGCTACGGACTATCCGCCGCCGCGTCGGTGAGCGCGATCGCGATCGTCGCGTCGCTCGTTTTTACCGATAACCCGTTGCTGCCCAAACAGGGCGAGAGGATCGTTACCGCGGATCCGCAGCCTGCCGCGACAGCGCAGGTGAAACCGCACCCCGCGGCCGTTGCCACGCCAGGCAAACTCAACGAATACCTGATGGCCCACCAGGAATACTCGCCGAGCACCGCGATCCAGGGTGTGGCGCCGTATGTGAGAACGATCTCCGAAACGCATGATGGCAACAACCGATAAGGCGCGCCTGCGTCGCACTGCGCCCGCAGTCTTCATGCTGGCAGGCGCCATCGGCTATGGCAGCGCCGTCGCCGCGGACAGTTCGCCGGACGCAATGGCGTGGCTGAAGAAAATGGCCGCCGCTTCGCGGCAGCTCAACTATTCAGGCACTTTTTCCTATACCCACGGCCGGCAGCTGGAGTCCTCCCAGATCGTGCATCTCGTCGACGGCGGCGGCGAGCACGAACGATTGCAGACGCTCGACGGGCCGGCGCGCGAATTCATCCGCAACAACGATAACGTCACCTGCTACCTGCCCGACTCGAAGACGGTCGTCATAGAAAAGCGCACGTCGCGCAAGTTTCCGGCGCTCTTTCCCGAGCAGCTCACCGGAATTACCGACAACTACGTCGTAACGAAAGGCGAGCAGGCGCGGGTGGCCGGCTTCGACTGCCAGACCATCTCGCTCGAGCCCAAGGACAACCTGCGCTACGGCCACAAGTATTGCGCGGAGCTGGCGACGGGCCTTGCGCTGCGCTCGCGCACCTTCAACGAAAAAGGCGAGATGGTCGACATGTTCGTGTTCAACAGCCTGACCCTCGGCTCGGGCGTAAGCAAGGATATGTTGAAGTCGAAGTACGCCGCGGAAAGCCGCACCTGGAACACCGACCGGACGCCGCTCGAGCATCGCGAGGCAGCCGCCGACGGCCGCTGGGACGCGAAGAGCGCGCTCGCCGGATTCCGCAAGCTCACCGAAATGAAGCGCTCGATCCCGGGCCGCAGCGCGCCGGTATCGCACATCGTCTATTCCGACGGCATCGCCGCCGTGTCCGTTTTTCTCGAACCGATGCCGAAGTCGCCGCCGCCCGCCGGCGCGACTTACCAGGGCGCCGTCAACATGTACGTGAAATCGTCCGCCGACCAGATGGTGACCGCGGTCGGCGAGGCGCCGGCGAACACCGTGAAGCAGATCGCCGAATCGTTTACCGCAAAACCGCGTTGACAGCGCCCGGCAGACTGCGACAATGTCGTCATAAGAAGCGCAGTCGCTGATTCTTAGAAAAATAGAGGGATGCAAGATGTCGAATGCAATTGAGGCGCTGAGGGCCGTCCGCTTCTCATGCGCGCGCACGCGCGCCGAATCGGCGATCCGCGGCGCAATCCAGGCCTTCCTGGTGGTCGCCGCATTCTGGCTTTCGCCGCTCGTCGCCGGCGCGCAGCTGCCGGATTTCACGGAGCTCGTCGAGAAGCAGGGCGCCACGGTCGTCAACATCAGCACCACGCAGACCGTGCGCAGCCCGATCGGGTCGGCGCCGCAGGTCCCCCAGTTGCAGGAAGACGATCCGTTCTACGAGTTCTTCCGCCGCTTCGTGCCGAATCCCGGTCCGCGCCAGTTCCAGAACAACTCGCTCGGCTCCGGCTTCATCATAAGTCCCGACGGGTTCATCCTGACCAACGCCCACGTCGTGGAGGCGGCAGACGAAATCAACGTCAAGCTCAACGACAAGCGGGAATTCAAGGCCAAGGTGATCGGAGCGGACAAGCGCACGGACATCGCGCTCATCAAGATCGACGCGACGAATCTTCCCGCGGTCCGGTTCGGCGATCCTAACAAGCTCAAGGTGGGCGAATGGGTCGTCGCGATCGGCTCGCCGTTCGGGTTCGAGAATACGGTCACGGCCGGCATCGTGAGCGCCAAGGGCCGCTCGCTGCCGCAGGAGAACTTCGTGCCCTTCATTCAGACCGATGCGGCGGTCAATCCCGGCAACTCGGGCGGCCCGCTTTTCAACATGCGCGGCGAAGTGATCGGCATCAATTCGCAGATCTACAGCCGCACCGGCGGCTTCATGGGTCTTTCGTTCTCGATCCCGATCGACGTGGCGAACGACATCGCAACCCAGCTCAAAACCTCGGGCAAAGTCACGCGCGGCCGCATCGGCGTGGTGATTCAGCCTGTCACGCGCGAGCTTGCCGAATCGTTCGGATTGCCCAAGCCCGCCGGCGCGCTGGTGAGCTCGGTGGAAAAAGGCAGTCCCGCGGAAAAAGCGGGGATCGAAGTGGGCGACGTCATTCTCAAGTTCAGCGGGCGCGACGTGAACTCTTCGGAAGACCTGCCGCGCCTGGTCGGCGGGACCAAGCCCGGCACCAAGGCGACGGTGCAGGTGATGCGCAACAAAGCGAGCCGCGAGCTGACGCTCGTCGTCGGCGAAATGCCGGAAGAGGCGCGGGCCGAAGCGCGCACGCCGCGCGGCAAGCCGGGCGCCAAGCCGCCCGCCGAGTCGGTAAGCCGGCTCGGCATGACCCTTTCCGAGCCGACGGCCGAGCAGCGCAAGGAGCTCAAGATCACGGGCGGCATTCTCGTCGACGACGCGCAGGGCGCGGCCGCGCGCGCCGGCATCCGGCGCGGCGACATCATCCTCGCGGTCAACAACCAGGACGTCAAATCGCTCGAGCAGTTCACGCAGCTCATGACCCAGTTCGAGAAGGGCAAGATCGTCGCGATGCTCGTGCGGCGCGGCGGCAACGCGCTGTACATTCCGTTCCGCATTGAGTAACAACGCCCTTAGGCTGACGGTTTACGGGCGCACGTATTGTCATTTGTGCGACGACATGGTGGCGGGCCTGCGCGAGATGCAGGCCCGCTTTGCGTTTGAGCTCGAGACCGTGGATGTGGACAGCGATCCGGCGCTCGAAGCGCGCTACGGCGAGCTCGTGCCGGTCCTCGTCGCCGGCGGCAGCGAGCTTTGTCACTATCATCTCGACGCCGCCAAAGTTAATGATTATCTAAGCAAAATCGGCTAAAATCGCGCTTTATTTCAAAAAGGGCACGTTCGGCGTGCCCTTTTTCGTGCATGCAGCACATTCGCAACTTTTCCATCATCGCGCACATCGACCACGGCAAGTCCACGCTGGCCGACCGCTTCATCCAGTTCTGCGGCGGCCTGTCCGACCGGGAGATGGAAGCGCAGGTGCTGGACTCGATGGACCTCGAGCGCGAGCGCGGCATAACCATCAAGGCGCAGACCGCGGCGCTGCAATACCGCGCGCGCAACGGGGACACATATCTGCTGAACCTGATCGACACGCCCGGACACGTCGATTTTTCGTATGAGGTGTCGCGCTCGCTCGCCGCATGCGAGGGGGCGCTGCTCGTCGTCGATGCGTCGCAGGGGGTCGAAGCGCAGACGGTTGCCAATTGCTACACGGCGATCGAGCAGGGCGTCGAAGTCGTGCCCGTCATCAACAAGATCGATCTGCCGTCCGCCGATCCGCAGCGTGTGATCGGCGAAATCGAGGACATCATCGGCATTCCGGCGCAGGAGGCGGTGCGGGCGAGCGCCAAGTCCGGCGAAGGGGTGCAGGACATCCTGGAAGCCGTGATCGAGCGCATTCCGGCGCCGGCGGGCGATCCGGCGGCGGCGTTAAAGGCGCTAATCATCGATTCGTGGTTCGACAACTACGTGGGCGTCGTCATGCTCGTGCGCGTCGTCGATGGCGAGCTCAAGCCCAAAGACCGCATCCTGCTCATGTCCACGCAGACCCAGCATTTGTGCGAGCAGGTCGGCGTGTTTACGCCCAAGTCGCGCAGCAAGGAATCGCTGTCCGCGGGTGAAGTCGGCTTCATCATCGCCGGCATCAAGGAATTGAAGGCGGCGCGGGTGGGCGACACGGTCACGCTCGTCGAGCGGCCCGCGGCCGAGCCGCTGCCGGGCTTCAAGGAGATCCAGCCGCAGGTTTTCGCGGGTCTTTATCCGATCGATTCGAACCAGTACGACGCACTGCGCGACGCGCTCGAGAAGCTGCACCTGAACGATGCATCGCTGCGCTACGAGCCCGAATCCTCGCAGGCGCTTGGGTTCGGATTCCGCTGCGGCTTTCTCGGCCTGCTGCACCTGGACATCGTGCAGGAGCGTCTTGAGCGCGAGTACGGGATGGAGCTCATCACGACAGCACCGACGGTCATTTACCAGGTGTTGTTGAACGACGGGACGCTGCTCGAAATCGAAAACCCGTCGAAGCTGCCCGACCCATCGAAAGTCAGCGAAATCCGCGAACCCATCATAACGGCCTCCATCCTGATGCCGCAGGAGTATGTGGGCTCCGTCATCACGCTCTGCACCCAGAAGCGCGGCGTGCAGAAAAATATGCAGTATCTCGGCCGCCAGGTGATGCTCACCTACGAGCTGCCGCTCAACGAAGTCGTGATGGATTTTTTCGACAAGCTGAAATCCGTGAGCCGCGGTTACGCGTCGCTCGATTACGATTTCAAGGAATACCGCGCCGGCGACCTGGTGCGGCTCGACATTCTGATCAACGGCGACCGCGTGGATGCGCTGTCGCTCATCGTGCATCGCGCGAACGCGCAGTACCGGGGCCGCGAGCTTGCGCAGAAAATGCGCGAGCTGATCCCGCGCCAGATGTTCGACATCGCGGTGCAGGCGGCAATCGGCGCGCATATAATCGCGCGTGAAAACGTCAAGGCGCTGCGCAAGAACGTACTCGCCAAGTGCTATGGCGGCGACATCACGCGCAAGCGCAAGCTGCTCGAAAAGCAGAAAGCCGGCAAGAAGCGCATGAAGCAGGTCGGCAGCGTCGAAATTCCGCAGGAGGCATTCCTCGCCATCCTGCAGGTCGAGAGCAAATAACAGGGATTACTAGATGAATTTTGCATTGATCATGTTCACGCTGCTGGTGATCACCGGCGCGGTGTGCCTGCTCGATCACTACGTGCTGCGCAAGCACCGCGCGGCGGACGCGCACGAGCCGTGGTGGATCGAGTATCCGAAAAGCTTTTTTCCGGTCATCCTGATCGTGTTCCTGCTGCGCTCTTTCCTGGTCGAGCCATTCAAGATTCCGTCCGGGTCGATGCTGCCAACGCTGCTGATTGGCGATTTCATTCTGGTGAACAAGTTCACGTACGGCATCCGCATTCCGGTCATCAACAAGAAAATCCTCGACGTGAGCGCGCCGCAGCGCGGCGAAGTCATGGTGTTCCGTTATCCCGAGAATCCGTCGCTCGATTACATCAAGCGCATCGTCGGCGTGCCGGGGGACAAGGTGAGCTATCAGAACAAACGGCTGTCGATCAACGGGCAGGAGATCACGACCGAGCCCGACGGCCAGTACAACTACGTCGAGACGGGACTCAGCTTCATTTCGACCCAGCGCCTGCAGGAGTTCATCGCTCCCGAGCACACGCACCCGATTCTGATCAATCCGGACATTCCGCCGGTGCGCGTGTCCGACGTCAAGCGATTCCCTTTCTACGAGAATTGCGTCTACAATGAAGCGGGATTTACATGCACGGTGCCGCCCGGCAACTATTTCATGATGGGCGACAACCGCGACAGCAGCAGCGACAGCCGCTACTGGGGTTTCGTGCCGGATGAGAACATCGTCGGCAAGGCGTTCCTGATCTGGTGGAATTTCGACGAGTTCAGGCGCATCGGCCAGTCGATAAAATAACAGGGGGCATTATGCAGAAACAGCGCGGGGTGAGTCTGAGCGGCCTGCTCATCGTTTCGTTCGTACTGATCATGGTGTTGCTGCTGGGTTTCAAGCTCTTCAAACCGTACACGGAATATTTTTCACTGCAAAAGATCTTCAAGGCGATGGCCGCCAAGCCGGAAGTGCGAACCGGCACCCGGCGCGATGCGATGTCGGTATGGGCGAGCTACGCGACTATCGAAAACATCACCTCGATCGGCGGCGACGAGATCGAGATCACCAAGGAAGGCAACGGCGTCGTCATCAGCGCGAGCTATCAGGCGAAGGTCCCGCTCTTCAAGAACTACACCCTGCTCATCGATTTTCATCCGACTTCCGGCGCCGCCGGCGGTCCGTGAGGACGTCGCGGGGCGATTTAAGACTGGTATGGCGCAACACAGCCTCGCTGACATCACGGGATATTCGTTCGCCGATCCGGCCCTGCTGAGCCAGGCACTGACGCACCGCAGTTTCGGCACACCTCACAACGAGCGGCTCGAGTTCCTCGGCGACGGCGTTCTGAACTGCATCATCGCCGCGCTGCTCTTCGAGCGCTTCGACGAGCTGCCGGAAGGTGACCTCTCCAGGTTGCGCGCGAGCCTCGTCAATCAGCAAAGCCTGCATGAGATCGCGCAGGAAATCGGGCTCGGCGGCTACCTGAAGCTGGGCGAAGGCGAAGTCAAATCCGGCGGCGCGCAGCGCCCTTCGATCCTGGCGGACGCGATCGAGGCGTTGATTGGCGCCGCGTTTCTCGACGGCGGATTCGCGGGCGCCAAGGCGATGGTCAGCCGGCTCTTCGAGCGGCGCCTGCGCGGCGCCGATCCGCACGCAATCGGCAAGGACGCGAAAACGCAGTTGCAGGAGTACCTGCAGGGCCGGCGCATGGCTTTGCCCCAGTATTCGGTTGTCGCCACCGGCGGTGAAGCGCACGAGCAGAATTTCCGCGTGGAATGCGTGGTAGCCGAGCTCGACATTCGCACTCAGGGCGAAGGCGCGAGCCGGCGCGCCGCAGAGCAAGTTGCAGCCAAACGCGCCTACGACGAGATTACACGCACATGAGCGAACAGGGTCGAGCTTATCGCGCCGGCTATATCGCAATCGTCGGCCGCCCCAACGTCGGCAAGTCGACGCTGCTCAACCGGCTCGTCGGCCAGAAGCTCTCCATCACTTCGCGCAAGCCGCAGACGACCCGCCAGCGCATCACCGGCATCGTCACGCGCGACGACGCGCAGCTCATGTTCGTGGACACGCCGGGATTCCAGACGCGCCACACGAGCGTGCTGAACCGGCAGATGAATCGCACCGTGACCCAGGCGTTGCAGGACGTCGATGTGATTCTGCTCGTGATCGAGGCTGGGCGTTTCATCGAGGAAGACCGTGCGCTGCTGCCGCTGCTGCCGCGCGGCCGCAAGCTGGTGCTCGTGATAAACAAGAGCGACCGGCTGGCAGAGCGCGCTTTGCTGCTTCCCTTCATCAAGCAGGTTTCTGCCGCCCACGCGTTCGACGAGATCGTGCCGGTATCGGCCACGCGCGGAGGCGGCATCGAAGAGCTCGTCAAGACCATCGTCCGCTATCTGCCGGAGCAGGCCGCGCTTTATGGGCCGGACGAGATCACGGAGTCGAGCGAGCGTTTCCTTGCCGCGGAATTGATTCGCGAAAAACTATTCCGCCTCCTCGGCGACGAACTGCCGTATGCGAGCGCGGTCATAATCGATAAATTCGCGGTGGAAGGCGCGCTGCGGCGAATTCACGCTTCGATCATCGTCGACAAGGACGCCCACAAGGGCATCGTGGTCGGCGCCAAAGGGGCGCAATTGAAAACGATCGGCACCAAGGCGCGCCTGGACATGGAAAAGCTCTTCGGCGGCAAGGTCCACCTCGAGCTGTGGGTGAAGGTCAGGCGCGGCTGGGCGGAAAATCAACAGATCATGAAACAACTCGGCTATGGCTGATGCAGGCAGGGCGCGGCACGACTCGGAACCCGCCTTCGTGCTGCATAGCTATCCGTACCGCGAAACCAGCCTCATCATCGAAACGTTCACGCGCAACCACGGGCGTATCGCGCTGGTGGCAAGGGGCGCGCGGCGTCCGCGCTCGCTGCTGCGCGGGGTGCTGCTCGCGTTCCAGCCGATCCTGCTCTCCTGGAGCGGCAAGACCGAGCTGCGCACGCTGCACAAGGCGGAGTGGCAGGGCGGCCTGCCGCAGTTGACCGGCCGCGCATTGCTGTGCGGCTTCTATCTCAACGAGCTTATGCTGAAGCTGCTCGCGCGCGAGGACTCCCACGAAGCGCTGTTCGAGACCTATCACGCCGCGCTGGCCACGCTGTCGAACGGCGGAGACCACGCGATGACCCTGCGCAGCTTCGAGCAGCGACTTCTGAAGGAAGCGGGCTATGCGCTGACGCTCGACCGCGACGCGGTCAGCGGCGAAGAGATACGCGCCGAGTGCACGTATCATTATCTGATGGAGCGCGGTCCGGTGCGCGTAAACCCGGCGGGACTGCGCGCGGCGGAAGGCGGTCAGGCGGAGGAAAACCGGTTAGAATTGGCCGGTCAAACGCTCCTCGACATGGCGCGCGACGACTACACGAACCCGGCTACTCAGCAGCAAAGCAAGGCTTTGATGCGCATCCTGATCAATCACTTCCTCGGCAACCAGACCCTGAATACGCGCCAGCTGCTGAAGGACATGCAGCAGCTATGACGCGTCTCAGCGTCAACCTCAACAAGGTCGCACTGCTGCGCAATCAGCGGACACTCGGCATTCCGAGCGTCACGCGCGCGGCGACGCTCGCGCTCGATGCCGGCGCACAGGGCATCACGGTGCATCCGCGGCCCGACGCCAGGCATATCCGCGCGGACGACGTGCGCGAGCTGAAAGCGCTGCTCGCGGGCCGCCGCGAAGCCGAGTTCAACATCGAAGGCAATCCGTTCGAGAACCTGGTCGAGATCGTGCGCGAATCGCGGCCGCATCAGGCAACCCTCGTGCCTGACGATCCGGGGCAGGCCACTTCTGATCACGGCTGGGATCTTAAGCGCGACGCGCACCGGTTGCGGCCCGTGATTGCGGAATTGAAAGCGCTCAACGTCCGAGTGAGCCTTTTTATGGATCCGGTGCCCGATGCCATCGCGCTCGCGCGTGAGCTCGGTGCGGACCGCATCGAGCTCTATACCGAGCCCTATGCGCGGGATTTTGGCGGACCTCGGGAGCGCGCGACGATTGCAAGCTATTCCGCTGCGGCGCGAGCAGCGCAAAAGGCCGGCCTCGGCGTCAATGCGGGCCACGATCTCAACCAGCAAAACCTGCCGCGGTTTTTGCGCGAGGTGCCCGCTGTACTCGAAGTTTCGATCGGGCACGCGCTGATCGCCGATGCACTGGAAGCGGGCCTAGTACCCACCGTGCGCGGCTATCTCGCGGCGATTGCCAGCGCGTCCGCATGATTTACGGCATCGGCGTGGACGTGATCGAGCCGCAGCGCGTGAAACGGCTGCTGGAAAAATACGGCGAGCGTTTCGCGCGCCGCGTGCTGACGACGCGGGAATGGCCCGGCTACGCCAAAACCGTCAACCCTGTGCTCTTCGTCGCCAATCGTTTCGCGGCGAAAGAAGCGTTTTCCAAGGCCATGGGCACCGGCTTCCGGTTTCCGGTCACGCTTCAGTGCATCAGTATCGTCCCGGACCGGCGGGGCAAGCCCAATTTCGAATTCGCCCCGCGCCTCGCGGAGCTCGTTGCGGCCGAAGGCATCACCGGCCACCATGTGACGATCAGCGACGAGAAAAGCCTCGCGTGCGCCTGCGTGGTGCTGGAAAAACAATGAGCTCTCCACTGCAACTCTCGCACGGCCCCGTCATGCTCGACGTCGCGGGGGCTGCCCTCACCGACGACGATCGCGAGCGCCTCGCGCATCCGCTGGTGGGCGGCGTCATTCTTTTCGCGCGCAATTACGAATCGCCCGAGCAGGTTGCCGAGCTCACGCGCGAAATCCATGCCGTCCGCCAGCCGCCGCTGCTCATCTGCGTCGATCACGAAGGCGGGCGCGTGCAGCGTTTTCGCGACGGCTTTACCGTGCTGCCGGCCATGCGTGAGCTCGGCGCAGCCTGGGAATCGGACCCGAAGCGCGCGCGCCGGCTGGCGGAGCAGGTTGGATACGTTCTGGCGGCAGAATTGCGTGCACGCGGCGTGGACTTGAGCTTCACGCCGGTGCTCGACGTCGATCACGGCAACAGCAGCGTCATCGGCGACCGCTCGTTTCACAGCGATCCCGCCGCGATCGGCGAGCTCGGCGTGGGGCTCATGCGCGGATTGCGCCATGGCGGAATGTCCGCGGTCGGCAAGCATTTTCCAGGGCACGGGCATGTCACGGCGGATTCGCACCATGAAATTCCCGTCGACGAGCGGCCGCTGGCAGCGCTCGAGCATTCGGACCTGAAGCCGTTCCGTCGGCTGATCGAGAACGGGCTCGGCGGCATCATGCCCGCGCACGTGATTTATCCCGCCGTAGATGACAAGCCCGCGGGCTTCTCCGCGATCTGGCTGAAGCAGATCCTGCGCCGGCAACTGGGATTCAACGGCATGATTTTCAGCGACGACCTGTCGATGGAAGGCGCGAGCGTCGCGGGCGGAGTGGTGGATCGCGCCTACGCCGCGGTGCGCGCCGGCTGCGACATGGTCCTCGTCTGCAACGATCCGCAATCGGCGGACGAGCTGCTCGACAACTTCGACTTCACGATGCCGGCGACTTCGCTGACGCGGCTTGCGCGGGTGCACGGTCGCGGCGGGCCGGAGTCGGTGGCGCAGCTGCAGCACGATCGTTATTACCTCGACGCGGTCGCGGCCGTGCGCGCTATCGGCGTCAACAGCGACGACCTGCCGTTGTACCGTTAGCGGCGGCGATGCCGCCATGAAGTTCAAAGCCGACTGCCGCGATTGTCCGCGGCTCGCTGCGTTTCTCGCCGGCGTGCGCAAGAAGCATCCCGATTACCATGCGCGCCCGGTCGCGCCGTTCGGCGATCGCTACGCTCGCCTTATCATCGTCGGTCTCGCGCCCGGCATGCACGGCGCGAACCGCAGCGGCCGCCCGTTCACCGGCGACTTTGCGGGCATCCTCCTGTACGAAACGCTGCACAAGTTCGGTTTCGCGAGCGCGCCGCAGTCCGTGAGCCGGGATGATGGCCTGCGTCTTATCGATTGCCGGATCACGAACGCCGTCAAATGCCTGCCGCCGCAAAACAAGCCGGAGCCTGCCGAGGTGAAGGAGTGCAACAAGTACCTTGCGACGGAGCTCGCCGGCATGCCCAAAGGCAGCGTCGTTCTCGCACTGGGAACCATTGCGCACGAATCGGTGCTGCGCGCATTTGGCCTGAAGAAGAGTGCTTACGCGTTCGCGCACGGGGCGCGGCACGAGCTGCCGAACGGGCTCGTGCTTTTCGATAGCTACCACTGCAGCCGCTATAATACGCAGACCCGCCGCCTGACCGCCGCGATGTTCGAAGCCGTGTTCGCCGACATCTCGCTCTACTTGAAGCGTGTTCGATCCTGACGAAGTCATCGCCAACCTGCCGCACCGGCCTGGCGTCTACCGCATGCTCGGCGCGAACGGCGATGCGCTGTACGTAGGCAAGGCAGGCGACCTCAAAAAACGCGTTTCGTCTTATTTCCAGAAGCAGTCGGGGCTGTCGCCGCGCATCCGCGTGATGCTCGGTCAGGTGCACGCGCTCGAGACGACCGTCACGCGCTCCGAAGCCGAGGCGCTGCTGCTCGAGAACAACCTCATCAAGGCGCTCGCCCCGCGCTACAACATCCTTTTTCGCGACGACAAGTCGTACCCGTACATGGTGCTGACCAAGCACGAATTCCCGCGTCTCGCGTTTCATCGCGGCAGTCGCGACCCGGCCAACCGCTATTTCGGGCCGTTTCCGAATGCCGGCGCGGTGCGCGAGAGCATGCAGCTGCTGCAGAAGGTATTTCGCATCCGCACCTGCACGGACAACGTCTACGACAACCGCTCGCGCCCCTGCCTGCTGTACCAGATCAGGCGCTGCACCGCGCCGTGCGTTGGCCATATAAGCGCCGAGGACTATGCGCACGACGTAAAAAGCGCCGAGCTTTTCCTCCGCGGCAAAGACGACGAAGCGATGGAGCGCCTGATTGCGCGCATGGAGGCGGCGGCCGAGGCGCAGAACTACGAGCAGGCGGCGATCTTCCGCGACCAGCTCGGCGCATTGCGGCGGGTGCGCGAAAAGCAGTTCGTCGCGAGCCACATCGCGCGCGATGCCGACATCATCGCGGCCGCCGCCGAAGGCGAAATCGTTTGCGTGAACCTCGTGATGATCCGCGGCGGCCATCATCTGGGCGACAAGAATTTCTTTCCGCGCAACGCGGCAGGACGGGAGATGGCGAGCGTCATCGAGGCGTTCATCGGCCAGCATTACGCGAACGGCGGCGCGCCGCAGCTGATCGTGACCGGTACCGCGATGGCCGACGAAGCGCTCGCGCAGTTTCTGTCCGATCTGTCGGGCCACAAGGTGCAGATCGTGGTGAACCCCGTGGGTGAGCGCGGCGTGTGGCTCGAGATGGCGACCAAGAATGCCCGGCTCGGCGCGCAGCAACAGTTGAGCCTGCAGGCGAGCCAGGAAGCGCGGCTGACGGCGCTGCAGCAGGCGCTCGAGACGGGGGAGCCGGTGCGGCGCATCGAGTGCTTCGACATCAGCCACACGATGGGCGAGGCGACGGTGGCGTCGTGCGTGGTTTACGACAACGCCGCCATGCAGAAGGGCGAATATCGCCGGTTCAACATCACGGGCATCGAGCCGGGCGACGACTACGCCGCCATGCGCGACGTGCTGACCCGCCGCTATCGGCGCGTCGTTGCGGGCGAATCAAAGGTGCCCGATCTCGTGCTGATCGACGGCGGCAAAGGCCAGCTCGGCGTCGCGAACGAGGTCTTCACCGAGCTCGGATTGACCGACGTGCTGCTGGTCGGCGTCGCCAAGGGCGAAGAGCGCAAGCCCGGCCTCGAGCAATTGATCATCCCGGGGCGCGCAAACCCGCTACAATTGCCCCCTGAACATCCGGCGCTGCACCTGATTCAGCAGATCCGCGACGAAGCGCACCGTTTCGCGATCCAGGGCCATCGCGCGCGGCGCGGCAAGACGCGCAACACGTCGACGCTCGAAAGCATCGCGGGCATCGGAGCGAAACGGCGGCAAAGCCTGCTTGCGCGCTTCGGCGGATTGAAGGGACTCATGTCGGCGAGCGTCGATGACATTGCCCAGGTTGACGGCATCAGCCGCGAGCTCGCGGTGCGCATATACGAACAATTACATTGAAATGCCGCTGAACGTCCCGATACTTCTTACCTGGCTGCGGATTCTGCTCATTCCGCTCTTCGTCGGCATCTTTTATTTCGAGAAAAGCTGGGTGTCGCTGCCGAACCAGAACCTGGTCGCAACGGTGATCTTCGTGCTCGCGGCAGTGACGGACTGGCTCGACGGCTGGCTCGCGCGCAAGCTCGACCAGACCTCCGCGTTCGGCGCGTTTCTCGATCCGGTCGCCGACAAGCTGATGGTGGCGGCGGCGCTGATCGTGCTCCTGCAGCTCGGCCGCGTGGATGCGATCGTCGTGCTGATCATCATCGGCCGCGAGATCACCATCTCGGCGCTGCGCGAATGGATGGCGCAGCTCGGCGAATCGAAAAGCGTGGCGGTCTCGTTCGTCGGCAAGATCAAAACGACGTTGCAAATGGTCGCGATCCCGCTGCTTCTGTATGACGACGTGATTGGGAAATTCGACCCGCACCTCGTCGGCACCTGGCTCATTTATGCAGCGGCCGTGCTGACACTCGTGTCAATGGCCTACTATCTCAAGATGGCGCTGCCGCAAATCAATAAACGCATGTAAACAAGGGCTTTCTTGACCACGGCAGACGGCCTTACTATAATGCGCCTTCCATCGCGGGAATAGCTCAGTTGGTAGAGCGCAACCTTGCCAAGGTTGAGGTCGGGAGTTCGAGACTCCTTTCCCGCTCCAGATTCCGGGAAAGCGAAATGCTTCGCTTTCCCGTTTTAGTTTAAAGTGCCTGACGCAACGACAGGCACTCCCTGGACAGCGGCGCGGTAGCAAAGCGGTTATGCAGAGGATTGCAAATCCTTCCAGGGCGGTTCGACTCCGCCCCGCGCCTCCATATTTGTGAACGCTCTGCCCGGATGGTGAAACTGGTAGACACAAGGGACTTAAAATCCCTCGGCTGGAAACGGCTGTGCCGGTTCGAGTCCGGCTCCGGGCACCAAACCTCCCTCGATAGCAGTCGCGCCCCGATTAGATAGGGCGGCATTCGCGCACCTGCGAACCCAGCCAGCGGCGGAACAGCTTAACCTTGCGCAGTCCGGCGTCGCGCTCGCGGCAGAGGAAGCAATATTCGCCCGCGCTTTTCACGCGCGCACTGAACGGAAACGCGAGCTCTTCGAGCCAGTCGAGGCTTTGCAAGTGGAGCGAGGACGCAATCGCGATGCCGCGATGATTGCGCGCCGCCTGCAGCGCCATGAAAAAATGTCCGAACACTAATTTGCTTTTGCCGGTCACGTTGCCCGCGTGCACCGCGCGCAGCCAATCCGGCCACGCGGACTCGCGGCTCGCCACGTGGATCATCGGGTAGTGGCGCAGGTCGGCAGGCGCTTTGAGCGGTGGGCCGTCGCGCAGCAGCTTGCGGCTGCACACCGGCACGAGAATCTCGTCGCATAGCTTGTGCGCGTAGATTCCGTTCCAGCTTTTGACCATCTCATGCGGAATGCGCGGCTGGTCGCGCCCATAACGGCGGCCGGGACGCGGCCCCAACCTGATCGCAACATCGACGTCGTCGCGGGCGAAATCGACGGGCTGAATCGAGGTCGCAACGTCGACCTCGATATCGTGATGCGTTTCCGTGAAAGTCGACAGCCGCGGCAGCAGCCATAAATTCGCCGTTGTCGGCATGATGGTGACCTTGAGCGCCGTTTTCGGCGACAGCGCGTCATTCGTCGCGTCTTCGATGGCGTCCAGCCCCGTAGATATGGCGCCGAGATAGCTGCGGCCGAACGGCGTCAACTCGACGCGGCGCGTGTGACGCGTGAAGAGCGGCTGCTTCAGAAAGCGCTCGAGCGTCTTGATGTTGCGGCTGACGGCGCTTTGCGTGACGTTCAACTCCGCTGCCGCCTGCAGGAAGCTCGTGTGGCGTCCGGCGGCTTCGAACGCGCGCAATGCTACCAGAGGCGGAAGATGTCGTTTCATCTATACATGAGTTTAAGTCAACCATAAGGTGCATACAAATCGGTTGCTGGGGCGGGGCCGTCTCCTATATTTTCAGGCGTCATGCCGCCTACAGGTCCCATGAACGATACGCAAACCCGGCTCGGCGTCGATATCGGCGGCACGTTCACCGACATCGTCATGATTTCGGGCGAGGGCACGGTCTACAGCAAGAAACTCCTGTCCACCCCGGCCGACTACAGCGCGGCCATCGAGGATGGCGTCAGCTCGCTGTGCGGCGATCTCGGGATCGATGCCCATCGCGTCAGCGAGTTCGTTCACGCCACGACCATCGCCACCAATACCATCATCGAGCGCAAAGGCGTGAAGGTCGCGCTCGTGACCACGGCCGGGTTCCGCGACGTGCTGGAGCTCGCGCGCTTCCGCGCGCCGCGTCCCTACGACGTGCAGTTCCGCAAGCCGGATCCTCTGGTGCCGCGGCAATTGCGATTCGAAGTAGAGGAGCGCATCGCCGCCGACGGCAGCATCGTCCGGCCGCTGGACATGACGGCGCTCGAAGACATCGCGTGCGCCCTGGAAAAAGCCGGCGTCAAAGCGCTCGCCATCTGTTTCATCAATTCGTGCGCGAACAGCGCGCATGAAGCCGCGGCGGCCTCATTTTTCGCGCGGCGTCTGCCTGGCGTCTCGGTGACGGCGTCGACGGCATTGCTGCCGCAGCTCGGCGAATTCGAGCGCACGAGCAGCACGGTCATCAATGCTTACATCCGGCCGGTGGTCAAGCAGTACGTCGATTCGCTCGAACAGCGGCTGAAGTCGCTGAAAATCGACGCGCCGCTCATGATCATGCAGTCGAGCGGCGGCATTGCGCCGGGCGCGATGGTGTCGAGCACGCCGATCACGATCATCGAATCGGGGCCGGCGGCAGGCGTGCTGGGCGGGCAGCGATTAGGAATTCACACGGCGATGCGCGACATGATCGTATTCGACATGGGCGGCACGACGGCAAAAGCCACGATCATCGAAGATTTTCAGTTCGGCGTCAGCCGCGAAGCCGAGGTCGGCGGCGGCGCAGTGCTCGGCCAGCGCATGATCAAGGGCGCCGGCTATCCGGTGCAGGTACCGACGATCGACATCGCCGAAGTGGGCGCGGGCGGCGGGAGTATCGCGGCCGTGGACGAGGCCGGCGGCATCAAGGTTGGTCCGCGCAGCGCCGGCGCGGATCCGGGCCCCGTCTGTTACGACCGCGGCGGCACGCAGCCGACAGTGACCGACGCCAATTTGCTGCTGGGCTATCTGAACGCGGACGCGCTGGTCGGCGGAGAGCTGCCGCTCAATTTCGGCAAGGCGCGCGACGCCATCCGCCGCATCGGCAACGAGATCCGGCTCGACGAAACCGAAGCCGCATACGGCATACACCTGATTGCCAATGCGACGATGCTGCGCGCGCTGCGCGCGATCTCGTCGGAACGCGGCCGCGATCCGGCTAAGTTCGTGCTGTTCGCGATCGGCGGCAACGGGCCGGTGCACGCCGCGACGCTCGCGGAGGCGGGCGGGCTCACGCATGTCGTGGTGCCGCCGGTCGCGGGTCTTTTCAGCGCGCTCGGCATGCTGTTCGCCGACGTCGAGCACCAGCTCGTCAGGAGCTTCTACCGGCCGCTCAGGAAAACGTCGGTCGAGGACTTCAATGCTGTGGCAGCCGATCTCATCTCGGGCGGGCGCGCACTGCTTGCTACCGAAGGTTTCGCCGCTGCAGACCGGCAACGGATCGTGATTTCCGTTGACATGAAGTACGTCGGCCAGACGTCGCCGCTCGCCGTGCAGCTCGCCGATTATCCGGCCGGACCGGGTACTTTCGAATCGCTCGTCAAGGCGTTCGAAGCCGAGCATATGAAAGTGTTCGGCTACGTGCCGCAGGGCGATGCGCTGCAATTCGTCGCGCTCAAGGCCATTTGCAGCGGCATTCCCCAGACTCCACGCATGCCTGCGCAGGTCAAACGCGGCAACGAGCCGGGCATGAAGACGGCGAGCCGCAAGGCGTATTTCGGGGACGCGCATGGATGGCTCGAAACGCGGGTCCTGTCGCGCGCCGGGCTCGGCGGCAATGCGCAGCCCGGCCCCTTGATCGTCGAAGAATACGACACCACCGTGATCGTGCGTCCGGGATGGTCTGCGCGCACGGATGCGTGGAACAACATTCACATGGAACGCAGCGCGTCATGAAAATGGAACGAGTGGCGGCGCGCATCAATCCTGTCAAGCGCGAGCTTCTGAATAACGCTCTTGTCACGATCGCCGACAACGTGATGGTCATGATCGTGCGCACCGCGCGCTCGGCGAACGTCAAGAACAGCCTCGATTTCTCGGCGGCAATCCTCGACGGCAACGGCCAGCTCGTCGCGCAGGGGCTCGCCGTGCCGGTGCACCTGGGGGCGATGATGCCTGCGCTCAAGGGCTGCCTCGATTACTTCGGCAACGATATCGCCGACGGCGACATGCTCGTCTGCAACGACCCGTACTCTGGGTGCAGCCATCTGAACGACGTCTACATGTTCAAGCCGGTCTTCGCCGAGGGGCGCTGCGTGGCGTGGATCGGCATCATCCTGCATCACACGGATCTGGGTGGCCGGGTGGCGGGAGGCAACGCCGCCGACAGCAACGAAATTTTCGAAGAAGGCCTGCGCATACCGCCGACCAAGATCGTCGAGGCCGGCAAAGTCGTGACCGCCGTCCTGCGCATCATCGAATTCAACACGCGCGTTCCGGAACGCGTCCTCGCCGATATTCATGCCGAGATGGCAGCGATCGAGCTCGCATCGAAAGAGCTCGCGAATCTCATCCGCCCGTGGGACGTGAGCGAATTCTGCACCTATCTCGAGGATTTAATCGATTATTCGGAACGCCTGACCCGTGCGCAAATCAAGACGCTGCCCGCCGGCGTCACGGAATTTACCGACTGGAACGACGACGACGGCGTGGGCGGCGGGCCCGTCAAGATTCACGTGCGGCTAACCAAGCAGGACGATCGCATCACCGTGGATTTCAGCGGCACTGACCATCGCACCGGCGGCGCGGTGCACAGCCATTACGCGTTTACCGCCTCGTGCGCATATGCCGCGATCCGCACGGTGCTCGATCTCAACATACCGAGCAACGCCGGCTTTTATCGCCCGATCGAAGTGATCGCGCCGGTCGGCACGTTCGTCAATGCGCCTTTTCCTGCAGCGTTCGGCTCGCGCGGACAGAGCGGATACCGCATACGTACCGCGGTGCTCGGCGCGCTGGTCAAACTACTTCCGGACCGCCTCACGGCCTGCACGGGTGGCTCCGAGTTCGCGATTTCGGTCTCGACGCACGACGATGAAGGGCGCCGCTCGCTGCACCTCGAATTCCACAACAACACCGGCCACGGCGGCGGTCCCGACCGCGACGGCCAGGACGCGGGGCCGAACTGCATCGGCAACCTCGCGAACATGCCGGTCGAATTCATCGAAGCGGAAAATCCGCTGCGCATCGAGCAATACGGATTCGTGCCCGATACCGAAGGGCCGGGAAAATTTCGCGGCGCGCTCGGCATCGTTCGCGAATACCGGATCCTTGCCGATGAAGCGATGGTACAGGTCCGCCAGGATCGTTTCCTGCACGCGCCGTGGGGCGTTTTCGGCGGCGAGGACGGCGCCTGCGCCTCGGCGAAGCTCAACCCTGGAACCGGCGGCGAGGAAGTGCTGCCGTCGAAATTCATCAGGCGGCTCAAGCGCGACGACGTGCTGCGCGCGGTGATGGCTGCGTCCGGCGGTTACGGCAACCCGCTCGAGCGCGACCCGGCGGCTGTCGCGCAGGATGTGCGCGAGCGAAAGATCAGCATCGAACGGGCGCTGGCGAAGTACGGTGTTGTCATCGATCCCGCGACCGGCGACGCGGATAGGGCGGCAACGGCGCGTTGGCGCGGCACCTCGGCGCGCTGATGCGGGTAAAGAGGGAAACGAACGATGAACCGTAGCGCAATCTTTAAACGCCTGGCGGTTGCGGCACTGCTCGTGATCGCGTGCGTGCACGGCGCAGGCGCGGCAGAGCCGCATACGGAGGCGCGCCCCATCCGATTGATCGTGCCGTTCGCGCCCGGCGGTGCTTCGGACGTGCTCGCCAGAATCATCGCGCAGCATTTGACGGAATCGCTGAAACGACAGGTGATCGTGGACAATCGTCCCGGCGCGGGCGGCAACATCGGCATGGGCATTGCGGCAAAGGCGACGCCCGACGGCAGCGTGATGTCCATCGCGAGCAGTGCCTTTGTCGTCAATCCGAGCCTTTACGATCAGGTCCCGTACGATGCCATCAAGGATTTCGCGCCGGTCACCAACCTGGCAAGCGCTTCGACGGTTCTTGTCGTGCACCCCTCGGTGCCCGCGAAGTCTTTGAAGGAACTGGTTACCCTGATCAAATCCTCGCCGGGCAAATTCAATTACGCGTCGTCGGGCGCCGGCACCGGACAGCATCTCGCAGGCGAGCTCTTCAAATCATCGGCGGCGCTCGATATCTCGCACATTCCATTCAACGGCGCCGGACCCGCAGTGATCGCGGTGCTTGGGTCGCAGGTGCAGATGGGATTTTCTTCGCTGCCGGCGGTACGTGCGCAGATCGCCAATGGCGGCTTGCGCGCGATCGCCGTGACGACGAAAAAGCGCGCAGCGGCAATTCCGGACGTGCCGACCTTCGACGAATCGGGTTACCCGGGCTTCGAGGTCGATTTCTGGCAAGGACTCGTGCTCCCCGGCGGCACCCCCCGCGCGGTGGTGAATCGCATGAACGCGGAAATCGTGAATATGCTGCAAGGCCAGGACGTCAGGAAACGGCTCGACGGTCTTGGCTTCGAGCCGGTGGGCAGCTCGCCCGACGAGTTCGCGAAGCAGATCGCGGCCGAACTCGCGAAGTGGAGCAAGTTCATCAAACAAGCGGGGATCAAACTCTGATGAGTTCCGCGACGAGCCTGGCGCGACCCAACCGCTTCGAGATCGATCTCAAGGCGGTGGCGAATTGCGTTCGCAAGATCCGCGAAACCGTCGGACCGTCGACCTTCTTCTTCGCGACGCTCAAAGCGAATGCGTATGGCTACGGGCTCCTGCCGGTCGCCAAGACCGTCGTTGCCAGCGGCGCCGATGCGATTTCGCTCGTAACGCTCGACGATGCGGTCGCGTTGAGGAAGGCAGGCATACGAGTTCCCATCATGGTTTACGCCGGCAGCGTGCCCGACGAGCACATCGTGAAAGCCGCGGAAAACTACGACCTGATCCCGACTTTGCATTCCGATGAGTCGCTGGCAGCGTACGCGCGCCTCGCAGTGCGTCAGATCAAAGTCGCCGTCAAGCTCGAGGTCGGCCCCGAGCGGATTGGCGTCGTCGCGGAAGACGCCGTGCGCTTCGTCAAGGCGGTGGCGGCCTGCCCGAATCTCAAGCTTCACGTGTTGAATGCGCATCCCAACGTTCCCGCGGGCGGCCGCAGCGAAGACGTGCTGAGGTGGCAGTTCGAGCGCTTCATGCGCGCGTGCAGCGCGATCGAGCAGGCCGGCATTCAGGTTCCGTACAAGGTCGTCGCGAGCTCGAAGGTTTTGCGCCTTGCGGGCCAATCGATGGTGCTGAATGCGGTCGACCCCGGCGCGGCGCTGTTCTCCGCGCTCGAGCCGGGCATGCCGGCGGATGGGTATCAACCGTTTCGCGCGCTCACGAGCCGGCTCATTCAAGTGCGAGCGGTCACGCGGACGCATTTCATCGAGGAAGCGCCGTTCGGCATCACGCCCGGTATGCGCATCGGCATCATTCCGATTGGCTACAGCGACGGCGTGCACCGGCTGCATTGCGGCGAAGTGCTGGTGCGCGGCGCGCGGGTGCCGATACTTGCTGCGCCCTCGCTCGAGTACACGCGCATCGATCTGACCGGCATCCCTGACGCGGCAGTCGGCGACGAAGTTGCAATCATCGGCGCGCAGGGCGGCGAGCGGATAACACCCGAGGATGTCGTGAAAGCGCAGAAAGCCGCGCGCGTTTCCGACCTTGCGCTCGAAGTGAGGCCGACGATACCCCGGATTTATCTCGATGAATGACCCCCTGTTTTCCAATATTCCAACGCCAAGAGGTTCTTATGGATACGCCGCTTTCACGCACTGACGCCATCGCCGCCGCGCGCAGCCACTTTCCGGGCATGCAGGACTGCACTTATCTGGACCTCGGCGGACGTGGGCTCCTCTCGACCGAGGTCGTGGCGGCGATCGATGGCCATCTCAAGGACGCGATGTACGGCAAGGTGGACAAAGATCGCCTGTTCGCGATCACTGAGGAAGCGCGCATGCGTTACGCGCGACTCATCAATGCGGATCCGGACGAGGTCACCTACACGAAAAATATTTCGGAAGGTCTCAACATCGTCGCTTCGTCGCTCGACTGGAAGAGCGGCGACAACGTCATCGTCTGCCCGCAGCTCGAGCATCCGAACAACATTTACCTGTGGCTCAATCTCCAGCGCTACGGCGTGGAAGTGCGCTTCGTCAACCACCGCGACGGCTATATGCCGATCGACGAGATGATCGACGCGATCGACGGCCGCACCCGCATCCTGACCGTCTCGAGCGTGTCGTTCTCGCCGGGTTTCCGTACTGACGTCGACCGGCTCGGCGCGGCATGCCGCGAGCGCGGCGTCCTGTTTCTCGTCGACGGCGCGCAATCCGTGGGCGTGCTGCATACCGACGTCAAGGCCTCGAACATCGACGCGCTCGCGGTTTCGACGCAAAAAGGCCTGCTCGCACTCTACGGCATGGGCTTTTTGTACGTGCGGCGGCCGCTTGCGGAGAAGATGCACCCGCCGTACATCGCGCGCTTCGGCATCGACATGGGCAAAGCGGACGCGCACGAGTCGGACGTCGGCGACCGCTCGTTCAAGTTTATGCCGGCGGCGCGCCGCTTCGACCTCGGCAATTACAATTTTGCAGGCGTGTGCGCGGTACACGCATCGCTCGAGCTTCTTCTGAAGCTCGGCACGAAGAGCATCGAGGCCCATGCCGTTAAACTCGCGCACACCCTGTCGCTGCGTTTGATCGAAATGGGCTTGCCGGTGTGCGGCGGCAGGCCCGGTCCCCACATCGGCGAGATTGTCACGGTGGGCCAGTACGGGTCGGGCGGGGACAAGGCGAGCAGCGACGAGCGCATGAACAAGCTCTACGCGCACCTCTCGGCGAATCGCGTCAAGCTCTCGATGCGCCGCGGCGTGCTTCGCTTCTCCTTTCATGCATACAACAACATGGATGACGTCGAGCGCGTCGTGAAGCTCGCGAAGGAAGCGGTGCGCTGATGCCGGCCGCATTGGCCGGTAGGCGGCGACGATGGTAAGCTGTCGTCATTGCCGTCAGAAATGACCACCCGGACCGCGGACTTTCATGATTGTTTACGACCTCACCTGCGCGAACGACCACAGCTTTGAAGGCTGGTTTGCTTCGAGCGCGGATTTCGAGCGCCAGCAGCAGGCCACGCAGTTGAATTGCCCGCTGTGCGGCGATTCGACGATCACCAAAGGCTTGCAGGCGCCGTACGTGAATACCGGCGCCGCCGTGCAGCCTGTGCAAGCGCAGAACACCGCGCCGAAGACAGCACAGGCCGCGGGCAGCGCGAGTGGACAGTACATGAATATCGGCCCCGACGTCGTGCGGCTCATCGAGCAGCTCATTGCAAATACGGAAGACGTCGGCAAGGCATTCCCGGAGGAAGCGCGCAAGATTCATTACAACGAAGCGCCCGAGCGCAACATCCGCGGCAATGCGACGCCCGACGAGGTGGAGGAATTGCGTGATGAAGGCATCGAAGTGGTCGCGGTGCCGGTGCCGCGTCATCTAACGGACAAGCCGCACTGACCGAGGCTGAAAGACATGCGTGTATAAGCACATCCTGATTCCGACCGACGGCTCGAAGCCTGCCGGCAAAGCGGCGAAGCAAGGCATTGTGCTGGCAAAGTCGCTGGGCGCGACGCTGACGACGCTCCACGTCGCGCCGGAATTTCAGATGGTCGTGGACGAGGGCTTCGTGATGCCCAACGTCGATGACATGAAGAAACGTTTCGACGCGCAGACGCTCAAGCAGGCGCAGAAGATCGTCGACGCCATCGGAGCCGAAGCGAAGGCAGCGCGGGTCAAATGCGAAACAGTGATCGTGCGCGGCGCGCGCCCTTACGAGGTCGTTCTCCAGCACGCCAAAAAGGCGAAGTGCGACCTGATCGTCATGGGCTCGCACGGCCGCACCGGGCTCGCGCACATCCTGCTCGGCAGCGAAACGTCCAAGGTCCTCACGCATTCGAAGATTCCGGTGCTCGTAGTGCGCTAGCGCTCGGGCCCCCGGGCGTTGCGCCGCTTGCAGGCTAGAATGCGGTTCCCGACAACGCCGTTCGTTCAATCGCCGTGACTTCGCTGCGCCCGCTGCTCGATCCCGCTTCGATCGCCATCATCGGCGCTTCCGCCGACTTCACCAAGGTAAACGGGCGTCCGCTCAAGCATCTGCTGGACAAGGGTTACGCCGGAAAAATTTATCCGGTCAATCCGAAGTATGCGGATATCAAGGGCGTGAAGTGCTATCCCGACGTGGCCGCAATCGGCGCGCCCGTCGATCTGGCGATCGTCGCGGTGCCGGCGAAGCTCGTTGCCGCAACCTTGCGCGAGCTTGCAGCGCACAAGGTTCGGGCGGTCATTGCCTTCAGCTCCGGATTCGCCGAAACCGGGGAGGCGGGCCGGGCGCTGGAGGACGAAGCGCGGCGGATCGCGCGCGACTCGGGCATGCGCCTTTGCGGGCCCAACTGCCTCGGCCTCATTAACGCATTCGAGCGCGTCATCGCGACGTTCGGCCAATTTGCCGACGGCGCGACGCCCGCCGGGCCGGTCGGATTCGTCACGCAGTCCGGTGCGTTCGGCACCGCGATCGCGGCGCTCGCGCGGCGCCGCGAGCTCGGCCTTGGGTATTTCGTCAACACAGGCAATGAAAGCGACGTGACGTTCGCGCAGGTGATGCGCGAAGTGCTCGCCGATCCGCGGATCACGGTCGGGGCCGGATATATCGAAGGGCTACGCGACGGTGCCGAGCTCGTGGAGCTGGCGGAATTTGCGCTGGAGGCGGGCAAGCCGCTCGTGCTCACCAAGGTGGGGCGCAGCGCGGCGGGCGCCCGTGCTGCGGCTTCGCATACCGGATCGCTGGCGGGCGCCGATGCGGTGTTCGATGGCGTCATCCGGCAGCACGCCATCGTCCGCGCGCGCAGCGAAGAGCATATGCTCGACATCGTCGAAGGCTTTACGTATTGCGGTTTGCCGGAGGGCAAAGGCCTGGGCATCGTGACCCAGTCGGGCGGCGCGGGCGTGCTGATGGCCGACCGCGCCGAGGAACTCGGGCTGACCGTGCCGGTCCTCACTGAAACGACCCGCCGCGAATTGACCGCGACTATCCCGGGTTTCGGCGCAGTGGGCAATCCGGTGGACGTGACAGGCCAGTTCGTCGCGGAGCCTGCGCTCCTGCGCGAAAGCGTGAAAATCGTAATGGCGGACCCGAACGTGCATATCGGCATCGTCTGGCTCCAATTGATGGACGCTTACGTCGATACGCTGATCGGCATTTTCGAAGAGATCAAGGCGCAGGTGACGAAGCCGTTCCTCGTTTGCTGGGTCGCCGCTTCCGAGCGCGCGCTGAAGGAATTGCGGGCTCGCGGCATTGCGGTCATGCGCGGGGCGGAACCGGCGGTGGATGCCGCGGCTGCGCTCGTCCGCTACGCCGAAGCGAGACGCTGCTGGCTCGACGAGCGTGGCGCCCGCTCCGCCCTGCAGGTACCGGGAGTCGCGCTGCCGGCGGCCGCGGGCAGCGTGCCTTCTCTCGAGGCAGCAGAAATTCTGCGCGCATGCGGCGTCACTTTAGCCAGGGCGCACCTCGCGCGCGACGCCGACGATGCGGTACGACATGCGACCGCGATCGGCTATCCGGTTGCGCTGAAAATCGAATCGCCGGATATCGCGCACAAAACAGAGGCGGGCGGCGTCGCGCTGAACCTGGCGGACGCGGCGGCGGTCCGCGCTGCGTATTCCAGAATCGTCGCGAACGCGCGCGCGCACGACCCGCACGCCAGGCTTGCCGGCGTGCTCGTGCAGGAGATGGTGAGCGGAGGCGTCGAAATGGTCGTGGGCCTGCATCAGGACCCGGTGCACGGCACGGTCGTCATGGCCGGTATCGGCGGCATCCACGTCGAGGTACTGAAGGACGTGGTATTCCGTGCCGTTCCCGTCACGCCGCTCGAAGCCGGCCGCATGCTTGACGAATTGAAGTCCACGCGTATTCTCGACGGCGTGCGCGGCGCGCCCGCGGTCGATCGTGCTGCACTCGCGCAGTTGATCAGCGCGGTGTCGCTGCTTGGCGCTGCCGCCGGCGAGCGCCTTGCCGAGCTGGATCTGAATCCGGTGCGCGCGCGCTACGATGGCGCGTTCGCCGTTGACTGGCTGATGATATGCAGATGAAAGTCGCAATGCTCGTCGTATTGGCCGCGCTTCTTCCGGCGGGCGCCGCGCGCGCGCAAGTGCATGCGTTGCCGATCAAAGACCCTAATCTGCTGTACGAGTTCGACGGCTACAGCGTGTCGCCGCCGCCGGGCACGCGGTGGTTCGAGATGCAGCGCGACAAGCAGCAGGCGCTTTTCGGCAAGAAGCTCGATTCGCCGACGCATTCGTTCGGCGCGACGGCGACGTCGGACGTCGTGGCGGAAAAGTTCGAGTCCCGCGACAAATTTCTCGAATACGTGAACCGCCTGCGCAATGCAGAGCTCGATCCCCAGCGCTTCAAGGTCGTCGAATTCGAGTCGAGCGTGGACGAGACGCAGGCTGCCTGGTGCGTGCGCTACCGGTTGAAGCATACCGACCGCAACGCCGTGCTCGCGCGCAATCGCACGCTCCTGGTCGAAGACTTCGGTGTTACCTGCCTGCACCCCGACCGGCGCAACCTCGTCATCGACGTCGGCTACTCCGAACGCGGACGGCCGGCCGAACTCGGCAAGGAACTGAGCGGCGAATTGCGCAAGGAAGGCGAAAGCTTCATGCGCAGCCTGAGATTCAAGCGAGGCTGATCTTGGCGGTTACGCTCGACGACATTCGCGCCGCGGCGGCGCCGCTGCTCGGCAAGATTGCCGACACGCCGTGCCTGCACTCGCGCACGCTGTCCCAGGTAACCGGCGCCGAGGTGTACCTCAAATTCGAAAATCTGCAGTTCACTGCCGCATTCAAGGAACGCGGTGCCCTGACGAAATTGCTCTCGTTGTCGCCTACCGAGCGCAGTGCAGGCGTGATTGCCGCATCGGCCGGCAATCATGCCCAGGGCGTCGCTTATCACGCGCACCGTCTCGGCATTCCGGCTGTTATCGTCATGCCGCAACTGACGCCGCACGTAAAAGTCGAGCGCACGCGCAGCCACGGCGCGGAAGTGGTCCTGCACGGCGACAGCTTTGATGCCGCGTCCGCGCATGCGCTGGAGCTTGCTGCGAGTCGCAAGCTCGTCATGGTTCATCCATACGACGACGAAAAAATCATCGCAGGGCAGGGTACGGTTGCGCTCGAGATGCTCGCGGAGTGGCCTCAGCTCGAAACGCTGGTGGTGCCCATCGGCGGCGGCGGCTTGATTGCCGGCGTCGCCACGGCGGCGAAAGGCGTCAAGGCGGGCATCGAAATCATCGGCGTGCAAACGGAACGCTACCCTTCGATGTACAAGGCGCTGCGCGGCGAGCAAGCCGAGTACGGCACGAACACGATTGCGGAAGGCATCGCAGTCAAGACGCCCGGCAAGCTCACATTGCCGATCGTGCGCGAGCTCGTGGACGACATCGTGCTGGTCGGCGAAGGCGCGCTCGAGCAGGCGATCGTCATGCTGCTCGAAATCGAAAAGACGGTGGTCGAAGGGGCAGGCGCCGCCGGTCTCGCTGCGCTTGTATCCTATCCGGCCAGGTTCAAAGGCAAGCAGGTCGGACTGATTCTATGCGGCGGCAACATCGATCCACTGATGCTCGCCGACATCATCGAGCGCGGCATGGTGCGCGCCGGGCGGCTGACGCGGATCTTCGTGCAGCTCACGGATTTGCCGGGGTCGCTGGCAAAGGTGACCGCGTGCATTGCAGCGACCAATGCCAACATCGAAGAAGTCCATCACCAGCGCAAGTTCACGCACCTGCCCGTGCAGTCGGCCGTGGTGGAATTTGTGCTGCAGACGCGCGATCACGCCCATGCGGCGGAGATTCTCGGCGCGCTCACGGCCGCCGGCTTCGTTGCGAGCCTCGCGGACGTGGCCTGAGCTAGGGCAGTTTCAAAAACGTTATGAGCCGCAGATAAACGCGGATGAACGCAGATAAGGGCACAAGCAGAAATTTTTAAGTTTGGACCATGAACTAATTGCGATTCGTCTGCGTGTATCTGCGTTTACCTGCGGCTGACGTTCGTTTTTTAATCCTGGTTACTCGGGCTTCATGCCCGCCGCCTGGATCACCTTTTTCCAGCGGACCGACTCGACCTGCATGAATTTCGCGAGCTCTTCCGGCGAGCTGCTGCGCGGCTCGGCGCCCTGATTCGCGAGTCGCTGCGCCATTTCCGGCTGCGCGAGAATCTTGACGACCTCGCGGTTGAGCTTCACGACGATGTCGCGCGGCGTTTTCGCGGGCGCGAACATGCCGTACCAGGTCACGTTCTCAAACCCGGGCAAGCCGGATTCGGCGACCGTAGGGATGTCGGGGATCGCAGGCGAGCGTTGCGCGCTGCCGACCGCGATGCCTTTCAGCTTGCCGCTTTTCACGAGCGGCAGCACCGATGGCATGCTGTTGAACATCAGTTGAACCTGTCCGCCGAGCAGGTCGGTGATCGCGGGCCCTGTCCCCTTGTAAGGCACGTGAACCATGTCGATCCCTGCCATCGCTTTGAGCAACTCCATGCCGAGATGATTCGGCGAGCCCTGGCCAACCGAAGCGTAATTGAGCTGGCCGGGCCGCGACTTCGCGTACGCGATCAGCTCTTTCACGCTGTTGGCAGGCACGGAATTATGGAGCACGAGAATTTGCGGATTCAGCACGAGCAGGCTCACCGGCGCGAAATCCCTCACCGGGTCATAGGGCAGCTTGCTCGAGAGGGCAGGATTGATCGTGAGCCCCGCGGACGTGCCGAAGAGCAGCGTATAGCCATCGGGCACGGCTTTCGCGGCAAGATCGGTGCCGATGATGCCGGCGGCGCCCGCGCGATTGTCGATCACGATCTGCTGGCCCCACGCCTCGGTGAGCTTCGCGCCGACCGCCCGCGCAACGGCGTCGGTCGGGCCGCCGGGCGGGTAAGTGACGATCCAGCGAATCGGTCGGTTAGGGTAGTTTTGCGCCGCTGCGGAGCCCACCGCCAGCGAAGCGAGTGCCGCAAGCCATATCAATGTCGATCGTTTCATACCGAATCACTCCAGACGTATGCCGCTCGTTTTGATCACTTTGCCCCAGCGTGCCGTTTCCGCGCGCATGTAGGCCGCGAGTTCCTGAGGCGTCGAGTGCGCCGGCTCGACGCCCTGCTGCGCGAACTGGCGCTCGATCGCCGGCGAGACCAGTATTCTGACGAGCTCCGCGTGCAGCCGGTTCACGATTGCCGGCGGCGTCGCCCGCGGCAGAAAAATGCCATACCACGTCGCGAGCTCGTATCCCGGAAGCGTCTCCGCGACCGTCGGTGTCTCCGCGATCGCTGCCGTGCGTTTGGCGGCGCCGGTCGCCAGCAGTTTCAGGCGCCCGGCGCTGACGTGCGGCTGCACCGTAGGCAGGCTCGTGAACATCAGTTGCACCTGGCCCGCGATCATGTCGGTCAGCGCGGGCGCGGTTCCCTTATACGGCACGTGCAGCATGTCGATGCCCGCGGCCTGCTTGAGCAGCTCCATGCCCAGATGTCCGGTTCCGCCCGTGGCGACCGACGCGTAGTTGAGTTGGCCCGGCCGTGCTTTCGCGTAGGCAATGAGCTCCGCGACCGAAGCGACTGGCAATTTCGCATTGGCGACGAGCACCTGCGGCGAGGTCACGACCTGCGTGACGGGCGCGAAATCGCGCGCGGCATCGTACGGCAGCTTCGGCGTCAGCAAAGGCAGGGTGACGAGCTGTCCCGGCGTGCCCAGCAGGAGCGTGTGACCGTCAGCAGGCGCGCGCGCGACAATCTCCGTCGCGATGACCCCGCCGCCCCCCGCGCGATTGTCGACAATGACCTGCTGGCCGAGCGCTTCCTGCAGAAGCGACGCGATGGCACGACCGACGAGATCCGTCGGGCCGCCCGGCGTGTACGGAATCACCAGGCGTAACGGCTTGTCGGGGTAGGCGCCGAATGCAGACGGCAGACATGCCGTCGCGATAAGAAAGCAAAGGGCGGGGCGCACAGCAGGACCATCCTCGGTTTAATTGTTAGAAGCGCTGCGCGATGATGCCGCAAATCCGGCGATCGCACCAATGGCATGCGCGAATATGCATCGCTATAATGGCGCCGCGCGCGAACACCTCTAAAACCAAGCGCGCATCCGGTTCGTCGATTTGCGCCAAAGGAGAGCACTGATGAAAAGATTCCGCGTGTCGGGTTGGTTGATCGCCGCTTTGTTCGCTGTCGCATTTGCGCAGGGCGCCTGGGCGCAGGGCCGCTGGGTCAAGCTCGCGCCGTTCCCGGAGCCGGCGGAGGAGCTGCTCGGCGCCGCGGCCGGCGGCAAGCTTTATGTGTTCGCCGGGCTCAATCCGGGCTGGAAGCCGAAGGCGCTGGTCTATGAATACGATCCGGCAAGCGACAAGTGGACCAAGAAAAAACCGATGGCACTGGCATCCCATCACGTTGCAATCGCGGAGATGAACGGAAAGATCTACGCCTTTGGCGGTTTCGTGCTGCCGGCGAGCGGTCCCGCCGCGTGGCAGCCGGTCGACAACGCGTTCGAGTACGACCCCGTGACTGATGTCTGGAAGGCGCTCGCGCCGATGCCCACGAAGCGCGGCGCCGCCGTCGCTGCCGCCGTGAACAACAAGCTCTATGTGATCGGCGGCGCGACGATGCTGCCGAACTCGAAAGAAACGTCGATTCATCCCGCGCGCGCGCATCGCTCGCTGACGACGGTCGAAGAATACGATCCGGCAACCAACACGTGGCGCGAGCGCAGCATGATGCCGACGCCGCGCAACCATTTCGCCGTCGGCGCGGTCAACGGCAAGATTTACGCGATCGCCGGGCGCATCGGCGCCGCGTTCATTTCCGGCGGCGGCAACCGGCTCGATCTCGTCGAGGAATACGACGTCGCGACCGACACCTGGAATTCGGTGCGCGCCCGTATGCCGACCCCGCGCAGCGCCGTCGCCTACGGCGTGCACGGCGGCCGGGTATACGTCGCGGGCGGCGAGCATCAGGATTACAACCTGTCCACTGCATTCCGCGCATTCGAAGGATTCGATGCGGCGAAGAAGGAGTGGATCGTCATGCCGCCGATGCCGCTGCAGCGCCACGGTCTGGCCGGCGCAGTGCTGGGCAATCGGTTCCACGTCATCAGCGGCGACGTGCAGTCGGCAGGGACGGGCGTCGAAGTGCATACCGACGCGCACGACGCGTACGAGTTCGAGAACACCGCCAGATAAACCTGCGTCTGCAGGCGCTGCGACGGAGCCGGCGGGTGCTTTCTCCCGGCTCCACGTCGCGCCGGACGGCGGCGCACGGCCGTTGTTGATAAACTCCATCTCTTTCCCCTCACTGGAACATTCATCATGCAGACGCTCACCGACAAACTCATCGCGACCAAGGAAAACGGCATCGGCTGGATCACGTTCAACAACCCGGCGCGCCATAACGCGGTGTCCCTCGAGATGTGGCAGGCACTCACCGAAACGCTCGAGGCCTATGCGGTCGATCCCGCGGTGCGCGTCATTATCCTGAGAGGCGCAGGCGACAAGGCGTTCGTGGCCGGCGCCGACATCTCGCAGTTCAAGGAAAAGCGCTCGAGCCCCGAGGCCGTCGAGCTCTACAACTCGACCGCAGATCGCGCGGGTCAGACGCTGCAGACGAGCCCCAAGCCGACCATTGCAATGGTACGCGGCTATTGCATCGGCGGCGGCACGGCGCTCGCAGTCGGTTGCGACCTGCGCATTGCCGCGGACGACGCGCGCTTCGGCGTCCCTGCGGCCAAGCTCGGCCTCGGCTATCGCTTCACGGGCATCAAGCGCCTTGCCGATGTCGTCGGCCCTGCGTTCACGGCGGAGATTTTCTTCACCGCGCGCCAGTTCAACGCGCAGGAAGCGCTGCAGATGAATCTCGTGAATCGCGTCGTGCCCGCGGCCGAGCTCGAGAAATACACGCTGGATTACGCGAGCACGATTGCCAACAACGCGCCGCTCACGATTGCCGCGGTCAAGCGCAGCTTGATCGAATACGGGCGCAATCCGCACGAGCGCGATCTGGAGGCCTGCCAGAAACTGGTCGACGCGTGCTACACGAGCGCCGATTACAAGGAAGGCCAGACCGCGTTCATGGAGAAGCGCAAGCCCGCCTTCGCCGGCCGCTGATTTTCTGATGAGGGAAGCAGCGCTAATCTGCGCGGCACTGGTATTGCCTGCGAGTGGATTCGCCGCGTTTCCCGACCGGCCGGTGCGCCTGATCGTCGCGCAAACGCCGGGCGGCAATGCCGACATCATCGGCCGCGCGCTCGCCGAAGGCTTGAGCGAGCGGTTCGGCCAATCCGTGATTGTAGACAATCGCGGCGGCGCGAGCGGCATTATCGCGATCGAGCTGACGGTGCGCGCGCCCGCGGACGGCCATACGCTGCTGCTCGTCGCGAGCTCGTTCGGCGTCAATCCGGCGGTCAGGCGCAAGCTGCCGTACGACCAGAAGCGCGATCTCGCGCCGATTACGCTGATCGCGACCGCACCGAATATCCTGGTCGTCGGACTTTCGTTTCCCGCCAAATCTGTCGATGAGCTGATCCAGCTTGCGAAAGCGAAGCCCGGGCAGCTCACGTTCGGCTCGTCCGGCAATCTGGGATCTCCGCATCTCGCCGGCGAGCTTTTCAACCTGATGACCGGCGTCAAAATGGTTCACGTCCCGTACAAGGGCGCGGCCGCTTCGCTGACCGATGTAATCGCCGGCCGCATTTCGATGTCGTTTGCGAGCCTGCCGAGCGCGATCGGGCACGTTAAAAGCGGACGGCTGCGCGCGCTCGCGGTCACGAGCGAGAAACGTTTTTCGCTGGTTCCCGATTTACCGTCGCTCAACGAGCTCGGATTGACCGGATTCGAAACCAGCGCATGGCAGGGCCTGCTCGCGCCGGCCGGAACGCCGCGCGCGGTCATCAATCGCATCAATGCAGATGCCGCGGCCACCATCGCTTCGCCGGCGATGCGAAACGTGCTGGTCGCGAATGGCGCCGAAGGCGTCGGCAACTCGCCGGCAGCGTTCGCAACCTACGTCGACAACCAGATCAGGAAGTGGACGAAAGTCGCGCAAGCGGCGGGCATCGAGGCCGAATAACCCGCGAGGAGAGGACATGATTCACGTCGTGCGAAAGGATGCCGCTTTCGAAATCGTGCTCGACCGGCCGCGGCAGCGTAACGCGCTCACGGTCGAGATGATCGAGTCGCTGGCCGTCGCCATCGGCGAGGCGGACAGTGCGGCCGACTGCCGATGCATCGTGCTCAAGAGCTCGGCCGAGCACTTTTGCGCCGGGCGCGAGCTTGCACCCGGCCGCGCGCGCGATCTCGAATCGGTGCTGGCATACGACGATGCGTACGCGCGCATCTTCGAACGGCTGCGCACGCTGAACAAGCCGTCCGTGGCGGTCGTCCGCGGCTACGCGGTCGCCGGCGGCTTCACGCTCGCGATGGGCTGCGATTTCGTGATCGCGGACGAAGCGGCGAAATTCGGCGCGGTCGAGATGAAAAACGGCTTTCCGGCGGCCGTCAACACGGCCGTGCTCTCGCACCTGCTCGGTTCGCGCCGCGCGCTGGAATTTCTGCTCCTCGGCGAGATGACTCCGGCGCGCGCGCTGTTCGACCTGGGGCTCATCAACCGAATGGCCGCCGACGCGACGGAGCTCGCCGCAGTAGAGCACACGCTGGTCGCGCAACTAACGGCGCTCGATCCGGTTGCCGTAAAACTCACCAAGGAAACTCATCGCGCCGCCGCCAATATGCCGCTCGCCGACGCGCTGACGCTGGGCAAGCAGCTCAACGCGCTGCTGCTGGCGTCGGGCCGCATCGAGGAGGCGAGCCGCGCGTTTGCCGCACGCCGAAAATGATGCGCGGGGCGGGCGTCCGCCCGCCGAAAAGAAACGCGATTCTGTTATAATTTTGCGCCTAGACGGACCCGTCAAGCTCCGCACACTCTCCCGCCTCAATCAGCATGTTCGCATGGCAATGCCGGTATCCGGCGGGCTGCAGCATTTCAATCACGACCGGCGACAAAGGATGACATGAAGTTCGACGCAAACCGACCCGATCTCACGATAGGTGTGCTGGGCACCGGCGCCATGGGGCGCGGGATCGTGCAAGTAGCCGCGGCCGGCGGCATCAATGTGCTGATGATGGACACGCGCGCCGGCGCAGCCGAGGAAGCGCGCGATTTCGTCGGCAAGATGCTCGCGCGGGCGGCAGAGAAGGGCAGTATGACGAAGGAAGACGCGGCGGCCGCGACCACGCGCGTCAAGGTCGTCAACTCGATGGCCGATTTCAAGCCCTGCCATGCCGTCATCGAAGCCGTGGTCGAGAATCTCGACGTGAAGCGGCAGGTTTTTGCGGAGCTCGAAGGGATCGTCGCTCCCGATTGCATACTCGCGAGCAACACCTCCTCGATGTCGGTGACGACGATTGCGGCAAAGCTGAAAACGCCGCAGCGGTTCGCCGGCTTTCACTTTTTCAATCCGGTGCCGCTGATGCGGCTCGTGGAAGTCATCTCGGGACTGCTGACTGAAGAATGGGTGTGCGAGGCGCTGGTCGGCATCGGCAAGCGCATGACGCGCGAGCCCGTGCGCTGCACCGACGCGCCGGGCTTCCTGGTCAACCAGGTCGGCCGCGGGTTTTCGCTCGAAGCTTCACACCTGGTGTTTGAAGGCGTTTCGAATTTCGCCGACGTCGACCGCGTGATGCGCGACGTCGGAGGCTTCCGCATGGGACCGTTCGAGCTGATGGAGTTGACCGGGCTCGACGTCACGCAGCCGGCCTCAGTGCTGATCTACAACCAGTTCTTCCAGGAGCAGCGCTACCGGCCGAGCCTCATCATGCAATCGCGCTACGAGGCGGGCGTGCTCGGCCGCAAGTCGAAAAAAGGTTTCTACAACTACGACGCGGAAATGAAGGCGATCGTGCCGCCGGAAGCCCCCGCGCCTTCCTCGCGCCCGGAGAGCGTCTGGGTGAGCCCGGCGGAGCCGGCGGGGCGCGCGGCGCTGATCGAGTTGCTCGGCAAGCTCGGCGCCAAGGTCGAGTCGGCGACCACGCCGAGCGGGCGTGCGCTGTGCCTCGTGACGCCGATCGGCAAGGATGCAACGACGTGCGCGGTCGAGCAGGGGCTCGATCCGAAGCGCACGGTTGCGGTGGATACGCTGTTTCCGATGGTCAAGCGCCGGACGATCATGGGCACGCCGCTGACCGACCCCGCGCACCGCGATGCGGCGCACGGCCTGCTTGCATCCGATGGCGTGCCGGTCACCGTCTGCCGCGACAGTCCCGGCTTCATCGCGCAGCGCATCGTCGCCATGATCGTGAACATCGGCTGCTCCATCGCGCAAAGCCGCACGGGCACGCCGGCGGACATCGACAAGGCGGTTACGCTCGGATTGAACTATCCGAACGGTCCGTTCAAGTTTGCGGATGTTCTCGGCGTGGACCGCATCCACCGCGTGCTGTCGACGATGTACGACATCTACGGCGACCCGCGCTACCGTCCCAACATCTGGCTCACGCGCCGCGCTAAGCTCGGCGTTTCCGCCCTTACTCCCGAACCGTAAACCGTAATTTCACTGGAAGGATCTGCCATGCTCGACGCTTATATCTACGACGGCAAGCGCACCCCGTTCGGCCGCTATGCCGGAAGTCTCTCCAAGGTGCGTCCCGACGACCTGCTCGCGAGCGCAATCAATTCGGTGCTGGCCGGCAGCAAGTTCAAAGCCGAGCAGATCGAGGACATCGTCGTCGGCTGCGCCAATCAGGGCGGCGAAGACGCGCGCTGCGTCGCGCGGCACGCCGGCCTGTCGGCGGGATTGCCCATCGAAGTTCCGGGCACCGTCCTGCAGCGCAATTGCGCGAGCGGTCTCGGCGCCATTGCACACGCCGCGCATTCGATCACCGCGGGCGAGGGCGACGTGTTCCTCGTCGGCGGAACCGAAAGCATGAGCCGCGCGCCTTTTGTGTTCGCGAAAAGCGAAAACCCCTTCGCGCGCGACCTGAGGATATACGACAGCACGATCGGGCCGCGCTTTTCGAACCCGAAGCTGACCAAGATGTTCGGCGACGACCAGATGCCGCAGACCGCGGACAACCTCGCGAAAGAGTTCGACATCAAGCGTGAGGAAGCCGACAAATTCGCGCTCGCTTCGCAGCAGAAATACTCGATCGCGAAGGGCGAAGGCTTCTTCAACGGTGAAATCGGTCCGGTCGAAATGCCGGCGACGCGCAAGGGACCGGTGCCGCCGGTTGCGGAGGACGAGCATCCGCGCCCGCAGACCGACATGGCCACGCTCGCCAAGATGAAGACCCTGTACGAGGGCGGAGTGACCACCGCAGGCAATGCTTCGGGTGTCAACGACGGCGCCTGCGCGATCCTGATGGGCAGCCTGAAGGCAGGCGAGAAAGCCGGCATGAAGCCGATCGCCCGCGTGATCGCCACCGCCGCGATGGGCGTTCCTCCGCGCATCATGGGTATCGGTCCCGTTGCCGCGTCGAAGAAAGCCCTCGACCGGGCCGGCCTCACGATCAAGGACATGGACATCATCGAGATCAACGAAGCGTTCGCCGCGCAGGTGCTGTCGTGCCTGAAAGGGCTCGGCGTCGGGTTCGACGACAAGCGCGTCAATCCGAATGGCGGCGCGATTGCGCTCGGGCATCCGCTGGGTGCATCCGGCGCGCGGATCGCGTTGACCGCGGCCCGCCAGCTTCAGCGAAGCGGCGGCCGCTACGCGCTCGTGAGCCTGTGCATCGGCGGGGGGCAGGGCATGGCTGCGATACTCGAGCGCGTTTGACCGGCAGCGGGACTCGTCCTTAAAAGCCGGTAGCGCATTCGCTGCCGGCTTTTTCATTTCTGGATTGGATTCACCATGGCAGACACTTCATCCGTAACGCTCACCGGCGGCAACTTCCTGTGGGAAGACCCGCTGCTGCTCGAACAGCAGCTGACCGACGAAGAGCGCCTCGTCCGCGATACCGCGCGCGCCTATGCGCAGGAAAAGCTGATGCCGCGCATCCTGATGGCGAACCGCAACGAAACTTTCGACCCAGAGATCATGCGGGAAATGGGCGAGCTCGGTTTCCTGGGCTCGACGCTCGAAGGCTACGGGTGCTCGGGCATCGGTTACGTGGCGTACGGGCTCATCATGCGTGAGCTCGAGCGCGTCGATACTGCGTTTCGGTCGGCCTGCTCCGTGCAAAGCGGGCTCGCGATGACGCCAATCTATGCGTACGGCAGCGAAGCGCAGCGCCAGAAGTACCTGCCCAAAATGGCGACGGGCGAACTGATCGGCTGCTTCGGGCTCACCGAGCCGGACCATGGCTCCGATCCCGGCAGCATGACCACGCGCGCGCGCAAGGTCGACGGCGGCTACGCGTTGACCGGCACCAAGCTGTGGATCACCAACGCGCCGATCGCGCACGTGATGGTCGTATGGGCCAAGGACGACGGCGGTGTCATTCGCGGCTTCATTCTCGAGCGCGGCATGAAGGGGCTCAGCACGCGCAAGATCGAAGGGAAGTTTTCAGTCCGCGCTTCGCCGACCGGCGAGATCGTCATGGACCAAGTCTTTGTGCCGGAGGAAAACCTGCTGCCCAACGTGAAGGGTCTCAAGGGCCCGTTCGGCTGCCTCAACAACGCGCGTTTCAGCATCTGCTGGGGTGCGCTCGGCGCGGCGGAATTCTGCTGGCATGCGGCGCGCCAGTACTCTCTGGACCGCAAGCAATTCGGCCGCCCGCTCGCCGCTAACCAGCTCATCCAGAAAAAGCTGGCCGACATGCAGACAGAAATCGCAATCGGTCTGCTCGCCGTCCTGCACGTGAGCCGGCTGCGGGAGCAGGGCAAGGCCACGCCGGAGATGGTCTCGCTAATGAAGCGCAATTCGACCGGCAAGGCGCTGGAGATCGCGCGCATGGCGCGCGACATGCACGGCGGCAACGGCATCTCCGACGAGTTTCACGTGATCCGGCATGTGATGAACATGGAGACGGTCAACACGCTGGAAGGCACGCACGACATCCATGCGCTGGTCCTCGGCCGCGCGCAGACGGGAATTTCAGCGTTCAATTAGAAAAAAAAGGAGGAGAAAATGAAAATTTCACCCCGCGCCGCATGGGCGTGCCTGCTATCAGCCCCCGCTTTATATGCCGGCACTGCCGATGCGCAAACCTGGCCGGCCAAACCGATTCGCATGATCGTGCCGTACTCGCCAGGCGGCTCGACGGACGTCGTGATGCGCATCATTTCGCCGCGCATGTCGGAAATTCTCGGCCAGCAGGTCGTCGTCGAGAACCGTCCCGGCGGCTCGTCCACCATCGGGCTCGACATCGCGGCCAAATCGGCGCCCGACGGATACACGCTGGGCATTCCCAACCTGACGTTCGGCGCGAATCCGAGCCTTTTCAAGAAAATGCCGTTCGATACCGAAAAAGATCTCGTGCCGGTGAGCCTGGTGTCCATCGTCACGCTCGTGCTTACGGTGCATCCTTCAGTGCCTGCGCGTTCGGTAAAGGAATTGATCGCGCTCGCGAAAAGCAAGCCGAACAGTCTCAATTACGGATCTGCCGGCAACGTCAGCGCGAATCACCTGGCGACCGAGCGGTTCAATTACATGACCGGCACGAAAATGGTTCACATTCCGTACAAGGGCGGCGGCCCGGCGGTGATCTCGATCGTCAGCGGCGAGACCGCCATCCTGATGGCGACGATCCCGTCGTCGATTCAGCATTTCGAGAGCGGCCGGCTGATTCCGCTCGGCGTTACAAGCCTGAAGCGCAACTCGGCGCTGCCGAAAATCCCGAGCATCGCCGAAGCGGGCGTCCCGGGTTACGAGGCGATCGAATGGAACGGCGTCGTCGTGCCCGCGGGCACCCCGCCCGCGGTGATCACGCGCCTCAACCAGGCGATCGTGAAGTCGCTCGCAATTCCGGAAGTCAAAGAGCGCATCGTGAGCCTGGGCGCCGACCCGGTTGGCAACACGCCGGAGGAATTCAGCGCTTTTATCAAGAAAGAACTGGCCACCTGGTCGAAAGTCATCAAGGAAGTCGGCATCACGATCGAATAACGTTTCAAACCAACGAGGATTAATGCGGTGAGCGGCACTTGGATCGAACAGTTTCCGGGCAACATGACATGGTCGAACGCAGCACTCGTAACCAAGGGGATGGCTCCGTATGGCGCGGTCGCACTCGGTGAAATCGACGAGGTATGCGAGCGGCTGAAAACCCGCCAGCACGAGCCTGATGCGTGGCAGGAAGAATGGTGCGCGATGGCGCGGCGGCTCGAGCAGGTGGCGGACAAGGCCGCCGCCGAAGGGCGCCAGCATACTGCCGGCAATTATTATCTGCGCGCCGGCATGTACTATTTCACCGGCGAGCGTTTCATTTATCCCGGCCCGGCGAAACTCGAAGTCGGCCGCAAGTCGCTCCAATGCCAGCGCGCGGGGCTCGAGCGGCGCTATCCGAACATGGAATTCGTCGAAGTTCCGTTCGAGAACACGACGCTGCCGGCGATTTTCCTGCAGGCGCCCGGCGTTACCGGTCCTGCGCCGACCGTTGTCGTATTCGACGGCATGGACAACTGCAAGGAAATGAGCATCCTCTTCAACGGCCTCGAGTTCGCGGCGCGCGGCTGGCACACGCTTGCCATCGACGGGCCCGGGCAGGGGGAGTCACTGCGCCTGCGCGGCCTTTACGCGCGGCACGATTACGAAGTCGCCGGCTCGGCTGCGTACGAATTCGTGAGCCGCCGGCCCGATGTCGATCCGAAGAAGGTGACTGTCATGGGTTACAGCTTCGGCGGCTACTATTCTTCACGCGTGGCGGCGTTCGAGAAGCGCTATGCCGCGGGCGTTGCGTTTGCGGCATTGCATTGGGACCTCGCTGCGTGGCAGCGCGAGATCAAGCGGCGACACGAGGTCGACCCGAAGAATACCGCGCAATCGGCATTTCACTTTCGCTGGATCATGGGCCATATCGATGACGCCGAAGCCGCTATCGAAAAAGCCAAAAAGTTTTCGCTGGCAGGTGTCGCGGAAAAAATCACGTGCCCGTTCCTGATCGTGCACGGCTCCGAAGACAAGGTGGTTCCCGTCGCCTCGGCCCACAAGCTCTACGAAGCCGTCGGCTCGAAGAATAAAACCCTGCGCATCCTGACGCCGGAAGACGGCGGCACCTATCATGCGCAGGCCGACAACCGGCAGGTCGGCGTCGATTTCATTGCCGACTGGATTCAGGCGAACGTCGTCGCAGCGCGCTGACCCGCGATCAGGAGGCGATACGCTTTCCGGGCGACGGCCGCTCGAGCTCGAGCACGCGCTTCAGTTCCTCATGGTCGAGGGGCTTGGCGAGATGCAAATCGAAAACCTGAAACCCGCGAGCGCTCGCGGTCTTCGCGGGTGTTGTACGCGCTCAGCGCGACCAGCAAAGTCCCGTCGAATCTGGAGTCAGCGCGGAGCAGTTTCGCAATGTCGTAACCGCTCTGAATAGGCATCCCGATATCGTGAATGATGATATTCGGAATCTGCTCCTGAGCGAGCGCCAGGCCGCTCAGGCTGTCGTAGGCAACGAGCGTCGTATGCCCGGCAAGCCGCACGAGAATCGCAAGCAGGTCCGCGGCATCGCGGTTGTCGTCTACGATCAGAACTCTTTTGGCTTTAGCAGACGGCATGACGCAACACTCTAGCACAAGCGCGGGGTTGACATGAGTTTGTCATATTCGCACTCTCGTTCCAGCGTGTAATTTACGGCTCCCCCCGACAGGGTCGTCGGAGAAGGCGGGGGCGGCTGGTTCAGAGTCGGTCGCAGATTCGGGAATTACATCCGCGCTGCCTCGAAAATCAGCAACTTCAGGAATACTCGGGAGCCCGTTTCACCAGGGAGGCACCGGGTTCAAACCGCGGGCGTAGTCCGTTGCATCTCCAGCACGTGCCTGAGCTCGGTGAATTCCACGGGCTTCGCCAGATGAAAATCGAACCCCGAGGAGTACGCGGTGGCACGGTCGTGCGTCGTGTTGTAGGAAGTAAGCGCGACGATCAGCGTGTTATCGAGCTCGTGCAGCTCGCGAAGCGCACGTGCTGCCGCATAGCCGTCCGTGATCGGCATGCCGATATCGTGAAAAATGACGTCAGGCTTTTGCGCGCGCGCGATGTCGTAGGCCTGCTGCGTGTCATAAACGACGGTCGTCTCGCAGCCCATGCCCTCGATGATCATGCCCAAAAGATCGGCCGCGTCGTGGTTGTCATCGACGACGAGCACACGCTTTTTGACGGGAGATTGCTGCGACATCGAAAAACTTTAGCACAGCGAAATTTGCGCGTGCAGTTATTCGTGCGGCATAGTTCTCGAATGTAAATTTTACACGGGAGAAGCTCGGCTGCAGGACCCGGACGCCGCCTCTAATTGTTCTTGGGTAACTGCACCTTTTCGTCGAGCAGCGCGTCGAACTCTTCTTTGGTGAGTTCGCCTTCGCTGTATCGTAGGGCGAGCGCTTTTAGCTCGTCGGCACGTTCCAGGGTGGCCGCAAAGATGATCTGCCGCATCAAGTCGATCTGTTGATCGGTGAGGCCGCCAGTCAGTTTTAGTGCTTCAAGCTCTTCTAAGTGGCGTAACACTTCCATTTGCGCGTTCCCTGGTCTGATGCGCGAATTTACCGGTTATGTTCTCGTCATAGTGTCAGACGAACACCTATTCGGTCTCGAACGAGAGCGGCGGCACGGGCGAATCCGTACGTTGTCCCGCTTTACGCGGTCTTAGCTGCCGCGCTGCCTACAGCGAATGGTGACCGCAACGATGCAAGATCCTGCGAGCAGAATTGCGTAATTGCTTGGTTCGGGCACGCTTGAGACCACGAGCGTCCCGGCGATGAGAGGGTTACCGGGCAGTGAGTCGCAGAAACCGCAGGCGTTTCGTTTTACCGAATGCTGTGACCCATTGCCACAGATCGCGTGCGACGCCGGTCGAGGAGGCGTGGGGCGTTTAAACCGTCCTTTTCTTCACCGCACAGTCCCTTTAAGTTAGGCGCTCAGGATTGAGGTCACGGAACACCGTGCGCTAAACATGACAGCGGCTTTATCGCTGGCGTGTTTTGCGCCTACGCACAAGCCGACTTCTCCGGCCGCGAAGGCGGCGCGTAGCGCCTGTGCGTTCGTTGCTCTTGACAACGCAGTTGTCGCCAGAGAAAGCGTAGAATTGAAAGTGCCCATCGGCACTTCAGAAGGGGGGCTATGTCTAAACAGAGCGCTGACCACTGGAACTCGGTTTATGCGACTAAAGCGCCGGACGCCGTCAGTTGGTATCTGCCGCACCTTGAGACTTCCCTGCGGCTAATCAAGCGTGTCGCGCCATATGACCCGTCGATTATTGATGTCGGAGGCGGCGAATCAACGCTGGTGGATGACCTATTCGCTACGGGTTACCGTGATCTGACGGTGCTCGATATTTCCGAGGAAGCGATAAACGTCAGCAAAAAGCGCTTCGGCATTCTCTGCTCGTATATCAAATGGCTAGTCGATGACATTACAAAAGCCGCGTTGCCTGCCAATTATTACGACATCTGGCACGATCGCGCGGTATTTCATTTTTTGACGAACGACGAGGATAGGCGGGCGTACGTCAAGCAGGTTGCGCGCTCGGTGAGAAAGGGCGGGCATGTGATCGTCGCGACATTCGGCCTTAACGGGCCGACGAAGTGCAGCGGCCTCGATGTCGTCCGGTATGACGCCGACAGTTTGCACGCGCAATTCGGCCGGCACTTCCAACTTATAAAAAGCCGGGTGGAGAATCACACGACGCCGTGGGGAGCAGGCCAGCAGTTTCTATACTGCCTCTGTCGCGTCGATTGAAGTTACCCTGAGCGCCTGGGCTTATCGAACGTATGGTGCAAACACCGTTACATTGCGGATCAGTATTTTGACGCTCCTTACGCGGATTGCCCCGTCCGCGCGGCGGCAGCACACCTGACGACCTGTCGGAGCGCCAATCGGAGATACGGCGGGCTCAGAATGTCGCCTTGGGTGAAGCAATCGCCGTTCGGCGTGTAGAGCTTGTCGACCTTGGTTTGCCAACCCGTCCAGTTAACCTTTTCTTGCAAGCGTGGTGCGTGAAGCGTTTAAACGGACGCTCACTTAACGGAATGCACGATGTTGAAACTCTGAGCCACTTCACAATTTGACATAATATACATTATACGCAGTTACAACCATGCGATATCCCTCTCAAGGCTTGATTCGCCGCGGTTACTTCCCGCCCTTCGTCAGTATCTCGACCACCTTCGGATGGTTCCGATCGCGCGCCAGCATCGCCGCCGTCGCGCCCGCGTCCGACTTAAGATTCGGATCCGCGCCGTTCGCCAGCAGAAAACTGACCATCGCGCCGTGGCCTTCGCGCGCCGCCATCATCAGCGGCGTGATTCCGTTCTCGGCGGTGGCATTCACGCGGGCGCCGTAGGAGATCAACAGGCGCGCGACGTCGACGTGCCCGTTTGTCGCCGCATACATGAGCGGCGTCCACCCGGGCCGGTTCACTGATGCGCCGCGGTCGACCAGAGCACGCGCCACGTCGGTTTTGCCGTTGATGGCGGCCATCATGAGGGCCGTTTCGTTGAACTCGTTGACGGATTCGACCTTGGCGTTGGCGCTCAGAAGCTGCCGGACGACTCCGATGCTGCCTTCCTTGGCCGCCATCATGAGCAGCGTATTGCCTTCGCGGTCGCTCGTATTGGGGTCGAGCCCGCGCTTGAGCAGTTCGGCGACCGCCTGCGTCTTGTCCTGTTTCACGGCATCCAGCATCTCGTCATAGGAGCTGGCGGCGCCCGCGAACGGGCTCAACACGAGGCAGAAAAGGGCGACAACAATCCTACGCGTTAACATCAGGAGTCTCGCTTATTGAGCTGAATAAATGGAAGAAATTATCGGTTGTTTCCTTGCAAACCCGATCGAAAGCAGCGCCTTTCAGCCGCGCGACTTCCTCGGCCACGTGCTTCACGAAACCAGGCTGGTTGGTGCGCCCGCGATAGGGCACCGGCGCCAGGTAAGGCGAGTCGGTCTCGACCAGCATCCGTTCCAGCGGCACCTCGATGGCCACCGCCTTGAGATCTTTGGCGTTTTTGAACGTGACGATGCCCGAAAACGAGATGTAGAAGCCCAGATCCATCGCGGCCTTGGCCACGTCCAGGGATTCGGTAAAGCAATGCATCACCCCGCCCGCCTTGTCCGCGCCCTCCTCGCGCATGATTTTCAGCGTGTCGGCCGCAGCCTCGCGCGTGTGGATGATGAGCGGCTTTCCGCACTCCCGCGCAGCCCGGATGTGCGTGCGAAACCGCTCGCGCTGCCACTCCAAGTCGCCTTTGAGCCGGAAATAATCGAGGCCCGTCTCGCCGATTGCGACAATGCGCGGATTTGCAGCATGAGCAACCAGCTCTTTTACAGTCACATCCCGCCCCTCGTAATCCGGATGCACGCCGACTGAACCGTAAATGTTCGGATTGGATTCTGCGATTCCGCGCACGCGCGGAAAATCCTCGAGCGTCACCGACACGCAGAGCGCATGCGTGACGCTGTTCTCGCGCATCAGCGCGAATACGGAGGCGAGATCTCCCGCGAGCTCGGGAAAATCGAGGTGGCAATGCGAGTCAACGAGCATAAGTGGAAGTCAAGTCTTCGCCCTTCAGCAGCGCCGCATATACGACCAGCAGCTGTTCTATGTACAGGCGGGCATTCAGCGGGTGGTGCACGGTGCGCTGGAGTTTGACCAGCGTGCGATGAAAGCGTGCGATGTCCAGGGCGCTCAGGCGGCTCGCAATCTGCGCGAGCGGCTTGCCGTAATCCGGGTTATAGCGCACGTCGCCCGCGGATTTCGCGCGCAGGAGATCGTAGCTCCAGCGCTGCATCCAGCCCAGGAGGCGCGGTATCGGAAAATCGCGTACCTGCTCGGCAAGGCCGAGCGCGTCGATGCGCGGCGCCGCGAGCGCAGCCAGCAGCGTCTTCCTCTGCTGCCAGAATTCAGCGTCGGCCAACGCGAGCGCCGCGAGCGGCGCGTTGCCGGTTTGCGCGAGGCTCAGGGCAGGCTCTTCCACGCCCTGCTCGCGCAGCCATTGGCCAGCGAGCGCGGGCGACGGCGTCGGCAGCACGATTTGCTGGCAGCGGCTGACGATCGTCGCCGGCAGGTAGCTCGGGCGATGCGCGACCAGCATGAAGCGGGTGTTCGGCGGCGGCTCTTCAAGGCTTTTCAGCAGAGCATTTGCCGCGTTCACGTTGAGTGTTTCGGCCGGGTAAACCACGATCGTCTTGCCGCCGCTCTGGTGCGCCGTCAGGTTGATGAAGTCGTGCAGCGCGCGGATATCGTCGATCGAGATCTGCTGGCTCGGCTTGCGCTCGGACGATGGCGCGTTTTCCGGATCTTCGGGACGCAGCGCTTCGGGAAGGATCTCGCGATAGTCGGGATGCGCGGCGCCGGCGAACCACCGGCAGCTCTGACATTCGCCGCACGCTGCGCCGTCGAGCGGAGTCGGGCACGCGAGCGATTGCGCAAGCTTGCGCACGAAATCGAGCTTGCCGATGCCTTCCCTGCCCCGGAACAGCAGCGCATGGGGCAGCGTCGCGCGGCGCGCAATGATTTCGCGCCACTGCGGCTCGAGCCACGGTAAAACGCCTACTGGCACAAGGGCTCCACGATCGCCTTCAACTCACGCTGGATTTCGGCAAGAGAACGGCCGGCATCGATTACGCGCACGCGCTGCGGGTTTTCGCGCGCCCGGCGCAGATAACCTTCGCGCACGCGGCCGAAGAAGTCGTCGCGCTCCTGCTCGAACCGGTCCGGCGGCTTGATGCTCGAGGCACGCGCGCGTCCGACCTCGGGCGCAACGTCGAACAGCAAGGTGAGATCCGGCTGCACCGGGCCCTGCACCCAGGCTTCGAGCGCGCGCAAGCGGTCCCAGTCAGCGCCGCGGCCGCTGCCCTGATAAGCGAACGTTGCGTCGGTGAAACGGTCGCACAGCACCCAGTCGCCGCGCGCGAGCGCGGGATTGATGACCTTGTCGAGGTGCTCGCGGCGGGCGGCGAACATGAGCAGCGCTTCCGTCTCGAGATTCATGGATTGGTCTTTGTCGAGCAGCAAGGCGCGCAATTTCTCGCCGAGCGGCGTGCCGCCCGGCTCGCGCGTGACCACGATTTTGATTCCCTTCGCCTTGACGAATTCCGCAAGGCAGCTCAGATGCGTGCTTTTGCCGGCGCCGTCGATGCCTTCCACTGTGATGAATTTTCCGTGCATGTCGTCAATGCGCGCCGCGCCGCTGGTATTTTGTCACGGCGCGCTCGTGCTCGGCCAGACTGTTGGAAAAATGCGAGGTGCCGTCGCCGCGCGACACGAAGTAAAGCATGCGGCCCTGCGCCGGATTCGTCGCCGCGACCAGCGAGGCGACACCGGGCATGGCGATGGGCGTCGGGGGAAGCCCCGTCCTCGTATAAGAATTGTAGGGTCCGTCCGCGAGCAGATCGCGCTTGCGCAGGTTGCCGTCGAATTCGCTGCCGAGGCCGTAGATCACGGTTGGATCGGTTTGCAGCTTCATGCCGGCCTTGAGCCGGTTGACGAATACCGCCGCGATGAGAGGCCGCTCGGCCGCCTGGCCGGTCTCCTTCTCGACGATCGAGGCCATGATCAGCGCTTCATACGGTTCGGCGAACGGCAGGCCGGCGGCGCGATTTTCCCACACGGATTTGAGCTGGTTTTCCATCGCCCGGTGCGCGCGCTGCAATACCGAGAGATCGCTCGCGCCACTCGGAAAAAAGTAAGTGTCGGGTAGAAACCAGCCTTCCGCGGACGACTGGGCGATGCCCAGCCGCTGCGCGAACGCGGCATCCGCAATTCCGACGGTGTCGTGTTTCAGCGCCGGGTGCTCGTTCAGCGCGGCGCGCAACTGGCCGAGCGTCCAGCCTTCGATGATCGCAAGCTTGTCCTGTCCATGCGCACCGGAGGTGATCATGTCGAGAAGCCCGAGTGGGCTGACGGCGCCGGTCACTTCGTAATTGCCCGCCTGGATACGCGACGCGTGGCCGCTCAGCCGGCCGAGAATTTCGAATGAAGAAGGAAACGCAAGGACCCCGGCGTCGCTCATCTGGCGCGCCGCGCCGCGCAGGCTGCTGCCCTGCTTCAGCGTGAATTGCCGGGGCGCAGCCAGCGTCTTCTCGTACTTGCCGTAACCCAGCAACCATCCGCCGGTCGCCAGTACCATCAGCAGCGCAAGTACGAAGAGCCGCTTAAGCGCCTTGAGCATCGCGCACCCACTCCTGGATTTGCGCTACCAGCGGCTGTCGCGGCAGGGATTTGCCGTCGACGCGAGCGATCGGCCAGACGCCTATGACGCTGTTCACCACGAAGGCCGCATCGGCATCGCGCAGCCAGCCGACGCTCATGGCCCGGGCGTTAAATGCAACGCGGTGCTTTTCCGCGAGCTCGATGACGAGATCGCGCATGACACCTTTGACGCCGCAGCGGCCAAGCTCGGGCGTAAAGAGCCCGTGCTGCTTGACGATAAACAGATTCGTCATCGTCCCGCCGACCAGGTTGCCGTCGACATCGCAGAGTATTCCTTCCGCAAAGGCATCGTTGCTCCATTCGGCGCGAGCGAGCACGTTCTCGAGCCGGTTCAAATGCTTGCTGCCGGCGAGGCGCGGCTGCGGCGCGAGCCTGAGCGCGCACATGCGGACATCGATACCTTGCGTCGCATATTCAGCCGGATATTGCGGCAACTCGCTTGTGAGCACGATCCGGCATGGCTTTGCCGCGGCGGGAGGTGCGTAACCGCGCATGCCTTCGCCGCGCGTCACCATCACCTTGACCACGCAATCCGTGCCGCGGATCTGCGCGAAATCCGCTTCCAGCGCCTCGCGGGCGGGCGCCTCGATTTCGAGCGCGGCGCAGTCGTGCGCGAGCTTGGCGTATTGGCGCTCCCAGAGCACGGGCCGCCCACTGCGAAACACGAACGTGCGGAAAACGCCGTCGCCGTACGCGAGGCCGCGATCGCGCGCGCTGATGCTGTCCCCGGCGATGCCGTTGACGAGAATCACGAGGGGTGAAGCGGTAAACGCGCGCCGCGGCGCGGTGACGGCATCAGACCGTGCGCAGGACCAGGCTGCCGTTGGTGCCGCCGAAGCCGAATGAATTCGACACCGCCACTTTCATCGGCATCTTGCGCGCTTCGTTCGGCACGTAATCGAGATCGCATTGCGGATCCTGATTCACGAGATTGATGGTCGGCGGCGCAATCTGCTCGTGCAGCGCGAGCGCCGTGAATACCGCTTCGATCCCGCCGGCCGCGCCGAGCAGATGACCGGTCATGGATTTCGTCGAGCTGACCGCGAGCTTTTTCGCATGCTCGCCAAAGCAGCGCTTGACGGCGATGGTTTCGGCGATGTCGCCGAGCGGCGTGGAAGTGCCGTGCGCGTTGATGTAATCGACCTGATCCGCGTTAAGCCCGGCGTTGCGCAGCGCATTCTGCATGCAGCGCGAGGCGCCGGCGCCGTCTTCGCACGGCGCGGTGATGTGATGGGCATCCGCGCTCACGCCGTAGCCGGCAAGCTCGCAATAAATGCGCGCGCCGCGTTTTTTCGCATGCTCGTATTCTTCGAGCACGAGCACGCCCGCGCCTTCGCCGAGCACGAATCCGTCGCGGTCCTTGTCCCACGGGCGGCTCGCGAGCTCGGGGGCGTCGTTGCGTCCGGACAACGCGCGAGCCGCGCAGAAACCGCCCACGCCGAGCGGTGAGACGGTCGACTCGGCGCCGCCTGCGATCATGATGTCGGCGTCGCCGTACTCGATGTGGCGGCCGGCTTCGCCGATGCAGTGGTTCGCGGTCGTGCACGCGGTGACGACGGCGAAGTTCGGGCCGCGCAGGCCGTACATGATCGAGAGCTGGCCCGAAATCATGTTGATGATCGAGCCCGGCACGAAGAACGGCGATATCTTGCGCACGCCGCCGGCGAGATAGGCGTCTTTCGTGTTTTCGATCAGCGGCAGGCCGCCGATGCCCGAACCGACGCACACGCCGATCTGGTCAAGATCTTCCTGCTCGAGATTGAGGCCGGCGTCCTTGATCGCGTCGATCGACGCCGCCAGGCCGTAGTGGATGAAAGTGTCGAAACGGCGCGCTTCCTTCGGCTGCAGCCATTTTGCGACTTCGAAGTTCTTCACCTCGCCGGCGATCTGGCTCGGGAAGGTCGACGCGTCGAATCGCGAGATGCGCGTGATGCCCGACCGGCCCGCAACGATGTTTCCCCACGCCTCGGGAATGCCGATGCCGACCGGAGAAATGATGCCGAGCCCGGTTACTACTACTTTGCGCCGTGCCAATGGGATTCCGGGGTGTGAAGCGGGGAGAAGTTACTTGAGATGGGCTTTGACGTAATCGACCGCCTGCTGAACCGTCGTGATTTTCTCGGCTTCCTCGTCGGGAATCTCGCACTCGAACTCTTCTTCGAGCGCCATTACCAGCTCAACCGTATCGAGAGAATCGGCGCCGAGGTCGTTGACGAACGACGATTCGTTCTTGACGTCGGCTTCGTTCACGCCCAGTTGCTCGGCCACAATTTTCTTAACACGCTGCTCAATATTTTCCATCTAGTTCCCCTCAGGAGTGAATCCGGTTTTCAAGCGGCAGGTATTCTACCAAATCCCGTTACCGCCATCTAACCGGCGTATTTTCAACGTTAATCCATCAACATGCCGCCGTTGACATGCAGCGTTGCGCCCGTAATGTAGGCCGCCGCAGGGCTCGCGAGAAAGGCGACTGCGCCCGCGATGTCCTCGGCCGCGCCGAGCCTCGCGAGCGGAATCTGCGCGGTCAGCGCCGCGCGCTGTTCGGCGCTCAACTCGCGCGTCATGTCGGTGTCGATGAAGCCGGGTGCCACGCAATTCACGGTTATATTGCGGCTGCCGATCTCGCGCGCGAGCGATTTGGAAAAGCCGATCATGCCGGCCTTCGCCGCGGCGTAGTTCGTCTGGCCCGCATTGCCCATCACGCCGACGACCGACGTGATGTTGATGATGCGACCGCGGCGCGCTTTCATCATCGGGCGCATGACGAGTTTCGACAGCCGGTACACCGATTTGAGGTTGGTCGCGAGAATCTCGTCCCATTCCTCGTCTTTCATCCGCATGAGCAGGTTGTCGCGCGTGATGCCGGCGTTGTTCACGAGGATCGCAATGTCGCCGCATTGCTTCTGCACGGCGTCGAACGTTGCTTCGACCTGGGCCGCGTCGTTGACGTTCATCGCGAAGCCGGCGCCCTTGATGCCGGCCGCTTCGAGATACGCACCGATCGCCTGCGCGCCGGCCTCTGTCGTTGCGGTTCCTGCGACGACGGCGCCCTGCTTTCCCAGCTCGAGCGCGATTGCTTTGCCGATGCCGCGCGATGCCCCCGTTACGAGTGCGACTTGCCCGTCGAGCGTCATGCGGCCTCCCGCACGGTTTGCAGCGATTGCGCGAGCGAGCTTGCGTCCGCAATCGCAAAGCCCTGCAAGCCTGCTTCGCTTCGCTTCGTCATCCCGGCGAGCACCTTGCCGGGACCGCATTCGCCGACATGCGTGACGCCGCTCATCGCCATATGCCGGACGACTTCGACCCAGCGCACCGGGCTGCAGGCCTGGCGCGCCAGCGCCTGCTTGATTTGCGCGGGATCGGAGACGACGGCGACATCAACGTTGTTCACAACCGGAATCTGCGGCGCGTTGAACGTGATGCCGGCCAGCGCCTGCGCGAGCCGGTCGGCCGCGGGTTTCAGGAGCGACGCGTGAAAAGGTGCGCTGACGGGCAACATGACGGCGCGTTTCGCGCCTTTCGCTTTTGCCACCGCGGCCGCGCGTTCGACCGCCGCCTTGTGCCCGGCGATGACGACCTGGCTCGGCGCGTTGAAATTGACCGCTTCGACCACTTCCCCTTGCGCAGCTTCCGTGCACGCAGCGCGAACCGTGTCGTCGTCGAGACCCAATATCGCGGCCATGGCGCCGGTTCCCATCGGCACCGCTTCCTGCATTGCCTGCGCGCGCAGCCGCACGAGCGGAAGCGCATCGCGCAGGGTGACGACGCCGGCAACGACGAGGGCCGTGTATTCGCCGAGACTGTGGCCGGCGACGATCGAAGGCTCTGCACCACCCGCATCGCGCCACGCGCGGTAAACCGCATAGCCTGCGGCGAGCATCAAGGGCTGCGTGTTGACGGTCGAATTGAGGGCCTCGGCGGGCCCGCCTGCCGCAAGCTGCCACAGATCCTGCCCGAGCACGTCGGCAGCTTGCGCGAACGTGTCGCGCACTGCCTTGTTGTCGGCGAAGCTGTCGAGCATGCCGACCGCCTGCGAGCCCTGCCCCGGAAATACCAATGCGAGCTTCATCCCTGGCTTCTCCTAATACTCGACGAGCGCCGCGCCCCACGTGAAGCCGCCGCCGACACCTTCGAGCAGCACTTTGTCGCCGCGCTTGATGCGGCCATCGCGCACCGCGACATCGAGCGCGAGCGGCACCGAAGCGGCCGACGTGTTCGCGTGGCGATCGACGGTGACGATCGTCTTCGCCGGGTCTATGCCCAGCTTTTTCGCCGTGGCATCGAGTATGCGCACGTTCGCCTGGTGTGGAATCAGCCAGTCGACGTCGGCGGGCTGCAGATTGCACAACGCCAGCGTTTCGCGCGCAACCTCGTCGAGCACGCGCACCGCCAGCTTGAACACCGCCTGGCCGTCCATGCGCAGAAAAGGGTCGCCGGTAACCACGCCGCCGCGCACGCTGCCGGGCGTCGACAAAATTCCCGTGTGCGAACCGTCGGCATGCAGCACGCTTGCCAACAGGCCGGGTTTCTCGTCGGCGACGAGCACCACCGCGCCGGCGCCGTCACCGAAGAGCACGCAGGTGCCGCGGTCTTTCCAGTCGAGAATGCGCGAAAACACTTCGGCTCCGACGACGAGAGCGCGCTTGTAGAAGCCGCTGCGGATGTACTTGTCGGCGATATCCGCGGCATACACGAACCCCGAGCAGACTGCCTGCACGTCGAACGCCGGGCAGCGCGTCGCGCCGAGCTTTGCCTGCAGCACGCAAGCCGTGCTCGGAAAAATATAATCCGGGGTTGAGGTTGCGACGATGATCAGGTCGAGATCGGCCGCCGCGATTCCCGCGGCCTCCAGCGCGTTGCGGGAGGCTGCAAGCGCGAGGTCGCTCGACATCTCCTCGGCCGCCGCGAGGTGACGCTGCCGGATGCCGGTGCGCGTGCGGATCCATTCGTCGGAGGTATCGACGCCGCGGCGCGTGAGGTCTTCATTGGTTACGACATTAGCCGGGAGATAACTTCCCGTGCCGGCGATGCGAGAAAATGTCACGCCGCGTTTTCCTGTATGACCGACATGCGCTCGGTGATTTTATTGAGCACGCCGCTGCGCGCTTCTTCGGCCGCCCGACCGATCGCCACCCGAAACGACGTGCGGTCCGCCGATCCGTGGCTTTTGACGACGATGCCGCGCAGCCCGAGCAGGGTCGCGCCGTTGTAATTGCGCGGATCGAAACGGCGCTTGAACGCGTTGAGCACCGGCAGCGCGATCAGACCGGCAGCCTTGGTCAGCAGGCTGCGCGCGAATTGCTCCCGCATGTGATTGCCGAGCATGCGCGCGAGACCTTCGGATGCCTTGAGTGTCACGTTGCCGACGAAACCATCGCAAACCACCACGTCGGTCGTTCCCTTGTAAATGTCGTCGCCTTCCACGTTGCCGTAAAAGTTGAGCCCGCTGGCGCGCAGCAATTCGCCCGCGTGCTTGACCACTTCGCTGCCTTTGATGTCTTCGGAGCCGATGTTGAGCAGGCCGACGGTCGGGCGTTCCTTGTTTTCGACGGCGCTCACGAGCACGGATCCCATGACTGCGAATTGCAGAAGATGCTCGGCCGTGCAATCCACGTTGGCGCCGAGATCGAGCATGAACGTGTGCCCCTTGATCGTCGGCAGTACGGAGCAGATGGCCGGCCGTTCGATGTCGGGCAGCGTTTTCAGAACGAAACGGGAAGTCGCCATCAGCGCGCCCGTGTTGCCGGCGCTCACGCAGGCGTCTGCGCTACCGTCCTTCACGAGGTTGATCGAGACGCGCATCGAGGAATCCTTCTTGCCGCGCAAGGCGCTCGCGGGCGCCTCGTCCATGCCGACGGTTTCACTCGCGTGCTGCAGGGAGATGCGTGCCCGGATGTCGTCTGGGGCTTTGCGCAGTTCGGGCTCGATGGTTTCCTTGAGGCCGACCAGCACGATTTTCGATTCGCCGCATTCGCGCAGAAAGTCGAGCGCCGCGGGCACCGTCACATGGGGGCCGTGATCTCCACCCATGCAATCGACCGCGACCGTGACGTCCATTTAGGCTTTTCGCGCGAACAGTACGTGACGGCGCGCGCGAGTGCGCGCACCGATCCCGTCGCCGCCGACCTTATTCGTCTTTGGTCTTGACGACTTTTTTGCCGCGGTAGTAGCCGGTCGGGCTGATGTGGTGGCGAAGGTGAACTTCCCCCGTGGTCGGCTCGACGGCCAGCGGCGGATTCTTCAGAAAATCATGCGAGCGATGCATGCCGCGTTTGGACGGCGACTTTTTGTTCTGCTGGACTGCCATTTTGCAACTCCTTTATCTTCGATTCTTGGTCGTTCGTTCCTGCTTGAGCTTCGCCAGCGCCGCGAACGGCGAAACGATTGCGTCGCCCGCTTCTTTCACTGCCGGACTGCACTCGCCTTCGGCGTGCCGCGGCGCCAACGGCAGCGCGAGCAGCACTTCATCTTCCACCAGCGACCAGACGTCAGTTGCCGGACCGGCTGGCACGCCGTCGAGGTCGTCGATCTCGCCGGTTTCGCCGACTGCATCGTCGGTCAGCACCAGCAAATTCGTCTGCGTCGCCACCGGGAAAACCAGTTTGCCAAGACAGCGCTGGCATTGGAGATCGATGTTGCCATTTACCGCCAGGCGCAATCGAAACCGCTGCCGGACATCGCGTCCGCCCTTCAACTCGAATTGCAGCGCGCCATCCCAGTCGTACAGGCTGTCGGCGAGTCGCGCAAACTCACGAACTGGCACGCTGCCGCTCAATTCTTCGCCGGCGCGGGCGAATTCAACGCTGTCGATCAGTGCCCGTGCAGACATAAACCGCGCATGATAGTATTTTTGTCGGAAACTGTCAAAAGAACATTACAGAAAAACCATTTAACGCAGGGACTTAGAGCGCATTATCCGGCATGGCCGCGAGTTGCGCCGGAACCGCCGCAAACGATGCCTGCTGCCGCCCCTGCCCGCCTGTTACTCGCCTCGACCTCGCCCTACCGGCGCGAACTGCTGGAGCGGCTGAAGATCCCGTTCGACACCGTGGCGCCCGGCGTGGATGAAACGCCGGAGGCTCGTGAGGAACCGCGCGCCCTCGCGCTGCGCCTCGCGCGCTTGAAAGCGCAGGCGCCGAAAGCGGCGTGGCCCGACCGGCTCATTATCGGCAGCGATCAGGTGGCCGTGGTGGCGGACCGGATACTCGAAAAGCCCGGCAGCCACGCGCGGGCTGTCGCGCAACTCGCGCTCATGCGCGCCCACACCGTCGAATTTCACACCGCGTTGTGCCTTCTCGATTCGACGACCGGTCGCGAGCAGACAGACATTGTCACCATAAGCGTCAGGATGCGCGATTACAGCGAGGCCGAAGCCGCGCGCTATCTTCTTGCCGAGCGTCCGTACGATTGCGCGGGTAGCGCACGGATCGAGGGCTTGGGCATTTCGCTTGTCGAGCAGCTCGAAGGGGACGATCCAACAGCCTTGATCGGGTTGCCGCTGATCGCGCTGTGCCGGATGCTCCGCAACGAAGGCATCGAGCTGCCCTGATGAGTGCAGCGGCGCTGCACCTGATACCCGTGCCGCTCGGCGATGCGGATCCCGCCCTCTCGGTGTCGCAATCCGCATTGGCGGCCGCGCGCGGGCTCGATTATTTCATCGTCGAAAACGCCAAAAGCGCGCGGCATTTTCTAAAAAGCATTGGTCACCCGCGCGTGCTGCGCGAAATCATCGTCGACACTTTCGACAAGGACGGCGATGCGGAGCGGGCGGAGCATTTGCTGCAGCCGGTGCTCGCGGGCCGCAGCGCCGGCATTCTCTCCGAAGCAGGCAGCCCCGCCATTGCGGATCCGGGGGCGCTGCTCGCCGCCGCCGCGCACCGCCTTAATATCCGGGTGATTCCGCACAGCGGCCCGTCCGCCATCCTGCTTGCGCTGATGGCGAGCGGGTTCAATGGCCAGCGATTTGCGTTTCATGGCTACCTGCCGGTGGCAAAAGAAGAGCTCAGGAACGCAATTGCGGAGCTCGAGCGCGAGTCCCGGGAGCGGGACATGACGCAGGCGTTTATCGAAACGCCTTATCGCAACGACAGCATGCTCATGGCGCTGCGCGAGACGTGCAAAAGCGATACGCGTCTCTGTGTGGCGAGCGACCTTACGCTCGGGACGGAATCCGTGCAGAGCTTGCCGATTCGCGAATGGCAGCGTCGCAAGCCGGAAATCGGCCGTCGACCGAGCGTTTTTCTGCTCTACGCGCGCGGGGATTAACGCAGCTGCGCGGTGCCGGTCGTGCTGACCTTGAGCAGCGCTTCGGCCATTGTCGCGCCGAACTTGCGGGCTACCCGCTCCGCAATATTCTCGCGCGGCGTGAAATCGACGACGTCTTCGGCTTTGATCACGTCGCGCGCGACCGAATCTACGCTGCCGAGCGCGTCCGCCAGGCCGAGCTCGATGCTTTTCGAGCCGACCCACACGAGCCCGCTGAAGAGCTCGGGATTTTCCTTGAGACGGTTGCCGCGGCCTTTCTTCACGACCGCGATGAACTGCTCGTGGATTTCGGCGAGCATTTTTTCGGCGAAGGCCTTTTGCGAAGGTACGACCGGCGAAAACGGATCGAGGAATTTCTTGTTCTCGCCCGCCGCCAGCGCGCGCCGCTCGACACCAAGCTTTTCCATCGTGCCGGTAAAGCCGAATCCGTCCATCACGACGCCGATCGAGCCGACGATGCTCGCCTTGTCGACGTAAATCTTGTCCGCCGCCGCGGCCACGTAGTAACCGCCGGACGCGCAGATGTCTTCGACCACCGCGTAGATCGGCTTGTCCGGATAGAGCCCGCGCAGGCGCTTGATTTCATCGTTGATGTAGCCGGCCTGCACCGGGCTGCCGCCGGGACTGTTGATGCGCAGAACCACGCCCATCGTGTTGCTGTCCTTGAAGGCGGCCTGCAGCCCGGACGTTATGTTGTCGGCGCTCGCCTGGCTGTCGGCGCTGATCACGCCGCGCAGTTCGACCAGCGCAGTGTGCTTGCCCGTGGACTTCTCGCCGGCCTTCTTGATCCAGCCCATGCCGAGGAACAGCACAAGGAAGAGATAAAGCATGACGAGCATCTTGAAAGCCATGCTCCAGCGGCGGGCCGTGCGCTGCTCGGCAATCGCGGCGAGCGCAACTTTTTCAAGCACCCCGCGTTCCCAGCCTTCCCCCGCGGTGCGTGGATCGATGTCAGCCATTGCGATGGTCTTTCGTAGAATGCGGAGCGCGGATGCGCGATGAAATGAAGCCCGTCAAGCGAATTCCTGTTCGCGCACGTAAACATTGCCGTCGCGCTCCTCGACGGGGACTGCGATCAGATGGGAACCCTTGCATGGCCCCATGATGCAATGACCTGTGGAAGGCTCGTAAGTTGCGCCGTGCGTTGCGCACACCAAGTATAACCCAGCTTTGTCGAAGAACTCCCCTTCCATCCAGTCCAATTCGACTGGAATATGCGCGCAACTGTTCAGGTACGCGAAGACGCGCGCGTCGTAGCGGACGACGAACGCCTCGGCATCCCTGCCGTTGTGCCGGACCTTGAAGCGGACGCCCCGCCCGCCGTCGATCAGGGCGTCGCCGGCGCAGATCACGCGTTGGTTTTCAGCCATTCCCAAAGTTCCTGCGGTTTTTGCATGCACGCGAGCGGCTCGTGCGCAAACAGTTGCTCGCGCGGGTGCGCGCCATAACATACCGCAACGGCCGCGATCCCGGCATTCGCCGCCATCTGCAGGTCGTGGGTAGTATCGCCGATCATGAGCGTGCGCCCGGGATCCACGTCCAGAATGCGCATGAGGTCGAAAAGCATGTCGGGCGCGGGCTTGCTGGCGGATTCATCCCCGCAGCGCGTCGCGTGAAACAGCGGGGCCAAGCCCGTTTTTTCGAGTACGCGGTCGAGTCCGCGGCGGCTTTTGCCGGTAGCGATCGCGAGGCGGTGTCCGGCGCCGCGCAGGTCTGCCAGCAGCTCCTGCGCGCCGGCGAACAACGGAGCGTCGGGCTCCCGCGTCCTGAAGTGATGGCCGTAACGCTCGACCACGTGCGGATACACGTCCCGCGCGACGCCCGGCAGCACATAGGCCATCGCGTCGTTCAATCCGAGACCTATGATGTGATGCGCCCGCTCGTCGGACGGCACGGGCAGGCCCGCGTCGGCGCACGCAGCCTGCAGCGACGCAACGATCACCGCGGTGGAATCCATGAGGGTTCCGTCCCAGTCGAACACCACGAGGTCAAAGCGGCGGGGCACGCGTCACTCCAGCGTGGCGAGAAATTTCTGCAATTCGCCGGGCAGCGGCGCCTCGAGCACCAGCTTGTCTCCTCTCGACGGGTGGCGCAAGCCGAGGCTCGCCGCATGCAGGAACATGCGCTTGAGTCCACGGCGCGCGAGATCCTTGTTGAGCGCGAAGTCGCCGTACTTGTCGTCGCCGGCAATCGGAAAGCCGAGATGAGCGAGATGAACACGGATCTGATGGGTGCGGCCGGTCTTCAGCTCGGCGCGCATGAGGCTGAATTCCCGCCACGCTTTTTGGAGCTGGAATACGGTGCGCGACGCCTGCCCTTCTTCCCGCACGGCAACGCGGCGCTCGCCGGAGGCCAGTGTGTACTTGTGCAGATTGAGCTCGACCGAGCGCTTGTCGCCGCGCCACGCTCCTTTTACGAGCGCAAGATAGAACTTTTTGCACCGGCCTTCGCGCAGGTCCGCATGGAGCTGGGTCAGGGCGCTGCGTTTTTTGGCAAGCAGGAGCACGCCGGACGTGTCGCGGTCGAGCCGGTGCACGAGTTCGAGAAACCGGGCGTGCGGCCGTTGCGCGCGCAATTGCTCGATGATGCCGAAGCTGATTCCGCTGCCGCCATGCACGGCGAGCCCCGCGGGCTTGTTGATGGCGAGCAGATGCTCGTCCTCGAACAGCACGGCCGCTTCAAGTTCGGCGCTGACCGGAGGGACGGGCTTGGCCGGACGCTCAGCCACTCGGATCGGCGGTATGCGCAGTTCGTCCCCGCCAGCCACCCGGTATTCGGGCTTGGCGCGTCCGCCGTTGACCCTGACTTCGCCGCTGCGCAGGATCCGGTAGACGTGGCTCTTGGGCACCCCTTTGAGCAACCGCGTCAGATAGTTGTCGATGCGCTGCCCGCCCGCCTCTTCGTCCACCCTGTGCCGTGTGACCGAATTTTTGCCCAAATCCTTCATTTTGCTTATACTATTGACCGGTTAGCGGACTTTCAGGACGATTCTGTCCTCGAGCCCGATGCGAGAAACCGCGGCGAATTGCCGCCGGTGCCGCCGGGCGGATTGGCCCAGTGCCATGCAGCCGTTATCCAGGCACGGTGATTCAGAACGCGGGCGTTGTTGCGGCCGCCAAAAGCGCGGTGCCAAAACCCAATGGTTAACGTCGCTCACCAGAAAGTAGCGATGGTAGTCGAAATACGCGCTCAAAAGTACACGAAATCCCTTATTGATGCAGCGATAGCGGTCAGGGTGCGATGCGCCGGAAACCGGATATTTGCGCTGCTCATTGATGAACAAAAACGGCAAACAGCGAAAGTCATTTCCACAAAGTCACCTTACTCAATAGTCGCAATTCGTGACTGAATGATCGAGCACCGGTAAGCGGCGAGATTCCGCGCGCCAGGTTTGCCCATCCCGTGTCAATGAGCGCGGGAGAAGAAAAAAATGAAACGCATGTTGTTCAACGCGACGCAGTCCGAAGAGCTGCGCGTCGCGATAGTAGACGGTCAGAAGCTGCTCGATCTGGACATCGAGTCCGCCGGCAAAGAGCAGCGCAAAAGCAATATATACAAAGGCGTAATCACCCGCGTCGAGCCCAGCCTCGAGGCGGCGTTCGTCGATTACGGCAGCGAGCGCCACGGTTTTCTTCCCTTCAAAGAAGTCGCGCGCGCCTATTTCAAGCCGGGCATCGACGTGTCGCGTGCACGCATCCAGGATGCGCTGCGCGAAGGCCAGGAACTGATCGTTCAGGTCGACAAGGACGAGCGCGGCACCAAGGGCGCGGCGCTTACCACCTTCATCAGTCTCGCCGGCCGTTACCTCGTTCTGATGCCCAACAATCCGCGCGGCGGCGGCGTATCGCGCCGGGTGGAAGGCGACGAGCGCGCCGAGCTGCGCGAAACGATCGACCAGCTCGAAGTGCCCGCCGGCATGAGCGTGATCGCGCGCACGGCTGGCATTGGCCGCAATGTCGAAGAGCTTTCGTGGGACCTGAACTACCTGCTCCAGCTGTGGCGCGAAATCGAAAACGCATCGACCGGCCAGAGCGGTGCCTTCCTGATTTATCAGGAATCGAGCCTCGTCATTCGCGCGATCCGCGACCACTTCTCGCAGGACATCGGCGAAATCCTGATCGACACCGAAGACATCTACGAGCAGGCGCGCGCATTCATGGGACACGTGATGCCGGCCAACGTCAACCGCGTGAAGCTCTACAAGGACGACGTCCCGCTCTTTTCGCGCTTCCAGATCGAGCACCAGATCGAAACCGCGTTTTCGCGCCAGGTAACGCTGCCCTCGGGCGGCGCGATCGTGATCGATCATACCGAAGCGCTCGTCTCGGTCGACGTCAACTCTGCGCGTTCGACGCGCGGTGCCGACATCGAGGAAACCGCATTCCGCACCAATCTCGAAGCCGCGGATGAGATTGCCCGCCAGTTGCGTCTGCGCGACCTGGGCGGTCTCATCGTTATCGACTTCATCGACATGGAAAGCGGGCGCAACCAGCGCGAGGTGGAAAACCGCCTGCGGGACGCGCTGCACGTCGATCGCGCGCGCGTGCAGACCGGCAAGATCTCACGTTTCGGCCTGCTCGAGCTCTCCCGCCAGCGCCTGCGTCCGGCGCTCGCCGAAAGCAGCCACATGCCCTGCCCGCGCTGCCACGGCACGGGCCATATCCGCGGCATCGAATCCACCGCGCTGCACATCCTGCGCATCCTGCAGGAAGAAGCGATGAAAGAAAACACCGGCGCCGTGCATGCCCAGGTGCCCGTCGACGTGGCGACGTTCCTGCTCAACGAAAAGCGCGCCGAATTCCATTCCATCGAGCAGCGTCTCAAAGTCAACGTCGTACTGATACCGAACATTCATCTCGAGACGCCGAACTATACGGTGACGCGGTTGAAGCACGAGGAGCTGAACCAGGCCGACGTGCCGCCGCCGAGCTACGAAATGATGACGATGCCCGAGAAGGAGGAAGGCGGATTGAGTGCGGGAACCCAGGAGCCCGCCGCCCCCCGCCAGGAAGCGGCGGTAAAGGGCATTACGCCCGCGCAGCCGGCGCCGATCGTCGATCACTCCGAGAAGCCCGCAGCGGCGGAACCCGCGCCGGCGAGAGAGCCTTCGATCATCAGCAAGATTTTCGGTTTCTTCAAGCAACGGCCTGCGGCCGAAGTCGCGGAAACCAAACCGGCCCTGCCCGCACGCGACCGACAGGAACGCCCCGAACGCGGCCAGCGCCGCGGCCGGCCGAATGGCCAGCGACGCGACAACCGGCGCGACGAGCCGCGCGGCGAGCGTGCGGTGCACGGGCAGCGCGGTGAAGGCGGCCCGGAGCAGCGCCAGCAGCAGCGCGGCCGCGCCGGTGAGCCGCGACCACCGCGCGAAGGCAGGCCACCGCGCGACGGACAGGATCAGCAGTCGCGGCGCGACGGCCAGCAACAGCGGCCCCCGCGGCACGAGCGCGGCGAGCGGGCCGACAGACCGGCGAGTCCGGAACGCGTCGAGCAGATAAGCGCGGATGCCGCGGTCGCGCAGACGGAGCCGCAACGCGAGCAGACTCCGCGAGCCGAAGGCGAGCCGCGTGAGGGCCGCGAGGGCGGCCGGCGCCGGCGCCGTGGCGGCCGCGGACGCGACCGCGGAGAGCGCGGCGAGCGGCATGAAGCCACCACCGCGCAGGAGGGTGCCGCGCCTGCCGAAACGGTATCCGCCGCCGGCGGCAGCCCCGCGGATATTGCGATTACCGCGGCGGCGACACCTATGAGGGAAGCGATCCAGCCGGAAATGGCAACGCCGCACGAAGCGGCTCCCCTCGACGAGGCTGCGCACGATGTCGCGCCTGCTGCTGAGATCACATCCTCTGCGCCGTCCGCCGAGCGCGTCGTCGAGCATCAGGAACCGGCTCCCGCCGCATTACCGGTGACGCCGATGACGATGGCGCCGATCGTGCTGCCCGCTGATCTCGTGCAGATTGAAACCGATGCCGAGAAGATTCGCATCGCTGCTGGCAAGGTTGAGTCGCCGCCGCCGCCGCGCCCGCCACGGGTGCGTCCGCCGCTGCCGCCCATCAGCAATGAGCCGCTCGAACAGGTAGAAACAAGGAAATAGAGAAAATGCCGGGACATCCCGGCATTTTTTTTCGTCAGCGCGGCGCGGGCTTGAGACGGTCGACGATGCTCGCGCTCACCGCTTCGATCAGGTCCAGGACTTGCTCGAACCCGCGCTCGCCGCCGTAATACGGGTCGGGCACCTCGCGCCCGGCGTGATCGGCGTGAAAATCGCAGAACAGCATGAGCTTTTCTTCGCGGCCGGGCGGGCACAGGCCCTCGAGCAGCGACCGGTTGCGGCGGTCCATTGCGACCACATAGTCGAAATCGTCGAAGTCTCTGGGGCTGACCTGCCGCCCGCGCAATTGGCTCATGTCATAGCCGCGGCGCGAGGCCGCATTTTGCGCGCGATGGTCCGGCGGCTCGCCGATATGGTAATCGTGCGTGCCGGCCGAGTCGCATTCGATGAAGTCCCCGAGTCCGGCTTGCTCCACTGTGCGCCTGAATACCGCCTCTGCAGTCGGTGAACGGCAGATGTTGCCCATGCACACGAACAACACCCGGATTTTTTCCGGCTTACGCATCAGTTTCAGATGAAAATTCGCAATCTTGCGATCATACGCGCTTGATATGTGCGACGATGGTCCGCATCTTCGTACTTATTCGTTCACGGGCACTGCATGCACGAGCGGCTTCTGTTCTCAAACGTCGTCCCAAGGAGCTGGCTCGGCCGGCTGCTGTCGGCACTGATCACGCTCGCGCTCGTCGCCGTCGGCGCTTTCTTCCTGTTCTTTGCGCTCGTCGCTGCTGCCCTGATCGCGGTCGGAGTGCTCGGGCGGATCTGGTGGGTGGCACGCAAGCTGCGCAAGCAGCGGGATGCGGGCGTAATCGAAGGCACGTACACGGTGGAATCCGGCACGCCTCTCATCGAGAGCGATGCGGGCGGGCGTAACGAACCGCCGCGCCCCTCCGCATAGCCCCTGCTGCGACGACGCGCGACGGGCTGCCGTCCATTGCTCGCCGATCCGCGCGTAACTACGAGGGCTCGCGTCCCGGCTGCTGCCATGCGGCGCGCCGTACCTGGCGCCGGCGTGGCGGCACCGTAGGCGCTTTTAGCGCGTATTCCCGGATGCGCGCCGTGACTGTTTCGCGGATGTCATCCGGCAGTGCGCGCGCGGCGAATTCGAAGCGGGACGAAATGGCCGCCGTTGTCGGCTCGCCTTCCTGCGGTTCTTTGCCATCGAGAATGCCGCCCGGCACTGCCCTCGCGCCGTCGTGAAAAAAACCGCGGCTCTTGCGCCATTCAAGCGCGCTTTCGCTCGAATCAATGCCATAACAGAGCTGGAACGACTCGACTTCGCCGGCCCCGTTCTGCCACACGAAAAGGTCGAAATATTCGTCATGAAACCAGCGCCGGCGCATCGCCGGGTCGCCCTGCACCACGCCTGTAATTTCTTTCAACATATCGTTTTCGCCCGCCCGATGCCCGGTGTCGAAGCAGCATCCGGCGTGGCGCCTCCTGCCGGTTTAGGGGTAAACATCTGTTTCGACAACGTTATGCCGCTGTAGTTCGGGATTTTTTAGGCTTCGGCAGGCTGCTATCGGAGGCGCACGCCGGCGTCATTCCGCGGGCGCTCGATGCGAATTGCATAGGCGCGACCCGGCGCCGCCTCTACTTGCCGCGCTCGCGCACGACGTAATCGACGTCGGCGCCGCCGTATTTGCGTTGCAGTTGCTCGTCCGGCAGAAGCGCGGCTTCGAGCTCGGCAATTCCGGCGTAACCCATCAAATCGGTGATCTCTTCCATGCCATAGAGCAGATCCGGGCGGTCGTGCATCGTTCCATTTTCGACGTGATCGCGCATGAGTTCGAGCGCCTTGTGCATGCCCATCAGCGCCGCGGACGGCAGCATGCGCGCCATCGTGACGCGCGCCACGCCCATCTCGGCAAGGCGCTTGACCGGAATCAGCGGCGTGGTCGGCCGCGAACGTATGCCGAAACCGATATTGATGCTGACAGGCGCTTCGACCGCATCGACGAAGCGCCGGATCTGGTCCGCGGAATGCACGGCATCGGGGAAGACCATGTCGGCGCCCGCCGCGATGTACATCCGCGCGCGCTCGATTGCGTTATCGAGGCCCTCGATGGCGATGGCATCGGTGCGCGCGTTGATGATGAAGTCCGGATCTTTTCTCGCCTTGACGGCCGCCTCGACTTTCTTCGCCATCTCTTTGGCGTCGATCAGTTCCTTGCCCTGCATGTGGCCACAGCGCTTGGGACTCAGCTGATCCTCGATGTTCATGCCGGCGACGCCGGCTTCCTCGAAATACTGCACGGCGTGATAAACCGTGACCGGATTGCCGTAGCCGGTTTCGGCATCGGCCATCAGCGGTATCGAAATGCTGCGCGCGATATGCCGGCAGGCGTCGACGTTTTCCATCAGCGTGAGCAGTCCGATGTCGGGCTGGCTCAATCGCGCATTCGAGAATCCGCTGCCGCCGGTCGCGGCCGCCTTGAATCCCATTTTCTCGATCATGCGTGCGCTCAAGCCGTCGTAGCAGCCGGGCGAAACGACGATACCCTGCTTCAACAATGCGCGCATTGCCGCCGCTTTGGTTTGCATGCTGCCTCCCGCGTGTCTCAAGTGTTCGGCCTGACTTTCGCCTGCCGGATAACGTTTGTCCACGTTTCGATTTCGGCGCGGAGGAATCTGTCCAGCTCGACGGGCGTGCTCGCAATCGGTTCCGCGCCCTGTGCGAGCAACTGCTCGGTTACGGCCGGCGAGCGCAGCGCCTGCGTCGCCGCGGCATTCAGCCGTCTGACGATATCGCCCGGCGTGCGTGCCGGCGCGAGCAATGCGTACCACGAGCTCGCACGAAAGCCCGGCAACTGCGCCGCTTCCGCCACCGTCGGGATGTCGGGCACGGCGCGCGAGCGGGCCGCGCTCGTGACGGCAAGTCCGCGCAGTTGCCCCGAGCGCACATGCGGCAGCGCCGGCAGCGTGCTCGTGCACAAAACCTGGATTTGCGCGCCGAGCAGATCGACGAGCGCCTGGCTCGCGCCCTTGTAAGGCACGTGCGTCATGCTGACGCCGGCCTTCAAAGTCAGAAGCTCCATCGCGAGATGGCCGCTCGTTCCCTGTCCTGCCGAGCCGTAGGTCATGCGTTGGGGCCGCGCTTTCGCAAGCTCGATCAGCTCGCGCAGGCTCGCGGCGGGCAGCGCGGCCGGCACCACGATGACGAGCGGCGTATCGACGGCCAGCGTGATCGGCGCGAAATCGTTGAGCGAATCGTACGGCAGCTTGCCGACCAGGCCCGGATTCGTTGCGTGCGCAGTCGCCACGAGCACCAGCGTATAGCCATCGGGGTTCGAGTGAGCGGCAATATCGGTCCCGAGCACCGTGCCAGCCCCGGGACGCGTGTCCACCACGAACTGGACGTTCAGGTCCTTGCCCATGCCGCTTGCCATCAAGCGCGCAATGATGTCCGCCGCGCCGCCCGCGGAAAACGGCACGATCAGACGGATCGGGCGCGCGGGATAGGATTCCGCGGCGTGCGCCGCGCCCCCGCACAGTAGCGCCGCGGCGACGACCGCCCGCATCGATCGTTCAGGCATGTGCTGCTTCCGGAATGCCTATTCGGTGAGCGTGATTTCCCGCGTGACCGATCGTGTGTACGCAGAGACCGGTATGAAAACGGAATGTGAACCCGGGCCGCCGGCGACGATGATCGTGATGTCTTCGGGCTTTTCGGAAATCGGCAGCATCGTGTCGGGCGCGATATCGCCGAGCTCGGCGCGCCGCGCATTGAGCATGCGGTCGAATTCGCTGCCTTTATGCCGGTCGGCGCGCATCCTGGATGCTTCCCAGATGCGCCGTTTGACTTCGGCCTTGCTCCAGCCTTCGCGGTGAAAAAGGTTCGCGTGCTGCGGTGAAAGGATCAGGAACGGCGCGCCGGCATGGATGTAGTCGCTGCTCGCCGGATACTGCATCGTATCGCCGATCATCGCGATCACTTCCTCCCCTTTGCGCGCCGTCATGTTCATGCTCCACGTGCCGAGCGCGCCGCCGACCGATACCGTGTTCGCGTCTTTCGCGAACCCGCGCTCGACCGCCAGCGATTCCCACGGGCTCGCCTCTTCGTTCTCGGCGAAGCAGAACGTGTACTTGCCGGGTTGTCCCTGCGTTGCCTTGTCCATTTCCCCCGGCAGCGCACCGCCGATATTCTGCAGAATCAATCGCAGCGCGCGGCCGAGCGTCGCGTTCGCCCATGCGCCCTGCCCCATGCAGCCGGCGCCGCCGTTTACTTCGAGCCAGCGCGCGATCGGTCCGTTCACGATCAGCATGATCGCCGCCGGGTTGGTCGTCGCCTGCATCGCCTGCAAGTGAAATTTCGGCGTTGCGACGGCTTCCGCCGCAGCGATCAATACAGGCAGGTACTCGGGCTGACATCCGGCCATTACGGCCTGAATTGCAATGTATTCCACCGTCGCCGCACCCATTCCGGGCGCGATCGTAGCGACGACTTCATCAGCCTTGCGCTTCGTATGGCGCAGCATGCGCTGCACCGCTTTCTGCGTCGGCGTAAAGATCGGCAGGCCGTCACCCCAGCGGCGCTGCATGAAATACTTGTTGAGCTCTTCGGCATCGCCGGACGTTTCGATGAGTTTCGCGCGCGCGGAGCGAGCGGCGTCAGGCTCGGCCGCTATCGACTGAGCTGACGGCGTTTCGCAAAAAAGCCGCGCGATGTCCGCGGCGCAGTTTTCGGCGATTGCGCGCACCTCGTCGGGGGAGCGCGTGCCGAAGGGATGCGGAATGACGGCGATCGGCAGGTCGGGCGACCCGAGCGCTTTCTGCTGCGCGCGGCCAAGCCCGATGAAACTTTGCGAGCAGACGGTCAGCGCCGCCTTGGAGCGTTTCGCAATTTCGACACTGTCGTGGATACTCCACGACGTGCAGGATCCTCAATCGCCGGAGCCCGTGATGACCGCGTCGGCCTCCGCCGCGAGCTCGTTGAGAACTTCCTCCGGCGCGCCGCGCGACGCGCTTTTCTTTTTGCGCTTGATCACGTTTTTCACGCCATGCTTCTCGAGGAGGATCTGCGCGAGGTCTTCGACCAGCAGGTTGAAGTTGGGCTTCGAATTGTCGATGAAGCCGATGACCTTGCCCCTGAGAGTATCGAGAGAGCGGCGCGAATCGCGCGCTTCGGTGAGGCACGGCGCCACGGGATCGTATACCAGCATAATGCCTGACATGGACACTCCTGGAATTGGGCGCGGACGAGAGCGCGCGCGAAGTTCGACTGCGGTCAGGGGAACTTAATCGAAAACCCTGGTGCCTGCAACCGGCCCCGGGTTGTGAGCGTGCGGCGCATGCAGTATCTTCGCGCTCGACTCCGTTTATACGAACCTCGAACCATGACATCGAATCTCCGGCTCCTTGCAGCAACGCTTGCGCTCGTTCTTCCAGCCGCCACCGCGCACGCGGCCGACTTTCCGACGAAGCCCGTCCGCATCGTCGTTCCTTCGACGCCCGGCGGCGCGCTCGACATTCTGTCGCGCATGCTCGCGCAAAAGCTGCCGCAGCAATGGGGACAGCCGCTCGTGATCGACAACCGGGCCGGCGCCGGCGGCATCATCGGTTCCGAGATCGTTGCCCATTCGGAAGCGGACGGACACACCCTGCTCGTCGTCGCGCTCGGCTACGCGGCAAATCCGTATCTTTACGAGAAGCTCCCGTACCGCACGCCGCAGGATTTCGCCGCAATCACCGTGCTGGCCACCGCGCCAAACGTGCTGGTGGTTCATCCTTCCGTCGCCGCCAGCTCGGTGCGCGAACTGGTCGCGCTCGCGAAGGCAAAGCCGGGCTCGCTTGTGTACGCGACGTCGGGCGTCGGCACCAGCGGCCATCTCGCGATGGAGCTATTCAAGCGGATGGCCGGCGTGGACATGATTCATGTGCCGTACAAGGGCGCCGGCGCGTCGACCGCCGCGGTCGTCGCCGGGCAGGTTCAGGTCCTCTCCACCGCGCTCGGCGCCGCCATGCCGCAGATCAAGTCAAACCGCCTGCGCGCGCTGGCGGTCACTGGCCAGAAGCGCACCGCGGTTGCGCCGGAAATCCCGACCGCGATCGAATCAGGTCTGCCCGGCTACGTCGTCGACGGCTGGTTCGCCGCGCTCTCGCCCGCAAAAACGCCGCCGGCGGTCGTCGAGCGTCTGCAGACCGCGTTCGCCGGCGTGTACCGGCAACCGGACATCGCCGAGCGACTGACGGCGATGGGTTTCGACCAGGGCGGCACGACGCCGCGCGCCACGGCTTCGTTCATCGCCGATGAAATGGCCAAATGGGGTAAGCTCATCCGCGAAACCGGCATCAAGGGCGAATGATTCAATGAGCGAGAAACTCGAAGCGCTGATGCGTGAGCTCGCGCCTTTGCGCAAAAGCGATCCGCTGCGCTTTCTCCAAAATCTCGCTTCCCAGTTCGAAATCAAGCATCCCGACTTCCGGTTTTTGCGCGCCGAGCAGCTGCACGCGCTCGCCATGCAATTGCAGGCTGCGGCCGCTCTGTGCGGCTTCCGGGACGATATCGTCGTACGGCCGGAGGGTTTGTTCGTCGATGTCGGCGGCGTATTGATGGAGTCGAGCCGCACCGGCATCTATCTCAAGTCTGCCGGCGCAGCGCAGCAGAATCAGGCCGACGCGCTGTGCACTGCGTTGCGCAGTTTCGGCATCGAGGTCGCGACTGCGGTGGACGTCGGCGCCAACTTCGGCGAAATCTCGCTTGGGCTTGCGCGCGCATGCCCGGCGGCGCGCATCGTCGCCATCGAGCCTTCCAGCGACAATGCGGCGATTTTCGAGCTGAACCTGAAAGCGCAGCGCTTCGACACCGGGAACGTCGAGCTCGTGCGGGTCGCCGTTGCGGACACAAACGAAGATGCATTCATGCGCCGCGGGGATGGCGCCATGAGCCGCGTCACCGCGCGATCCGTCGCCGGCGCCGCAATGGAGCGCGTGACCTGCGAGCGCCTGGATACACTCTTCGACCGGCTTGGCATCAGCATCGCGGACCTCGTGAAGATCGACATCGAAGGCGGGGAGCCGAAGCTGCGCGCGGCAATCGCCGCGCTGCATCGGCGCGTGCGCGCTTATTACATCGAGTTCTCGCAGTTTGCGCCGCTCGACGAATATCTTGCGCTTGCTGACGAGCTGCGCGACGGCGGCTACGCCTGCTACGCCATGAACGCGGAAGCGAGATTGAATAACACGGGCGAAATCGCCGGGCATCTGCGAGCGGCTTTCGCAGCGGGACCGATCGCGGTCACCAATCTCTGGTTCGTCGGGACGCGGGACATGCGTGGCTGACGTCGACGGTGCCGAACCGCGCGCGGCGTGCTATGTTATAGATTCCGCCGGCCTTTGAGCCTGCCATGATCCCGCAGACGCGCCGCCCACTTATCTGGCTGTTGCTGGCAATCCTGCTCACTTGTGTGACCTACATGAGCTTCCGGGGCTATCTCAGCCCTGAATTCCTGATCGGCTACGCGAACATTTTCGCGTGCTGACCGAGAGCATCAGGGTTGAGGCGGTTTCGGCCCCTGACGCTCGTCCGGAAGCTGGAAGAAAATCTCGTCACGCCTGATCATCCCGAGCTCGCTGCGCGCACGCTCTTCGATCGCATCGAGCCCCTGCTTGAGATCGCGCACTTCCGCGTCGAGCGCACTGTTGCGCAAAGCGAGTCTTTGATTCGTTTCGCGCTGGACGCGCAGCTGCCGGTCCACTTCCCACACGCGCAGCCAGCTTCCCTTGCCCAGCCACAGCGGGTATTGCACCAGCGCGATCAGGGCCACCAGCGCGAAAGTCAGGAATTTCACGCGGCGCGCGGCGCGGGGTCAGCGCAAATGATAGAACGCACCGCGGCCCGGGTACGCCGATGGGTCGCCCAGGTCTTCTTCGATGCGCAGCAGCTGGTTGTACTTGGCAAGCCGGTCGGAGCGGCTCAACGAGCCCGTCTTGATCTGCATCGCATTGGTTGCGACCGCGATGTCGGCGATCGTCGTGTCTTCGGTTTCACCGGAGCGATGCGAGACGACCGAGGTGTAGCCGGCGCGCTTGGCCATCTCGATGGCGGCCAGCGTTTCCGTCAGCGTGCCGATCTGGTTCACCTTGATCAGCACCGAATTGGCGATGCCTTCGGCGATGCCTTTCGCGATGATCTTCGTGTTCGTCACGAACACATCGTCGCCGACGAGCTGCACTCTTTTGCCGAGCCGCTGCGTCAGGAGCTTCCAGCCATCCCAGTCGCCTTCCGCCATGCCGTCTTCGATGCTGATGATCGGGTACTTGTCGCACCAGCCGGCCAGCAGCTCGACGAACTCCGCGGCTTTCAGCGTCTTGCCTTCGCAGCCGAGCGTGTACTCTCCGTCCGCGAAGAACTCCGAGCTCGCGCAATCGAGCGCAATGGCGACATCCACGCCCGGCGTGTATCCAGCCGCGCCGATCGCGTCCATGATGAGCTGGATAGCGGCTTCGTGGTTCGGCAGGCGCGGCGCAAAACCACCTTCGTCGCCAACCGCGGTGGCGAGCCCTTTGCTTTTCAGGAGCTTCTTCAGCGCGTGAAATACTTCGGAGCCGCAGCGCAGCGCGTCCTTGAACGTCGGCAGGCCCAGCGGAACCAGCATGAATTCCTGCAGGTCGAGGCTGTTGTCGGCATGCGCGCCGCCATTGATCACGTTCATCATCGGTACCGGCATCGACATGGCGCCCGCTCCGCCGAGATAGCGATGCAGCGGCAGACCGCATTCTTCGGCGGCCGCCTTGGCCACCGCGAGCGAGACCGCAAGGGTCGCGTTCGCGCCGAGCCGCGACTTGTTTTCGGTACCGTCGAGGTCGATCAGCGTCTGGTCGATGAAGCGCTGCTCGACTGCGTCAAGACCGATAATCGCTTCGCAGATCTCCGTGTTGACGTTCTCGACCGCGCGCTGAACGCCTTTGCCCATGTAGCGTTTCTCGTCACCGTCGCGCAGCTCGATCGCCTCGCGCGAGCCGGTAGAGGCGCCGGACGGCACCGCTGCGCGCCCCAGCACGCCCGATTCGAGCAGAACGTCGGCCTCCACGGTTGGAAAGCCCCGCGAATCCAGCACTTCACGCGCAATGACGTCGACGATCGCACTCATGATTTTCCCTGACCTGTGATCAATTTTTCCGCAAATCCCCGCTGCTTGACCGCGGCATCGAGCACCTGCAGCGTTTCGAGCAGCGCGCGCATATGCTTGAGCGGCCATGCATTCGGCCCGTCGGACAAGGCCTTTTCCGGATTCGGATGCGTTTCCATGAAAAGCCCCGCGATACCGCTCGCAACCGCGGCGCGCGCGAGCACCGGGATGAATTCTCGCTGGCCGCCGCTCGAGGTGCCCTGCCCGCCCGGCAATTGCACCGAATGCGTCGCGTCGTAGACGACCGGACAGCCGGTTTCGCGCATGATCATCAGCGAGCGCATGTCGGAAACAAGATTGTTGTAGCCGAAGCTGGCTCCGCGCTCGCAGACCATGATGTTGTCCGACTTGCTCACTTCCCGCGCTTTGTCGACGACGTTCTTCATGTCGCCGGGCGCCAGAAACTGGCCCTTTTTGATATTGACCGGGCGGCCCGCACCCGCCACCGCGTGAATAAAATCGGTCTGGCGACACAGGAAGGCCGGCGTCTGCAACACGTCCACCACGGAAGCCACGGCCGCGATCTGGTCGATCTCATGAACGTCGGTCAGGACGGGCACGCCGATCTGCGCGCGGACGTCGGAGAGGATCTTGAGCCCCTCGTCCATGCCGACGCCGCGAAACGACTTGCCCGAACTGCGGTTCGCCTTGTCGAAGGACGACTTGTAGATGAAAGGGACTTTCAGCGCCGCGCAGACTTCCTTCAGCTCGCCTGCGGTATCCATCGCGAGCTGACGTGACTCTATCGCACACGGCCCCGCAATCAGGAACAGTGGGCGGTCAAGCCCGGCTTCGAATCCGCACAGTTTCACGGCGCGTCACGCGATGTTCTGCAGCTTGGGCGCTGCGGCCGGAAAAGACCCGGTCGTTTTCGCATTGCTCAAAGCGGCGCGTATGAACGCATTGAAAAGCGGATGCCCGCTGCGCGGGGTAGACGTGAACTCGGGATGAAACTGGCAGCCGACGAACCACGGATGAGCAAGCTTGCCTTCGGTCGGCAGCTCGATCATCTCGCACAGCTGCTGCTTCGATGAGACGCCCGAGACGCGCATGCCGGCCGCCTCGATACGCGGCAGATAATGATTGTTCACTTCGTAGCGATGGCGATGGCGCTCGACGATGCGGTCGGTACCATAGACCGCGCGCACCAGGCTGCCGGCCTCCAGCAGGCATTCCTGCCCCCCCAGGCGCATCGTGCCGCCCAGGTTGGACGTCGCATCGCGATGCTCGATCCGGCCGTCGCGTTCCTGCCATTCGGTGATCAGCGCGATGACGGGATGCGGGGTGTCCGGCTCGAATTCCGTGCTGTGCGCGCCATCGAGCCCGGCGATATGGCGGGCGAATTCGATTACCGCCAGCTGCATGCCGAGACAGATGCCGAGGTACGGAAGCTTGTTCTCCCGCGCGTAGCGGATCGCCTTGATCTTGCCTTCGACGCCGCGCTTGCCAAAGCCTCCCGGCACCAGGATCGCGTCCATGTTTGCGAGGCACGCGGTGCCGTTTTGCTCGATCGATTCGGAGTCAATGTAGTGAATATTGATTTTGGCGCCGGTATGGATGCCGGCATGAATCAGCGCTTCGGAGAGGGATTTGTACGATTCCGTGAGATCGACGTACTTCCCGACCAGCGCAATCGATACGCTCCGGCTCGGATGCTCGAGCGCGTAAACGAGCTTTTCCCACGTCGCGAGGTTGGCGACCGGCGGACTCAGCTCGAGCTTGGTGCAAACGATGTCGTCGAGATTCTGGGCATGCAGCATGGCCGGAATCTTGTAGATGCTGTCCGTATCGACGGCGGAAATGACCGCCTCGACCTGGACGTTCGTGAAGAGCGCGATCTTGCGGCGCTCGTCCGCCGGCAGCTCGCGGTCCGCGCGGCACAGGAGCACGTCGGGCTGAATACCGATTTCGCGCAGTTCCTTGACCGAGTGCTGGGTCGGCTTGGTCTTGATTTCTCCGGCCGACGCGATATACGGCACCAGCGTCAAATGGATGTAACAGACGTTGTTGCGGCCGATTTCGATGCCGAGCTGGCGAATCGCTTCCAGGAAAGGTAGCGACTCGATGTCGCCGACCGTCCCGCCGATTTCGACGATCGCGACTTCAGCATCGCCCGCGCCGCGCTTGATGAAAAGCTTGATCTCGTCGGTGATGTGCGGAATGACCTGCACGGTGCCGCCCAGGTAATCGCCGCGGCGCTCTTTCTTGATCACGCTTTCGTAGATCTGGCCCGTCGTGAAGTTGTTGCGCTTGCCCATCTTGGCGCTGACGAAGCGCTCGTAGTGGCCGAGATCGAGGTCCGTTTCCGCGCCGTCGTCGGTCACGAAGACTTCGCCGTGCTGGAACGGCGACATGGTGCCCGGATCCACGTTGATATACGGATCCAGCTTCAGCATCGAGACTTTGAGGCCGCGCGTTTCGAGGATTGCGGCGAGGGAGGCGGCAGCGATACCTTTGCCCAGGGATGAAACTACACCACCAGTGACAAAGATATATTTAGTCATTTCATATCATACCAGCCGTTTGCACATTCTAGCGCAATTGACCCGGGCACTCAATGAAATTTGTGCCAGCAGTGGTGCGCGTCAGCGGGTCTGCGCCGCCTTCTTCGCTTCGCCGGCGAGATATAACCACGTCTCCACCACGGTATCCGGATTGAGCGAGAGGCTGCCGATGCCTTCGTCCATCAGCCACTTCGCAAGATCGGGATGGTCGGACGGACCCTGCCCGCAGATGCCGACATATTTGTTCGCCCTGCGGCACGCCTGGATCGCCAGGTGCAGCATGTGCTTGACCGCTGGATCGCGCTCGTCGAAGCCCTCGGCGATGATGCCCGAGTCGCGGTCGAGCGCAAGCGTCATCTGCGTCATGTCGTTGGAGCCGATGGAGAAGCCGTCAAAGTGCTCGAGAAACTGGTCGGCGAGGATGGCGTTGGACGGAATCTCGCACATCATGATCACGCGCAGGCCGTTTTCGCCGCGCTTCAACCCGTTCTTGGCCAACAGGTCGATCACCTGCTTGGCCTCTTCGACCGTCCGCACGAACGGCACCATCAATTCGATGTTGGTGAGCCCCATTTCGTCGCGCACCTTCTTCATGGCGCGGCACTCGAGCTCGAAGCAGTCCCGGAAATTCGCAGCGATATAGCGCGACGCGCCGCGGAAACCCAGCATCGGATTTTCCTCGTGCGGCTCGTATTTCGACCCGCCGGTCAGGCTCGAGTATTCGTTCGACTTGAAATCCGAGAGGCGCACGATAACCGGTTTGGGCCAGAAGGCGGCGCCAAGGGTCGCCACCCCCTCGCACAGTTTCTCGACGTAGAATTCAACTGGACTCGCGTAACCCGCCGCATGCTGCTCCACGGCAAGGCGCAGGTCGCCCGGCAAGTCCGGGTAGGCGAGCACCGCCTTCGGATGCACGCCGATCATCCGCGCAATGATGAATTCGAGCCGGGCGAGGCCGACGCCGTCGTTCGGCAGGCGCTGGAACTCGAAGGCGAGCTCGGGATTGCCGACGTTCATGGTGATCTTGAGCGGCGCCTTGGGCATCGCCTCGAGCGACAGGTCGATGACCTCGACTTCGAGAATACCGCGGTAAACGAATCCGGTGTCCCCTTCCGAGCACGATACGGTGACCGGCTTGCCGTCCTTCAGGACGCGCGTCGCGTCGCCGCAGCCGACGACCGCCGGGATGCCCAGCTCGCGGGCGATGATTGCGGCATGGCAGGTACGGCCGCCGCGATTGGTGACGATCGCCGAGGCGCGTTTCATGACCGGCTCCCAATCGGGATCGGTCATATCCGTGACCAGCACGTCGCCGGGCTTAACACGGTCCATTTCGGCGGCGCTTTGCACGAGCTTGACGGGCCCCGAGCCGACGCGCTGACCGATTGCGCGGCCGGACGCCAGCACGTCCGAGCGCTGCTTCAAGCGATAACGCCGGAGTGTGTCCACCTTCTCGCTGGCTTTCACCGTTTCCGGGCGCGCCTGCAGGATGTAGAGCTTGCCGTCGACGCCGTCGAGTCCCCACTCGATATCCATGGGCCGCTGATAGTGCTTCTCGATCGTCATTGCCGCGCGGGCGAGCTCTTCGACGTCCGCATCGCCGATCGAGAACTTCTGGCGCTCCGCTTCGGGGACCGGATCCGTGCGCACCGACTTTCCGGCCGACCGCGCATCGGTGAACGTCATGCGCATGGCCTTGGAACCGAGGTTGCGCCGGACAATCGCTTTCTTGCCGCTCACGAGCGCCGGCTTGTACACGTAGAACTCGTCGGGGTTTACCTGCCCCTGCACCACCGTCTCCCCCAGACCGTAGGCTGACGTGATGAAAACGACCTGGTCGAATCCGGACTCGGTGTCGAGCGTGAACATGACCCCGCTGGAGCCGCGGTCGCTGCGCACCATGCGCTGAATGCCCGCGGACAGCGCGACGTCGGCGTGGACGAAGTTCTTGTGGACTCGATACGCGATCGCGCGATCGTTATAAAGCGAAGCAAATACGTGCTTGACCGCGTCGAGCACGCTCGCGATGCCGTGAATGTTGAGGAACGTTTCCTGCTGGCCGGCGAACGAGGCGTCGGGCAGGTCCTCGGCCGTTGCGGACGAGCGGACGGCTACCGACAGCTCGCCGCCGGCGCCCTGCTGCAGCTTTTCGTACGCAGCGGCGATCTCTTTTTCGAGCTGACCCGGAAAAGGCTGCGTCGTGATCCAGCCGCGGATCTGCTTGCCCGCCGCGGCCAGCGCATTCACGTCGTCGACATTCAGATTTTCGAGCGCCTTCTCGATCCGCTTGTCGAGTCCGCCATGCGCGAGAAAATCGCGGTACGCCTGCGCCGTCGTTGCGAACCCGCCGGGCACGCGCAGGCCCGCGCCGGTCAATTCACCGATCATTTCGCCGAGCGAAGCGTTTTTTCCGCCGACGCGCCCGACATCGCTGATGCGGAGTTTTTCGAAGGGAATGACGTACTGCTCGTTGCTCATGGATTACCTGCAATTGTGCAAAGCATCAAAAGCGGCTATTTTACCGGTACTCTTTCCGTTGACCATTGCAATGCCACAAAAACGCTCAGCTTTTTTCATTTCGGATCGCACCGGTATCACCGCGGAGATGCTCGGTCACAGCCTTCTGACCCAGTTCGAAATGGTCGCGTTCAACGAAGTGACGCTGCCCTTCGTCGACTCCGCGGAAAAGGCGCACGAGGCCGTGAAGCAGATCAATCACCAGGGCGACCGCGACGGCACCCGGCCGCTCATCTTCAGCACCCTCGTCAACCAGGATGTCTCGAGCGTCGTGAGCACCGCCAACGCCTTGTTTCTCGACTGTTTCGACATTTTCATCCGGCCGATGGAAAAGGAGCTCGGCGTGCTCGCATCGCATGCCGTCGGACGTTCGCACAGCGCCACGGATTTCGCGAACTATCACCACCGGATCGAAGCGGTAAATTATTCACTGAGCCACGACGACGGCGTCTCGACCCGCGATCTTGCAGAGGCCGATGTCATACTCGTCGGCGTCTCTCGCTGTGGGAAAACACCTACGTGCCTGTACCTGGCGATGCAGTTCGGAATCCGCGCCGCCAACTATCCGCTGGTACCCGAGGACTTCGCGAGCATGCAATTGCCCGGCCAGGTAAAGCCGTTGCGCAAACGCCTCTTCGGACTGACGATCAAGCCCGAGCGGCTCGAGCGCATTCGCAACGAGCGCCGTCCCGGCAGCACTTACGCGACGCGGGCCAACTGCGAATTCGAGATCCGTGAAGCCGAATCGCTGATGCGCCAGGAAGGCATACCGTATCTCGACGTCACCACCAAGTCCGTAGAAGAACTCGCGACGACAATCCTGCATCAGGCGAATCTGGTCCGCCGCGTCTACTGACGCGATTTCTGCGCGCGCTGCTGGCGAACACGCTCGAACAGGCACACGGCGGCCGCCGCCGCGATATTCAGAGATTCTGCGTCTCCGGGCATTGGAATGCTGACGACCGCGTGCGCTGCACTCGACAGCTCGCGCGACAGGCCCGCGCCTTCGTTGCCGAAGAGCAATGCGACTCGTCCTGTGAGATCCTCGTCGAACACCGCCGGTTTCGCGTGATGGCTGGTTGCAATAACTCTGCCCCTGAAATCGCGGATCAGCCCTCTCAGATCGCACTGCTCGTAAATTTTCAGCATGAAATGCGCGCCCATGCCGGCGCGCAGCACACGCGGCGACCATGCGTGCACCGATGTTTTCGACAGAAAAACCTGGCCGATGCCCGCCGCTGCCGCAGTACGCAGGAGGGAGCCCAGATTGCCGGGGTCCTGGATATCCTCGACCATGACGCAGGCATCGATTTCGCGCGGCAATTCAGGCTGCCGCGGGGTGTTCACGGTCGCGAGCAGGCCGGTCGGTGTCGCAACCGTCGACAACTGGTGAAAGAGCTGATCTGAAAACTGCAGTGCCGCGAGCGGCGACATTGACTCGACGAGCCGCATGATCTCCGGGTTCGCGGCACCGCTGTCGCTCACCGCGATTTCCTCCGGCATGCCGACGTGATCGCGATACGCGGCAACGAGATGAATGCCGTCGAGCACCGACAGCCCCGCCTTCTTGCGTTCGCGCGAAGACTCCACCAGTTTCAACAACGCCTTGAAGCGCGGATTGTCGGCCGAGACGATCCTTTTCATGGCGCGCAGGTGCGGAAACCCGCGAGCACGTCGCGGCGATCCGGCGTATAGAAATTGCGCCACGTCGTGCGCAGCAGCGCCGGCGTCGTCGCGAAGCAGCCTCCGCGCAGAACCTTGTGATTGCCGAACCACGGTTCCGAGTATTCCTTGTACGGATCGCGCTCGAATCCGGGAAAGGCGTCGAACCAGTCGGCGGTCCATTCCCACACGTTGCCGAGCATTTGCCGGCAGCCCCATGCGCTGTCCCCTGCCGCGCATGCTGAGGCTGCGATAACCGTTCCCGGCCCGCCATAAAGATTCGCCCGGTCGGACGTCGGGATTTCCTCGCCCCACGGGTAAGTGCGCTTTCCCGCAGTTGTCCGCGCATCCTCCGGGGTGGCGGCCGCCGCCTGTTCCCATTCCGCTTCGCTCGGCAGACGGCGCTTTGCCCATCGGCAAAACGCGCTCGCCTCATACCAGTTCACATGAATCACGGGCGAATCAGGCGACAGCGCCTGCACGCGATCGTAAACGCGATGCTGCCAATTGCCGCCGTCTTTGATCCAGTACAGGGGGGCGTGCGCGCCGGCGGCATTCCGCCACTGCCAGCCGGAATCGCACCACCACTCGCTTCTTGCGTATCCGCCGTCGTCGCAAAATGCGGCGTACTCGCGATTGGTTACCGCTGCGCGCGCGATCCGGAACGGTCGCATGCGCACGGGGTGTTCCCACTTTTCGTTGTCGAACACGAAGCGCGGTCCTGGACGCGCGCCGAGCAGGTACTCGCCACCGGAAACTTCCACATCGCCGGGCGGCAATCGATCGGCCGCGCCCGCCCCGGCACCGGCGCGCGGTCCTGGATAGCCAAGCGTCTGGCGCGTATAGGTGAACGCTTCGCAGTGCATCTCTTCGTGAGCTGCTGCGAGCTCGGCAAAGTAAAGCAGCGTCAGGTTCTGGGGCTCGTCTGCAAGACGCGCGCACACTTGCTCGAGCACCTGCTCCAGGTATCGCAACACATCGTCGAACGGCAGCAGCGGCGCGCTCCAGCGGTCGTCGTGCGCGAGCAGCGCCGAGTTGTAGCGCGGATCCGCATGGTCGATCAGCGAATCGCGAACCGATACGCCGTCGTCATAACGCAGGCACCAGTATTCCTGGAACCAGCCGATATGCGCAACTTCCCATAGCGGCGGATTCACGCTCGCGAGCAGCGGGCCGAGCAGTTGAGCGCCGTTGAGCGACGCGGCGAATTCCAGCGTGCGCCCGCGCGCCGCGCGCAAACGCTGCATGAGCTGCGATGCGCTGGATGCAGTAGTCAGGCGGCGCGGCGGCTCTGCTATAGTTTGCGCTCCTTCCATGGCAGGCATTCTAGCGTATTGCAGAAGATGAAAATCGCGCTCATAACGCCGGCACGCCCTGTTGCTCACTCGGGCAATCGCAACACCGCGATGCGCTGGGCTCAGTTGCTGAGGGAGCTCGGCCACAGAGTTCGCGTCGAGATGAGCTGGGGCGGCGCGCCGGCGGATTTGATGATCGCGCTGCATGCATTGCGCAGCCACGAATCGATCGCGGATTTCTCTGCGCGCTTCCCGGACCGCCCGCTCGTAGTCATGCTGACGGGAACCGACTTGTATGGCGACATCCGCACGGACGCGAACGCGCAGCGCTCGCTCGAGCTTGCGCACCGACTCGTCGTGCTGCAGTCCGAGGGCCTGCGCGAACTAGCGCCGAAGCTGCGCCGCAAAACGCGCGTCATTTATCAGTCGACCCGGCGTTCGCCGAAAGCCCGGCCGCTTCGAACGTGCTTCGAGGTCTGCGTCAGCGGACACCTGCGCGAAGTCAAGGATCCTTTCCGGCTCGCCGCGGCACTCGGGCATCTGCCCGCGCAAAGCCGCATTCGCGCACTGCAGATTGGCGGCGCGATGTCGCCGGCGCTTGCCGACGAAGCCCGGGGCTGGGCGCGGCGAGAGCCGCGCTACCGCTGGCTCGGGGAATTGACGCATGGCGCGGCGGTACGATATCTCGCCCGCTCGAAGTTGATGGTGATCAGCTCGCGAACCGAAGGCGGCGCGAACGTCGTCACGGAAGCGCTCGCGGCCGGAGTGCCCGTGCTGGCATCGAAAATACCCGGCAACGTCGGCATGCTCGGGCGCGCATACGGGGGATACTACGAGTTTGGCGACGAGCGCGCGCTTGCGCGACTGCTCAGCCGCGCCGAAACCGACCGCATGTTTTATGCGCGCCTGAAGGGCGAATGCGCCGCGCGTCGCAACCTGACGCTGCCTGCCCGCGAGAAGGCCGCACTGCGCGCCTTGCTGCGCGAACTCGCGGATTGACGGCGGCAGGACACCGCTGCCTTAGTTCGGCTGGCAGGAAAATGCGGGACACCCGCCTTTATTGAAAGCAAAGGCGGATTACTCGCCTTTGAGAAGCAGGCGCACCGGCGCGAAGGACTGCCGGTGTATCGTGCAGGCGCCGTGCCGGCGCAAAGCAGCGAGATGCTCGGCGGTGCCGTATCCCTTGTGCCGGTCGAAGCCGTACTCCGGGAACTGCTCGTGCAGCGCGATCATCAGGGCGTCGCGTGCAGTCTTCGCGAGTATCGAGGCGGCAGAAATGGCCGGCACGAGCGCATCGCCGTCGACGATCGCGCGCGCGGGCATCGCGACTGCGGGGCAATGCAAGCCGTCCACGAGCACTTCGCTCGGCAGCTTCTCGAGCGCTTCCACCGCGCGGCGCATCGCGAGCAGCGTTGCCTGCAGAATATTCAATTCGTCGATCTCTTCGACCGTGGCGCTGGCCACCGCCCATGCCACCGCCCGCTGCTTGATGGCTATCGCAAGCTGGTCGCGGCGCGCCGCCGTCAGCATCTTGGAATCCGCGAGACCGGCGATGCCGTGACGGCTGCCGAGAATGACGGCAGCCGCGAACACCGGCCCGGCCAGCGGTCCCCTGCCCGCTTCGTCAACGCCGCAGCGCATGCGAATTCTCGATCATGGGCAGCACCGCCAGCGCCGCCTCGCGCGCGCCGCCGCGCCGCAGGCCCGCGCCCATCTGCGAAAACCGGTTGGCGATGCGATCGCGGGTGGCGACGTCGGCGAGCAGGTTGATCAACGCCTGATTGAGGTTCTCCGGCGTCGCGTCGTCCTGGATAAACTCGGGGACCACGAACTCGCCGGCCAGAATGTTCGGCAGTCCGTAATAGGGCAGGTAACCTTTACCCTGCAGCAGCCAGTACGTCGCCCGCGGCATTTTGTACGCGATCACCATCGGCTTGCACAGGAGCGCCGCCTCGAGCGTCGCGGTGCCGGACGCGAGAAGCACGACGTCGGCTGCCGCCATCGCCTCCTGCGCGTGCCCGAACATGATCGTCAGCGGCAGGTCGAACGCGTCGTTGCGATAGAGCGCGGTTTCGAACATGTCGCGCGTTTCCCGCGTGGCCAATGGAACGAGGAAGACCGCGGCGGGCAGGCGCTCGTGGAGAAGCTTCGCGGTTTGGATGAACGTGTCGGCCATGTACTCCAGCTCGCTTTGCCTGCTGCCCGGCAGCAGCGCAACGACCGGCGCCGCCGCCGGCAGACGCAGCTGCTCGCGCGCGGCGTCATCCCGCGGGATCCGGTCGAGCATATCAGCGAGCGGATGACCGACGAAGGCGACATCAACACCGGCATTGCGATAGAGCGGCTCCTCGAATGGAAACAGCGTGAGCATCTTGTTGACTGCCCGCTTGATTTTTGCCAGCCGCTCGCGCCGCCACATCCAGATCGCCGGGCTTACGTAATGCACGGTCGGGATGCCGCGCGACTTGAGACTGTGCTCGAGGTCGAGATTGAAATCCGGCGCGTCGATGCCGATGAAAAGCTCGGGCCGGTTGCGGATGAGACGGCGTTTCAGCTTGCGGCGAATGCCGACGATTTCGGCATAGTGCCTGAGCACCTCGAAATAGCCCCGCACCGCGAGCTTTTCGAGCGGAAACCAGACGTCCATGCCCGCCGCTTCCATGCGCGGGCCGCCGATGCCGACGACGTTCAACGCGGGCACGTGCTCGCGCAAAGCCTGGATGAGCTGGCTGCCGAGAAGGTCGCCCGAGGCCTCTCCGGCGACGATGGCGACGGTAGGCGCGCCCGAGAGAGACTCAGCGGATGATGCCACGCGTGGATCGGGATAAAAAATCCAGCAGCACTTTTAGCTCGGCGCAGTCGGCGGCCTGTGCGGCAATGTCACGTTTCGCGTCCTCCAGGCCGAGACCGGACTTGTAGAGGGTCTTGTACGCGCGCTTGATGGCGGCGATCGCAGCAGCGCTGAAGCCGCGGCGCTTCAAGCCTTCCGAATTGATGCCGAAAGGCTCGGCCGTATTGCCCGAGGCAGTGACGAACGGCGGGATGTCCTGCAAGACGACGGTGCCGATGGCGGTGATGGAGTGCGCGCCGATGTGGCAAAACTGGTGGACCGCCGTGAATCCGCCGAGGATGGCATAGTCGCCGACCTTCACATGCCCGGCGAGCTGCGAATTGTTGGCGAAGATCGTGTTGTTGCCGATCTGGCAGTCGTGCGCCAGATGCACGTAGGCCATGATCCAGTTGCCGTCGCCCAGGCGGGTGACGCCAGCGTCCTGCACGGTGCCGCAATTGAACGTGCAGAACTCGCGAATCGTGTTGCCGTTGCCGATTTCGAGGCGGGTCGGCTCTCCCGCGTATTTCTTGTCTTGCGGTGCCTCGCCGAGCGACACGAACTGGAAAATCCGGTTGTCGCTGCCGATGCGGGTGTGGCCGGTGACGACCGCATGCGGTCCGACGCGGGTGCCGGCCCCGATTTCGACGTGCTCGCCGATGACGGTATAGGCGCCGACTTCGACGTCGGCCGCAAGTTGCGCGCCGCGATGCACGATCGCAGTGGAGTGGATCGACGACATGTCGCTGCCCTCTAGGTCGCCGGTGATTCGATGGTGCGCAGCGTGCACATCAGCTCGGCCTCTGTCGCCACCTGCCCGTCGACCCGGGCCTGCGCCGCGAACCACCAGATCCCGCGCGCGAAACGCTTCAGCTCCACGTGCAGGTGCAACGCATCGCCGGGCGTTACCGGCTTTTTGAAGCGCGCCTTGTCGATGCCGACGAAGTAATAGACCGAATTGTCGTCCGCCTTGTGGTCGTGCGTGCGGAAAGTAAGGATTGCCGCGGTCTGCGCCAGCGCTTCGATGATCAGTACCCCGGGCATCACCGGATGGTGCGGAAAATGTCCGGCGAAAAAATGCTCGTTGATCGTGACGTTCTTGAGCGCGACGATGTTCTTGCCCGGCTCGCATGAGAGGACACGGTCTACCAGCAGAAACGGGTAGCGGTGCGGCAGGTGGTCGAGAATCTGATGTATGTCCATGCTGTTCACCGCGGGTTTTCCTTGTCTTTGAGCTTTGCTTCCAGTTGCCGCACGCGCTCTGCGAGCTCGTCGAGATTGCGCAGCTGTGCCGCGTTCTTCAGCCAGCGCTGATGCGTCGAGAACGGATAGACGCCCGTATAAGTACCCCGCTGCGGCAGCGACTTCATTACGAGCGTGCCTGCCGAGATGCTCACGTCATCCGCGATTGTAATATGGCCGTAGATCATTGCGGCGCCGCCGAGCGCGCAATTGCGCCCGATCGTCGCGCTGCCCGCGATGCCGACGCACGCCGCGATCGCGGTATGCGCGCCGATCCTGACGTTATGCGCGATTTGAATCTGATTATCGAGCTTGACGCCATCCTCGATGACGGTGTTTTCCAGCGTGCCGCGGTCGATCGTCGTGTTTGCCCCGATCTCGACGTCGTCCCCGATCGCAACACCGCCGATCTGCGGAATCTTTTTCCAGCGGCCTTCCTCGCGCGCGATGCCGAAACCGTCCGCGCCGATCACCGCGCCCGAATGCACGATGCAGTTCCTGCCGAGTGTGCAGCCGTGATAAACGGTCACGTTCGCGTGCAGCAGCGTGTCGTCGCCGATCGCGCTGTCGTCGCCGACTACGCACCCGGCGCCGATCTGAACGCGCTTGCCGATGCGCGCGCGCCTGCCAATGACGGCGCCGGCGCCGATCGTGGCGCTCTTGTCCACTGCCGCGGACTTGTCGACGACGGCCGTCTTGTGCGCGCCCGCGGGCTCGCGCGCAGGGGGGTTGAAAAGCGCCGACACCTTGGCGAAGTAGGCGTAGGGATTGGCGCAAACGATGCGCGCAATGGCGGCGGCTTCCGGCACATCGGCGCTGAGGATCGCTGCGCCGGCTTTGCTGTCCTTGAGGTGAGGCAGAAAGCTCGCCCGCGAGACGAAGACGATGTCGGTCGGTCCAGCCGCATCGAGCGATGCGACCTGCCCGACCTTGACGGCGGGGTCGCCGAAAACGGTGCCGCCGAACTTCTGCGTGATTTCGTCGAGCCTGTAGAGTTTGCGCCTGGTCATTGGCTTGCCCCGGCGCGCGTGCGAGAACGGCACTCCAGCCTGCCGCCGCGCGGCCCCGCTATTTCTCGGATGCGAGCGCTTTCAGGACCCTGTCCGTGATGTCGATGCGCGGGCTGCGGTAGACCGCTTCCTGCACGATGAGGTCGTATTTTTCGCTTTCCGCAACCTGCTTGATGACTCGGTTCGCGCGCTCGAACAGGGCGGCGAGCTCTTCGTTGCGCCGAAGGTTCAGGTCTTCGCGGAATTCGCGCTGCAGACGCTGAAATTCGCGCGTCTGGCGCCCGAGCTCGGTTTCCTTCGCGCGGCGGTCCGTTTCGCTCATGGTGAGGCCGTCTTTTTCGAGCTGGCCCTGCAGGTTCTTGATCTGCGTTTCGAGCTTGCGCAGGTCCGCTTCGCGCGGGGCGAACTCCTTCTCCAGCTTTTTCGTCGCGCGCTCGGCCGGCACCGATTCGCGGTTGATGCGGTCGGCATCGATGAATCCGATTTTGACGTCCGCCGCCTGCGCACCGCTCATCACGCCGGCGGCGCCGAGCATGCCCGTCAGCACGATCACGTAAATTCGCTTCACGTCGTCTCCTTACCCTTCAACTTTAACCGGTTCGTGCCTAGAACTGCTGGCCGAACTGAAATTGCACCCGCTGCAGCTTATCCCCGTCCTGCGACTTGATCGGCTGGGCGATGCTCATCTTGAGGGGCCCGAACGGCGATACATACAGGACGGCTAGACCCGCCGAAGTGCGCGCCTGGCCGAGATCGTAGTTGCTGCCAATGATACCCCCGTCTACAAAAGCTGAAAGCCGGACCGATTTGTCGTTTACCATGCCCGGCATCGGAAACAGCAGCTCCAAATTGGTGACCAGCTTGCGCTCGCCGCCCGTCGGGTCGCCATTGATGTCCTTCGGGCCGACGTTGGCGGGATAAAAACCACGTACTGACGTCGGACCGCCCGTGTAGTAGTTGCGGAAGAACGGCAGCGGCTTACCGCCATAACCATGGCCGTAGCCGATTTCCCCATTGAAATAAAGGGTGAAAATGCGGTTGAGCGGAAAGTAGCGCTTGTGCTCGCCGCCGATCTTGTAAAAACGCAGCGTGCCGCCGGGCAGACCGGTTTCAATATTGCCGCGCGAAATGGCGCCGGAAGTCGGGTAAATAGCGCTGTCGCGCGTATCCCTGCCCCAACCGACCGTGCCGAGGAATGCGGTGTTGTAATTGCCGAACGTGTTGACGTAATTCGTGATCTGGAACGGCGCGCCGTCGAAAGCCGTGATGTCGGTCGATTCGTATCCGAGGCCCAAGGTCACCGTGTCGATATCGGTAAACGGGATTCCCAGGCGCGCCTGGCCGCCGGTCGTCGACGTTTCGTAGAGACCAAGGCCCAAGGCTGCGGGATTGCTCTTGCGATGATAGACGTCGAAGCCGCGGCTCACGCCGTCGACCGTCCAGTACGGCTGCGTGAACGACAGTGAATAAACCGTGTTGATCTTGCTGGAATTCAACTGCACGCCGATGTGGTTGCCCGAGCCGAAGACGTTCTGTTGAGTCACGCCGCCGCTCAGGACCACACCCTCGCTACCGAAACCGGCACCGAGCAGGACGCTGCCGGTGGGCTTCTCGGTCACGTTGACGTTCACGTCCACCTGGTCGGTTGTGCCGGGCACGCTCGGCGTCTCGACATTGACGTCGGAAAAATAACCGAGGCGGTCGATGCGCTGTTTCGAATTCTGGATGCGGCCCGCCGAATACCAGCCGCCCTCGAGCTGGCGCATTTCGCGCCGGATCACTTCGTCGCGCGTGCGCGTGTTGCCGGTCACGTTGATGCGGCGCACGTAGACCCGCCGGCCCGGGTCGACGAAGAAGGTGAAATCGACTTTGCGCGTATCCTTGTGGAGCTCGGGAACCGCGTTGACGTTCGCAAACGCGTACCCGTCGTTGCCCAAGCGGTCGCCGAGCAGCTTGGTGGATTCGGTGAGCTTGCTGCGCGAGAACACCTCGCCCGGCTTGATCTTCACGAGCGACAGCGCTTCCTTCTCGGGGATCAGCGTTTCACCGGCGAGCTTCACGCTGGACACCGTGTATTGCGCGCCTTCGCTGATGCCGATCGTGATGTAGACGTCTTTCTTGTCGGGAGTGATCGAAATCTGCGTCGAATCGACGTTGAACTCGAGATAGCCGCGATCGAGATAGTACGAGCGCAGGCTCTCGAGATCGGCCGCAAGCTTCTGTTTCGAGTACTGGTCGTCCTTGCTGAACCAGGTCAAAAGGCCCGGCGTGCGCAGCTTGAACTGGCCGAGCAGATCCTTCTCCGAGAACACGCGGTTACCGATGATGCTGATCTGGCGGATCTTGGCGACTTCGCCTTCCACGATGTCGAAACGCACCGCGACACGATTGCGCTCGAGCGGCGTCGCGGTCGTCGTGATCTGGGCTGAGTATTTGCCGCGGCTGATGTACTGGCGCTTCAACTCCTGCTCGGCTTTTTCGAGCAGCCCGCGGTCGAAGATCCTCCCGTCGGCAAGACCGATGGAGCGCAACCCCTTCAAGAGGTCCTCTTTGCTGAATTCCTTGGCGCCGATGATGTCGATCTGAGCGACCGACGGCCGCTCCTGGACGTTGACGATCAGCACGCCGTTGTCGACTTCGAGGCTGACGTCCTTGAAAAAGCCGGTTGCGTACAGGGAGCGGATTGCCTGCGCCGCCTTTTCGTCGGTCATGGTCTCCCCGACCTTGACCGGCATGTAGCTGAAAATCGTGCCGGCTTCCGTGCGCTGAATACCTTCGATACGGATGTCCTTGACGACGAAGGGATCGAATGCGCTGACGCTCTGGGTCACTGCGGCGGCAACAACGAGCATCAGATATTGTTGTAAACGCATCGTGTCAACCGTTGAACAGCCTGTTTATATCGTTATATATCGCAAAAACCATCAGCAGGAACAGCAACCCCATCCCTATGTTCTGCCCGATCTCCATCGCGTGCGTAGAAACCGGACTTCCCTTAGCAATTTCAATCATATAATACATCAAATGGCCGCCATCCAATAATGGAATCGGCAATAAATTCAGCACGCCCAGGCTGATGCTGATGAGCGCGATGAAGGCGAGGTAAGAAATCCAGCCGGTTTGCGCGGACTGGCCCGCATAATCGGCAATCGTGATCGGTCCACTCAGATTCTTCAGCGACACTTCGCCGATGATCATTTTGCCGAGCATGCGCAGGCTGAAAAGCGAGGTGTCCCACGTGCGCTCGAGTGCTTTGCCGACGCTCGCCAAGGGCGTGTAGCGCACCTCCACCATGTACTGGCGCATCGCTTCGGCGTCCAGCTTCACGGCGACGCCGATGCGACCGATGCGGCGCGAATTCTCATTCACCGCATCAGGCGTAACCGCGATTTGCTGCACCGTGCTGCCGCGCTTGATATCGAGCGTCAGAGCGCGCTCCGGGCTTGCCGCAATTGCCGTAACGACTTCGTCCCATCGCTTGACCGGCGCGCCGTCGATCGCCAGCACTTCGTCGCCCGGCGCAAGCCCTGCGCGCTCCGCCGCGCCGCCCGCGACCACCCGGCCGATCACCGGCGCCAGCGGCGGCTGCAGTCGCGCGAACCCGAGCGTGCGCAGAAAATCGCCGTCGAGGTCGGCGGTCTTGAGACTCGACATGTCGAGTCTGCGGAAATGAATTTCCGAGCGCTCGTTCTGCACTTCAATGCCGACGGTTGCGCGGTCGACCGCGTACTTGAGCAGCAGCCACCGTGCGTCCTGCCACGTAGTCACCGGCTCCGCGCCGATTTTTGTGATGACGTCACCGACCCGGAATTGCGCCTGCGCGGCGGGCGAGTTGTCGGCGATTGCGCCGATCACGGGCTTCACTCCCGGCACGCCGTGCAGGAACAGCACCCAGTACAGCGCAATCGCGAGCAGGAAGTTGGCGGTGGGCCCCGCGATCACGATGAAAAAGCGGCGGCCGACGGGCTGACGGTTGAATGCGCGCGGCAGATCCGGCGGATCGACGGGACCTTCCCGCTCGTCGAGCATTTTCACGTAACCGCCGAGCGGGACTGCGGCGAGCGCCCATTCGGTGCCGTCACGCCCGCGCCGGCTTGCGAGCACGCGGCCGAAGCCGACACAAAACCGCAGCACTTTCACATTGCACAGGCGCGCCGCGAGATAGTGGCCGAATTCGTGCACGATCACGAGCGAACCGAGCGCGACGACGAACGCAACCAGAGTGGTCAGGAGATTCATTTTCGCTCCCCGCTTACGCCGACACGCGCGACGGCGCGTTCAACCGTCCGCCCTTGCCGCGCGCGAGCCACGCCTGCGCGCAATCGCGCGCCGCCAGATCGGCGGCGAATACGTCGTCGATGCCCGCCAGCTCGGCTGCGCCGATCGCGCCCAGCGTGTGCTCGATGAGCTCGGGGATGCGCGAGAAGCCCAGTTGCGATGCGAGGAAAGCCGCGACCGCGACTTCGTTCGCCGCATTCAGGATCGCGGGCGCGCTGCCGCCGGCGCGCAGAGCCGCGCGCGCGAGCTTCAAGCACGGGAACCGCGCGAGGTCGGGCTCGGCAAAGTTGAGCCGGCTCAACGTCGCCAGATCAAGACCTTCGACGCCGGCCTCGATACGGTCGGGGAAACCGAGCGCGAACGCGATCGGCGTGCGCATGTCCGGGTTGCCCAGTTGCGCGAGCAGCGAGCCGTCGACGTATTCGACCAGCGAATGAATGACGCTTTCCGGGTGGATGACGACCTTTATGCGGCTTTCGTCGGCGTTGAAGAGCCAGCTTGCTTCGATCACTTCCAGGCCCTTGTTCATCATTGTCGCCGAGTCGACCGAAATTTTGCGGCCCATCACCCAGTTCGGGTGCGCGCACGCCTCGTCCGGCGTCACGTCGTGCAGGCGCTCGAGCGGAACGTCGCGAAACGGACCGCCGGATGCGGTCAGCACGATGCGGCGCACGCCCACCGCCGCGAGGTCGCCGGCGAAATTGCGCGGCAGCGCCTGAAACACCGCGTTGTGCTCGCTGTCGATGGGCAGCAGCGTTGCGCCGTTCTCGCGCACCGCGCGCATGAATACCGGCCCCGCAGTCACCAGCGCTTCCTTGTTGGCGAGCAGCACGCGCTTGCCCGCGCGCACGGCGGCGAAGCTCGAGCGCAAGCCGGCGATGCCGACGATCGCGGCCATGACCGTATCGACGCCGGCGAGACTCGCGATTTCTTCGAGCGCGGCTTCCCCGCAGCGGACTTCGGTTTCAACACCTTCCGCGCGCAGCCGCCTTTCGAGATCGGCCGCATCGCGCGCGCTGCCGATGACGGCGTAGCGCGGCTTGAATTCAACGCACTGACGCAAGAGCGCATCGACCTGGCGATGGGCTGAGAGCGCGACAACTTCGAATCGTGCCGGATGCCGCGCCACGACGTCGAGCGTGTTGACGCCGATGCTGCCGGTCGAGCCGAGAATCGCCAGTCGCTGCACGGTCATGCCACGAACACCAGCGCTGCGAGAGGCATTGCTGCGGTCAGCGCGTCGATGCGATCGAGCACGCCGCCGTGTCCCGGTAGTATCGACCCGCTGTCCTTGACGCCGGCGCCGCGCTTCAACCACGACTCGAAAAGGTCGCCGACGATGCTGAAAACCGTCATGCCGAGGAAGACCGGGACCAGAAAAAGATCATCGCGCGTGAGATGAAAGTTCTGCAGGATCAAAGCATACACTGTGACGGTGCCGAGCGCACCGGCAACACCCTCCCACGTTTTGCCGGGGCTGATTGCGGGAGCGAGCTTGCGGCGGCCGAAGCGGTGCCCGAAAAAATACGCGGCGGTATCGGCGATCCATACCACGCCCATCAATAGCAGCAACATGAGCGGCGCGCGCTGGAGCTCAGCCAGCGCGAACCACATCGGCAGCAGCACTGCAACGCCGGCCAATCCGAGCGCCAGCGGGTTGCGCACGCGCAGGCGCAGCCACAACCAGACCGGCGCGACGACAGCCCAGAAGCCGACGCTCAAGCCGAGGACGACGCGGCCCGCGCCGCCGGTATCGAACAGCCATAGTCCGCCGACGCCGAGTGCGAGGGCGATAAGCAGCGCCGCTTCACCTGCGCGGCCAAGCTTTGCGAGCGCAGCCCATTCGTGTGCGGCGATCGCGAGCGGGATCAGAAGAACGAGCTTCCATCCCGTCTGCGGCAGCAGAAACATCGCCGCCAGCAGCAGCGGAATGAGCACGGCCGCCGTCAGAAGGCGCAATTTGAGCATCAGGGACTCGACAGAAGTGTTGCGTCAGCGCCCGTCGGCCGCGCGGCGCTGCGCGTGAGCGGGATCGTCTTCGCGCAACTGCTCGCTCGTGCGGCCGAACCGCCGCTCGCGCTGCTGGTACGACCCGATTGCGGCGTCGAACGCCGCGCGGTCGAAATCGGGCCAAAGAGTATCGGTGAAGTACAGCTCGGTATACGCGAGTTGCCAGAGCAGAAAGTTGCTGACGCGCTGCTCGCCGCCCGTGCGTATGAAGAGATCGGGCTCCGGCGCGTAAGAGAGCGACAGGTGCGGCAGCAGATCCGCTTCGCTGAAGTCGGTCGCCAGGTGGGGCTTCTCCACGAGCATCTGCTTCACTGCCTGCATGATGTCCCAGCGCCCGCCGTAGTTGGCGGCAACAGTCAGCGTCAGCCGCCGGTTGTCGCGCGTCAGGTTTTCCGCGTCGGCCACGAGCTGGCGCAACTGGCGGTCGAACCGCGACATGTCGCCGATGACTTTGAAGCGCACGCCGTTCTCGTGCAGCTTGGCGACTTCCTGCTCGAGCGCAGCGATGAAAAGCTGCATCAGAAACGAGACTTCTTCGGGCGGCCGCCGCCAGTTCTCGCTCGAGAATGCAAAGAGGGTCAGGTATTCGACGCCGTTTTCCGCGCACGCACGCACCGTGCTGCGCACGTTCTCGACACCGCGCTTGTGCCCGGCGATGCGCGGCAGAAAGCGCTGCTTCGCCCACCGCCCGTTGCCATCCATGATGATGGCGATATGACGCGGGATTTTTGCGGTCGCCGGAATGCCCAGCGTTGCCGAACCTGGAGTTGCCACGGCGATCAGATTGCCATCAGGTCCGCCTCTTTGGCGGCGAGCATCTTGTCGATCTCGGCAATATTTCGGTCCGTGAGCTTCTGCACCTCGTCCTGCGCGCGCCGCTCCTCGTCCTCGGCGACTTTCTTCTGTTTGAGGAGGTCCTTCAGGTGATTGTTCGCGTCACGCCGGATGTTGCGCACGGCGACGCGCGCGCCTTCGGCCTCTTTGTGCACGACTTTGATCAGGTCCTTGCGGCGCTGCTCGGTCAGCGCCGGCATCGGCACGCGCACCGTCTCGCCCATCGTCGATGGATTCAGCCCGAGGTCGGAATCGCGGATTGCCTTCTCGATCGCCGGCGCCATCTTTTTCTCCCACGGTGTCACCCCTATCGTGCGCGCATCGAGAAGCGTGATGTTCGCGACGCCGTTGACCGGCGTCGGCGTGCCGTAATAGTCCACGAGCACGTGGTCGAGAAGCCCCGTGTGCGCGCGGCCCGTGCGGATCTTGCCGAGATCGTTCTTGAGCGTCTCGAGCGTCTTCTTCATTTTTTCTTCGGCGGATTTCTTGATGTCGGCGATCATTCGCTATCTCCCGCTAACAATGGACGAGCGTGCCTTCGTCCTGACCCATGACGACGCGCTTGAACGCGCCGGGCTTGAAAATGCTGAATACGTTGATCGGCAGCTTCTGGTCGCGGCACAGCGTGAGCGCCGTCGCATCCATGACCTTCAGGTTCTTGATGATCGCCTCGTCGAACGTGATGCTCTTGTAGCGCATCGCGTCGGCGTGCGTCTTGGGGTCTTCCGTGTAGACGCCATCGACTTTGGTCGCCTTCAACACGAGGCTCACGTTCATTTCCATGCCGCGCAACGCCGCCGCGGTGTCGGTCGTGAAAAACGGATTGCCGGTGCCCGCCGCAAAAATGACGACCTTGCCTTCTTCAAGGTAGCGGATCGCCTTGCCGCGGATGTACGGCTCGACGACCTGCTCGATATTGAGCGCAGACTGCACCCGGCTCACGAGATTCATATGCCGCATCGCATCCTGCAGCGCAAGCGCATTCATCACGGTCGCAAGCATCCCCATGTAGTCCGCGGTGGCGCGGTCCATACCCGCGGCCGCCGGCGCCATGCCGCGGAAGATATTCCCGCCGCCGATGACCACCGCGACCTCGACGCCGAGCGACACGACGTCGGCGATTTCCGAGATGATGCGCTCGATGGTCGCCCGGTTGATGCCGTAGCTGTCCTCGCCCATCAGCGCTTCGCCGCTGAGCTTGAGCAATATGCGTTTATGCGCTGGTTGATCGGCCATGGTTCAGGACGGCTGGGCGGACTTGTCGGCTTGCTTCGCCTGAGCCATCACTTCGGCGACGAAATCGTCCTTGCGCTTCTCGATGCCCTCGCCCACCACGTAGAGCTTGAACGAGTGCACCGTCGCGCCCTTGCTTTTGAGCAGTTGCTCGATCGTCTGCTTGTCGTCCTTGACGAACGGCTGGCCGAGCAGCGTGACTTCCTTCAAATACTTCTGCACGCTGCCTTCGACCATTTTCTCGACGATGTTCGCGGGCTTTCCCGATTCGGCCGCCTTGGCAGCCGCGATGTCGCGCTCGCGCCTGATGAGATCGGCCGGAATTTCCGCTTTCGACAGCGCGACCGGCTTGATGGCCGCAATATGCATGGCAATGTCTTTGGCAAGCGCTTCGTCGCCGCCCGCGACGTCCACTAGGACGCCGACTTTGGCGCCGCCGTGGATATAAGTCGCCAGCTTGCCGGTGGCGGCCACGCGCGCGAAACGGCGCAGCGACAGGTTCTCGCCGATCTTGCCGACCAGCGCCTTGCGCGCTTCTTCGACGGTCGTGCCGTCGAGCGCCAGCGCCGAGAGCGCCGCCACGTCGGCCGGATTAGCGGAAGCCACGAGCGCCGCGAGCTTGCCCGCGAACGCAATGAAGTCCTCGTTCTTCGCGACGAAGTCCGTTTCGCAATTGACTTCGATGATCGCGCCCGTCTTCGCGTCGGCGCTCACGTACGCGGCAACGATGCCTTCCGCCGCGATGCGCGCGGAAGCCTTGCTCGCCTTGTTGCCGAGCTTCACGCGCAGAATCTCTTCGGCTTTCGCGAGATCGCCGTTCGCTTCCGTCAGCGCCTTCTTGCATTCCATCATGGGTGCGTCAGTCTTGTCGCGCAGTTCCCTGACCATCCCCGCGGTGATTTCCGCCATTTCCACTCCAGACTTGAATAATTCCGTTCGAATGCAGCTGGCCGCCCTGTTGCTGCCGTAAGACCGCCGCTGCCCGTCTTGCCGCAATAATTGCTACTTAAAAAAAAGGGGCGTCAGCCCCTTTTTTTGTGGATGGCCTCGGTTATTTCGTTGGCGCATCCTCGACTTCGACGAATTCCTCGTCGCCGCCGACTATCTCCTGCACCACCTGGTTGCGCCCTTCGAGCACCGCGTCGGCGACGCCGCGCGCGTACAGACGGATCGCGCGGCTCGAGTCGTCGTTGCCCGGAATCACGTAATCCACACCCTCGGGATTATGGTTGGTATCGACAACCGCGATGATTGGAATCCCGAGCTTCTGCGCTTCCGCAATCGCGCCTTTGTGATAGCCGACATCGATCACGAACAGCGCGTCGGGCAGCCCGCTCATGTCCTTGATGCCGCCCAGGCTGCGCTCGAGTTTGACGATTTCGCGCTGATAATTGAGCGCTTCTTTCTTGGCCATCTTGTCGAGCGTGCCGTCCTCGCTCATCGTTTCCATGTCTTTGAGCCGCTTGATGGAGGCCTTGACGGTCTTGTAATTCGTCAGCATGCCGCCCAGCCAGCGATGATCGACGTAGGGCGACCCGGCGCGCTGCGCTTCTTCCTTGATGATTTCACGCGCCTGCCGCTTGGTGCCGACGAACAGGATGACGCCCTTGTTGGAGGTCAGTTGACGCACGAACTTCAGCGCGTCCTGGTAGAGCGCCAGCGTCTTCTCGAGGTTGATGATGTGAATCTTGTTGCGATGGCCGAAGATAAACGGGGCCATCTTGGGGTTCCAATACCGGGTCTGGTGCCCGAAATGGACACCACACTCCAGCATTTCACGCATGCTAGTCGACATACAATCTCCAGTTAGGGTTTAGCCTCCATCCGCCGCAGGACCCGCCATGCGGGCCACCCTGACTCTCGGGGATGTGCGAATTTGGCATGGAAAAACCCAATAAATTCATTGGGAACTTGTTCCAAGCCAGTCGATAATTATATCATCGACCGGGGCCCCTCCTCAACCGTAAATTCGTGCCTCCAGTTGACTTACCCCAGCCGTCGGCGAGCGCCGCAACGTCCGGGTTGGAGCGGGGTCAAAACTGAACTAGAATCCGCCTCCTTTTGATTTGATTAGAAATTTGCAATGTACAGCCCCTCCACCGCGATGAATGCCGTAACCAAGACCAGCGAAGAAATCGCCAAGATGCGGCTCGCGGGCCGGCTGGCCGCCGAAGTGCTCGACTTCATCGGCCCGCACGTCAAGCCGGGCGTGACGACCAACGAAATCGACCGCCTGTGCCACGATTACATGGTCAACGAGCAGAAAACGGTGCCGGCGCCGCTCAATTACGCGCCGCCCGGTTATCAGCCGTACCCAAAATCGGTTTGCACGTCCGTCAATCACGTCGTTTGTCATGGCGTGCCGGGCGATAAAAAGCTGAAAGCCGGCGACATCGTCAACATCGACGTGACCGTCATCAAGGACGGCTTTCACGGCGACACGAGCCGCATGTTCTACGTCGGCGAGCCGTCCGTGCAGGCGCGCCGGCTCTGCGACATCACTTACGAATGCATGTGGCGCGGGATTGCGCGGGTGCGCGCGGGCGCGCGGCTCGGCGACATCGGACACACGATCCAGGTCTGCGCGGAGGGCTACGGCTGCAGCGTGGTGCGCGAATTCTGCGGTCATGGCATCGGGCGAAAATTCCACGAAGAGCCGCAGGTGCTGCATTACGGCCGGCCGGGCACCGGGCTGCAGCTCGCGGCCGGCATGACGTTCACGATCGAGCCCATGATCAATGCGGGACGCGCTGGCATCCGCCAGCTCGCCGACGGCTGGACGATCGTCACCAAAGACCACAGCCTGTCCGCGCAATGGGAGCATACGGTCCTCGTTACGGACGGAGGCTACGAGGTGTTGACCGTGTCGGCCGGCAGTCCGCCGCCGCCGGACTTCATCGTCGCGGGGAATGGCTAGCATTCTCCCGGCGCCGGCGACTTCTGCTCCCGCAGAGTCGCTCGGCGCCCGCTTGAAGCAGCGGCTCGTCGAACAGCGAACCGCTCTGCGCGAGCGCTATTTCGTCGAGCATTCCGCGCCGAAGCTTTTGCGCGACTTGCGGCGGTTGGTCGACGCAACCCTGAAAACCGTGTGGCAGCACCTGGCGATGCCGCGCGACATCGCGCTCGTCGCCGTCGGCGGCTACGGGCGCGGCCAGCTCTTTCCCTATTCGGACATCGACCTGCTGATCCTGCTGCCGCATCCGGCCGACGCAGCGCTCGCGCAGAAACTCGAGCAGTTCGTGAGCCTTTTGTGGGACATCGGACTCGACGTCGGCCACAGCGTGCGCACCGTCGCCGAATGCGTCGACCTCGCCGCGCAGGACGTGACGATCCAGACGAGCCTGCTTGAAGCGAGGCTTATCGTCGGCGAACGCAAGCTGTTCCGGCAATTCGAGCGCGACTTCCGGCGTGGCGTCGACCCGCTGCAATTCACGAAGGCGAAGCGACTCGAGCAGGAACAGCGCCATGTGCGCTATCACGACACCAACCTCGAGCCCAACATCAAGGAGTCCGCCGGCGGGCTGCGCGACCTGCAGACGATCCTGTGGATCAGCAAGGCTGCGGACATCGGTACGCGCTGGGCGGATCTCGTCAGGAACGGCATCATCACGCGGCGCGAAGCCGCATTGCTGCGCAAGCACGAAGGATTTCTGCAAAACCTGCGCATACGCCTGCACTACCTTGCGCAGCGGCGCGAAGAGCGCCTGGTGTTCGACGTGCAGACTGCGCTCGCACAGCAGATCGGCTGCCGCGACACCGCGCACCGGCGCGCGAGCGAGCACCTCATGCAGCGTTTTCACCGCACTGCCATCGAAATCAGCCAGCTCAACACGATCGTCCTGCAGAACCTGAACGCGCAGATCGCGCCGCCGCGCAGCCGGGCGACGGTCCCGCTCAACGAGCGCTTTCACAGCCGCAACGAGCTGCTCGAGGCGAACGACGAAGGACTGTTCAGGCGCGAGCCCGGCGCGATGCTCGAAGCGTTCGTCATCCTGCAGGAACACCACGAGCTCAAAGGCATGACCGCCGGCACGCTGCGGGCGCTGTGGCGAGCGTCCACGCTGATTGGCCCGGAGTTCCGGCGCTCCCCGCAGAACCGCGAGCTCTTCATGCGGATTCTGCGCAGCCCGTCACGCGTCGTGCGCGAGCTGCGGCGCATGAACCGCTACGGAATCCTGGGCCGCTACATTCCGGCTTTCGGCCGCATCGTCGGGCAGATGCAGCATGACCTGTATCACGTCTACACCGTGGACGAGCACATTCTTAACGTCGTACGAAACCTGCGCCGCTTTGCCGTGCCCGAGCTCGCCCACGAATTCCCGCTCGCGAGCCGCCTCATGAGCGACTTCGAGCGCCCGGAAGTGCTGTACCTTGCGGGTCTCTTTCACGACATCGCGAAAGGCCGCGGCGGCGATCATTCGGCGCTCGGCAGAGTCGACGCGCTGCGCTTCTGCCGCGAGCACGGGCTGTCCGCTGAAGACTGCGAGCTTGTCGCCTGGCTCGTCGAAAATCATCTCGTCATGTCGGCGACGGCGCAAAAGCAGGACTTGTCCGATCCGGATGTCATATCGGCGTTCGCGCAGCGCGTCACCGACGAGCGCCATTTGATCGCCCTTTACATCCTGACCGTCGCGGACATTCGCGGCACGAGCCCGAAGGTTTGGAATGGCTGGAAAGCGAAACTGCTCGAAGACCTGTTCCTGATGACGCGACGCCGCCTGAGCGGCGACACGCATTCGCTCGCGAGCAGCCTGCAGCAGCGCCAGGAGGCGGTAAAAGCGAAGCTGCGCCTCTACGCGATCAAGGACGAGGCGACGGAAAAATTATGGTCGCAGCTGGACATCTCGTATTTCCTGCGCCATGAAGTCGACGAGATCGCCTGGCATACGCGCCTTTTGAACTACCGCGTCGACACGCCGGTGCCCGTCGTCAAGGCGCGTTTGTCGCCGGCTGGCGAAGGCCTGCAGGTCATGATCTACGTGCGCGACCAGAAGGATCTGTTCGCGCGTATCTGCAGCTTTTTCGAGCGCATCAGCTATTCGATCGTCGACGCCAAGATTTATACGACGAAGCACGGCTACGCACTGGACAGCTTCGCGATTCTCGATCCGACCAACAAGAAACCGCAGTATCGCGACCTGATCGGCTATATCGAGTACGAGCTCGGTCAGCGGCTGGCGCAGGAAACGCCGCTCGAGCCGCCGCTGCAGGGTCGCGTCAGCCGGCAATCGCGCCATTTCCCGATCACGCCGGAAGTGAGCATCATGGCGGACGAGCGCGGCATGTACAAAGTCCTCAGCATCATCGCCGGGGACCGCCCGGGCCTGCTGTCGCGCGTCGGCCGCTGCCTGGTCAAGTACCAGATCAACCTGTACACCGCCAAGATCAACACGCTCGGCGACCGCGCCGAGGACGTCTTTCTGATCAAGGGCGCGGCGCTCAACGACCCGAAACAGGTGGTGAGGTTCGAAAGCGATCTGGTGCGCGAACTGCAGACGTAGCGCTAGTCGTCGCCGATGTCTTCGCCGGGAAACAGCACGTCCGTATAGCCGAAGCGGCTGAAGTCGCGTATGCGCATCGGGTAGAGAATGCCCATGAGGTGGTCGCATTCGTGCTGCACGACGCGCGCGTGAAAACCGTCGACGTCGCGCTCGATGGGCTTGCCGTTCTCATCGAAGCCCGCGTAGCGCAGGCGCGCGAACCGTGGCACTACGCCGCGCATGCCGGGTACGGACAGGCACCCTTCCCAGCCGTCTTCCATGTCGGGCGCAAGCGGCGTCAACGTCGGGTTGATCAGGACGGTCATCGGCACTTCTTCCGCATCCGGATAGCGCGGATTGTGCTCGATGCCGAAAATCACGACCTGCACGCCGACCCCGATTTGCGGTGCGGCAAGTCCGGCGCCGTCGAGCGCGGCCATCGTGTCGCGCATGTCGTCGAGCAATGCGCGCAACTCGGGGGTATCGAATTTTTCGACCGGTTTCGCGCGCTCGAGCAGGCGCTCATCGCCCATGCGCAGAACTTCTCTAACTGCCATCGTGCCTCGCCATTTCTTCCAGTATCCGCCGTACCTTTCCCGCCGCCTGCTCCATCACGGGCGCGATTTGCTCCATCGGTATGCCGCCGCCGCTCGCCCCGCGTCCCGCCGCGTGATTGACCACAATACAGAGCGCCGCGTATTCGAGGCCGATCTCGCGCGCGAGCACTGTTTCAGGCATTCCGGTCATGCCGACGACGTCGGCGCCGTCGCGCTCGAGGCGGTTCACTTCCGCCGCAGTCTCGAGCCGCGGGCCCTGTGTTGCCGCATAGACTCCGCCATCAACGATCGGTTCCCCGGCCCGCTTCGCCGCGTCAAGGCAGGCAAGCCGCATCGAGGGGGTATACGGCCAGGTGAAATCGATGTGATGAATGCCGCGGTCCTTCACGGTGAAGAACGTCCCCGACCGGCCATGCGTGTAATCGATGATCTGGTCGGGCACCATCAGGGCGCCGGGCGTAAGGTCCCCGCGAATTCCCCCGACGGTAGCGATGCCGATGACACGGGTTGCGCCGCACGCATGCAGCGCCCAGATGTTCGCGCGGTAATTGATCTGATGCGGCGGAATCGTGTGTCCGTAACCATGGCGCGCGAGCAGCACGACCGGCTTGCCGCCGAGCCGGCCGAACGACAACGCGCTCGCGGGCTCGCCGTACGGCGTGCGCGCGACTTCCCGCCGCTCGAGCTCGAAGCCGGGGATCTGCGCGAAGCCGCTGCCGCCGATAATCGCCAGCATCGCGCTTATCCCTGTTTCATTGCGTAGATCGCCGGCAGGTTGCGCCACGCGCCTTTGACGTCGAGCCCGCAGCCGAAAACGTACCGGTCGGGCAGCGTGACGCCGACGAAGTCGGCGGCGATCGGCTTCGGTTTCGCGATCCGCTTGTCGGCAAGCACCGCCGCGAAAAATCCGCTCGCGCCGCTCTCCAGCACCCGCCGGCGGATCTCGACCAGCGTATGCCCTTCATCGAGGATATCGTCGACGATCAAAACGACGCGATCCCTGATTTTGGCTGCGGGAAACTGCTTCCATTCGATTTTTCCGCCGGTCGTCGCGTTGCCGTAACGCGTCAGGTGCACGTAATCGAGGTCAAGCGGAAATTCGAGCAGCGGCAGGAGCTGGCCCGTGAATACGACCGCCCCCGTCATCACGGTGAGGACGAGGGGATTTGCGCCCGCCAGTTTCGCCGTGATCGCGGCAGCGACCCGCCGCACGGCCACGGCCACCTCCTCCGCCGTGCAGACGATGTCCGCATCGCGCAATATCGCTCTGGCATCCGCCGCCAGCATTGTCAGGCCTTTCGTTTCGACGGAACGCGCAGCGAGCGCAAATGACGCGCGAATTCGCGCGAAACCTCCGCATGCTTGAGCCCGTACGCCACGTTCGCCTTGAGATAGCCGAGCTTGCTGCCGCAGTCGTAGCGCACGCCGCTGAACTGGTGCGCGAGCACGCGTTCTTCCGCGAGCAGCCCCGCGATGCCGTCAGTGAGCTGGATTTCGCCGCCCGCTCCCGGCTTGATCCGGCGCAGGTGATGAAAAACCCGCGCCTCGAGTATGTAGCGGCCCACCACGCCCAGACGCGACGGTGCTTTGCCCGGAGCCGGTTTTTCGATGATCGCGCTGACCGGATAAAGATTGCCGTCGCGGCGGCCGGGCCTGACCATCCCGTACTGACGGCTATCCGCGCGCGCAATCTCCTGTACCCCGAGCAGCGAGCAGCGTTCGTGCCGGTAGACGTCGACCATCTGCTTCATCACGGGCGTGGCAGCGTCGATGAGGTCGTCGGCCAGGATGACGGCGAATGGATTGTTGCCGACCACCGGCTCGGCGCACAGCACGGCGTGCCCGAGCCCGAGCGCCTCCTGCTGGCGCACGTAAATGCATTTGACGTGCCGCGGCACGACGTCGCGGACCATCGTCAGCATCGAGTGCTTGCCGCGAGCAGTCAATTCGGATTCGACTTCGAAGGCCTTGTCGAAATGGTCTTCGATCGCACGCTTGCCGCGTCCCGTGATGAACACGAGCTCCGTGATCCCCGCCGCAACCGCCTCCTCGACCGCATACTGGATGAGCGGCTTGTCGACGACCGGCAGCATTTCCTTGGGGCTTGCCTTGGTCGCGGGAAGGAAGCGTGTGCCAAGCCCTGCGACCGGGAACACCGCCTTCGTGATTATGTTTGTCATAATTTTCCGCCGAGCAGCTCCAGCAATTGCGCTTCGTCGAGTATAGCAACACCGAGCTCGCGCGCCTTGTCGAGCTTGCTTCCCGCTTCTGCGCCCGCGACGACGAAATTGGTTTTTTTCGACACGCTGCCGCTCACCTTGCCGCCACAGTCGCGAATTTTCTGCGCGGCCTGATCGCGGCTCAGCGTGGGCAAAGTGCCGGTCAGGACGAATGTCTTGCCAAACGCCGGATTTGTCGGGTCAACTTCTTTTGACTCTGTTTCTGCGAATGAAACACCGGCTGCGAGCAGTTGCGCGATGACCTCGCGATTGTGAGCCTCGGCGAAGAAGCTGACGACGCTCTGCGCGACGACCGGTCCGACGTCGGGCACCTGCTGCAATGCCTCGACATCGGCCTGCATGATGCGGTCGAGCTTGCCAAAATAACGGGCGAGGTCCTGCGCCGTGGTTTCGCCGACGTTGCGTATGCCCAGCGCGTAAATGAAACGTGCAAGCGTCGTGTGCTTGCTCTTCTCGATGGAGGCGACGATATTGGCCGCCGATTTCTCCGCCATGCGCTCGAGCTCCGCAAGGCTCGCGATGCCGAGCTTGTAGAGGTCCGCTGGAGTGCGCACGATATGCGCGGCGACAAGCTGCTCGACCAGCTTCTCGCCGAGCCCTTCAATGTCCATCGCACGGCGCCCGGCGAAATGCAGGAGCGCCTGCCGGCGCTGCGCCGGACAGAACAGCCCGCCGCTGCAGCGCGTGACCGCTTCGTCCGGCAGCCGCACGGCCGCGGACCCGCATTCCGGGCAGGCCGCGGGCATCACGAAGGGACGAGCGTCGGCGGGCCGCTTCTCTGCAACGACTGCAACGACCTCGGGTATCACATCGCCCGCGCGACGCACGACAACCGTGTCGCCGATCCAGACATCCTTGCGCCGCACTTCATCCTCGTTGTGCAGCGTCGCGTTGGTGACCGTGACTCCGCCGACGAATACCGGTTGCAGTCGCGCGGTTGGCGTCAATGCGCCGGTGCGCCCGACCTGCACGTCGATATTGAGCACCGTGGTCATCTCCTCCTCGGCGGCAAACTTGTGTGCCACGGCCCAGCGCGGCTCGCGCGTGCGAAAGCCGAGCTGCTGCTGGAGCTTCAGACTGTTCACCTTGTACACGACCCCGTCGATGCCAAACGGCAGACGGTCGCGGCGCTCGCCGATTTCGCGGTGATACGCGACGAGCCCGTCCGCCCCGAGCGCGACGCGCCGGTCCATGCTGACCGGCATGCCGAATTTTTCCAGCGCATCCAGCACATCGCTGTGGCGCTCGGGCGCATCCCAGCCGGAATGCTCGCCCAGGCCGTATGCGAAGAATGAGAGCGGCCGTTGCGCAGCCATCCCAGGGTCGAGCTGACGAATCGCCCCGGCCGCGGCGTTGCGCGGATTTACAAAGGTTTTTCCGCCCGCAGCCTGCTGGCGCTCGTTCATGCGATCGAAGTCGCTGCGGCGCATGTAAATCTCGCCGCGAATTTCGATGACTTGCGGCGCCCGGCCGCGCAGCACGAGAGGAACGCTGCGAATGGTTCGCACATTGTGGGTGACGTCCTCGCCGACTTCGCCGTTGCCGCGGGTAGCCGCCTGGACGAGCCGCCCGTCCTCATATCGCAGATTGATCGCGAGCCCGTCGAACTTGAGCTCAGCGGCGTATTCCACCGCCGGCGCTTCTTCGCTCAGGCCCAGCTCGCGCCGGACGTAGGCATCGAACTTGATCGCACCGGCGTCGCTGATATCGGTTTCCGTGCGGATCGACAGCATCGGCACTGCGTGCGTGATGGGCTTGAGCTCCGCCAGCACGCCGCCGCCGACACGCTGGGTCGGCGATTCGGGAGAAACAAGTTCGGGGTGCTCCTGCTCGAGCGCCTGCAGCTCGCGAAAGAGCCGGTCGTACTCGGCGTCGGAAACGAGGGGATCGTCGAGCGCGTAATACCGGTAGTTATGCTGATCGATCTCGGTGCGCAGCTTGCCGGCGCGCGCCGCAATGTCGCGGTCGCGGGCCATTCACGAAAACAGGCGCAGCGCGCGCGCTCCGCCGGCCGGAATCTGGCCCGCCTCCATTTTCGCGAGTATGCCGGTCAACTGGCGGCGGATCTTGTCGATCGCCTCGTCGGTGAGCACCCGGCGATTGTCGTCGACGAGCGTGCCGCCGAGCGTCGCAGCGAAGTTGCGCGCGGTGGCGAGCATGTTTTCGAACGCGCCGATGCCTTCTTCGACGCACGGCACGTCGATGAGGAATGTCACGCCGCTCGTCGTCAGCGTTTTCATCTGCTCCGGCACGAACGGCATCGGCTCGTGGTTGTCGAGCGTGTATATCTTCATGCCCTTGTCGTTGCGCAGGTAGAAGACACCGTCGCTCTCGAGCTTCATGCCGCCGGCTTCCGCAAGCGAGCGAACTTTCGTTCCGGCGAACGAGTTGCCGGGACCCGCGATAACGTTGATGCCGATTGCAATGTCGACGTCCGCGCAGAAGCGGTCGAGCTGCATCGCCATCGAATTGGCGGCTTCGGGATCCGCGGCCTTTACTTCGAGCGCGTCATGGGTGTCCGCCCAGCGCTCCACTGCGGCGACGAACGAGCGCAGCCGGTCGCGGTCGATGCGGCCCGCGCGGTTCGACATCTGCACGGCGAAGCGCCAGCGCGCATAGGCAGCACGGTGATCGGGCGGCGTCTGCCAGGTTGCGCTCGCTGCGTCGTAGCCGGCCGCGCGCACCGGCTTGTCCCAGCTCGCCGCGAGTTCCTTCAGCTCGTTTTGCAGGACTACGCTGGCGCTGGCCGTGGGCAGCTCGACGTCAACCACGAAATCGATCACGGGATCGACCGAAGATACGGCTGCCTGCGCGACCGAGGGCGGCGGCGCCGCAGCTGCAGCAGCGGGTTCACGTGCGCTGTCGAGTCGCGGCTCGATGCGCTCTTCCGCCGGCTCGTCGAGAGCGGGTTGCGCTGCCGGCATGAGCACGTCGTCGTGCTTGCGCTCGAACGCAAGCTCGACCCGGCGCCTGAACTTGTGCTCCTGCCACCAGTTGAACGCGTAAACCCCGGCGACCACACATACGCCGATTGCGATCAGGGCTGTCTGCAGGTCGCTCATGGTCGTCCCGGTCTGCTACGCCGCCTCTTCCGCGAGCTTCATGGCTTCCTCGATGTCCACCGCGACCACGCGCGAGACGCCGGCTTCCTGCATCGTCACGCCGATCAGCTGGTTCGCGATCTCCATCGTAATCTTGTTGTGGCTGATGAACAAAAACTGCGAATTCGCGGACATTTTCTTGACGAGCTCGCAGAAGCGCTCGGTGTTGGTGTCGTCGAGCGGCGCGTCCACCTCGTCGAGCAGACAGAACGGCGCCGGGTTCAACTGGAACAGCGCGAACACGAGCGACAGCGCCGTCAGCGCCTTCTCGCCGCCCGAGAGCAGATGGATCGAGCTGTTCTTCTTGCCCGGCGGCTGGGCGATCACGTGCACGCCGGCATCGAGAATTTCCTCGCCCGTCAATTCGAGCTTGGCTCTGCCGCCGCCAAACAGCGACGGGAACATGCGGCCGAAGTGCCCGTTGACTTCGTCGAACGTGTGCTGGAGACGCTCGCGCGTTTCGCGGTCGATACGGCGGATCGCATCCTCGAGAGTCGTCAACGCCTGGTTCAGGTCTAGCGACTGCGCATCGAGATAGCTCTTGCGCTGCTGCGAAGTCTCGAGCTCTTCGAGCGCGGCGAGATTGACCGCGCCCAATGCGCCGATCTCCGAATTGAGCCGCGCAATTTCCGCCTGCCACGCGCCGGAGCGCTTGCCTTTTTCGAGCTGGGCTTCGAGCTCCTGCTCGTTGGCGCCGGCTTCCGCGAGCTGCGCGGCGAATTGCTCTTCGGTCAGGCGCGCTTCCTGTTCTTTCAATTTAACTTCGCCGATGCGCTCGCGAATCGGATTCAGATTCTGCTCGACCGTGAGCCGCTCCTGCTCGGTTTCGCGCAGCGTGGTTTCATTGGCTTCGAGCTCGTCGCGCGCGGTGGCGAGAACTTGCTCCTTCTGCGCGCGCACGCCGATGATCTGCTCGAGCTCGGTCGTGAGCGGCGACTCATCGAGCTGCGCGAGATCGTGCTCATTCTGCGCGATCGCGGTTTTGACCGTGCCGACGCTGTCTGCAATGAGCTTGATTGCGTTATCCATTTCCGCAATCTTGTTGGCGCAGGTCTTCACGTGGAAAGCCGCTTCCTGGGTGGCGCTTTGCGCTTCCTGCACCGCCTGGCGCTGCCGCGCCAGCGCGGCCTGGGCGGCGTCGTACTCCGCCTGCACGCCGCTCTGCCGCTGCAGCAGTTCGTTTTTCCGCTGCTCGTGCTCGCCCAGTTTGGCTTGGGCCGCGTCGTGCTCGCCGCGCTCGCGGGCCGATTGCGCGGTAATTTCCGCGAGCTCGGCGGCAATCTGCTCGCCGCGCGCGGTAACGCGCTGCGCCTGTTCCGACAAGCGCAAGATCGCGAGCTCGGACTCGTGCAACGACTGTTGCAGCGATTCGGCGGTGCCGCGCAACTCGTTGAATGCGGTCTTGCGCTGCTCGAAGCGGCTTTCGGCAGCCGCCAGCCCGCTGCGCAATTCTTCGAGGCGCTTCTGCTCCGTCGCGTGCCGGGCGTTAAGCTCCTCGATCTCGCGCTGGCGGGAAAGCACGCCATGCAACTCGGAATCCGGCGCGTGAAAGCTCACGCTGTGGCGCGTGAATACGTGACCGTCGCCCGACACCAGCAAAGCGCCGGCGGGCAGCCGCTCGCGCAGGCTCAAGCCCTCATGCCGGTTCTTGACGACGTAAACCTGATCGAGCCAATCAGCCAGTGCACCGGCCGCCGCCGCGTTCTTGCAGCGCACGTAAGCGGCGAGCGGCTCGAGGCCAAACGGCGCCGCGGTTGTCGCGCTCTCGCCGGCTGGCGTGTATACGGTCATCTTGCCCGGCGGCAGATCGCCCAGCCACGGCGCGGCCTTGCCCAGATCGTCGAGCCCGATGGCGTTGAGCCGCTCGCGCAAGACTGCTTCGAGCGCATCTTCCCAGCCGGCTTCGATTTCGATGTCCTGCCACAGGCGCCGCGCCGCGTTGAGGTCGTGGCTCGCCAGCCAGCCCTGCATCGTTTCGCTGCGCGCGATGCGGTCCTGCAACTGAGTGAGGGCATCGATGCGCGCCGCCAGCGCTGTGACTTGCGCGGCAGCCTCATCCACGCCGTTGCCCTGTTCGCGCAGCGTCTGCTCGAGAACCGGGATTGCCGACTCCTCCTCGTCAAGCGTCGCGCGCTTGCCGCGATGCTCCGCTTCGAGCTTCGCCAGTTCCGCGCGCAGGCGTTCGAGCTCCGCGCTGTCGGGCGGCGTCAGCGCGGCCTGCTCTTCGCGCAGCCGCTGCTCGCGCTGGGCAAACTGCGCGAGGATCTTCAACGCATGCTCGCTGCGAGTCTGCTCGAGTTGCAATGCCTGCTGGTTCGCCGCAATTTCCTGCTGGAGACGATCGCGCGTCTCCTGGCTCGTCCGGAATGCCTGCTCGGCGAGCGGCAACTGCGACAACTCGGCGGTAGCCGCGTCTTCGCGCGCCTGCGCTTCTTCGGCGGCGCGCGCGGCCTCCTCCTGCCATTCGTCGCGGCTTGCGTGCTGCGCCTGCAGCTGGCTTTCGCCGTGCTCGCGCTGGCTTTGCAGCGCGGCGAGCTGGTTGCTCACGCGGTGGCGGTTCTCGCGCACGTGCTGCAATTGCTGCTGCACGCGGGAGAATTCGGCATTGGTTTCGTAGAGGCTGCCCTGCGCCGCCTGCACGGCATCGCCGGCGGTATGCTGGCGATCGCGCAGCTCTTCGATCCGCCGCTCCGCTTCGCGCAGCTTCGCTGTCTCGGCCTCGAGCTCGACACCCAGCTTCTCGATCTCGCGCGTGTAACGCTCGCGCGCGCTCGTCGCCTCGCGCCGCTTCTGCAGCCACAGGAGGTTCTGGGCGAGCTTCAACTGGTCCTGCAGGCTGTGGTACTGGCGCGCAACCTCGGCCTGCGCGGTCAAATGCTCGAGCTGCTTGTCGAGCTCGAGCCGGATGTCTTCGACGCGCAGCAGGTTCTCGCGCGTATCGGAGAGCCGCAGCTCCGTCTCGCGGCGGCGCTCGCGGTACTTGGAGACGCCGGCCGCCTCTTCGAGGAACACCCGCAGCTCTTCGGGCTTCGCCTCGATGATGCGCGAGATCATGCCCTGCTCGATGATCGCGTAAGCGCGCGCGCCCAGCCCGGTGCCGAGGAAGATATCGGCGACGTCGCGGCGGCGCACGTGCATATTGTTTATGTAATAGGCGGATTCGCTGTCGCGCTCGAGCACGCGCTTGACGGAGATCTCGCCGAAACTCGACCACTGGCCGCCGGCCCGGCCCAGGCTGTTGTCGAACACGAGCTCGACGCTGGCACGGTTGACGGTCTGGCGATTGCCCGATCCGTTGAACAGGACATCCTGCATGGTCTCGCCGCGCAGATGCTTGGCCGAAGATTCGCCGAGCACCCAGCGAACCGCGTCTATGATGTTGGATTTACCGCAACCGTTCGGACCGACCACGCCGACCAGCTGGCCTGGCACCGGGATACTCGTGGGATCGACGAAGGATTTGAAGCCAGCGAGCTTGATTTCAGTGAGGCGCAATTTTTTCGATGTCAGGTGAAGTTATAATTCGGGCGGAACCGCGCGCCATTTTAACTGAATTGTTTCGCCTGACTAACTGAATTGTTGCGTTTGCCGATGCCAACAAGCCCTGCCAAGCATCTCGAAACCTTTCCGAATCCAAGCCCCGCGCGCGACTACCGGATTCACATGGAAATACCGGAGTTTACCTGCCTGTGTCCGAAGACGGGCCAGCCGGACTTCGCAACGCTCGTGCTCGACTACGTGCCGGACCGCAAATGCATCGAGCTGAAAAGCCTCAAGCTCTACATCTGGTCGTATCGCAACGAAGGCGCATTCCACGAAGCGGTGACCAACCGCATCCTCGACGATCTGGCGAAAGCCACCGCGCCGCGCTTCATGCAGCTGACCGCGAAGTTCTACGTGCGCGGGGGAATTTTCACGACGGTCGTCGCGAGCACGCGCAAAAAAGGCTGGCGCCCGGAGCCTGCGGTCAGCCTGGACGCTCTGCCGTCCGCGCCGAGTACTCGTTAGCTCCCGCCGCCGGCGCCTGGCCGAGACGGTCCGACAACAGCCCGGCGGCGACAATCATCGCGCCACCCGCCCATTCCTGCGGTTCGAGCACCTCCCCAGCCAGCAGCCACGCCGACAGCGCGGTCACCACCAGCTCGAACAGGTAAATCACGACGGCGCGATTGGCGGGCAACTGCGTCAAGCCGTGCTGCACGCTGATATTCACCGCCAGGATGACCACCGCGATGATGGCGAGCAGCAGGAAGGCAGCGGGCGGCGGCATGCCGGGCGCAACGCTATCCGGCAGCACGCCGATCGACAGCGCGCCCATCACGATGCCGCCGAGGAATACGGTCAGCGCCTTGAGGTCGATCGGCAGCTCCGGCGTCTTGCGGATGAGCACATTCGACAGCGCAAACATTGCGCCTGACGACACTGCAATCCATTCCGACGCGTCGCGCGGCAGCGGCCAGCCCATCCGCGGCTGCCACAGCATGACGAACGCGCCCGCAAGTGCAAACAGCATCAGCGCGTAACCCGCCGCTGACAGCCGCTCGCCGAGCAGCCACCGCGCGAACAGGATCGTCCACACCGGCGACAGGTAAAAGAGCAGAACGACGCGCATGACGTCGCCGTAAACGACCGCGATCGTGAAGCCGACGTTCGCCCAGCCGGCTGCCAGTCCGATCGCAACCAACATCCAAGATGCGCGCACACGCGGGCGCAGCACGGCCATTGCAAGCACGAAAGCGCCGGCGTACGTCAGCGTGGTCGACAACGCGCCGCTCACGCCGGCTGCGGCGAGGACGCGGTACGGATACCAGATGAGGCCCCACACCGTCGCGCCGGTCAACAGCGCAATAACGGGAACGAATTTCGTAGACTGCACTGCAATACCCTTATGCACTTTATAATCCGGCCTTTGCCCGGCCGCCGCGCATGAATCCCGCTTTCGACCAGCTGCAGAGTTATCCGTTTCAAAAACTCTCCGCGCTCACGCGCGGCATCACGCCCAATCCGCAGTTAAAGCCGATCAGCCTGCACATCGGCGAACCGAAGCATCCGACTCCTGAGTTCATCAAGCGCGCGCTGACCGACAACCTGGGCGGGCTTGCGAATTACCCGACGACGCTGGGGGCGCCGGCTTTGCGTGAAGCGATCGCCGGCTGGCTGAAGCGCCGCTACGGCTTGCGCGACATCGATGCGGAAAGCCAGATCATACCGGTCAACGGCAGCCGTGAAGCATTGTTCGCGTTCGCGCAGACGATCGTCGACCGCGCGCGGCCCTCGCCCGCCGTCGTGGTGCCCAATCCGTTCTACCAGATTTACGAAGGGGCGGCGCTGCTCGCCGGAGCGCAGCCGCACTATCTGCACACGCTGCCCGAAAACGGCTTCGCGCTCGATTTCACGCAGTTGCCCGAAGCGGTCTGGCAGGGTACGCAGGTGGTCTACGTGTGCTCGCCGGGCAACCCGACCGGCCGTGTCATGACGATGGACGAATGGCAGCGCCTGTTCGCGCTGTCCGATCGCTACGGCTTCGTGATCGCGGCGGACGAATGCTATTCCGAAATCTATTTCGACGAAGCGCAGCCGCCGCTCGGGGCATTGCAGGCGGCGCAGCAGCTTGGCCGGGAAGGCTATCCGCGGCTCGTGATGTTTTCGAGCCTGTCCAAACGCTCGAACGTACCGGGCATGCGCTCGGGATTCGTCGCGGGCGATGCCGCGATTCTCAAAAAGTTTTTGCTGTATCGCACCTATCAGGGTTGCGCGATGAGCCCGCCGATTCACGCAGCGAGTACCGCCGCGTGGCAGGACGAAGCGCACGTCGTGAACAATCGCACGCTGTACCGCGAAAAATTCGCCGCCGTCACGCGAGTACTCGGCGAAGTGACCGAAGTGGGCATGCCCGATGCAGCTTTCTACATCTGGCTCGATACGCAAAGCGACGACACCGGGTTCACGCGCGACCTGCTCGCGGAGCAGAACGTATCAGTGCTGCCCGGAAGCTATCTCGCGCGCGAGGCGCGCGGCGTTAACCCGGGAGCCGGCTTTGTGCGCATCGCGCTGGTCGCCTCGACGGCCGAATGCACCGAGGCCGCGCAACGCATCGCAGCTTTCCTGCGCAAACGATAATTCACCGAGACGGAAACGACCTATGAGCGAACTGAACACGATCATCGAACAGGCGTGGGAGAAGCGCGCCGAATTGAATCCGGGCACCGCGCCTGCCAAAGTCGGCGAAGCGGTCGCCGAAGTCATCGCCGGTCTCGACGCCGGGAAGCTGCGTGTCGCCGAAAAAGTCGACGGCGCATGGGTCGTTCATCAGTGGATCAAGAAAGCCGTTCTGCTGTCGTTCCGTCTCGAAGACAACGTCGCCCTGGACGGGGCCTCTACCCGATATTTCGACAAGGTGCCGAGCAAATTCGCACACTTCACGAAAGAAGATTTCGCGCGCGGCGGTTACCGCGTGGTGCCGCCGGCGATGGTTCGGCGCGGCGCGTTCATCGGCAAGAATGCGGTCCTGATGCCGTCCTACGTGAATATCGGCGCGTACGTCGACGAAGGCACGATGGTGGACACCTGGGCAACGGTCGGCTCGTGTGCACAAATTGGCAAAAACGTGCACTTGTCCGGAGGCGTCGGCATTGGCGGCGTGCTCGAGCCGCTGCAGGCCAATCCCACGATCATCGAGGACAACTGCTTCATCGGCGCGCGCTCCGAAATCGTCGAAGGCGTGGTCGTCGAAGCCGGATCGGTGATTTCGATGGGCGTTTACATCGGACAAAGCACTCGAATCTTCGACCGCGCGACCGGCAGCGTCAGTTATGGACGCATACCGTCAGGTTCGGTGGTCGTTTCGGGCACCCTGCCCTCGAGCGACGGCAAATGTCAGCTTTATTGCGCCGTCATAGTGAAACGCGTCGACGCCGCCACGCGCGCCAAGACGAGTATTAATGATTTATTACGCGGCGACTGAGCCAGATTTCGCGCCAAATACGCTTCCCAAGCTTTTCAAAAATTGGCAAAATGGACTTTTAATAACAAGCTGCTGATCAGCTTTCCAGCACAGTGGGATCCGAAGCTTGGAATTCACGTGACTTGAAGTCGCGGC
>JADMIO011167674.1_pt1 | contig 112067 bp, 110 predicted proteins | sample 8958161 | NCBI WGS metagenome assembly JADMIO01 (sample SAMN16585339, study PRJNA669376) | soil metagenome | isolation source: Crop rotation soil | place: USA: Cullars Rotation, Alabama | collected 2011
CGCGACTTCAAGTCACGTGAATTCCAAGCTTCGGATCCCACTGTGCTGGAAAGGCGTGGGTGCCGACCACGACGTCGATGCTTCCGTCGGCGAGCCCGGCGCGCACCGCGGCCATGTCTTTCGCGGCGACGAGGCGCGACGCCTGCGCCACCTTGAGCGGAAAGCCGCGAAAGCGTTCGCTGAAAGTCTTGTAGTGCTGGCGCGCCAACAGCGTCGTCGGCACGATGACCGCGACCTGCTTGCCGCTCATGGCCGTGAGGAACGCGGCGCGCAAAGCCACCTCGGTCTTGCCGAAGCCGACATCGCCGCAGATGAGGCGGTCCATCGGCCGGCCGCTGTTGAGATCGGCGAGGACAGCATCGATGGCGCCCTGCTGATCCTCCGTCTCCTCATAGGGAAAACCGGCGGAAAATTCGTCGTAAGGGCCGGCGTCGGCGGCGATGCGCGCGGCGTCGCGCAGCTGCCGCTCGGCGGCGATCTTGATCAATTCGCCGGCAATCTCGCGGATGCGGCTCTTCATGCGCGCCTTGCGCGTCTGCCAGCCGCCGCTGCCGAGCCGGTCGAGATCGGCGGCATTCTCCTCGCTGCCATAGCGCGACAGGAGCTCGATGTTTTCCACCGGCAGGAACAGCTTGTCGCCGCCGGCGTAGTGGATTTCGAGGCAATCGTGCGGCGCGCCGGCGGCCTCGACCGTGGCAAGCCCGGTGAAGCGGCCGATGCCGTGGTCGACGTGCACCACCAGATCGCCGGCGGTGAGCATGGTCGCCTCGGCGATGAAATTGTCGGCGCGGCGCGGGCGGCGCTGGCGTACGAGGCGGTCGCCCAAAATGTCCTGCTCGGCGATCACGGCGACGTCGGCGGTCTCGAACCCGCTTTCGATGCCGAGCACGGCAAGCCCGATCGCCGGCTTCGGCAAGGCGAGCGCATCCTTCCAGGCGTTGACGGTGGCGAGATTGGCGAGCTTGTGGTCGGCGAGCACGTGCGCCATGCGCTCGCGCGCGCCTTCGCTCCACAGCGCGATCACGACGCGCATGCCGCCGGCTTGCAGCGCCTGCGCATGGCTGCGCACTGCCTCGAAGACATTGGCATTGGGCTGGGCGCGCTCGGCGGAAAAGTTGTGCCCCTGACGCATGCCGGCATCGATTGCAGCGGCATCAGGCGTCGCGAACGGCGACAGGCGAACGAGGGCATTCGCGTCGCGCCGCGTCTGCCATTCCGCTTCCGTCAGATAAAGCCGGCCCGGTGGCAGCGGCCGATAGGGCGTGCTGCCCGCCGCTTCGAGCGGCTCCTTGCGCGCCTCGTAATAATCCGCGATCTGGGCGATGCGCTCGTGCACCGCATCGTCGGCGAGCGGCTCAAGGACCACGGATGTCCCCGGCACGTAGTCGAACAGCGTGTCGAGCCGGCCGTGAAACAGTGGCAGCCAGTGCTCCATGCCGGGATAGCGGCGGCCTTCGCTCACCGCTTCATAGAGCGGATCGTTGGCGGCGGCGCCGAACGCCTCCACATAGGCCATGCGGAATTTCTTGATCGTTTCGGTGGTGAGCTGGAATTCCGCGACCGGCACCAGATCGAGCCCGCGCAGGGTGTCGGTGGTGCGCTGGCTGTCGGGATCGAAACTGCGGATCGATTCCAGCGTGTCGCCGAAAAAGTCGAACCGCGCCGGCTGGTCCATCCCCGGCGGAAACATGTCGATGATGCCGCCGCGCACGGCGTAGTCGCCGGGTTCGCGCACGGTGGAGGCGCGCAGATAGCCGTTGAGATCGAGCCAGCGCACGATCTCGTCCATGCGCAAGATATTGCCGGGTGCCGCCGACAATGCCTGCGCCGCGACGAGATCTTTCGCCGGCACGCGCTGCAGCACCGCATTGACGGTGGTGAGCAGCACCGACGGTTTCTCCCGGCCCTTGAGGCGGGCGAGCCGCGACAGCGTGGTCATGCGCTGCGCGACGACGCCGGCATGCGGCGAGACGCGGTCGTAGGGCTGGCAATCCCAGGCCGGAAATTCCTGGCGCTCGATATCGGGCGCGAAAAATTCGAGCGCGCGGGAAAGCTGCGCCATGCGTTGCCCGTCGCGGCACACCATCAGCACGCTGGTGGCGGGCGCATTCGGCTTCGCGGCAATCGCGCGCGCGAGATCGGCGACGACAAGCCCTTCGGCGCCGTCGGCGACGTTCGCCAACAGCAGCGGACTGCCTGCGCGCAGGAATTCCGCGGGAGAGCGCGCCATCAGTCGTGCCGGCCGTGGTGGAAGGCGCGCAGCCGCGCCAGCAGGGGCGTATCATGCTGCGGCGGCGCGGCGGCATCGTTGGCGATCCAGTTGTAGAGGTCCGGGTCCGGCACTTCGCTCAGCCGTTCGAAGGCGTCGACGTCCGCCTCGCTCATAGTGCCGATTGCCGCATCGGCGAAACGGCCCATGATCAGGTCCATCTCGCGCATGCCGCGATGCCAGGCGCGGTAAAGGAGCCGCCGCCGCCGCTCGTCCAGATCCGCGCTCGTGCGGGTGGTTCCAGTCATGTTCCGCCAAATTCCCAACGCCAAAAGCCCGGACGGCGCCGGGCGTGGGGTATATAGACCTGCACAGCATGGATGTCATGGTGCGCGCAGCGTTTTGCGCATCAGCGTTGCGGAAGAATTTGCGGATATGCGGCCGAACCTGCTCAATCCGTTGTTTGCGGCGGTCACTGCACTTGCCGGCGTCGGCCCCAAGCTCGACAAGGTGTTCCGGCGGCTGTTCGGCCGCGACGACGCTGCGCGCGTCATCGATCTGTTGTTTCATCTGCCGACCGGCGCGGTCGACCGCCGCGCGCAGCCGAAACTGCGCGACATCGTACCTGGTACCGTTGTTACCGTCGCCGTCGAGGTCGAGAGCCACCGCCCGCCGCCGCGCAACCGGCCGCGGCTGCCTTACCGCATCGAAACCAGCGACGACACCAGCACGCTGACCCTCACCTATTTCAGTGCCCGTCCCGACTACCTGGAGAAAATCCTGCCGGTCGGCAGCCGCCGCTACGTCTCCGGCACCACCGCGCTCTATGACGGCATGCTGCAGATGGTGCATCCGGATCGTGTCGTCGACGACGCCGGACTGGCGAAACTGCCGCTGGTCGAGCCGGTGTATCCGCTCACCGAGGGCCTGTTCGAGAGCCAGTTACGCAAGGCGATCGACGGTGCGCTGGCCAGACTTCCCGACTTGCCCGAATGGCAGGACGAAGCGTGGCTCAGGCGCAGCAAATTTCCCTCTTTTGCCGACGCGCTGCGGCAATTGCACCGGCCGCATGCGCCGGCGGACGTGAGCCCGGAAACGCCGGCGTGGACCCGGCTCGCCTACGACGAATTTCTCGCCGGCCAGCTCGCACTCGGGCTGGTGCGTGCCCACACCCGCCGTCCCGCCGGCCGCCGTTCGGCCGGCGACGGGTATTTGCGCAAGAAACTGATCGCGGCCCTGCCCTATACGCTCACCGGTTCGCAGATGAGGGCACTCGCCGACATTACCGCCGATCTCGCCAAACCCGAGCACATGACGCGACTGCTGCAGGGCGACGTCGGCTCCGGCAAGACCGTGGTGGCGCTCCTCGCCTGCGCCGCCGTGATCGAAACCGGCGGTCAGGCCGCGCTGATGGCGCCGACCGAAATCCTGGCGCGGCAGCACGCAAAGACCATCGCCCCGCTGGCCGAACCCGCCGGCATCCGGCTCGCGATCCTTACCGGACGTGAACGGGGCCGCGAGCGTGGCAAAATTCTCGACGGGCTTGCTGACGGTGAGGTTGACCTGCTCATCGGCACACACGCGCTGTTTCAGGACGACGTCGAATTTAAAAATCTCGCGCTCGCGGTCGTCGACGAGCAGCATCGCTTCGGCGTCCACCAGCGTCTCGCGCTCGCGCGCAAGGGTGAAGCGGTCGACATGCTGGTCATGACGGCAACGCCGATCCCGCGCACCCTGGTGCTGACCTATTTCGGCGACATGGATTTTTCCGATTTGCGCGAGAAGCCGGCGGGGCGGCTGCCGATCGACACCCGCACGGTCGCGCTCGAGCGCCTCGACGAAACCATTGACGCGGTCGGCCGCGCCATCGGCGAAGGCCGCCGGGTCTACTGGGTATGCCCGCTGGTGGAGGAATCCGAGACCAGCGATCTCGCGGCCGCCGAGGAGCGCTTCAAGTTGCTTAAGGCGCGCTTCGGCACCGCCGCTGATCTCGTTCATGGGCGCATGAAGGGTGCGGACAAGGATGCCGCAATGGCGCGCTTTGCCGCCGGCGAGACCCAGCTCCTCGTTGCCACCACCGTGATCGAGGTCGGTGTCGACGTGCCGGAGGCGAGCGTGATGGTGATCGAGCACGCCGAACGTTTTGGTCTGGCGCAGCTGCATCAGTTGCGCGGCCGCATCGGGCGCGGCACGGTGCGCTCGACCTGCCTCCTCCTTTACAAGTCGCCGCTCGGAGACACCGCCAAGGCGCGGCTGGCGGTGATGCGCGAGACCGAGGATGGCTTTCGTATCGCCGAAGAGGACCTGAAATTGCGCGGCGAAGGCGATCTCCTCGGCACGCGGCAGAGCGGCATGCCTGGCTTTCGGGTGGCGCGCATCGAAATCCACGGCAAGATGTTGCAGGCGGCGCGCGACGATGCTGCGCTCATTCTCTCGCGCGATCCGCGGCTGTCCTCGCCGCGCGGGGAAGCGCTGCGGACGCTGCTTTATCTGTTCGAGCGCGACGAAGCGGTGCAGCTTATCCGCGCCGGCTAGCGCGCACGCGAAACAAACAGGCGCCGGAGGCGTTATGGCGGTAGCGGCGGGGCCACCATATCTGCATGAACAGCCCACCGCGAACCGGGAGATTGACATGCAGGCCACGGAAAAAACACCCGCCCACAGCTTCATTGCCAGCGACCGGGTCGAAGGAACGCCGGTCTATCGCACCAATGGACAGAAGATCGGCCGCATCGAGCGGCTGATGATCGAAAAGGTCAGCGGCACCGTCGCCTATGCGGTGATGAGTTTCGGCGGGTTTCTCGGCATGGGCGAGGACCACTATCCGCTGCCATGGTCGCTGTTGACGTACAGCACCAAGCTCAACGGCTATGAAGTCGATGTCGACGAAAAGGCGCTGAAAGATGCGCCCAGCTACGAGAAGAACCAGCCTTGGGACTGGGGCGACCGGGTCAAGCACGAGAAGGTTCACGACTACTACGGCGTCAAGCCAATCTGGTACTGAACGTCCCCGTTTGTCTTCTATGCGGGCGCACCGCTTCGGTTGTCGGCCTTGACCCCGCCCGCTGCCCGCGCCTCGTTCGCCGCCCGCGCTGTCTGCGCCAGCGCCGCGAATTTCTCCTGCTGATCCGCGGGCTGGATCATGCCGGCCGAAATCAACAGCGTCATTGCCTCTTCGACCTTGATGTCGAGTTCGACCACATCCTTGCGCGGCACGTAGAAGAAAAAGCCGGTGGTCGGATTCGGCGTGCAAGGCATGAACACCGAAACATGGTCGGTCGGCGGCAGCCGGCCGGCAATGCCCGCGCTTGGCGGCTGCGATACGAATACAAGCGACCACATGCCGGGCGCGGGAAACTCGACCAGCCCGACGGTGCGAAAACTCGAGCCGGTCTGCGAAAACACGGTCTCGAAAATCTGCTTCATGGTCTTATAGATCGGCCGCACGATCGGCATCCGATGCAGTATTTTTTCGCCGAATTCGACGAGGGTGCGTCCGACGAGGTTGGCGGTCAGGAAGCCGAGCAGGGTCAGGGTTACGAAGGCAATGATCAGGCCGGTGCCGGGAATATTGACCGGCAGATAGGTTTCCGGCCGCAGTTCGGGCGGGATCAGCGGCTTTACCCAGCCATCAACCCAGGTGATGAACGACCAGGTCAGATAGGCGGTGACGAAAGTCGGCCCAACTAGCACCAGTCCGGTCAAAAAATAGGTGCGTATCCGCGCGCCGAATCCGCGCTGGACCGGCGCCGGCTCAGGGGTGGGCGTGCTGACGTTCGCGATCTGTAGATCTGTCATAAAATACGGGCCATTCGGCTCGACGAAGTTTTTCAGCCGGCGGGGCTTATTTAGGGCAATCCTCGGCGTGGCGCCACTGGCCGGTTGTCGCGCACGCGCGTGTCTTGTCCACATTGGCGCCACGGTCGCGGGCGTGGCTGATATGGGGCTCAAGAGCTGACGTCTAGTTCAAGCGCCGGCGATCTGCGCCCTATTCCACCGTCACCGATTTGGCGAGATTGCGCGGCTGGTCGACGTCGGTGCCCATCAGCACGGCCGTGTGATAGGCGATGAGCTGCACCGGAATGGCGTAGATCAGTGGCGTCACTGTCGAGGCCATCTCCGGCAGCGTCAGCGTCGCCAATGTCTCGACATTGGCCTCGCGCGCGCCCTTCGGATCGGTGATGAGCACGATGCGGCCGCCGCGGGCGGCGACTTCCTGCATGTTGGAGACGGTCTTCTCGAACACGCGGTCGTAGGGGGCGATCACGATCACCGGCATCTTCTCGTCGATGAGCGCGATCGGACCGTGCTTGAGTTCGCCGGCGGCGTAGCCCTCGGCGTGGATGTAGGAGATTTCCTTCAACTTGAGCGCGCCCTCGAGCGCCAGCGGAAAGCTCGTGCCGCGGCCGAGATAAAGAACGTCGTGGCACTTGGCGAGATCGCGCGCCAGCACCTCGATCTGCGTTTCGAGCCGCAGCGCTTCCGACATCAGCCGCGGCACCTGCACCAGCGCGTGCACCAGTTTCTGCTCGTCGGCCTCGCTGACGACGCCGCGGGCGCGGCCGGCGCCGATGGCGAGGCAGGCAAGCGCCGCAAGCTGGCAGGTGAAGGCCTTGGTCGAGGCGACGCCGATTTCCGGTCCGGCCAGCGTCGGCACCACGCGGTCGCTTTCGCGCGCTATCGAGGACATCGGCACATTGACGATGGAAACGACGTGCTGGCGATTTTCCTTCGCATAGCGCAGCGTCGCCAGCGTATCGGCGGTTTCGCCCGACTGCGACACGAACAAGGCAAGATTGCCGTCATCGAGCGGCGCGCCGCGATAGCGGAATTCCGAGGCGATATCGATTTCAACCGGCAGGCGCGCGAAGCGCTCGAACCAGTATTTCCCGACCAGCCCGGCGTAGTAGGCCGTGCCGCAGGCGGCGATTGAGACCCGCTGCAATTTGCGCCAGTCGAACGGCATCGCCTCGGGCAGCAGCACGCGGTTGGCCGCCATGTCGAGATAATGCGCCAGCGTATGGCCGACGACTTCCGGCTGTTCGTGGATTTCCTTGGCCATGAAATGGCGGTGATTGCCCTTGTCGACCAGGAACGAGGACGCATTCGATTTCAGCACCGCGCGGGTGACGCTGTTGCCGGCGGCGTCGCGCACCTGCGCGCTGTCGCGATGCACGACAACGCTGTCGCCATCCTCGAGATAGCTGATGGCGTCGGTGAACGGCGCCAGCGCAATGGCGTCGGAGCCGAGAAACATCTCGCCGTCGCCATAGCCGACCGCCAGCGGCGACCCGCGCCGAGCGCCGATGAGAAGATTGTCCTCGCCATCGAACAGGAACGCGAGCGCGAACGCGCCCTTCAGCCGCGGCAGCGCTGCGGCAACCGCCTCAGCCGGCTTCAGACCCTTCTTCATCTCGCCGCTGACGAGATGGGCGATCACTTCGGTGTCGGTCTCGGTGGAGAATTTCGCGCCGCCCGCTTCAAGCTCGGTGCGCAACTCGCCGAAATTCTCGATGATGCCGTTGTGCACGACGGCGACGCGTTCGGCCGCATGCGGGTGCGCATTGGTTTCGTTCGGCTTGCCGTGGGTGGCCCAGCGCGTGTGCCCAATCCCGATCTTGCCGCCGAGCGGATCGCGCGCCAGCCGCTGTTCGAGATTGCGCAGCTTGCCCTCGGCGCGGCGGCGCGCGAGGTGGCCGCCCTCAAGGGTGGCGACGCCGGCGGAATCGTAGCCGCGGTATTCGAGCCGCTTGAGCGCGTCGACCATCAGGCCGGCGACCGGCTCCCGTCCGATTATCCCAACGATTCCGCACATTACTGAAATTTAGCCCGTTCGCGCCCCGTCGCCGGTTGGCGACAAGGATCGTCTAGTCGATCCCACGGCGAAGCATAAATCACAAAGCTTTTCGTCAGGTTACGGGCATGCCGCATCCCATCGACCAAATAATTTGCAATCGGAACAATGCAATAGCCGCATTATTTATTCTGGTCTCGAACCGCCCTGGCGCCCTGCCGGGCCCATCATGACTTCGTGCCGGGTCCCTTGGGCGCGCGCGGCTGCTTGATTTCGCGCAGTCGCGTCGCCCAGCCTTCCTTGACGGTCTGGCGTACCCGGCCGATGGCGAGCGCGTCCGCCGGCACGTCGCGGGTGATCACCGAGCCGGAGCCGACATAGGCGCGGGCGCCAACCTTGAGCGGCGCGACCAGCGAGGAATTGGAGCCGATGAAGGCGCCGTCGCCGATCTCAGTGCGGTGCTTTTCGGCGCCGTCGTAGTTGCAGGTGATGGTGCCGGCCCCGATGTTGGCGCCCGCGCCGATGCGGCTATCGCCGATATAGGTGAGGTGATTGACGGCGGAGCCTTCGCCGATCGTGCTCTCCTTCACCTCGACGAAATTGCCGATACGCACCTTTTCGCCGAGCTCGGCGCCGGGACGCAGCCGTGCGAACGGGCCGACCGATGCGCCGCGGCCGATATGCGCCGCCTCGATATGGGAGAACGAACGGATCAGCGCGCCGTCCTCGACGGTGACGCCCGCGCCGAACACCACATAAGGTTCGATCACGACGTCGCGGCCGAACTTGGTGTCGGCGGAAAGATGTACTGTCTGCGGCGCCACCATGGTGACGCCGGCCTCGAGCGCGGCATCGCGCAATCGCTGCTGCAGGATGGCTTCGGCTTGCGCCAGTTGACCCTTGGTATTCACTCCGCGCACCTCGTCCTCCCCAGTTTCGAGCGCCACCGCCTTTGATCCCATCGCGCGCGCAATGGCGACGGCGTCAGGCAGATAGAATTCATGCTGCGCATTGCGATCGTCGATGCGATCGAGAATGGCGAGCGCCGGCTTGCCCGCCAGCGCCATGACACCGCCGTTGCAGAACGCGATGGCGCGTTGCGCTTCAGTAGCGTCCTTTTCCTCGCGGATCGCGACCAGCTCGCCGCTTTCAACGATGAGCCGGCCATATCCTTTCGGCTCCGCCGCCATGAAGCCGAGGACCGCGACCGCGGCGCCTTCCGCCAGCGCGCCGCGCAGGCGCTGCAAGGTTTTGGCGTGGATCAGCGGGGTGTCCGCGAATACGACGAGGATATCGTCGGCGCCGCGCGCGATCGCATCACGGGCCGCAAGCACGGCGTGAGCGGTGCCGCGCCGCTCGCGCTGGATAAAGATCTCCGCTTCTGGCGAATGCGTCCGCGCACTGGCGGCGACGGTTTCCTGGCCGGGACCGACGACGACGGCGACACGGCCATGCAATTGCGACACCGCGTCGAGGCAATGCCAAAGGAGCGGCCGGCCGGCGATGCTGTGCAGCACCTTTGGCCGCGACGAACGCATGCGCGTGCCTTCGCCGGCCGCCAGCACAATGGTGAGACAGGTGCGCGTGCTCATCTACCGCTTTAGTCCCGCAAATCGCTCGATATTGAGGCTGCCCCCCGGCGTGGGCGTTACCGCGCGGTAATGCCGCGAATCTGTTAATGCTTTCAATCTGATTCGCGGCCCGGAGACGCGTGCATGGCCGGCTACAAGCGTGCCGCCATCGTCGCAGACGGTGATGAACAATTCGATACGGGGGACTTGCTCCGGCTCACGGTCTGGGGCCTGGCCGCTGTTGCCGGTGTCGCCGCTGCGGTTTTTGTCGCCCGCACCGAGCTTGGCATTCACCGTGCCCGGGCCGCGCTGATGGCAATTGCCGCTTCACCTGAAGAGTCGGCGCCGGTTGCGGCGACGCAGCTCTTGTCCCGGACCGCGCTCGCCGAGCGCGAAGCCCGGCGCGCGCTTGAGACGGTGCAGGCTTATGGCGCCGACCGCGAACGCATGGTCGCGCGTGTCACGACGGCGGAACGGGAGATTGCCGACCTCAATGGTTCGGTTCAGCGCGCTCTGGTTATTGCCGCCGAGAGCAAGGCCGCGGCCTCACAGGTACCATCAATAAACTCGGCTTCCTTGTTGATGCAGCCGAAGAATCCGGCATCGGCGAATTGGTCGCCGCTGTCGCCCGTGGCCACCGCGACCGAACCGCCCAAACCGGCGCCCCCGGCCCCTGCCGCCGCCCCGGTAGCGACGGCCGAACGTGCGCCCGAGCCCGCGGCGGCGTCGAAGGTGGTGCCGCTGCCCCGTCCCGCTCCCGCGGCTCCGCCGCAGCAGGTCGCGGCCGCGAACCCGCAAAAGGCCGCGCCTGAATCCCCGCCGCCCGATGAATCCACTGCGCAGTTCACCGGCAGTGTCGGCCCTCCGCCAACACCGCCGCTGCACGTCGATTTCGGCGTCGACCTCGGGCCGGCGCTCACCATGACGCGGCTGCGCGCACGCTGGACGAAGCTCGCCAATGAAAAGCCCGAACTGGTGAAGGGGCTGCGGCCGCTGGTCACGGTGCGCGAAATCGGCGGCGGCAAGCCGGTGGAAATCCGGCTGGTGGTGGGTCCGCTCGCCAATGTTGCCGCGGCGAGCGAATTCTGTAGCGGCCTCGTCGGCGCCCAATATGTGTGCCGCCCCGCGGTCTATGACGGCCAACGTCTCGCCGTGCAATAAACGCTGCGGTCCTGTTCTTTCACTGGCACCGCGTCATGTCCGCCAACCCACCGTTCAGGCCGAACGCTCGCCAAGCCGGCTGGCTCGTGGCCGTCGCCATTCTCTCTCTCGGGTACGCGCTCTACCTGCGTTACCGCGTGGTCGAGAATGTTCCGATCGGGCTTGCCTGCGACGCCGGGCAGGAAAGCCTCGCCTGCTTGTCGCGCCGCATTGCGCTCACGCTCGACACCAACGGCAGCCTGGGCTGGATTTCGCTCGGCAGCGCCATTGTCGCATTCATCCGCCCGGGCGTGGTGCTGTTGTCGCTTGCGCTTGTTGCCTGCGCACTCGGGCTGGTGATGCATAACGCCGCCCTCGCCGGCATCGCCGGCGGGCTGATCGTGTTCAGCCTGGCGCGGCCCGCGGTCGCACCAGACTGACACCAAGTGCTAGCAAGGCCACCGCCAGCCACAGCGCCTGCCAGTTCGCCATCGTCTCGTTGATGGTGATGTAGACGGCACAAACGGCGAGCACGGCTGCGGCGAGCGTCTCCGCCAAGGGACGCGTCACCGCCGCGAACGGCCGGGCGCCGGTCAGCAGCACGCAGGGCAAGATGGCTGCGCTGAGCGCCGCGGCTGGAAAATCGCGATAGCGCGGATCGAACACGAGCCCAAGCGCCGCCTGGATCGCCAGCAGGGTGACGGCGGCCAAGACGAGTCCGACGGCATGCATCAGCGCGTCGGCGGGCCAACCGACACGGCGGCCGAGAACACGCGCAAATGCAGGCGCCGGAATGCCCGCCGTCAGTGCGGCCCCCACGGTCACTGGTGCGACGATTGCCGCCGTGGCGAGAGCGATCGACCGCAGCAATCCGCCCGGGCCGAAACTCTCCACCAGGGCCTGTTCGATGGTCAGGCCGAGCAAAACGCCGGCGCCAGCAGCGACCACGGTTACGCCAATCCAGATTTTTGATGAAGGAACGCCCGCAAGCCTGCGATTTTGCCCGACAATTCCGCCGCCGAAGACGAGCATTGCGAGCAAAACGCCGGCGATGGCGTTGCAGCCCCAAAGCGGGTGATCAGAGACAGGCTGGTCCCAGGCAAATTTCGGCGCCCGCGCCGTAGCGTCGAAAAGCCCCCAATGTCCGCCGACGGTGCCCTCGAAGCGGCGCTTCCATGGCTGATCGAAGGCTTCGATCAAATTGAGCCGATAATTCTCCGCCCGCGCGCGGGCGACGACCTCGCGCAATACGCGCGCCTGGTTGGAAGGCGACGGCAAGGCGCCTTCCCGCATCCGGCCGGCGCTCGGCCAGCCAACTTCGCCGATCAGGATTTCTTTGCCGGCGAATGCCGCGCCCACCTGCCGCCGGATCGACATGACGTGGTCAGCGGCGATGTCGGCGGCGATCGGGATATCCTCCCAGTACGGCAAGATATGAATGGTGACGAAGTCGACCGCCTCGAGAAGTTCCGGATTACGCAGCCAGAATTCCCATACATCCGCGTAGGTGACGGGTACGCTGACTTGGCGTTTGACGGCGCGGATCGTCTCGCCGAGCGTAACTGGTGAAAGCTCGCCGCGCAGCAGCACCTCGTTGCCGACGACAGCGGCGCGGATCGCCCCGGGATAACGGTTGATCAAATCGACGGCGGCGGCGAGCTGGGTGCGGTTGAATTCGGGGTCACGGCCAAGCCAGATGCCGACAAGCACCTTCAGTCCGAGCCGCTGCGCAATCGGGACCACCTGATCCAGTCCCTGATGAACCGAATAAGTGCGCACGCAATCGGTGATCGCGGCGAGCTTGCGCAAATCTTCCTCGATCTGCCAGGGCTCGATATGGGTCGTCAGTTCGATCGGGGTCTGCCGGTCGCGGAACGGCGCGTAGGACAGGCATTCGATCTTGCCGCCGGCGGCAAAAGGGGTGACGGTCACCGCCACCGGCCGGCCCAGCCACCACCACACTGCGACGATAAGTCCGGCAGTCAGGCAAAACAGGCCGGCGACCAGTTTCATTGCGCCCCCAAAGCACGCTTCCTGACACACCCGCGGCCCGGCTTATCGTGCGCAACCGGCCATGCCAAGGTCGCAAAGATAAACCCGTGTTCATTCTGTTTTGCGGTCGGCATGACAGGTCACTGCACCGCCCGGGCGCCCCGAATTCGCCACCGTGAAGCGCTCAGCATCCGGCATCCTCGGGCTGAGGGAAGCGTGCAGCTGGGCCGCTGGAAAAAAAGGCGCCCGCATGTTCTTATCCCGCCCGCCCGCAATGACTGTACCGGCATGCGTCCGGTCAACCGCCGATGGCTTTGTTCAAGTCCATGAGTCTTTTGCAGAAAAATCGCCTCTCCCGCCTCGCCAGTGTCGCTTCAACGTTGCTGGCGGCGGGGTTTGTCATCACGGCACTCTCGTCAAATGCGATCGGGCAAGCCAATCCCGAGCAGAAGCCGGCGGAGCAAAAGCCGGCAGCCGGCGACCGCCGCGAGGCAGTCCCCAAGCGTATCGATGAAATTGCGGAAATCGGCCGGCTTCTAACCGGCCCGGCCGCCAATCCGGAATGCGTGTGGCTGGGCCGCCGGGTTATCAGCCTCCTGTGGCGCGACGACCTCGACACCGCCTTCCGCCACCTCGACCTTTACGACCGTTTCGGGTGTCCGGGCGGGCATATCCAGGCCACTTTTCGCTGCCTGGTGCGTCAGGGCGATATTGATCCGAAGTCGTCGGACGCCATCAACAGCCGGATTCACGCCTGCTGGATCAACCCGAGCATTCAGGCGACCCCGGCCGCCACCGCGTCGACACCGGCGGAGAACGGAACCACTGCCCGCTGATTGCGTTAAGCACGCGGCATGAAAAATATTTCTCGGCAGATCATTCGTCCGTCGCTGCGCTGCCTCGAATTCGCCATTGGCGGTCACTACTTGCTGCCATGCCGACCGCTAATGTACGCTGCTTTCGGTAAAGCCTTGTGAGCCTAGGGGACAGGCTCGGGTTTCGCACTCCCGCCCCGTACGGTACCGAGTCAATGCGCTCCGTCGCAGCCGTTGTCGTGTTCGCAGCCTGCTTGCATGCAGCAGTCTGGGCGTATTTTCAGCCGCGCGCGGAAGCCCCCGACATCACCCAGCCGCTCGCGAGCGTGTCTTATGCGCCCTTCGAGGGCATCGCTGATCCCGATGACGTCGCCAGGCGGCCGACCGCCGCGCAGATCCGCAAGGATCTGGCCGCGATCGCTCCGTATACCAATTCGATCCGCACCTACTCCTCGACGGGCGGCCTTGAAATCGTGCCGCAGATCGCCGCCGAATTCGGATTGAAAGTCACGCTCGGCATCTGGCTCGACGAGGACGTGGCGCGCAACGAGCGCGAAATCCGCTCGGCCATCGACATCGCGCGCCGCCACAGCAACGTGAAAGCGATCGTGGTCGGCAACGAAACTACATTGCGCGGCTCGCTGGTGCGCGAGCGCACGGCGCTGCCGGACGACCTCGCCAACGACAAGGCCGCCCTGCGCGCAGAACGCAAGGCCGACGAAAAGGCGATCGCCAAGGAAGCCGAGGACGCGCACCGGCCGGTCGCCGATCTGCGGCTCGAGCGCAACGTCGATGTCCTGCTCAAGATCATTGCGCGGGTGAAGCGGCAGGTTTCAGTGCCGGTGACCACCGGGGAAACCTGGGACATCTGGCTCGGCGCCGACGATCAGCTGAAATCGCAGTTGCAGGGCGAGGATCTCAAGGCCGCGCAGGCGCGCCGCGTCGATATCGCGTTCCGCCTCGCGGCATCGGTCGACTACATCGCCGCGCACATCCTGCCGTACTGGGATCGCACCACCGCGCCGCAAGCCGTCGAGCATACGCTCGAGATCTACAACAAGCTGCGCAAGATGCATGAAGGCAAGCGCGTGGTGATTGCCGAGTTCGGCTGGCCGTCGAGCGGCTACAACCACGGCGAGTCCGAGCCGGGCCGGATCGAGCAAGCCACCATCACCCGGCAGTTCGTGTCACGCGCGGACGCGCTCGGCATCGACTACAACGTGATCGAGGCATTCGACCAGCCGTGGAAGACGTTCGAAGGCAGCGTCGGATCGTACTGGGGATTGTTCGACGCCTCGCGCACCGCGAAATTTTCCTGGACCGGTCCGATCTTCAATCGCGACCACGGCAAGCTGGCGGCGATCGCCGTCGCTACCGGTCTGCTGGTATCGCTGCCGATCCTCGCTACCGCCGGCGCGACGCTGGCGCAAATCCTGCTGCTCGCTTTCGCCTCGCATGTGGTGGGCGCCTGGGCCGCGACCGTCTTCGATTTCTGGAACGGACATTATTTTGTCTGGGGTGCGGCCTTTGCCTTCTTCCTCGGCACGCTGCTGCTGCTGCCGCTCGTCGTGATCGCGCTCTCGCGAATCCAGGAAATTGCCGGCGTGCTCTTCGGCCGCGGACCGCGCAGGCTATTGCGCGGTCCGGCTCCTGCGTCCGCCGGATACGCGCCGAAAGTCTCGATCCACGTGCCGGCGCATATGGAATCGCCGGAAATGTTGAAGGCGACCCTCGATTCCATCAGCCGGCTGAACTATTCGAATTTCGAGTGCGTCGTCGTCATCAACAATACGCCCGACCCGACCTTCTGGCGGCCGGTCGAAGACCACTGCCGCGATCTTGGTGCACGCTTCAAGTTCTTCAATGTCGAAAATCTCGCCGGCTTCAAGGCTGGCGCACTGCGCTTTGCGCTGGCGAATACCGCGCCCGACGCTGAAATCATCGGCATTGTCGATGCGGATTACGTCGTGCATCCCGACTGGCTTGCCGATCTGGCGCCCGCGTTCGCCGATCCCAAGGTCGGCCTGATCCAGGCGCCGCAGGACCACCGCGACGGCCGCCGCAGTCCGCTGCATCACGCCATGAACGGCGAATATGCCGGTTTCTTCGATATCGGCATGGTCGAGCGCAACGAAGCCAACGCCATCATCGTGCATGGCACGATGTGTCTTGTGCGCCGCGCCGCGCTCGAGCAGGCCGGTGGCTGGTCGAGCGACACCATCTGCGAGGACACCGATCTCGGCCTCACCATTCTCGAATGCGGCTGGCTCGCGCACTACACCAACCGCCGCTACGGCCACGGGCTGCTGCCCGACACCTTCGAGGCCTACAAGAAGCAGCGCCACCGCTGGGCCTTTGGCGGCGTGCAGATCGCGCGCAAGCATTGGCGGCGGATGCTGCCGCGTACACTGCAGCTCACGCGCGACCAGCGTCGCGAATTCTCCACCGGCTGGCTCAACTGGCTTGGCGCCGAAAGCATCGGCGTCGTGGTCGCGATCTTCAACCTGCTCTGGGTGCCGATCGTGGCTTTTGTCGGCATCGCCATTCCCGACAAGGTTCTCACGCTGCCGATACTCGCGGCTTTCGCGGTTTCGCTATTGCACTTCGTCGCACTTTATCGCGCGCGGGTGGCGATCCCGGCCGGACAGGCCGCCGCCGCGATGCTCGCAGCAATGGCGATGCAGTGGACTGTGGCGCGTGCGGTGACGCTCGGCCTGATCAAGGATCAACTGCCGTTCGTTCGCACCGCGAAGGGCGGCATCGCGCGGCGCGCGCTGGCGTTCCCGGCCTTCAACGAGACGGTGCTGGGCGGCTTGTTGGTACTGGGCGCGATTGTCGTGTTCGCGACCAACTATGAGAATGTGCGCGAAGTCAATTTGTTCGGCTGTGTGCTGTTGGTGCAGAGCGTTCCGTTCCTGGCAGCGACCGCGCTCGCCGTATTCGAGGACACCCGCTTCAACAGCTTCGCCTTCTGGCACGGTCTCGAAATGCCGATGGCGCTGCGCCCACCGCTGGCGCCGCTACCGTTGCGCACGCCGGCGGTCGTCGAACTCGCCGTCGTTGAGCGCGCAAGCGTTGCCGAACTTGCTGCGGCGGCGGAAGTGGCTCACACCGCCAGCGAGCGCGTCGAGGCCCAGCAACTGGCGACGCCGTAGCAATTCCGGGCCGGCTCGCTCAACCGCCTGCCATCGCCGTTTCCACCAGCCGCACCCAATAGGACGTGCCGACCGGGATGGTTTCGTCGTTAAAGTTGTAGGCCGGGTGATGCAGGCCGGCGCTGTCGCCGTTGCCGACCCAGATCATCGCGCCGGGCCGCGCTTCCAGCATGAACGAGAAGTCCTCCGCCCCCATCATCGGCGGATAGTCGGCGTCGACGCGTTCGCGCCCGCTGATCTCCCCCGCCACCTTCGCCGCAAAGCCGGTTTGCGCCTCGTGGTTCTTCAGTACCGGATAATTACGCTTGTAGGTGAGCTTCGCGGTCGCCCCGTAGAGCTTCGCCGTGCCTTCGACGATTTCGCCGAGCCGCTTTTCGAGCAGATCGCGCACGTCCGGCGAAAGGCTGCGCGCAGTCCCGGTCAATTGCGCCGTTTGCGGAATGACGTTGTCGGTCGAGCCGGCGTGAAACATGCAGATCGATACGACCGCCGACTTGAGCGGATCGACATTGCGCGCCACCACCGACTGGATGTTGTTGATGATCTGCGCCCCGACCAGCACGCTGTCGATCGACAGATGCGGGCGCGCGGCATGGCCGCCCCGGCCTTCGATATCGATCGTGACCATGTCAGCCGACGCCATCGCCGGACCCGGGCGGATGCCGAACTGGCCGACCGGCATCCCGGGCGCATTGTGCATGCCATAGACTTCCTGGATGCCGAAGCGCTCCATCAGGCCGTCCTTGACCATGGCTGCGCCGCCGCCCCCGCCCTCTTCCGCCGGCTGAAACACCATCACCGCCGTGCCGGCGAAATTTCGCGTCTCGGCGAGATATTTCGCCGCGCCCAGAAGCATCGCGGTGTGGCCGTCGTGGCCGCAGGCGTGCATCTTGCCCGGAACGGTCGACGCATAGGGCAAGCCGGTCGCTTCCTCGATCGGCAGCGCATCCATGTCGGCACGCAAGCCGATAACCTTGTCGCTGGGCTTGTTGCCGCGGATCACGCCGACGACGCCGGTGCGCCCGATGCCCGGGATGACTTCGTCGCAGCCGAATGCCTTGAGTTTCTCCGCCACGCTCGCCGCCGTGCGGTGGACGTCGTATTGCAGCTCCGGGTGAGCGTGGATGTCGTGACGCCAGCGGGTGATTTCTGCGTGCAGGTCGGCGATGCGGTTGACGATGGGCATGGTGGTTCCTCGAATGGTTTCCCGGGTGCGCGCGGGCCCGGCCGCGCGGCACGAGAAACGCTTGCCAAATCTGTAGCAGATTGCGGTGCGCCCGCCTATTGACCCCGCGTGGGGTGCCCCGTACACCACCCGCGCACGAGCCCGTAGCTCAGATGGTAGAGCACGTGACTTTTAATCATGGGGTCGCGGGTTCGAGTCCCGCCGGGCTCACCAGCGTCCTTCCAAAACATCGATCCTTGCCGTCGTGCGCGGCGCGCATGCACGTCGGGTCTTGAGCGTCACAAAAAGAGGCCGCTGACGTGATTCAATTCAACTGGACCCCGGGCATCGGCGATCCGACGATCGGCGGCTGGCTGACCGTGGTTTTGTATTTTACCGCGGTGTGGAGCTGCTGGCGAACGGCGAAAGCGCTCAAGTTCGACGGTGCCCACAACACGCGTGAGCTGCGCGCCTGGTGGGCGATCACTTTTTTGTTCATCGCGCTCGGGATCAACAAGCAGCTCGATTTGCAGACCGCGTTCACTGAACTGGGCCGCGTCCTCGCCTCCCGTGAGGGATGGTATGGCCAGCGGCAATTCGTGCAGGTGGTCTTCATCATGCTGGTCGCGGTGGTCTGCGTCATCGCCGCCGGTGTGTTGCTGATCTGGGCGCGACGTTCGGCCTTGCCGACCTGGGTTGCGCTCATCGGCACGACGTCGGTGCTCGGCTTCGTGCTGATGCGCGCGGCATCATTCCACCATATCGACCGGTTCATCGGCTCGCGAGTTTTGCTGCTGCGGTGGAACTGGGTGATCGAGATGGGCGGAATCATCGTGACGCTGTGCGCCAGCGAGTGGCGCCGGCGCCAATTGCAGCACGCCCCGGCCGGCCAGACATTTTCCGGGTGACGGGCCGGCTCGGCCTGATGGCGCGCCGGCGGCGGCTTGATCTTGCCGCCACACCCGTACCAGACTGCGGCCATGCCCGAGCCTTCCAACATCCAGAAAATGCTGCGCGATATCCGCACCCGGCGCTTCAACAAGCATCCGGTCGGCCCGATCATGACACTCGGTGACATGCAGCGCGGCACGCCGTGGGTGTGGCTCTGTTGCGAGCAACGCGACTGCCTGCACAAGGCGCCGATGGCGCTGGCGCCGGCGGTCATCCGCTGGGGACCGGATACATCGAGCAATGTGCTGCGCGAACGCGCGCGCTGTACCGGTTGCGGTCATCTCGGCGACGCGCGCACGTTGCATCCGAGCTGGGTCGGATCGGGCGAAGGGTTTGCCGCCTTCCCCGTCGCCGCCCTCGAAGAGCGTGCAACCCCCGCCTGACAAAAGCGACGCCGGCGGCGGCCGGAATCCCCGCACGATGCGCCGGTCCCGACGGTCTTGATGGATAATCGCGCCGTGAATGAATTTGGATACCGACGCGACATCGACGGACTTCGCGCCGTCGCCGTCATCATGGTGGTCTGGTTCCACGCATTCCCCAACACCCTCAAGGGCGGATTTGTCGGCGTCGACATTTTCTTCGTCATTTCCGGCTACCTCATCAGCGGCATCATCTTTGCCGCGCTGGATGCGAAGACCTTCAGCCTGGTGCATTTTTATCAACGCCGTGCCCGGCGCATTCTGCCGGCACTTCTCGTCGTCATCGCGGTGACACTGATCGCCGGCTGGCTGATCATGACGCCGGACGAGTTGAGCGAACTCGGCAAGCACGCCGCAAGCGCGACCTTGTTTGTGGCGAATATCACTTACTGGCAACAGTCCGGATATTTCGACAGCGCCGCCGAATTCAAGCCGCTGCTGCATCTGTGGTCGCTCGGGGTCGAGGAACAGTTCTATTTTCTGTTGCCGCCGATCCTGTGGCTGACCTACGGACGGCCGCGGCAATTGCTGATCCTTGTTCTGATCGGCGCGGCATCGTTCGCCTGCAATATTTTCTACATTTTCCAGCAAGACAGCGTGTCGAGCTTCTTTCTGCCCCAGGCCCGCGTGTGGGAATTCCTCGCCGGAACGGCGCTGGCGCTTCAACAACGGAAGAGCGGCGCCGACTGGTTGGAAAAATCGCGCTTTCGCGACGCAGGCTCGATTATCGGGCTCATCACCGTGCTCGCGTCCGGATATTTTTGCCGCGACGGCAACTATCCGGGGTTTGCAGCGCTCGCGCCGGTCACCGGGACGGCGCTGATCATCGCGGCGGGATCGCAATCCTGGGCGAGCCGCTACGTGCTTTCACTCAAGCCGGCGGTTGGCATCGGCCTCATCTCGTATTCGCTCTATCTGTGGCACTGGCCGGTGCTGGCGATCCCGCGAATTATCACCATGCAGCCGCCGACCGCCGCAGTGAGCACGCTCGCCGTCCTGCTCAGCATCGCGCTCGCAATCCTCTCCTACCGTTTCATCGAGTTGCCGTTTCGCAAGCGCCCGGCAAATGCCGCGATGACGACGCTGCTTGCGGCGCAGGCGGTGTTCGTTTTCGCGCTCGGTCTGGTGGCACTGGCAAAACCGGGCCCCACCCTGCCGACCTGGTCGCTGGCAGCCGACGAGAGCCGCATCCTTCGCTCTGTGAAGGCGTGGGACTTTCCCAATATGCGCTGGAAGCCGTTCAAGGTCGAAGGCGTCACTTTCTACGCAAGAAAAAGCGGCCTGGAACGCGAGGCACTGTTTATCGGCGACAGCAATGTCGAGCAGTACGCGCCGCGCGTCGACGAATTGATCTCGCGCGACGCCCAAGGCCATCTTTCCGCGGTCTTCGCATCCAGTCCCGGCGGCCCGCCCATTCCCGGCGTGGTGCGGGCGGATAATCTTGCTTCCGATCGATACGTCCGGACAGCCTTGCGCTACGCGCAGCAGAGCAAGGTTGACACCGTCGTCATCGGCGCGCTGTGGCACGGCTTTCTCGGCCTTAACAGCGAAAGCTATGTCTACAGCGACAAGGAACCGTGGCGCGGAAAGACCCTGCACAGCGACAACGGAAGGCACGCGCTCGATGCGCTTTCGGCGGTTTTGACGACGCTGCGCGACGCCGGCAAGAAGATGTATCTCATTCTTCCGTTGCCGACCGGCGACGCGTTCGATCCACAGATGCTCTTCCGGCGAACGGCATTTTCAGTCGAAATCACGAGCAAGGGCGGGGCTGCGAGAACGGTGTTGATGGCCGATATCGCGCCGGTATGGTCTGCACTCGTGCGCATCGCCAACGACGCCGGCGCCATCCTGGTCGATCCCTTCGCGAGCCTGTGTTCGCACGACACCTGTCCCGCCATCGATGTCGATGGGGAAGCTCTTTATCGGGACAAAAATCATCTCAGTCCCTACTATGTGCGCACGCATGCGACCTTCATCGACCCGCTACTCGTGGCGCAAAACAAATAAGCCGCGCGGCAAAGCCGCCCGGCACGGCGGCGCGCAGCAAAAGGCCGCCCAAAAGGCGGCCTTTTAATCAATTGCCAACGATAACCGGAAATTTCATGCCGCGACGTTCTTGCTCCGCCCCCTCGTTTTCCGGCGCGCAGGACGGGCCGGCTCGCCCGCCTCGTGCGCATTCTGTGAGGGTTGCAGCGGCGCGCTCGCAGCGTCGGGAACGCGCTGGGGATCGAAGATCGTCTGGGCCAAAACCTTCAAATTCGGCGGCGATTGCAGGTCGTGCATGCTCATCCGTCCCTCCCGGCACAGTTACTCCGCTACCTTCAACGAACAAAAATAACGCCACTTTTGTTCCCGCGAAAACCCCCATTTTTGCTTTCCGGCGCAGTCCGGTTCAACGCCGGAGGAGAACAAACGCAGGACTCCCTAACCGCCTGCAACGGGAGTACCTTGGCCGATCTCGTCATTTGTGGAGTGAGTACCGTGCCCCGCGCCTATTGGAAGGGCTATCTCAAGCTCTCGCTGGTGTCCTGCCCGATCGCCCTCAACCCGGCGACCTCCTCGAGCGAACGCATCTCGTTCCGCCAGGTCAACAAGAAGACCGGCAACCGCCTGCGTCAGCAACTCGTCGATGAAGTGACCCGCGAGCCGGTCGAGGCGGCGGACAAGGGGCGCGGCTACGAGGTCGACAAGAACGAATTCCTGCTGATCGAGGATTCTGAAATCGAGGAGCTCGAAATCGAGAGCAGCCACTCGATCAACATCGACAGCTTCGTTCCGGCCGCCCAGATCGACAAGCGCTACTTCGACAATCCCTACTACATTTCCCCCGACGACGAAGTCGGCCAGGAAGCGTTCGCGGTCATTCGCGAAGCGATGAAGGGCAAGGGCATGGTGGCGCTCGGGCGCGTCGTGCTCTCGAAGCGGGAACGGGTGATCGCGCTCGAGCCGTTCGGCAAAGGGCTGATTGGAACGACGCTGCGTTATCCTTACGAGATCCGCAAGGCTGAAGAATATTTCAGCGACATCGCCGACGTGAAAATCGACGCGGAAATGCGCAAGCTCGCCGAGCATATTCTGGAGGCGAAGAAAGCCGATTTCGATCCTTCCGAGTTCACCGACCACTACGAAGTGGCGCTGACCGAATTCATCAAGAAGAAACAGTCGAAGGCGCCGATCGTGAAGGGCAAGTCGACGGCGCCGGTCGCGACCAATGTCGTGAATCTCATGGATGCGCTGCGCCGCAGCGTGAAGAACGACAAGGCCGCGCCTGCACCGGCGCTCAAGGCCAAGAACGGAAAAAAACGCGCCGAAGGCCAGCGCGAGATGCTGCTGCCGATTGCCGGCAAGGGCAGTGCGCGTGAAGCCAAGGCGGCGCGTGAGGCAAAGGCCGAACACAAGACCGAACGGTCGGGAACGGCGCAGAAACGCTCGGCGCGACGCTAGGGGCCTTGATCCGCCTCGCCGGCCCTGCCGGCGGGAGCGCCCCCGAAACTATGTAAAATTTTATCGATCGTCCTGACGCCGGGTTCACCTCGTCGCGCGCAAACGTACGCCGTTACGGCTGCGCTTAACCCCGATTTAGCCACGCCCTCCCTACCGTCCCGCCCGCCTGGATCGCATCGCGCGCAACAAGACGCGCGAGCGCCCGGCGGGACAGGGCGGCACCATGAAATCTCTTCTCGCGCATCTATTGCGGAGCCTTGCGGCGGCGGTGGTGATCATTTTCACCTTTGCGGTCATCCCCGCAGACGGACAGATGATCCGCCGTGATGGATTGCTGCCCGTGGCACCGGATACGGGGCTCGAGCCATTCGGGCTTGCGGCGGGCCCCGCTCCTGCCGGTCCGATGTGGATCCGCTGGCGCGAATTCGAACAGGGCGTCGAGCAAAGTGCCCAGGCGCTTGCGCGGTGCCGCGAGACGCCGTCCACCTGCTCGGCAGCGGAGACACATCTGCTCGCGCTCGTCTCGCTCGCCCGCAACGCCGGCGGGCGTGCCAAATTCGGGCTCGTCAATCGCGAGATCAATCTGTCCATCGCCTACACCAGCGACGTGGTGCAGCACGGCACCGGCGACGTTTGGTCGAGCGCGGTCGCGACCTTCACCAGCGGTCAGGGCGACTGCGAGGATTTCGCCATCGCCAAATACGTCACGCTGCGCGAGGCCGGTGTTCCGGCCGCGGATCTGCGGGTGCTGGTCGGGCGCGTCGCATCGAGCGGCGGCGCTCATGCGGTGCTGGCAGCGCGGCAAGACGGTCATTGGCTTATCCTCGACAACCGCCGCATGGCGATGATCGATGACGCGCATGCGGTCGATTTGCAGCCGTTGTTTGCCTTCGACAGCGCCGGCGTGAAGGAATTCGGCGGCCGCATGATCGCGGTTGCGGCTGCGCCGCAGGAAATTCCGGTGGCCGCTGCCCGCCCGAACGATGCCGGCCAGAATGGTCACCCGGTTTCGATCACCGATGCCTCGGTCCGCGGTGACGCATTGCCGCTGCTGATCTGACGGCGACTACGCCAAGCGCACCCACAGCGCCCACAGCCACACCATCGCCGCCAGCACCAGCGCGACGAAAACCGCGGCCGAGCCGAGATCCTTGATGATCTTGATATCGGGGTGGACCGCTGGCGAGAGGTGATCGCACAGCTTCTCGAGGCCGGTGTTCAACAGTTCGACGATTACCAGCAACATCACCGTGCCGATCAGCGCGATCCGCACGAAGCCCGACGAGCTGACGAAAAAGCTCACCGGCACCGCCAGCGCCAGCGCCACCATTTCCTGCATCAGCGCGGTCTCGTGCCGCAGGCCCCAGTTCAGGCCCTCGCAGGTGTGCAGGAATGCGGTCCAGAGGCGTTTCATTGCGGGTGGATTCTTGTGGCGAGCCGAGGACTTCTAATATGACCGGCGGTGCAACGCCACTGGCCTAGGCCGCGATCTTCATGACGGTGCGCACGCCGTCGATCACGTATTGCACCGCCAGCGCGGCGAGGATGACACCGAGCAGCCGCGACAGCACGATATTGCCCGTCACTCCGAGGCCGCGCTTGATCGCACCGGCGAACAGGAAAACGACAAAGGTCAGCCCGCACACCGCGACAATAACGCCGATCAGCGCGGCCATCGTCACCGCGTCACGGGTCTGTCCCGAGAGCAGCACTGTCGCCGCGATCGCCCCGGGCCCGGCCATAAGCGGGATCGCCAGCGGAAACGCGGCGATATTGCGCAGATGCTCTTCCTCGACGGCCTGTTCAGCCGCCTTCGACTCGCGTTCGCTGCGGGTGCCGTAGACCATTTCCGCGGCAATCCCGAACAGCAACAGGCCGCCGGCGATCTCGAACGCCGGCAAGGTGATGCCGAGCCGGTGCAGCAGATTGTCGCCGATTGCCGCGGTGCCGATAAGAATGGCGCCCGCGATCAGGCAGGCGCGCAGCCCGACGCTGCGGCGCGCTGCGGCCGGCAAGTCGCCGGTGATGCCAATGAAGGCCGGCGCCAGCCCGATCGGATCGACCACCACCACCAGGGTGACGAATGCAGAAATGACGAAGTCGAGGCTCATGGCGCAGCCCTAGCGGGGCGTTTTTGGGCGGTCAAATTCCGCAGCCCGGCTGTCGCTAACGGCCGCCGATCCCCGTCCTCGGCGGGCTGGTCGACCTTCGTGTAACATGCTGAATTTACGCGCATTTTTATCCCCTGCCCGATGATGTTTCCAGTCGCCAACGGGGGTTGAATCAGGTAATCAAAATCCCACCTGAAGATTCGCTGTTTGCAGCGCAGTCTGGTTCCACGCCCGGATACATCCCCTTGGCCGACGACGACAATCACGATCCGACCGACCCGGAGGCGAGCGACATTCGCCCGATCTCCATCGTCGACGAAATGAAGCGCTCCTACCTCGACTACGCCATGAGCGTGATCGTGGCGCGCGCGCTGCCCGACGCCCGTGACGGCCTCAAGCCGGTGCATCGGCGCATCCTGTTCTCGATGAACGAACAGGGCCACACTCCCGACAAGAAATACGTGAAATCGGCGCGCGTCGTCGGCGACGTGATGGGCAAATATCACCCGCACGGCGATCAGGCGATCTACGATGCACTGGTGCGCATGGCGCAGGATTTCTCCATGCGCCTGCCGCTGATCGACGGGCAAGGCAATTTCGGCTCGGTCGACGGCGATCCGCCCGCGGCCATGCGCTACACCGAGTGCAAGCTCGCCGAGCCGGCGATGTCGCTTCTCGGCGATATCGACATGGATACGGTCGATTTCCAATCCAATTACGACGGCAACGAAAAAGAGCCGGTCGTCCTTCCCGCCCGCTTCCCGAACCTTCTCGTCAACGGCGCCGGCGGCATCGCCGTCGGCATGGCCACCAACATCCCGCCGCACAATCTCGGCGAGATCATCGATGCCTGCGTCGCACTCATCGACGACCCGGCGCTGGGCATCGATGATCTGATCAAGATCGTGCCGGGACCGGATTTTCCGACCGGCGGCATCATTCTCGGCCGCCAGGGCATCCGCGCCGCCTATCATCTCGGCCGCGGCTCGATCGTGATGCGCGGCAAGGTTTCCTTCGAGACGATCCGCAAGGAACGCGAAGCCATCATCATCACCGAAATTCCCTATCAGGTGAACAAGGCGACGCTGGTCGAACGCATCGCAGAACTGGTGCGCGAGAAGAAGATCGAAGGGATCGCCGACCTGCGCGATGAATCCGACCGCGACGGCTATCGCGTGGTGATCGAACTGCGCCGCGACGCCGAACGCGAAATCGTGCTCAACCAAATCTACCGCTTCACGCCGCTACAATCGTCCTTTGGTGCCAATGTCGTCGCGCTCGACGGCGGCCGCCCGCAAACGATGAACCTGAAGGATTTGCTGAGTGCATTCCTTTCCTTCCGCGAGGAAGTCGTCGCGCGACGCACCAAGTTCCTGCTCAACAAGGCGCGTGACCGCGCGCATGTGCTGGTCGGGCTTGCGATTGCGGTTGCCAATATCGACGAGGTGATCAAGCTCATCCGCGGCTCGGCCGACGCCAATGCGGCGCGCGAGGCCTTGATGGACCGCGACTGGCCGGCGCGTGACGTCGCCGCCCTACTCGCGCTCATCGACGATCCGCGTCACAAGATCAGCGCCGGCGGCACCTATCGGCTGTCGCTCGAGCAGGCGAAAGCCATTCTCGATCTGCGCCTGCAGCGGCTGACCGCACTCGGCCGCGACGAAATCAAGGAAGAGCTCGACAAGCTCGCCGCCGAAATCACCGACTATCTCGAAATCCTGCGCTCGCGCGCGCGCATCCAGGGCATCGTCAAGGACGAGCTCGCGGCCGTACGCAAGGACTTCGCCACCCCGCGCCGGACCGTGATCATCGATCAGGAGGGTGAGGTCGAGGACGAAGACCTGATCCAGCGCGAGGACATGGTCGTGACGGTGTCGCACCTCGGCTATGTCAAGCGTGTGCCGCTGTCGACTTATCGCGCGCAAAAACGCGGCGGCAAGGGCCGCGCCGGCATGCAGACGCGCGAGGAGGATTTTGTGGCGCGGCTGTTCGTGGCCTCGACGCACACGCCGGTGCTGTTCTTCTCTTCGCGCGGCCAGGTCTACAAGGAAAAGGTCTGGAAGCTGCCGCTGGCGGCGCCGCAGGCGCGCGGCAAGGCATTGATCAACATCCTGCCGCTCGAGCAGGGCGAAAACATCACCACGATCATGCCGCTGCCCGAGGACGAGAAGACCTGGGACACGCTCGACGTGATGTTCGCGACCACGCGCGGCACCGTCCGCCGCAACAAGCTGTCGGATTTTGCCGACGTGCGGCCATCCGGCATCATCGCCATGAAGATCGACGAGGGCGAAGCGATCGTCGACGTGCAGATCTGCACCGACAAGGACGACGTGCTGCTCACCGCCGCCGGCGGCCAGTGCATCCGCTTCCCGGTGGCGGATGTGCGTGTGTTCCAGGGCCGCACCTCCATGGGCGTGCGCGGCATCGCGCTCGAGGACGGCGACAAGCTGATCTCACTCTCGATCCTGCATCATGTTGATGTCAGCGCCGAGGAGCGCGCCGCCTATCTCAAGCGCGCTTCCGCCGTGCGTCGCGGCGAAACAGGCGAGGAGGAAGCCGAGGTCGAGGAAACCAACGGCAACATCGAGCTCGGTGAACAGCGCTATGTGGAACTGTCCGCCGCCGAGCAATTCGTGCTCACCATTTCCGAGCACGGCTTTGGCAAGCGCTCGTCCTCGTACGAATATCGCGCTACCGGCCGCGGCGGCAAAGGCATCACCGCGATGGACATCTGGGACAAGAAGGCCGGCAAGATCAAGGACAAGATCGGGATGCTGGTAGCCTCTTTCCCGGTCGAGGAGAGCGACCAGATCATGCTTGTCACCGATGGCGGGCAACTCATCCGCTGCCCGATCAATGGCATCCGCATCGCCGGCCGCTCCACCCAGGGCGTGATCGTGTTCGACACGGCGGAAGGCGAGCGCGTCGTCTCGGTCGAGCGCATCAGCGAAGAAGACGAGGGCGAGTAGCCGTCTCGGAATATTTTGACGAGAAAGGCATTCGTCATGGCCGGGCTTGTCCCGGCCATCCACGCCTTCCCAAGATGTAAGCAAGACGTGGATGCCCGCGACAAGCGCGGGCATGACGCAGAACATGGGCCTCAATCGATGCGCACGTCGGCGGCTTCCGCGGTCGCCTTCCACTTTTGCGCTTCGACGGCGATGAAAGCGGCGAATTCAGCCGGCGATGACGGCGCCGCGTCGGCGCCGAACCGGATCAACGCTTCGCGCATCGGGCCTGCCGCCATCTGCGCATTCAGCAGCGAACTGAGCTTGTCGACGACTGCGGGCGGCGTTCCTGCCGGCGCGACGATCCCGAAGAACGACGTCACCGCGTATCCGGCGACACCCGCCTCGGCGAGCGTCGGCAATTCCGGAAAATCCTTGCTGCGCTGCGTTCCCGTGACCGCCAGCGCGCGTACCTTGCCCTCGCGAATGTGCGGCCCGAGCACGCCGGCGTTTCCGAAATTCAGTTGTACCTGCCCCCCGAGCATGGCGGTGACGGATTCCGCATCGCTTTTGTAGGGAACGTGCACGATGTCGATGCCGGCCTTCACTTTCAGCAATTCGCCCGAAAGATGCGTCAGATTGCCGATGCCCGAAGATGCGAAATTCAGCTTGCCCGGATTGGCCTTCGCATAGGCGACAAGTTCGGCGACGGATTTCACCGGTACATCATTGCTGACGATCAGCACCTGCATCGAGTCCATCAGCTTCGACACCGCAGCAAAGCTCGTGATGGGATCGTAGCCGGGATTGCGCGACACCGCCGGGATCACGGCGAGCACCGCGGTGTTGCCGACCATCAGCGTGTATCCATCCGGATCGGACGCCGCCACGGCCCTGGCGGCGGTGCCGCCGCCGGCGCCGGCGCGGTTTTCGACAATGATGCTCTGCCCGAGCGTGGCGGGCAGATATTGCGACACGATGCGCGCCAGCACGTCGTTGGGTCCGCCCGGTCCCGCCGGCACGATCAGATGCACCGGCTTCTCCGGCCATGCCGGCGATTGCGCCGTCGCCGGTTGCACGCAGGCGAGCGCCAGCAGCGCGGCAGCAACAAGATTGGTGCGCATGCAAAAAAGCCTCCGGCCGTACCCGCCGAAGGCTAGCACAGCGCAAAAGGCTTTTTTACCGGATGCGATCGGTGCTGACGATGCGCACGGGAGCGACATCCCGGCGCGCGGTGACGGTGTTACGCAGGCACTTCGCCTCGTAATAAGGCCAACTCTCCTGCGTGCAGGCGGTGACGACGGGCTTGGCGTCGAGACGGTCGCCCTTGACCGAGACCGGTGTGGAGCGCGCCTCCTCGGTGCTTGTGGCCCAGGAAATGACCAGCACGCCGCCGAACAGCGTCGCGGAAACGATACCAGCGGCCAGAATTCTCAACATGACGACACCCTGTTGTGTCCTAGAATTCGGTGCAGCCGAAACGGTTCCGCGAACTGCACCTGCCCATTCGGGCTTTGTTTTGCAGGATCATGATGCTGGGCATCAGAGGTTGACGCTGTGACCCCAATCACAGCAGAAAATTCCGTCTAACCATTTGAAATGAAGAGTAAATATTTAGGTATTCCGGTAATCTCCGGCCCCCGCCTTGCAGGCGCAACCGGCGCGGGTTAGACCGCGCCCATGGCGCGCACCGCATTTTACCCCGGCAGTTTCGACCCGCCGACCAATGGCCATCTCGACATTATCCGCCAGGCGGCGCGGCTCGCCGACCGGCTGGTTTGCGCGATCGGCATTCATCCGGGCAAGACCCCACTGTTTTCGGCCGACGACCGCATCGCCATGCTGGAAGAAGCTGCCGGCAGCATCGCGGGTGCCGCCAAGGTCAATTTCAGTTGCGTCACTTTCGACGATCTGGTCGTCGATGCCGCCCGCCGCGCCGACGCCACGCTATTGATCCGCGGCCTGCGCGATGGCACCGACTTCGACTACGAGATGCAGATGGCCGGCATGAACGCCGCCATGGCCGCCGGCATCCAGACCGTGTTCTTGCCTGCTGCACCCACCGTCCGCCCCATCACCGCCACGCTGGTGCGCCAGATTGCCGGCATGGGCGGCGATGTCAGCGCCTTCGTACCGGCGGGCGTGGCCGAACGGCTGAAAAAGAAATTCGCCGCCAAACGCGGCTGATCCCTCCCCCGCTTTCTCACTCAGGAGTTTGCATGAACCGCTTGCTCGTCGCCGCCGCCTTTGCGCTCGCCATGGCCGGGTCATCTCCCGCGCTGGCGCAGGCAAATCTCGCCAACCCGTCGTCGCTGAACGAGCGCGCGCCGGCGACCTTCAAGGTCAAGCTCGACACCAGCAAGGGCGTCGTCGTGATCGAGGTGAAGCGTGACTGGGCGCCGAACGGCGCCGACCGCTTCTACAACCTGGTCAAGAACGGCTTCTACGACAATGCCCGCTTCTTCCGCGTGATCAGCGGCTTCATGGTGCAGTTCGGCATCAATGGCGATCCGAAGCTTTCGTCGGTCTGGCGCACCGCCGGGATCAAGGACGACCCCGTGACACAGAGCAACAGGCGCGGCTTTGTCACCTTTGCCACCGCCGGCCCGGACACGCGCACGACGCAGGTGTTCATCAATTTCGGCGACAACGCGGCTCTCGACCGGCAGGGTTTCTCGCCGTTCGGGCAGGTCATTTCCGGCATGGACGTCGTCGACAAGTTCCATGCCGGCTACGGTGAAGGCGCGCCGCGTGGCCGCGGTCCCGACCAGGGGCGGATCCAGCAGGAGGGCAACGCCTATTTGACTCGCGATTTTGCCAATCTGGACTACATCAAAAAGGCCACGATTGAGCGATAATACAACCTGCGGTCCACTCCCCGTTTTTCGGCTATGATGCCTGCCGACGGTCGAGCGGGAAATTCTGCGTATTTGAGTTTGGAACCTGATGTGCTGCGGCCACTGACCATCATTGCAATTGCCGGGGTGCTGATTGCGGGCGCGCAAAATGCCGATGCGCGCAGCTTACGTAACGGCGCGTCGCAGGTTTGCAGCGTGTTCGATCATCACCCCTGCATGCCGACCGCATGCAGCGTGTTCGACCGCCACCCCTGCGTTCCCGATGCGCAATACGGCATCGGCCAGGATCTGCGGCTCACCGTCGAGAGCGAACGCAGTTACGTCATGCCGGACCACGATCTCGATACGATCGGCGATCTGTTCGCTGCCTTGCGCGCCTGCTGGCAGCCGCCCACGCCCAACAGCGCGTACAGCGGGATGCAGCTGTCGATCCGCTTCAGCTTCAAGCGCGACGGCGCGCTGATCGCACCGCCGCGCTCGACCTATGTCACGCGCGACGCGTCGCAGGATGCTCGCGACACCTATCGCAGCAGCATCGCGGCCGCCTTCGCCCGCTGCCTGCCGCTGCATTTCACGCCGGGACTCGGCGGCGCCATTGCCGGCCGGCCCATCGCTATCCGCTACGTCGAAACCCGATCACTGGAAGGACAGTTGAACCCATGAGTGCCGACACCGAAAACACCATGATCCTCGATACCACCCAGGGCCCCGTGACCATCGTCATGCGTCCCGAGCTCGCCCCCAATCATGTCTCGCGCATCAAACAGCTGGTGCGCGAAGGCTTTTACGACGGCCTCGTCTTTCATCGCGTGCTCGACGATTTCATGGCCCAGACCGGCTGCCCGCATGGCACCGGCACCGGCGGCTCCGGACAGAAGATCAAGGCCGAGTTTTCGAAGGAGAAACACGTGCGCGGCACCGTCTCGATGGCGCGCGCCGCCAACCCGGATTCCGGCGACAGCCAGTTCTTCATCTGCTTCGACGAGGCGCCCTGGCTCAACGGCCAATACACCGTGTGGGGCAAGGTGACCGAGGGCATGGAACACGTCGACAAGCTCAAGCGCGGCGAGCCGGTGCAGAACCCGGACAAGATCGTCAAGGCGCGAATGGCGGCCGACGCGAAGTAGGCTTGGGGAAACATGTTGCGGCCGGTAATCGCGCGCCGGCAATGACCACCATCCATGCGCACCGATCAGTTTGATTTCGAGCTGCCGCCGGAACGCATCGCGCTGCGGCCGGCGCAGCCGCGCGATGCGGCGCGGCTGCTCGTCGTGCGCCCCGGCGCGCGTCCCGAACTCGAGGGCTGCAGCCTGCGGGATTTGCCGGAGCTGCTGCGCGCCGGCGACCGGCTGGTGGTCAACGATACGAAGGTTATCGCGGCACAGTTGCACGGGCGGCGGCTTGGCCGCGCGACCGAGCCGGACGTTTCGGTGACGCTGATCCAGCGGCTCGATGGCGCGCACTGGCGCGCGTTGGCGAAGCCGGCGAAAAAGCTTGCGGTTGGCGACGTCATCCGCTTCGGCGCCGAAGGCAAGGTCTGTTTCATCAACGAGCTCGACGCCACCGTCGCCGACAAGGGCGACGCCGGCGAGATCACCCTGGCCTTTTCCTTCCACGGTCCGGTGCTCGATCAGGCGATCGCCGAGCATGGCGTGATGCCGCTGCCGCCGTATATCGCCAGCCGCCGCGATGCCGACGAGCGCGACGCCGACGATTACCAGACCATGTTCGCGTCCGCCGAAGGCGCGGTCGCAGCGCCGACTGCGGGTCTGCATTTCACCGATGCGCTGGTGGCGCGATTGCGCGCGGGCGGCATCGCGCTGACGACCGTCACGCTGCATGTCGGGCCCGGCACGTTCCTGCCAGTGAAGGTGGACGACACCGAGCAGCACCGCATGCATGCCGAATGGGGCACGATTTCCGCCGATGCTGCGGCGGCGCTAAACGACACCCACGCGCGCGGGGGGCGGATCGTGGCGGTCGGCTCGACCTCACTGCGGCTACTCGAAAGCGCGGCGCAGGAGGACGGCACTATCGTGCCGTTTGCGGGCGAAACCGCGATCTTCATTACGCCCGGCTATCGCTTTCGCGCCGTCGACGCGATGCTGACTAACTTTCATCTGCCGCGCTCGACGCTGTTCATGCTTGTTGCCGCATTCAGCGGCCTCGAAACCATGCAGCGCGCCTATGCGCACGCGATCGCGGCGGACTACCGGTTCTATTCCTACGGCGATGCGTGCCTGCTATTTCGCTAGCGCGCAGCCGACGCGGCGGCGGCCCGCCGCTCACGCTCACGCCGCTGGTTACGGTAGAGCTGCAGGTCTTCGGTGAGCTGCGTCAGCGCCACGAATTGCGGGCGTTTGCGTTCGCGTATCAGCAATCCCTGAACATCCGGCGGCCGGCTTTCCACTTCGTCGAGACAGACGGAGACGATATCGAGGGCCTGGTCGAATTCGTCGATCGTCATTGTCTCTGGCGATTTGCCGAAACTGACCTCGATCGGATCGACACGCGCGCCCATGGCGAAAGCCACCAGCGCTTCGCAGGATGGCGCCCGCAACCCGCCGCCAATCGCGGCCGTATTCGCGAGCAGCACGACGATGATGACCCCGACCCGTCGCATGACGGCTCCTGTGCCACGAATCTCGCATCGGCACGCGGTGTAAGCTAACACTAGAGCAACTGCAGTTGCGGGAACAGTACCTGTCATGGCCGATCCCTTCGCCTTTCGCCTGCTCGCCACCGACGGCGGCGCCCGGCTGGGCGAAGCCACGACCCCGCATGGCGTCATTCGCACGCCGGCGTTCATGCCGGTCGGTACGCTCGGGGCGATGAAGGGCGTGCACTGGCATGAAGTGCGTGAGTCCGGCGCCGACGTGGTGCTCGCCAACACCTATCACCTGATGCTGCGTCCGACGGCGGAACGCATCGCCGCGCTCGGCGGGCTGCATGCCTTCACCGGCTGGCCGCATCCGATCCTGACCGACTCCGGCGGCTTCCAGGTGATGTCGCTGTCGGAACTACGCAAGGTTTCCGAGGATGCCGTGACGTTTCGTTCGCATATCGACGGCGCGAGCGTCTCGCTGTCGCCGGAGCGCGCGGTGGAAATTCAGGCGATGCTCGGCGCGGATATATCGATGCAGCTCGACGAATGTATTCGCCTGCCGGCCGAGCGCGCCGACATCGAGCGCGCCATGCGGCTGTCGTTGCGCTGGGCGCAACGCTCGCAGCGCGCGTTCACGGGCCGGCCCGGCCGCGCGCTCTTCGGCATTGTGCAGGGCGGCGACGTAACAGAATTGCGGATCGAAAGCGCGCGCGCGCTGGCGGACATGGGCTTCGACGGTCTCGCTATCGGCGGGCTTGCCGTCGGCGAGCCGCAGGCGGTGATGCTGGCGATGATCGAAGCGGTGATGCCGTACCTGCCCGCCGACAAGCCGCACTATCTGATGGGGGTCGGCACGCCCGACGATCTGCTCGAAGCGGTCGGGCGCGGCATCGACATGTTCGACTGCGTGCTGCCGACGCGCAACGGCCGCCATGGCACCGCCTTCACGCGCTTCGGACCCATCAACATCCGCAACGCGCGTCACGCCGCCGATCCGCGTCCGCTCGATGCGCAAAGCCGCTGCCCGGCGGCGCGCGATTATTCCCGCGCCTATCTGCACCATCTTTCGCGCAGCAACGAATTGCTCGGCGCGATGCTGCTGTCGCTGGTCAATCTCTATTATTACCAGGATCTGATGGCCGATATGCGCGCGGCGATCGGGGCGCGCCGGTTTGCGCAATTCCGCGCGCAGACCAAGGCCGCGTGGGCCGCCGGCGACCTGCCGGCGATGACCTGAGACGCCGCGCTATTGTCCCAACAACACCGCGTGCATGATCCGGCCGGGCACGAAGGTGAACAGGCCGGCGATCACCAGGCCGCCGAAGAAAATGCCCAGCATCGCGCGGCGATGACGCGGTACGTTATGCCGATGCGCCGCCAGCACCGCGAACGGCAGCATGACCAGGGTGAAAATCGAGAGGAGATGGATCGGGCTAAACGGCCCGATCAAACGTATCTGATGAATCCAGAACGAGCTGATGGCAATGGTGGCCAGCAGCAGCACCCAGATCCAGCCGATGGTCCGGTGCGGCCACGTCCCCTTCCGCGCCGCGAGTTGCACGACGCCGAGCCCGAACGCCGTCATCGCCGCGAAGGCATGTACCTGGATGACCGGAGAAGCATCGAGCAGAGGCGTGAGCGACATCGCCTGCCGTGACGGTTGCGTTGGTTACGCGGCACACCAGCAAGGCGGCGGCGCGTTTCGCGCCGGGCGCCTTCAGAAGGGAATTTCGTCGTCCATGTCGCCGCGCCGTCCACCGGCTGCCGCCAGTGCCGGCTTGCGTTCACGTCCGCCACCCGAGGAGCCGAAGTCGCTGCCCTCATCGGAGCCGAAATCGCTTCCGCCGCCGCCGCCGCGGCTGTCGAGCATGGTGAGCGCAGAGTTGAAGCCCTGCAGCACGACCTCGGTGGAATACTTGTCGTTGCCGTCCTTGTCCTGCCATTTGCGGGTCTGCAACTGACCCTCGAGGTAAACCTTGGCGCCCTTCTTGAGGTATTGCTCGGCAATCTTGCAAAGCCCTTCATTGAAGATCACCACCCGGTGCCACTCGGTCTTTTCCTTGCGCTCGCCGGTCGCCTTGTCGCGCCAGTTTTCGGAGGTGGCGACGGAAAGGTTGGCGATCGGACGGCCGTCCTGGGTGCGCCGGATTTCCGGGTCCTTGCCGAGATTGCCGATGAGAATGACCTTGTTGACCGATCCCGCCATGACGCCGCTCCTGTTAATGCGGCCCCGCAGGCCGCTCCGTTTGCCATTTCAACGTAGTGCGCCAACCGGCTCCGGCAAGGCACAACCCGGCTTATCCCCGTCATTCCATCGTCGTTGCGATGTTCTCTTTTTGTTCTAGCATGGATCGAGTCGCCCCACAAGCTGCATTTCCAGCATCGTGACGAAGGTTTGACCGAATTTCTTGATGTCCACAGGCAATACGCCAAAGCCGGATTTTGCCGGGGTGGCTCAGTTCCGCTTTTTGGCGCTGCCGCGCTTGCCCTTGCCGCCGCCCAGCGGCAACGCCTGCTTCACCTTGAAATAGCCGGGCCACGGATCGGCATTGCGTGCCACTTTCGCCGCATCGGCAACGCCAAGCGGATGTGCGCTGGCGAGTTTGCCGAGCGATGCCCAGGACACCGGCAATGCGACGAACGCCCCTGCCCGCGCGCGGCTCGAATAAGGGGCGATCGCGGTCGAGCCGCGCTGATTGCGCAGGTAGTCGACGAAGATTTTTCCCTTGCGTTTCGCCTTCGACATGTTGGCGAGATAGCGGCCTGGATTTTCTTCCCCCATCAGCCGTGCCAGCGCCTCGCTGAAGTCGCGATGCTGCTCCCAGGAATGGCCGCGCGTGAGCGGCACCACCACATGGATGCCCTTGCCGCCGGTCAGCATCGGAAACGATTCCAGCCCGAGCGCTTCGAGCCGCGCCTTGAGATCGCGCGCTCCGTCCTTGACCGCGGAGAAGGGAAGGTTTTCGTCGGGATCGAGGTCGAACACCATGCGGTCCGGCTTCTCGACCTCCGGCACTGTCGCGCCCAGCAGATGCAGCTCGAGCACGCTCATCTGCGCCGCCGCCACCAGCCCGCGCTCGTCCTCGATATAGAGATATTCGTCGCTGCCGGATTTTTCCTTGATGCGGACTTTTCCGAACGCGTCCGGCCAGCCCTGTGAGGCGTGCTTCTGGAAGAAACGTTGCCCGCCGATACCGTCCGGCGCGCGCACCAGCGCAAGCGGCCGGCCGACGACATGTGGCAGCATCAGGTCCGCAACCCTGAGGTAGTAGTCGATCAGGTCGCGCTTGGTGATGCCGTCGGCCTTGTCGAACATGACGCGGTCGGGATGGGTGACCTTGACGCCTTCAACCGTATCGTCGCCGTGCGAACCGGCGTTCGCTTTCGCCTTTGCGGCTGATTTTTTCGCCGCTGCTTTTCCATGCGGTTGCGCCTTGGGTTGCGCGCCAGCCGTCGCTTTCTTCGTTGCCATGGGCTCTTCCCTTGTGATCGCGCGCGCTGGTTTGTCGGAGCGCAAGCCCTTGAAACTGCCCTGCCGCACCAGGCCATCGCGGGTCCAGCCGCGGAACGCGATCTCCGCTACCAGGACCGGCTCGAGGAATTTGGCGTGGCGCGCAATCGGACGCGGAATGTCCGGCACCGGCGGAGTCTTGCGCTCGTGTTGCTTGAACAGCGCCGCCAGGTCACCGAGGCGCTGTTCCGAATAGCCGCTGCCGACCCGCCCGCAGTAGCGCAACGCGCCCTCCTCGCGTAGCCCGAGCAGCAGCGAGGCAAATGGCCGCCCCGCCTTGTCGGAGGGCTGCCAGCCGATGATGACGAATTCCTGCGCCATGCCGCACTTGATCTTCAGCCAGCTTTTCGTGCGCTCGGAGCGGTACGGCGCGTCGGCCTCCTTGGCGATGATGCCTTCGAGGCCAAACCCGCACGCCTGCTTGAAAACCTTGTCGCCATCGCCGGCGATGTGCTCGGAATAAATCAGCGCGCCGTCGCCGTTGGCGTCCGCCAGCAGCGCCTTCAGCTTCTCCTTGCGCTCGCGAAGCGGCCGCGCGCGCAAATCCTTGCCGTCGAGAGAGAGGAGATCGAAGACATAGTAGGCAAAGCGGCCGCGGCCGGTGGAGAGCGCATCCTGCAGTGCCCCGAAATCGGTGCGGCCCTTCTCATCCGTCACAGCAATTTCGCCGTCGATCAACGCTGAGCCGCATGGCAACTCAGCCAGCGGTTTCACCAGCGGGTGAAATTTGTCGGTCCAGTCGAGGCCGGTGCGGGTGCGGATCACGACATTGCCGCCGCCGATCGACGCGAGCGCGCGGTAACCGTCGTACTTGATCTCGTGCAGCCAGTTCTTGCCGGGCGGCGGCGCATCGACGAGGGTTGCGAGCTGCGGCGCTACGAACGGCGGGATTTTTTGCGCGCCGGCCGCCGATTTTTTTTTCGCGCCGCTGGCGGTGGCGGCGGATTTTTTCGCGGATTGCTTTTTGCTCGACTTGCCGTTGGCGCGGTTCGATCGCCACACGTCGGCGCCGCGCGCGATCTCCTCCATGGTACGGCCGGTTTTCACACTGGTGATTTCGCTCTGCACGATCGGCTTGCCGCCGGCTTCTACCCCCTCGCCCTTTTCCTTGATCAACAGCCAGTTCTTGCCGCTGCGCTCCTTGGGATTGCGCGGACGCAGCCGGATCAACGCGAAACCGCCGCTCAACCGCTCGCCATGCAGGACGAACTTGAAGTTGCCCTTGGCAAGACCTTCCGCGGCGTCACCCTGCGGCTCCCAGGTGCCGCGGTCCCACAGCATCACCGTGCCGCCGCCATACTGGCCCTTCGGAATCGTGCCCTCGAAATCACCATAGTCGAGCGGATGATCTTCGGTGCGCACCGCGAGGCGCTTGTCAGCGGGGTCGAGGCTCGGCCCCTTCGGCACGGCCCAGCTCAGCAGCACGCCGTCGAGCTCGAGCCGGAAGTCGTAGTGCTCGTGGCTCGCGTCATGTTTTTGAATGAGGTAGCTGCGCCCGCTCCTGCGCTTTCGGGCCGCCCCACTCGGCTCGGGCGTCTGCGCGAAGTCGCGCTTGGCCTTGTATGTGCTGAGCCGGTCGGCTGCCATCGCGTGTCAGGCTGCCTTCTTGCGCGAATGTTTCGCCGGTTTGGCGCGGGCAGGCTTGCCGCGACGCGTCCGCGTTTTGGCCGGCGGCTTCTCGCCGCGCGCCACCGGGCTGTCGCGTCCCTTGACGCTGCGGCGCAGCGCCTCCATCAGGTCGATGACCTTCGCGCCGCGCTCCGGCTCCTCGATCGCACGCACCTGGCGATGCTCTTCCTTCGCCTCGATCACTTCGCGCAACGCATCCTCGTATGTGTCCTTGAACGCGGCCGGATCGAATTTCTTCGTCTTTTTCTCGATCAGTTGTTCGGCGAGTTCGATCATGTCGGTTTCGGTCTTGACGTCCGCCACGTCCTTGAACGCGGTGCTCGCCTTCTTCACCGTGTCGGCATAATGCAATGTTTCCATCATCAGGCCCTTGCCGCAAGCCTTGATGGCGACGATCGAACCCTTGCCGCGAATGACGATCTGTCCGAGCGCGACTTTCTTTGTTTTGCGCAGCGCCTCGCGCACCACCACGTAGGCCTCTTCATCGGTGTCCTGCTGCGGCAAGACGAAGAACGGCCGGTCGTAATAGAGCGCATCGATTTCGTTGAGATCGACGAATTGCACCAGATCGATGGTCTTCTTCGCCTCGAGCTTGACGCCCTCGATGTCCTTGTCGGTCAGCAGCACGTATTTGCCCTTGTCGACCTCGAAACCCTTGACTATGTCGTCATTCTCGACCGGCCCGACGCCGGGGACGACCTTCTGGTAGCGCACGCGCGAGCCGCTCGGCTTGTGCACCTGATGAAACGCGATTTTCGCCGCCGGCTTGGTCGCCGGCACGATGTCGACCGGAATTGAGACGAGCGAGAGCCGGATCTGGCCGGACCAGTAGGCGCGGGCTGCCATCGAACTATCCTCCGCACGACCGATTTGAACGATCGGGCTGTAACGCCCCGGTCCCGCGGCAGGTTCCGCAAATTGCGGAAAACGCGGCGCTATTCGATGACGTCGTCGGCGAGCGCCAGCACGGTGTTCGGGAAGGTCAGGTTCATCGCCTTTGCGACCTTCATGTTGATCACGAACATGTAGCGCGTCGGCAATTCGAACGGCAGCTCAGCCGGTTTTGCGCCCTTGAGAATGCGATCGACAAGCGCCGCCGCGCGGTCGAGCGTCTCGCGCTGATCGGCGCCGTACGACATCAGGCCGCCGTCGCGGGTGATGGAATCGGCTTCGTAGATTGCCGGGATATGCCGCTCCACCGCGAAGTCGAACACGCGCTTGCGATTGAGCAGGGTGAGGGAGTCCGACACCATCAGGATCGCGTCCGGCGGATCGCTGTTCATCGCGGTGAATGCTTCATTGAAATCGTCCGGCTCGCGCACCCCGAGCGGCTGGACGACGACACCCATCTGCTGCGCCGCCTTTGCCGAAGCGTCGTAGCGCAGCGACATCGCGAGATCGTCCTTGTTCCACAGCATCGCGACGCGCCGCAGGCTCGGCACCGCCTCCTTCAATAGTTCGAGCCGCTTGGTCGAGAGCGCCGCGGCGTCGTCGGAAATGCCGGTGATGTTACCGCCGGGCCGGGCGAGGCTGTCGACAAGGCCGGTCGCGACCGGATCGCCGGTGCCGCTCGCCACGACCGTCGGCAGGCCCGACGCCTTCGCGGCCACCGCGGTCGGATAGCCGATGGCGACAACCGCATCGACCTTGTCGGCCTTCACGCGCTCGAACTCGTCAGCGAGAGTGGCTCGCGCTGCGGGAGGCGGTTCCAGAACGAAGTTTTGTCCGCGCACATAGCCGCGCCGGGCAAGGCCAGGCAACAGCATCCGCGCGTACATTTGCGTATCGGGCACGGCCCCGGTGGGATTCATCACCGCGATCCGCTGAACCTTGTCGGCCGTCTGTCCGAATGCGGCGTGCGGGCCGATGACCGCCGCGCTGCCGAGCAATTTCAGGAAATCGCGTCGCCGCATGACATAGCCCTCCCGATCAAGCCATCCTGCGCGGGAACTCTACCCCGGCAAGGCCCGGCGTCTGTGAACTAGCTCACCTAGATATGCCGGCGGACGCCGATCCGTCTGTCCGATACGCAAACTAGGCCCAAATGTCAGGGGGATAGCAGCCATTCCGCAGAAACGGTGTTTGGCTGAGGACAGTCCGGTTTTTGCACTGGCGAAACCGCCATGTTCTCACTACGTTCACGACACGCATGAACGACCTTTTTGACAAGAACCGGCGCGCCGGACCCAGACAGCCCGCCGCGGCCGACCGCCGCGTGATTGCGATCCGTGGCGCGCGCGAGCACAACCTCAAGAATATCGACGTCGATATCCCACGCGACCGGCTGGTGGTGCTGACCGGCCTTTCCGGCTCGGGCAAATCCTCCCTCGCCTTCGATACCATCTATGCCGAGGGCCAGCGCCGCTATGTGGAGTCGCTTTCGGCCTATGCGCGCCAGTTTCTGGAGATGATGCAGAAGCCGGACGTCGACCAGATCGACGGGCTGTCGCCGGCGATCTCGATCGAGCAGAAAACGACCTCGCGCAATCCGCGCTCGACGGTGGGCACCGTCACCGAGATCTACGACTACATGCGGCTCCTGTGGGCGCGGGTCGGCGTGCCCTATTCGCCGGCGACCGGACTGCCGATCGAAAGCCAGACCGTGTCGCAGATGGTCGATCGGGTGATGGCGCTGCCGGAAGGCACGCGGCTCTATCTGCTGGCGCCGGTCATTCGCGGGCGCAAGGGCGAGTACCGCAAGGAACTGGCGGAGTTCCTCAAGAAGGGATTTCAGCGGGTCAAGATCGACGGCAAGTTCTACGAAATTGCCGACGCGCCGGCGCTCGACAAGAAATTCAAGCACGACCTCGACGTGGTGGTGGATCGCGTGGTGGTGCGCGCCGACATGGCGCAGCGGCTGGCGGAAAGTTTCGAGACCGCGCTGAAACTCGCCGACGGGCTGGCGGTGGTGGAATTCGCGGATGGTGCGCCCTCTCCCCTCCTCCCGCGCAGCGAAGCGGAGCGGCGGGGAGGGGTCGGGGGTGGGGGGAAGTCTGCGAAGGAAGAGCCCCCCACCCCGGCAGCTTCGCTGCCGACCCTCCCCGCCGCTCGCAAGGGCTCGCGGGAGGAGGGTGACCGCACCCGTGGGGGCGACAAACAAACCAAGCTTGCCGCGGCCGCCGCGGCCGACGCCAATCGCATCATCTTCTCGGAAAAGTTCGCCTGCCCGGTGTCCGGCTTCACCATTTCCGAGATCGAGCCGCGGCTGTTCTCGTTCAACAATCCGTTCGGCGCCTGCCCGGAATGCGGCGGTCTCGGCGTCGAGCAGAAGATCGACCCCGACCTGGTCATCACCGACAAGGACATGACGCTACGCAAGGGCGCGATCGCGCCGTGGTCGCGTTCGTCCTCGCCGTATTACGCGCAGACCCTGGAAGCGCTCGGCAAATTCTACAAGTTCACCCTCGACACCAAGTGGAAGGACCTGTCGAAGAAGGCGCAGGACGCGATCCTCTACGGCTCCGGCGACGACGTCATCCGTTTCTCGTACGACGACGGCGCGCGCAGCTACGAGACGCGCAAGCCGTTCGAAGGCGTGGTCACCAACCTCGAGCGCCGCTGGGAAGAAACCGAGAGCGAGTGGGCGCGCGAGGAAATCTCGAAATATTTTACCGACATTCCCTGCGCCGCCTGCAACGGTTATCGGCTCAAGCCGGAGGCGCTGTGCGTCAAGATCGCCGGCAAGCACATCGGCGAGGTTTCCGAACTATCGATCAAGCGCGCCGGCGAATGGTTTGTCGACCTGCCGAAGCATCTCAACCCCAAGCAAAGCGAGATCGCCGGGCGGGTGCTGAAGGAAATCCGCGAGCGGCTGAAATTCCTGGTCGATGTCGGGCTCGACTATCTCACCCTCGCGCGCGCCTCCGGCACGCTCTCCGGCGGCGAGAGCCAGCGCATTCGCCTCGCCTCGCAGATCGGCTCCGGCCTGACCGGCGTCCTTTATGTTCTCGACGAGCCTTCGATCGGGCTGCACCAGCGCGACAATGCGCGGCTATTGGAGACGCTGAAGCGCCTGCGCGATCTCGGCAACACCGTGATCGTGGTCGAGCATGACGAAGACGCCATCCGCACCGCCGACCATGTGATCGACGTCGGCCCGGGCGCCGGCATTCACGGCGGCGACATCATCGCCGAGGGCGGCGTCGACGACATTATCGCCGCGCCGAGTTCGCTCACCGGCAAATATCTCTCCGGCGAGCTGATCGTGCCGGTGCCGGAGCGGCGGCCGCCGTCGCGCCGCAAGCTCAAGGTCGTCAACGCCCGCGGCAACAATCTGAAAAATATTTCCGCCGAAATTCCGCTTGGGCTGTTCACCTGCGTCACCGGCGTTTCCGGCGGCGGCAAGTCAACCCTGCTGGTCGACACGCTCTACAAGGCGATCGCGCGCAAGCTCAACAACGCCTCCGACGCCCCTGCCCCGCACGACCGCATCGAGGGGCTCGAGCATCTCGACAAGGTCATCGACATCGATCAATCGCCGATCGGGCGCACGCCGCGCTCCAATCCCGCCACCTATACCGGTGCCTTCACCCCGATCCGCGAATGGTTTGCGGCGCTGCCGGAGAGCAAGGCACGCGGCTACGAGCCCGGCCGCTTCTCCTTCAACGTCAAGGGCGGGCGCTGCGAGGCCTGCGAGGGCGACGGCGTCATCAAGATCGAGATGCACTTTCTGCCCGACGTCTATGTCACCTGCGATGTCTGCAAGGGCAAGCGCTACAACCGCGAGACGCTGGAGGTGCTGTTCAAGGGCAAGTCGATCGCCGACGTGCTCGACATGACGGTGGAGGAGGCGCTCGAGTTCTTCAAGGCGGTGCCGCGGGTGCGCGACGTGCTGGCGCTGCTGCATCGCGTCGGCCTCGACTACATCCATGTCGGGCAGCAGGCGACGACGCTGTCGGGAGGCGAGGCGCAGCGCGTCAAGCTGGCGAAGGAACTGTCCAAGCGCGCCACCGGACGCACGCTCTATATTCTCGACGAGCCGACCACCGGCCTGCATTTCCACGACGTCGCCAAGCTGATGGAGGTGCTGCACGAGCTGGTCGAGAGCGGCAACAGCGTGGTCGTCATCGAGCACAATCTCGAGGTGATCAAGACCGCCGACTGGATCATCGACCTCGGCCCGGAAGGCGGCGACGGCGGCGGCGAGATCGTGGCGCAGGGCACGCCGGAAGACGTGGTGAAGGTGGCGCGCAGCCACACCGGGCAATTCCTCAAGCCGGTGCTGGCGCGGAAGAACGCGGGCGGCGGGAAGAAGAAGCGGGTCGAGGCGGCGGAGTGAAACCTGCCCGATCACGCGCCTCTTTGTTGGCCCAAGGTGACAAGTTTGCGATTGTTGCAATAAACACGCGTGTCTCCAAAGCGGTTGGGACAATAGAGCTTGGTCCTAATATTTGGGCTTCGACCACGCCGATTGCTTCATTCGATAAACATTGGCAAGACTGGCTAGGAAGTATTCGGACGGAAGAATTCACCAGATCGAACCTATTCTTGATCGCCAAAATTGCATCAAAGACTCCGGAAATAATCGATCAGGAAAACAGGGATTTGCGACAGCGAGTTCTGCGTCTTTACATGGGATTGCTACTGGCCGGAAAAATGGTCGCGTACAGTCGCCCAATCGTACTAACAGGCGCTGTGCCGAAAGGCGAAATCTCATTGAGAGAGTTTTCGGACTTAATGCCGCCAGTCGCTTTTCTTGGACTAGATCAAGATGAAATCGACACAGCCTACTTAAGAAGAGCAGTGGATTTTCTCAAGCCGCTTCAAGCGACCGGCCGTTCACCCGATCAATTTCGACGCTTTAAGCGGGTACTGCAACAATACATTGACGCGCGAACAAAGCCGGACGTCTTAGATCGATTACATCAATATTGCAGATGCATTGAAGGCTTTATCATTCCACAGGCGGGAAATACGAAACGCACATTCAAAAGCAGAACCGAACTCTTTATCGGCCAAAACCATCACGAGTTGATCGGAAATATATATGACCTTCGTAGCGCAGTTGATCGACTATGACGAACTCGATCGGAAAGACCAGTTCGATCTCCGGCCCAACGTCGTCGGCTGTCAGTTCTGTCCCGGGCATATTCTAGCAAGCGTAACCCGGATAGAGCGTAAGCGTAATCCGGGATCGCGATAGACACTCTCCCCTCAATGAAACTTCTCTCCCCGCCCTAACATCTCCAAAATCGCGCGCATCCGCTTCTCGCGCGTCTGCGGCTTTTTCGCCGTCTGCAATCGAAACGTGATCGCATAGACATTGGCGCGATTAAGCGTGGCGAAAAACGCCTTCGCCTTCGGGTTCCGGGACAGGGCGGTTAGAAAATCCTGCGGCACCTCCGACTTGCTCGGCGCGTCATAGGCGACTTTCAGCCGGCCGTCCGCCTTCGCGGCTGCGACAGCCTTCAATCCGGCAGCTTTCATCCTGCCGGCCTTTTTCAGGCGCGCGACGTGGGCGAGATTTTTCTTCGACCAGATGCTTTTGGCCCGGCGCGGCGTGAACTTGCGCAACCACGATTGCGCGTCGCCTTTTTTGACTTGCCCGTCGATCCAGCCGTAGCACAGCGCCGCGTCGAGCGCTTCGGCGTAGTTCACCGAAGGCGTGGCGGATGTCTTCTTGAACAGCCGCAGCCAGAGTCCATCCGACGTGTTGTGATGCTTCGCCAGCCATTGCTGCCATGCCTTTGCCGATTCAAAGGCGAGCGTTGGCATTGCGTCAGCGTCGGCGCCCGCGCTGCGCGCAATCACCGTCTGTCCTGGTACGGATACTCGCCCGATTGCGGGCGCGGCGGAACGTCGAGATCCGGGAGCGAGCGCTCGAAGCCGAAGGCGATGTTCACCTGCCGCTCGTAGAAGGTGTTGACACGCATGTGGATGCGCCAGCCCTCGGCAGTGCGGCGATAGGAGACGTCGTAGCAGCCGGTCGAATTGGTCTGGGTCGGCCGGCCGTTGTCGATGAACTGGCCGCGGTGCTGCACAAGGATGCGCGCGGTCGCGGCATCGCCGTCGATGGTGAAATGCGGCAGGTGCAGCATGTGCACGCAGCTCACCCGATCCGCCTCGCAGAATTTGGCGAGATTGGCGCGGCCCTGCACGAGGTTGCCCTCGCCCATCCCGGCACGCTGGCGGCCGGAGTAGGCGCCGTCCGGCGTGAACAGCGCCGCCCACGCCTGCCCTTCGCCGCGGTCGTAATGGTAGGCATACGCGCCCTCGAGCCGTAAAAGCTCGAGCTGGTCCTCGACGCGTCGCAGTCGCAACTCCAGTTGATTGAGATCAGACATGGTTTTCCCCGTACGTGAAGGCCGCGCATCACGGCTTGCGCCAACGTAACCCGCATGGCGCGAAGCGCAATCCGCCGCTTTCGCTCACCGCCACTGCGCGCGAGCCTGCACCCGGGTCTCGCCATAGCGCGTCGAAGACGCGCGTAAACGCGCTGGTGGTTCGAACCACCCTCGCCCGTAAACGGGAGAGGGGAAGAGAGGCAGGCGCTCCGTTGTTTACGCGGCCGTCATGGCCGGGCTTGTCCCGGCCATCCACGCCTTGCTTGCCGCTGCTAAAGTAAGACGTGGATGCCCGCGACAAGCGCGGGCATGACGTGAAGGAAGTGTGCCGCGCCTAACTCATTCGCCGCCCTTCCGCTTGCCCCGGCGCGGCCATACACTTGCCCCGCACCAACACGAGGAGCGCGCGCATGATCGCCGCCAAGGACCTGCATGTCGATCACGTCGGCAGCCTGCTGCGCCCGAAGGCGTTGCGCGAGCAGCGCTTCGCGATGCTGGGCGTGCACGACGCCGACCACAATCTCGGCGCCCACACCAATGCGGCGCTGACGAAAATCGAGGACGGCTACATCCGCGACGTGGTGAAGCTGCAGGAGGACGCCGGCCTGCCCGTCATCACCGACGGCGACTTTCGCCGCCGCTCGTGGTGGACGGATTTTCTCTTGAGCTTCACCGGGCTTTCCATCTCCTACGACGGCAAGGTGCCGATCACCATGATCAACGCCGCCGGCGAGAAGAAGAACATCGCCGGCATCCGCGTCACCGGCAAGATCACGCCGCGCGATTCCGGCCTCGCCGCCGCCTACAAATTCCTCGCCGCGCAGACGACGCGCACCGCGAAGGCGACCATCCCCGGCCCGCCGATCGTGCATTTTTTGCGCGACAACGCGTTCGTGCCCGCGGTCTATCGCGACATCGACGCCTTCTGGGCCGACCTCATCGCCGCCTACCGCGCCGAGGTGAAGAAGGCCGCGGACGCCGGCTGCCGTTTCCTGCAGATCGACGAATGCATGCTGCCGTATCTGTGCGATCCGCGTCACCGCGAGATGGCGAAGGCGCGCGGCGACGATCCCGACGCGCTGATCGCGGCCTACGCGCGGGCGATCGACGAAGTCGCGGCGGCGGCGCCGGACGACATGCTGGTGGCGGTGCACATGTGCCGCGGCAACATGAATGCGTTCTGGGGCGCCGAGGGCGGCTACGGGCCGATCGCGGAGATCGCCTTCAGCATGGAAAACGTCGACGCCTTCCTGCTGGAATACGACACCGCGCGCGCCGGCGATTTTTCGCCGCTGCGGGCGGTACCGAAGGGCAAGCAGGTGCTGATCGGCGTGATCTCGACCAAGGACCCGAAACTCGAGAGCGCCGACGACATCAAGCGCCGCGTCGACGCGGCGGCGCAATCCATCGACATCGCGCAGCTCGGCATCTGCCCGCAGTGCGGCTTTTCCACCAATGTGTTCGGCACGGAATTTTCGCAAGACGACGAGAAGCGCAAGCTGGCGCGGATGGTCGAGGTGGCGGAAGAGATTTGGGGGTGAGGCGTTTAATTTTATCACCCGTCTCACCCATCGAGGTCTGAGTGTGTCTTTCCGCCCGCGGCGCGAACATCAACTCCATAAATTTCCCTAACCCGCATGGCGTTGATGGGAGATTCTTGCCCTATTCGTTTCAAAGCTTCAGTCGCGGTTTCACAAACTTTCTTGTAAATTCTTTCACCTTCGCCCCGAATTCTTCCAAACTCGCGTGCCTGATGAACAATTCGTGACAAATCTTGTCCCCTCACAGATTTGAATAAACTAACCCAATCATCAACGCCGAGACTTGACAGTACGCGCAAATCGTCTTGGTCCCATCCTTGATTGCGGTAGATGCTGAGCAAAATTTCATCGACCTTGCGTGGGCGGCGCATACTCTAAAATTTCGCGCCGAACAGTTCACGTAGTTCCGTGTCTTTGATGCCATCGGAAATAACGGGATCGCTTAGGTCGTAGAATGAGCGTTCCTCCTGCCGCTTTTCCATAAACAATCGCAAAAGTCGCGATGCTTCGTTATCGCGACCGACCTCGCGCAAAACGCGGACAACCGACTCGACATCCATTACTTTCGCGTAAGGTATGTAACGTTCGAAAGCTGCGGCAATTTTTTCGCAAATCTCCGCAGCGTCATTGTCAAACGACCCTCGATACGCCGCCCAAGCATCTTCGAATGCCTGATTTATCTCGGCTCGAGTAAACACGAGGATGAACGCGATATGCCTGTGAAAAAAGAGTCTCCATATCAGTCCGAAAAATGAAGCCTTGCGCTAGCAATTCTCGAAAAGGATCCACAAACGGACTACCGTGGACCGGTTCCTTCGGATTGTTTGCGATCCAAAGGAGAGCGAGCCGCGTTCTAGGTACCAGCGCATCTACCCGCTTCAATACGTCCCAGTATTGCCAAGCTCTTTGCGCTCGATGTTTAAGCCACGACGCAGCGCTCCAAATCCAAATGCAAAGTTGGACAGCAATGAATCCGAGTGCCAGTAGGGTCGGAATGATCAGAAGGTTGAACGCAGACGGCAGCAAAACCATTGCAACGAGGCCCGCGATCGCTACCGCGAAAGCCGTGCGTATGCTCTTTTCAAGTAACAGCAGTATTTTGGTAATTGCGTCAGTCACTAGAGGCCACTTGCTAGGTGCAACCATTGGTATAGTAGGGCGGAAAAAAGAGTCAGCAAAAGCCATGCATTCGAGGTTGCTACCCTTGACATAAATTCCTATATCTGCGATTATGAGCCTATCCCGCTCAGAGGGACGCTTTCATGAGAGCGTTCTGGAAGTGGAGCGGCGGTTCCGGCAGGCGGCTTCGCAGGCTGCACGCCGGCGGTGCGGGGCTCCGCCCGGGCGCAAAACGCCCTGCCAGGAGCTGGCTTCAACGAGCGGCCTTGCGCCGCTCCGGATGCGCGGCCCGCGCTGAAAAAAGACCGCCGTGGAGCGCCGGAAGGCGCCACGCGTTCGGCAGGTGGCCTCGCCGGCCCCCGCCAGGGCGCGTGCGACGGAAGACCTGGTGCGCCGCCCGGCGCTCCACTCCCTCGCTCTTTGAGCGGGGAAGAAAAGTTTCAGGCCCGCGGCGTTCGCGCGGGCTTGCTGGCGGCGGCGCCCGGCCGCCTCACCAATCCCGGGCCCGGCGGAGCGATGCCTTCGCCTTTCTTTTCACCGCAACAAGAGGAGTTCGATGAGCGATGCAGTTTTTTTACATGTCCGTTTTTTCGTCATGCCCGCACTCGTTGCGGGCATCCACGCCTTGCTTCCAAAAATTGCCAAAAGGCGTGGATGGCCGGAACAAGTCCGGCCATGACGGTGCTGTTCCTTGTCACCACACCCACAGCCCTCATGCTGAGGAGTGCGCCGAAGGCGCACGTCTCGAAGCATGGGCCGCAGACGCCGTGGCCGCCCCCTCCTTCGAGACGCCGCCGGAGTTTATCCTCGGGCCGCGCGGAGCGCGGACCCGGGGGGCGGCTCCTCAGGATGAGGGCGGAGCAGCGCGTAATTCCAACTCAATGAAAGGAGTCACCCCATGACCGAACAAGCCACGACGCCCCTCGCCACCTTCTTTCCGCACCCGACCGTCACGCCGGCCGAGCGCGACGCCGACTTCGCGCTGCTGCGCCAGGTCGCCGACAGCGCCGGCTTTTTCGCGCTCTGCCGCCAGGGCGGCGGCCGCTGCACGCGCGAAAAACGCTGCCGCGGCAATCCGCGCGATTGCGTCGGGCGTTTCGCCGGCCTGCTGCCGGAGGAGGTTCACGGCTGGATCGAGGCGACCTTCGAGGGGTATTCCGACCACCTCGGCTTCGAGGCGCTGGCGGAAAAATATCCCGACGAGCTCGCTGCGATGGTGGAATGGCGCGCCGCGCTCGACATCGCCTTCGGGCCCCGCCGGCGTGGCGGGACGGCGTGAGCGGGTGCCGCGCGTTCCCCTCCCCCCGCGCCGCGGCGGGGAGGGGTTAGGGGTGGGGGAACGGCGTGAGCGAATTTTTCAGGAAGCCCCCCACCCCGGCAGCTTCGCTGCCGACCCTCCCCGCCGCTCGCCAGGCTCGCGGGATGAGGGAAGAAAGCAGCGCGGCCCTTTTTCAACCGTCATGCCCGCGCTTGTCGCGGGCATCCACGCCTTGCTTTGGACGTGGCAAGGAAGGCGTGGATCGCCGGGACAAGCCCGGCGATGACGGCTGTGGATGTGTGGCCGCCGTCTTGCCATGGCAGGCAGTGCGCTCCCTCCCCCGCTTGCGGGAGAGGGTCGGGGTGAGGGCATAATGCGACAACAAAATCAGCGCATGAGGAATTCACCATGACCGTCCGCACTAAACTCGCCGAAGACGACATGCTCGAAATCACGCTCGCCGCGCCCGAGCACGGCAATGCGCTCGATGCGCCGATGGCCGACGCGATGCTCAAAGCGCTGCGCGAACTGCCGGAGGCGGCGAAGGCCGTCGTGCTCACCGCCGAAGGCGCGGACTTTTGCGCCGGGCGGCGCGGCGGCATGCCGCAAGGCGCGGGCAAACTCACCGCCATCGATATCCGCAAGCGCGTGATCGAGCCGGTGCTCGATCTCTACCAGGCGCTGCGCAACACGCCGGTGCCGATCCTCGCCGCCATCCAGGGCCGCGCCATGGGGGTCGGCGCCGCGCTCGCCGGGCTCGCCGATGTCGCGATCGCGGCCGAGGACGCGGCGTTCACGATCCCCGAGATGAACCACGATATTCCGCCGACCCTGGTGATGACGGCGCTGGTCGAGCGCATGCCGCGCAACGACCTCGCCCGCCTGGTCATCACCCGCGACACCATCGACGGGCGCGAGGCGCGCGCGCTCGGCATTGTCAGCATGGTGGCGCCGAAGGAAAAACTCGCCGGCGAGATCGCGCGCATCCGCAAGACGATGTCGTCGAACAGCGCGCCGGTGCTGCGCGCGGTGAAGGCGTTTCTCACCGCTTCTTCCGAAACATCGTTCGCGACCCGGCGCGACTATGCGGCGATGGTCAACGCCGCGGCGATGGCGGAACGGTTTCGCTAAAGGGGCGTTGGTGCGGCGGCATGCTGGTCCACATCCAGATCCTGCGCTTCCTCGCCGCCGCTGCGGTGGTCGCGTTCCACGCGTGGGGCGTGGCGCCGAAATTCATCACCGTGCCGGCGGGGACGCCCTCCCTCGGCCTGCCCTTCGGCGGCCATGGCGTTGATCTCTTCTTTGTCATTTCCGGCTTCATCATTTTTCACGCCACGCACGGCACGAACCTTGGCGCGAACATCGGCGCCGGCGCGTTTTTGCGCCGGCGGGTGGAGCGCATCGTGCCGCTCTATTTCTTCGCCATCGCCGCCGTCACCGCGCTGGCGCTGGCGTGGCCGGCACTGTTCGGTCCGGCCGACTGGTTCACGCTTCGGCATGTGCTCAAGTCGCTCGCCTTCATTTCCTTCACCGACGGCGAGATGCCGGTCGTCTACGTCGGCTGGTCGCTCGAATACGAGATGTACTTTTATCTTTGCGTGGCGCTGCTGATCGCGTTCTCGCGCAACGTCTGGCGCGACCTTGTCGTCGGGTTTTGCGCACTGGTTATTCTCGGGCAAATTCCCGCCGTTGCCGCGGCGCTCGGGCCGTATGCGTTCCTGGTCGACTCGCTGCTGCTCGAATTCGTGCTCGGCGTCATCGCCGGCGCGTTGTTCGCAGGCGAGAAATTGTCGGCGCCGATGTTTGCGGCGGCGGCCGCCGCGGTGACAACGCTCGCTGTCGTCGATCCGGGCAACCGCGCGCTGCTGTACGGCCTGCCATCGGCGGCACTTGTGCTCGCCGCGGCGCTGCTCAGCCGCGCGCGGCGCGCACCGTCGCAGCCCGAGCGCGCATTGGCGCGGCTTGGTGACGCCTCCTACGCGATCTATCTCGCGCAGGTGAATTCGGTGTCGCTCGCGGCGCAGGCGGTGGCGCTGCTTGCGCCGCAGATCGCGCCGCTCGCCCTGGTCACAATCGTCACGGCCATCGTGGTCGCGCTCGGGCTCGCGCTGAACATTGCCGTCGAGCGGCCGCTGTTGCGCGCCAGTCGCCGGATCGGAAAGCGCCGCATCGTCACGGCCGTGCCGCCCGCTTGCGTGGCCGGCGCCGGGGAGGCACGCTGATCCGCTTATCGATTCGCGGCGGAGGATGCGTGCAACCACAACCGGCCCCGGCGCGGCAATGCGGCACCTGCACCATGTGCTGCAAGCTGGTCGAGATCACCGAAATCGCCAAGCCGCAGAATGTCTGGTGCAGCCACTGCACGCCGGGCAAGGGCTGCGGCATCTATGCGAGCCGGCCTTCCGAATGCGCGAATTTCGATTGCGGCTGGCTCGCCGACACCTCGCTCGGTGACGACTGGCGGCCGGACCGCGCGCGCTTTGTCATCACCCGCGAGCCGGGCAGCGGGCGCGTCTTTCTCGTCTGCGACCCAGCGATGCCGGCGGCGTGGCGGCGCGAGCCCTACTACGCAAAGATCAAGGCGTCGCTCGCCCGCCCCGGCGCGGAGCGCACGCAGATCGTCGTCACCACGGGACGCAAGATTACGCTCCTCGTGCGCGGCGGCGAATACGACCTCGGCGAATGGGACAAGGGCGACCAGATCATCGTCAACTTCGATGCGGCGGGACGGCTGGCGAATGCACGGGTGCTGCGCGCGCCACCGCGGCCGGCGGCAACCGCAACCTGACGTCCTCGCCGCCCGCGCGCTATGTTCGCAACCAAACCTTCGGCGCGGCGTTTATACCGCCATGGAAAGTGCAAATCCTACGCGCAACCGGTTGTTGCTTGCCCTGCCGCCGCGCAATTTCCGGCGCCTGCTCCCCGATCTGGAACACGTCAGTTGCATCAACGACACGGTGCTGCTGGACGCGGACTCCTCGCTCGACCGCGTCTATTTTCCCAATAGCGGCGTCATTTCCGTCGTCGCCGTATATGCCGACGGCTCGACCATCGAGATGGCAACGATCGGGCGCGAAGGCTGCAGCGGCATTCAGGCCGCCTTCGGCGTAAAAAGCTCCTCAGTGAGATTGCTGGTCCAGCTTCCCGGCAGCGCAATGCAGATGTCCCGCGCCGCATTTACGCGCGCCATGGAAACCATGCCCGCCTTTCGCGGCCTTATTCACGCTTACGTGCTCGCCTTTCTCGAGCAGGTGCTGGTATCCGGCGCTTGCAACGGCGCGCACAGCCTGAAACAGCGGTTGGCGCGCTGGCTTTTGATGATGCGCGACCGCAGCGACGAGGATGCCCTGCCGTTGACGCAGAACCTGCTGGCGGAAATGCTGGGCGCGCAGCGACCGTCTATCACCAATGCCGCCCATGAACTGGAACGCGCCGGACTGATTAAGCGCGGCCGTGGGCAAGTCACCCTCCTCAATCGTGACGGCCTCAAGGAGGCGTCATGCGAGTGCTACCAGCTGGTGCGCGAACGCGTCGCCTCGCATTTGCCCAAGACGTACGCCTGACCAAGCACCACTCCGCATACAAGTCGGGCTTTTACACATTTCGGTAATCTACATTACCGACAAAGATCGTTAGCTCGTGCACGAAGGCGCGGGTCGACGAAAAGCGAGCAAAGGCCGGGCCGAACGGCATGCCCGCGCCAGAAGGAAAAAAATGCCGATCATGGATTTGCTGAAGGCAGCAGCCTTCGACAACGAGACGATTGAACTTCTGGCCGAGGCATTCGAGGCGGCTTGGCAGGTAATCCAGAAATCGGGAAGCCCGCTTGCGAGCCCGGAACAATCCGCGGCGACGCGGGAGCGGGTTGCCAAAAACATCATCGAGGCGGCGCAGAACGGCGAGCGCAGCAGGACGAGGCTGGTGGATGAAGCACTTGCCCGTCTGGCGCTGCGGCCCCGTTGAACGACTGAAGGCCGCGGCGCTAGCCGCCCGAATAGCCACCGATGATCGGCAGCACCTCGCCGGTGATATAGCTTGAGCAGCTCGGCGCGGCAAGAAACACGTACGCGGGCGCGATTTCTTCCGGCTGGGCCGGCCGCTGCATCGGCGTGTCGCTTCCAAATTTGGCGATCCGTTTGCGGTTCTTGTCGGCTGGATTGAGCGGCGTCCACACCGGCCCGGGCGCCACGGCGTTGACGCGAATGCCGCGCCCGGCGAGGTGGGTCGCGAGCGAACGTGTGAAGGCGTGGATGCCGCCCTTGGTCATCGAATAGTCGAGCAAGTCCTTGTTGCCGAGCAATCCGGTGACCGAACCCGTCATGACAATGGCGCTGCCCTTCGTCATTTCCGGCACCGCCGCCTGAGCCATGTGAAAATAGCCGTACAGGTTGGTTTTGAGGGTGCGGTCGAAGTGTTGCTCGGTGAGATCTTCGAACCTGTCGACATGCTCCTGAAAAGCCGCATTGTTCACGAGGATGTCGAGTTTCCCCAATTGCGCCACCGTCCTTTTCACGGCGTACTTGCAGAATTTTGGATCGGCGACATCGCCGGCCAGCAGAATGCACCGGCGGCCTTCTTTCTCTACTGCGCGTTTGGTGACGGCGGCATCGTCATGTTCGTCGAGATAGGCCACTGCGACATCGGCGCCCTCGCGCGCAAACAGCACGGCAACGGCCCGGCCGATGCCGGAATCGCCGCCGGTCACGAGCGCCACTCGATCCAGTAGCTTTTCCGAGCCGCGATAATGCGGCGCGTCGTACATGGGTGCCAGCGTCAAGTCGCCTTCGCGCCCCGGCTTGGCCAGATGCTGCTTCGGCAGCGGCGGCGCCGGATAGATGCGCGCGCCGGCCTGGGTTGCGCGCGGCTTCTTGCGCCCGCGGCGGGCGCGCTTCTCCTTCTGATCTACATGACGCTGGATAGCGCGCTCGACGCGGCTGATGGCTTCAGCCTTCGTGCGAAACGTGCGCGCCGTGGCGGAAACGGCAGAGCTTTTTTTAGGCATGCGCTTCCCTTGGATTCGCGTGGTATTGTCAAACGCAGCGGTATCTGGCGCGTTCCTTACCAGTGATCCGCTCGCGAGCGCCTCGGACTGGCGGTTGCACCATGGAACTCGACGCTGACCCCAGCGTTATAGGGCCATTGATCGCAACCGTGAGGAGATTTCCATGGGCTTTGGCAGAGGCGCGTTACTTTGGCTGCTCGGTGTACCGCTTCCGATCGTCATTTTGCTTGCGCTGTTTTGGCACCACTAGGCGGTGTTATTTCGACGCGCGAAAAACAGCCCGGCAGTGCCGGGCTGTTTGCTTTTGGATAGGATCTCCAAAAAAGCCGCGATCAATACCAGAGCGGCGTGTTGTAGTAGCCGTAGATTTGGCTGTCGCGCGAACGATCGGCCCAATCCCAGCTTTGCGCTTTCGAATACTTCGGTGCGCCCTTGAGCTTTTGTTCGGTCAGGGCAGTGCGATAGCCGCCGAGCTGGGTGTCGTAGGTCAGGCTCGTCCATGGCAGCGGATAATAGTCTTCGCCGATGCCCATGAAGCCGCCGAAGGTCAAAACCGCATAGGCGACCTTGCCGCTGACCTTGTCGACCATGATGCGTTCGATTTTACCGATTTTTTGGTTGTCGGCGCCATAGACTGCGGTTCCTTCAACCTTGTCGCTGCCGATGAGCGATACCGTCTCCCTGCGATTATCCGTGGTCGTCGTCATGTTGACATCCTTGTTGTCGGCCACCCCGCGATGAAACCGCCCGCGGCGGCGGGAGTTCCGATGACGACGCGTTTTGTGGCCCGTTCGCGTTATTTCCGCTTGCGACGCCGCTAGCAGGACTTTTTCGTCGGCAAGTCTTCGCGCCGCGTATGGGCGAATTCCTCGAGTTGTTGCTCGCTCATCGAGCGCGCCATCTGGCGCGATGCGCCCTTGAGGGAAGCCGTCGAGCGTTCGCCGCGTTTTGCCGAGAGCGCAGCGCCGGCGGCCATTTGCTGTTTCTTTGACTTTGCAGGCATCGCAAATCCTCCATTTTGTATCGGCCTGGACCGCTCGGTTTGTTCCACCGCCGCGCGGCCGGAAACACAATTCGCGCTGACGCGTTAAGTTGCGAGGAGGCTATCGTGACCCGACCCGAAACTCTTCCGCCCGCTCCCGAGACTTACACCGCCGACCAGGCGCGGGGCGGCGAGATTATTTTGCGCACACCGACACGACGTTTCCTCTTTCTTGGCGGACTGGCGGTGATGATTGCCCTGGCGCTGCTGATGGCCATGTTCAGCTGACGCGCGCTTTTTAGGCGCACCAGCGCTAACCTCTACAACCTTGTAAAAGTTCACAAAACGCGCGCTTTTCGATTCATCTGCGGCCGCACCATTTAAGGATAATTAACGCCGCGCGTGTATCAGCCAGATCGCTTTCAGAGTTCCGCGTGCGACGCGCGAGGAAAGGTCTCGGATGCCAAACCCGACACTGCAAAAAGCTCCGGCAACCGGGAACCCGTCGCCAGCTCCGAGCGGCAAGACAGTGCCGAACGACAAGCGTAACGCGCCACGGCTTGATGTCGAGCGCGCCGTGCAGATCATCGCCGGCGATGCACCGCCCATTCCGTGCTCGCTGTCTGATGTGTCGCGCTCCGGCGCGCGGCTCGCGGTCGACGATCCCAAGGCTCTTCCCGACGAGTTCATGCTGTTGTTTCGCGACGACCTTCGCAAATGGTGCCGGATCATGCGCCGCGACGCGAAGCATATCGGGATCAAGTTCGTCGCCCCGCCGGAATCCGCAGCGCCGTCGCTCGTGCCGAAGCAGACGCCACCGGCCTGAGCCGTCCCGCGGCTTCTTCATCGATCCGCCCTTCGTTCTTGCCGCCCTCGCCCGACATGCGCTACTGACGTGGACGCAATCGGGAGAGCCATCATGCCGAGCCGCACCATCAAGATCCGCTCGCGCACGGGCGCGGGAGAATTCGACTGCTATCTGTCGCTTCCTGCCGGCGCCGAGAAAGTACCCGCGGTCGTGCTCGCATCGGCAGTTCACGGCGTCACCGAAAATCTACGCGACATCGCCGATGAATTCGCCGCCGCAGGCTATGTCGCCGCTGCACCCGATCTGTTCTGGCGCTCGATCCCCGGCCCGCTCGCGATGGACGACAAGCGCAGCGGCGAACGCTCGCAGCCGCGCCTCGAAAAAATCCGCGAAGGCGAAGCCGACATGGCGGATACCCTGGCGGAGATCAGAAATCTGCCACAGTCGAACGGTCGCGTCATGGCGATGGGTTTTTGCTATGGCGGTCCCTATGCGATCCTCGGTCCGAAACGGCTCGGCTACGACGCCGGCGTCTCGTGTCACGGCACGCGCATGATTGACTACATCGATGAAGTCGCCGGCGTCACCCAGCCGGTCTGTATTCTGTGGGGCGATCAGGATCATGCCGCACCGGCGGAAGTCCTCGAAGCGTACCGCGTGCAGGCGGCCCGTATCGCTAACCTCGAGCTGCATATTTTTCCGGGCGTGCAGCACGGTTACATGATGCCAGCCGCGGTGAAGGCCTACGACGCGGCCGCGCGGGCATTTTCAATGCAACGCGCCGCGGCTATCCTTGCCGGATTGCGTGGAACGCAGCCGCAGCGGCAGGCGTCCTAGATTGCGGGCAAAGCTGCTCGCCGCTGTCACCGCTGCGCTTTTTTGCGGACAGCCTCTACAAGCGCAGGACTCGCCGGCAAATTTCGACGCTTTGCGCGCCGAACTCTGGCCGCTGGCGCAGGCGCAAGGCACCTCCCGCGCTACCTTCGATCTTGCCTTTCGCGGCCTCATGCCCGACGCGCGCATCATCGCCGCCACCAAACGCGAGCCGGAATATGTCAAGCCGGTCGGCGATTATATCGCGGCGATCGCGTCGAAGCCGCGCATCGAGACAGGCCAGCGCAAGGCGGCGCAATGGTCCGCGACCTTCGACAAAGTCGAGGCCGGCTATGGCGTCGAACGCTGGGTGCTGCTCGGCCTGTGGGGAATCGAAACTTCCTATGGCGACGACAAGGATCGCTGGGATGTCGTCCGGTCGCTGGCAACACTGGTCAACGCCGGCTACCGCGCCCCTTATTTCCGCAAGGAATTGCTGGCGGCGCTGCGTATCCTGCAGGACGGTCATGTCACGCGCGACAAATTTCTCGGGTCGTGGGCGGGCGCCATGGGGCAACCGCAGTTCATGCCGTCGAACTTTTACGACTACGCAGTGGATTTTTCCGGCGACGGCCGGCGCGACATCTGGACGAACGTGCCCGATGTCCTCGGCTCCATGGGCAATTACCTCAAGCGCGAGGGGTGGACGTCCGGCATGCCGTGGGGTTTCGAAGTGATTTTGCCGCCCGGCTTCGACCTGATGCGCAGCCGCGCCAGCTTTGCCGAATGGAGCGGCCTCGGTGTCAAACGCGCCGATGGCGGCGATTTTCCCGCCAACGGCGATGCCATCCTGTTCTTTCCGAGCGGCGCCGGCGGGCCGGCGTTTCTTGTCACCCGCAATTTCAATGTCATCAAGCTCTACAACAACTCCGACGTCTATGCGATCGCGGTGGGCCATCTCGGCGACCGCATTCGCGGCGGCGCAAAATTTCGCGCGTCCTGGCCGCAGGAAGACCGCCAATTATCGCGGCCCGATCGCATCGCGCTGCAAAAGCAGCTCGCGGCACTGGGATACAATATCCGGGATTTTCAGGGTCGGCTCGATTTTGTCGCGCGCGATGCCATTCGCGTCGAGCAGAAAAAGTATGGCCTCACGCCCGACGGCCATCCGACTGCGGAACTGCTGACACGGCTCTCACGCTAAAACGGCAACGCTTCCCGGCGCGCGGCGGATTTACAGGGCGGGACGCATGTTTCACTATGCGCAAACCGATTGAATGGGAGGCACACTTGGCGGCGAGGATTTCGTTAAAGCTCAGCGACCGGATGTAGATCGAATAAAATGCCCTCGGCCAAAAACACCATGCTCGTTTCGCATATCGATTGCCCGGGTGGCGGCCAGGTCTGGGTCGATGGGCGCACGCTGTACATCGGACACATGCAGGCGCCGAGCGGCACCACCATCGTCGACATCGCCGATCCGCGTCAGCCGCGCGTGCTGGCGCGCCTCGACCTGCCGCAGGGATGGCATTCGCACAAGGTGCGCGCCAGCAATGGCGTGATGATTGTCAATCACGAGGTGGCGGGTAAAGGCGGCCCGGCGGAATTTCGCGGCGGCCTCGCGATCTACGACGTTAAACAGCCGGCGCAGCCGAAAATGATCGCAAAGTGGGAGACGGACGGCGCCGGCGTGCACCGCTACGATTTCGACGGCCGCTACGCCTATGTCTCAGCGACGATGAAAGGTTACGTCGGCAATATCGTCGTCATCCTCGACCTCAAGGATCCGGCCCGCCCCACGGAAGTGTCGCGCTGGTGGATTCCCGGACAGTGGAAGGCGGGCGGCGAAGAATATCCGTGGGCCGATTTTGTCGAACCGCGCTGCCACCATCCGCTTCGCGCCGGCGACCGGCTGAATGTGAGCTACTGGCACCACGGCATGTACATTCTCGATATTTCCGACCTAACGAAGCCGAAAATGGTTTCCGGACATCGGCGCAGCCCGTCATTTCCGCACCCGACCCACACCTGCCTGTCGATCCCGACCCCGCTGAAGGGCCGCAAGGTCATGATCGTCGCTGACGAGGACGTGGCCGAACTCAAGCCCTCGGCGCCGGCCTTCGCATGGGTTTTCGACATCACCGACGAAACGCTGCCGACCCCGATCGCTACGATCAACGTGAAGGGCCTTGAGGAAGGTTTCCGCCCGCCCATGACCGGCTGCCACCAGCCGTCGGAACGCTTTACCGGCACAATTATTCCGTTTGCGTGGTTTGCGCAGGGCCTGCGGCTGTTCGACATCGCCGACCCGTTCGCGCCACGCGAGGTCGGCTACTACGTGCCTGATCCACCCGCCGGGGCCGACCGCGCTTCCTCCAACGACGTGACCATGGACGACCGCGGCCTGATCTATCTGATCGATCGCATCCGCGGCGTCGATGTCATCGAAACCAGCGTCCACTCCTGAAATCGCGAGCAGCCCGATGAATGTGCCCCACAAGAAGATGATCGGCGACATCGAGGTCGTGCCCGTCAGCGACGGCCTCCTCAACGTGTCGCTGGAGCCGTTTGTCGGCATTGCGCACGAAGAATGCGCGCGGCTCAGCGGCCACCCCATCAAGGGCCCCATCCCGATCGCTGTGAATGCCTATCTCGTCAAATTCAATGGCAAGCTCGCGCTCGTCGATGCCGGCAGCAGCAACACCATGGGACCGACGCTGGGCAAGCTTCCCGAAAATCTTCGCGCCATCGGCGTTGCGCCGGAACAGATCGATTACATCCTCCTTACCCATATTCATCCCGACCATTCCAATGGCCTCGTGGACGAGAATGGCGCGGCCGCCTACCCCAATGCCGAAGTTATTGTCAGCGACGCCGACGCGGCGTTCTTCCTTGACCGCGATCCCGAGATCGAAACCGATTTCAGGCAGCGCGTCATGCGCGCGGCGCGGCGCGCGTTCGCGCCTTACGGGGAGCGCACTCGCCGCATTACCGATGGAGAGATTTTCACCGGCATTTCCGCACATCCCCAGCCGGGCCACACGTTGGGCCATACCGGCTGGCTGATTGCATCGCGCAACGATGCGTTGCTGATCTGGGGCGACATCGTCCATGTTTCCGGCGTGCAGTTCGCGCGCCCGGACGCGGCGCTGACTTTCGATCTTGATCCGCAGGCCGCAGGAAAATCGCGAAAACGGGTGTTCGACTGGGTTGCCACCGACCGTATCCGGGTCGCCGGTGCCCACCTTGATTTGCCCAGTTTCGGCTACGTGTCGCCCAAGGGGTCAGGCTACACCTTCGCGGCGGGCGACTAGGCCTCTCCCGCGGGCTGCAGAACGCCGTCAATGAGACGGCGGCATTCGCCCAGTTCGTCCAGCGCGGTGCGCAATTGCAGGAGTTGCTCGCGCCCGAGCAGGGCAGGCGCAGGTGCCGCCGAGCGTGGCACCGGCGGCGCTTTGCTCGCGTGCCAGTGATTGCCGTTCTCAATATCGCCGATCGGCTCGTCGGCGGTCTCTTCCGCTTCGAACTCGATATCGGCTTCCGTCTCGCCATTCTGGGTGTCGCCGGCGGGATGGAAACCCGGGTGAATATGCAGCACCCGCCCATTGCCGACCGGAACGTTCGTGGCTCCCACGTCGCTTTCGCCGTCCGGATCGAGGATTTCCGGCCCAACGCCGTTTTGCCACGCGCCTTGCACGAAACCGATACCCTGTTCGCGCAGCAGTCGCTGCACGCCGCGGATGGTGTAACCCTCGCTGTAGAGCAGGTGGCGGATTCCGCGGAGAAGATCGATGTCGTCGGGACGATAGTAGCGGCGCCCCCCGCCGCGCTTCATCGGACGTATCTGGGCAAACCGGCTTTCCCAAAAGCGCAGCACATGCTGCGGCACGTCCAGCTCGCTTGCGACCTCGCTGATAATGCGAAAGGCTTCCGGCGCCTTGTCCACGGTGGCCTCGCTGCAATCGAATCAGCGAGATATTAGACCATTTTCAGCGACTTCACGCCGAATCTTCACCGGCTGTCTCAGGCTCGCCGTTGATTCGCTGTTTCAAAATGGCCGACGGTTTGAACACCATGACCCGGCGCGGCGAAATCGGAACTTCCTTGCCAGTCTTCGGATTGCGCCCGATGCGCTCGCCCTTCTTGCGCACCACGAACGAGCCGAACGATGACAGTTTCACGGTCTCGCCGCGCTCCAGGCAGTCGGTGATTTCCTTGAGCACAAGTTCGACCAGCGACGCAGACTCCGTGCGCGACAAGCCTACCTTTTGGTAGACCACTTCGCTGAGATCCGCTCTGGTTACCGTTTTACCGGACATCGTAGCCCCACAGTCGACGCCGTTCTTACTGCATTTTCAACGATATAGGCTTGGGCATTGATGTCAACTGGGTCGCGGTGGGAAGTTTCCGCAGGGTTTTACCAGCGGACAAGCGCCGCTCCCCAGGTAAATCCGCCCCCCATGGCCTCGAGCAAGACCAGGTCGCCGCGCTTGATGCGCCGGTCGGCGACGGCATCGCAAAGGGCGAGCGGGATCGAGGCGGCCGAGGTATTGCCGTGGCGGTCCACCGTTGTGACCACCTTGGCCGGGTCGATGCCGAGCTTGTGGGCAGAGCCGTCGATGATGCGTTTGTTCGCCTGGTGTGGGACGAACCAGTCAACATCGGCCGCGCTATAGCCGGTCACGCGAAAGGCATCTTCCACCACGTCGGTAATCATCGCGATGGCATGGCGGAAGACCTCGCGCCCCTCCATGCGGACATGCCCGGTCGTTTGCGTCGCGGACGGCCCGCCATCGACGTAGAGCTTCGACTTATGGCGGCCGTCGGAGCGCAGGTGGGTTGTAAGCACGCCGCGGTCTTCACGTGTACCCGACGATTCCTGCGCCTCCAGCACGACCGCGCCGGCGCCATCGCCGAACAGCACGCAGGTCGTGCGATCCTCCCAGTCGAGGATGCGCGAAAACGTTTCTGCGCCAATCAGGAGGGCACGCTTGTAGGTTCCGGTGCGCAGCAGTCCGTCGAGCGTCGCCAGACCGAACACAAAACCCGAGCATACCGCCTGCAGATCGAAGGCAGCACCGTTCGTAATGCCGAGCCCGGCCTGTACCGACACGGCACTCGCGGGAAAGGTGTTATCGGGGGTAGCGGTCGCGACCACGATCAGATCGATCGACTGGGCATCGACATGGGCATTGGCGAGCGCAGCCTGCGCTGCATGCAAGGCCAAGTCCGAAGTCAGCTCACCGGGCGCCGCGACCCTCCGCTCGTGAATGCCGGTGCGCTGCACGATCCATTCGTCGCTGGTATCTACGGTTTGGGCCAGTTCGGCATTGGTCACGACCCGGCTGGGCAGATAGCAGCCGCACCCGAGGATCAGGGTACGCAAACTCACGATGCCGCCCCGCCGACACGAGGCGCGCGCGCGCGTTCCTCTTCATGACGCGAGAGATTGAGCATGTCGTTGATCTTCGCCAGCAACTCGTATCGCGCCATGTCGTATCCGATGTCGACGGCCGACGCGAACCCCTCGTTGTTGGTGCCGCCGTGACTCTTGATCACGATGCCGTTGAGGCCGAGGAGAACGCCGCCGTTGACCTTGCGCGGGTCCATTTTCTCGCGCAGCGTTGCGAAGGCCTGGCGTGCGAAAAAATAACCCAGCCGCGCCCGCCAGGTCCGCCCCATCGCACTGCGCAGATAGGACGCCATCTGGTGCGCCGTGCCTTCGGCGGCTTTCAGCGCAATGTTGCCGGCAAAGCCCTCGGTAACCACCACATCCGCGGTGCCTTTGCCGATGTCGTCGGCCTCGACAAAGCCGATATATTCGAAATCCCGCGGACGGTACTCGCGCAGCATGCGGCCGGCGTCGCGGACGGGCTCCAGCCCCTTTACCTCTTCGACGCCGATGTTGAGCAGGCCGACCTTGGGCCGCTCGAGATCAAACAGAACTCGCGCCATGGCGCCGCCCATGGTGGCGAGATTGACCAGATGTTCGGCATCGGCGCCAATCGAGGCGCCAACATCAAGCACGATGGACTCGCCCCGCAGCGTCGGCCACAGTGCTGCAATTGCCGGACGGTCGATGCCGGGCAGCATACGCAGGTCGAATTTCGCCATCGCCATCAGCGCCCCGGTATTCCCCGCAGAAACGGCAACATGGGCGTCGCCTTTCTTGACCGCGTCGATGGTGAGCCACATCGACGATTTCCACCGGCCCTGGCGCAGCGCCTGGCTCGGCTTGTCGTCCATACGGATGGCGACGTCAGTGTGGATGACTTTCGTTGCTGCGGCCAGCTTGGGACGTTCTCGCAATAGCGGCTCGATCACCGCGGCATTGCCGAAAAGCAGAAACTCGATATCCGGATGCCGGTCGAGCGCCATTTCCGCCCCCGGAATGACGATCGCCGGACCGTGGTCGCCCCCCATCGCGTCGAGGGCGATTCTGACTTTATTGGGCATCAAACGGGCCTACACGGAAATCCTGGCCACGGCAGGTCCGGACCGCACCGGCAACCGGCGTGAAGAAAGGCGACAATAGCGCGTCGGCGGATAGAGACAATGGGGCCGGAAAAACCGTGGGATTAGCGGCATTTGAAGGTCAACCGCGGGTCATTTTTTTGGTTCCAGGCCGGGCTTGAGCCGCGCCAAACCCGCAAACGGGCCGCTGTGCCCGTTGTCTACCGCGGGCGGTTCAAATCGCGCATCCGGCTTACGCGGATATGGATCGATCCCCAGAATCAGAAATTCGATCGCCAGTGCGCCCAGATCGACGGTGCCGTCCACCAAGGGTTCGGGATCATCATCGGTGCCGGCCTGGGTTGACCCTGCGCCGGCCGCGGCGTCCGATGGCAGCGGCGGGGGGAGAAAATCGACATCCACGATTTCGGCGACGGCGTTTTCGATCGGGTCGAGGGTCACCACGCAAAGTTGTCCGACCACGGCCTTCACGTCCCCCGCCACATGCAGACCGCGGCCGGCACGTGTCACGGCAAATGATGCCGTCAGATCATGCACCGCTTGCACGCCGACGAAATCGGCAATCGCCGCGCGGGTTGGTGCATCTGCCGAAAGAGCAAGCGACAGCCCCGTGTCAGGCACGTCCTCGATCCTTATTTTGACGCTCCACGGCGGGCTGATACTCGGCTCGGTTGTCATGCTGCGAATTTGTCCGTGCGCTATGGAGGGCTGTCAGCAGCGCCTTCGAGCGGAGCTGGATTGGGAAACGTGAAATTTCCCCGTGTCAGCGCCACTTCGGAGATGGCCGCCAGCGCCGCCGCCGCACTGAACATATAATCCGACAGGCGCTGTGAGCCCGAACGCGGAAAATCCTGGCCGAAGATATTGCGCGCAATCGCAAGCGTGGCGGCGTTGTGATCGGCGTTGGCGAGCGCGCGCTCATAGACGGCGCTGCGGCCATAGTAGGCTTCGGCGAAATGCTGCATTTTTCGCGGTACCGTGAGGTCGCCCACCCCCATTTCGCGCAGATTGGCGTCAAGATCGCGGCAGAAGCGGTCGAAAATCCCCTGCCCGATCCCGCTGTGCGGACCCGTCTGTCCACCCAGGCGATGCAGGAACAAAAACAGGTGCAGGACCAGCATGTCGAACCGGCCGTCAACCGTATCGGGCACGCCGAAATCGGCATAGAAGGCCGGGATCCGGGCCTGCGCCACGATCGCGCCATAGATGGCCTCGATGCTATCTGCTTGCGACGATTGCCGCAGCCACGGCAGGCGCATTGGTAATGACCTGATATTGCAGGGTTTTTTATTCTTCAAGGGCGGCGGCGCGAACCATCGCCACGTTGAAATTCGGGCTGTTGCGAGGTAGGTCAACGGGTCGGATGTTGCAAGGGGGATCATGGCGGTGAAGGCGGGGGCGCGCGAAGCTTTGGGTCTGCGCCGTTTGGCGGTGGCGCTGACCGTGGCCGCCGCCAGCTTCGGGCTTGCCGCCTGCAGCGGGGGCGGCATCACCCAAAGCTATCAGCGCGGCTACGTGCTGCCGGAAGGCGCGCTTGAACAGATTCCCCTCGGCGCCTCGCAGGAGCAGGTCCTCATCGTCCTCGGGACGCCGTCCACGGTGGCGACGGTGAGCGGCGAGGTTTTCTACTACATCTCGCAGCGCACGCAGCAAACCGCATTCCTTCCGCAGGAAGAGGTCAATCGCCGCATCATTGCCATCTACTTCGACAAGGGCCGCAAGGTGCAGCGCATTGCCGATTACGGCATTCGCGACGGCAAGATCTTCGACACGATCAGCCGCACCACGCCCGCCGGCGGCGAAGAGTTGAGCTACATCCGCTATCTCTTCCGCGCCTTCCAGCTCAACTGATCCCGCCCATGATCGCGCCCAATAAAAAAAGCCCCGCACGCGCGGGGCTTTTTCCGAAGTATAGCGGCGCGCTTCAGTGCGCCAGGATCGCCAGCAAAAGCAGCGCCACGATGTTGGTGATCTTGATCATCGGATTGACGGCGGGGCCCGCCGTGTCCTTGTAGGGATCGCCGACGGTGTCACCCGTCACCGCCGCCTTGTGGGCGTCAGAACCCTTGCCGCCATAGTGACCGTCCTCGATGTATTTCTTGGCATTGTCCCACGCGCCGCCGCCCGATGTCATCGAGATCGCGACGAACAGCCCGGTGACAATCACGCCGAGCAGCATCGCGCCGACCGCCGAGAACGCTGCCGATTTGCCGGCCGCGCCGCCGCCGGCAATGAAGTAGATCAGGAAATACACCACGATCGGGGATAGCACCGGCAGCAGCGACGGAATGATCATTTCCTTGATCGCTGCCTTGGTCAAAAGGTCGACGGCACGGCTGTAGTTCGGCTTGCTCGTGCCTTTCATGATGCCGGCATCCTCGCGGAATTGCCTGCGCACTTCTTCGACGATGGCGCCGGCGGCGCGACCGACCGCGGTCATGCCCATGGCGCCGAACAGATACGGCAGCAGTCCCCCGAACAGCAGCCCGACCACGACGTACGGATTGTTGAGCGAGAAGTCGAGCGTCACGCCGCGGAAATAAGGATGCCCCGCCGCGTTCTGAATGAAAAATTTCAGATCTTCGTTGTAGGCGGCGAACAGCACCAGCGCGCCAAGTCCGGCAGAGCCGATGGCGTAGCCCTTTGTCACCGCCTTGGTGGTGTTGCCGACCGCATCGAGCGCGTCGGTCGATTTGCGCACTTCCTTCGGCAGTCCCGCCATTTCAGCGATGCCGCCGGCGTTGTCAGTCACCGGACCGAAAGCGTCGAGGGCGACAATCATGCCGGCGAGCGACAGCATGGTCGTCACCGCAATGGCAATGCCAAATAGCCCGGCGAGCGCATAGGTGACGAGAATGCCGGCGATGATGACGATCGCGGGCAGCGCGGTCGCCTCCATCGAGATCGCCAGCCCTTGGATGACATTGGTGCCGTGGCCGGTCACGGACGCGGATGCGATCGACTTTACGGGCCGGAAATCGGTGCCGGTGTAGTACTCGGTGATCCAGATGATGAGGCCCGTCACGACCAGTCCGGTGATGCCGCACAGGAACAGCGAAGTGCCGGTAAAACTGACGCCCTTGAGCGCACCAAAGCCGACCATCAGCTGCGTAACCAGCGCGACACCGACGAGCGACAGTACGCCGGTGACGATCAGGCCCTTGTAGAGCGCGCCCATGATCGAAGGATTTTCGCCGGCGGAAAGCTTTACGAAGAACGTTCCGATGATCGAGGTAATGATGCAGATGCCGCCGATGGCGAGCGGATAGGTCATCATGCTCAGCAGCAGCGTCTTATCTCCGGCGAAGAAGATCGCCGCCAGAACCATGGTCGCGACCGATGTGACCGCATAGGTTTCGAAAAGATCCGCCGCCATGCCGGCGCAATCGCCGACGTTGTCGCCGACGTTGTCGGCGATCGTCGCCGGATTACGCGGATCGTCCTCGGGAATTCCGGCCTCGACCTTGCCGACAAGGTCGCCGCCGACGTCGGCACCCTTGGTGAAAATTCCGCCGCCGAGACGGGCAAAAATCGAGATCAGCGATGCGCCGAAGCCGAGCGCGACCATGGCGTCGATGACTGTGCGGTCATTCGGCGCGAGCCCCTTGGTCCCGACGAGAAATCCGAAATAAAGCGTGACGCCGAGCAACGCGAGCCCGGCAACCAGCATGCCGGTGATCGCGCCGGCGCGAAATGCAAGTTCAAGGCCGCCGGCCAACGATCCGATGGCCGCCTGCGCAGTGCGGACGTTGGCGCGCACCGACACGTTCATGCCGATGAAACCGGCGGCGCCCGAGAGGATCGCGCCGATGGCAAAGCCCGCGGCCACCAGCCAGCCGAGGAAATAACCGACGATCAGGAAGATGACGATGCCGACGATGCCGATCGTCGCGTACTGGCGCTTGAGGTAGGCCTGCGCGCCTTCGGCTACCGCCGCGGCGATCTCCTGCATCCGCGCGCTGCCGGCATCGGCCTTCATCACCGACATAATCGCCCAAATCGCGAACACGATCGCGAGCACGGCGCAAATGACGATCAGCCACAGAGCTGTCATGGAATTCCACCCTTTTCTGATTAGTGCGATTTTCCGGCCTGTTCAAACCGAAAACCCGACCCCGCAGACGCCAACTGCCGCGGCGTTCCCCGAATTGCGCCGGATATAGACCAAAAAGCCCCTCGGAATGCAACAATGGCGGCGACCGGTTCCCCGGCCAAAGACCAGCCGTTCAGACCGGTTCCGCCGACGGCCGTCGCAATACGCCCCACAGCAGCAGCGCTGCAGCCGACAGCACGACCGGAAATACGACATCGTTGACGGCGCTCCAGCCGAATTTGTGCAGCAATACGCCCGACGAAAACGAACCGAGCGCCATCGAGCCAAAGACGAGAAAATCGTTGAACGACTGGACGCGATTGCGCTCGTTCGGCCGGTGACATTCGGTGACCAAAGTGGTGGCGCCGATGAAGCCGAAATTCCAGCCGACGCCGAGAAGGATCAGTCCCAGCCAGAAATTCCACAATTCGATCCCGGCAATGCCGGTGATCGCGGCAAGCGTCAGCATGGCGAGGCCGGTTGCCATGATCCGCTCGACGCCGAAGCGCACGATGAGGTGCCCGGTAAAGAAGCTCGGCACAAACATGCCCAGCACATGCCATTGCAGCCCGAGCGTCGCATCGCCGACGGAATGGTTGCACATCACCATGGCCAGCGGCGCTGCCGTCATCACCATGTTCATCATCGAATAGCTGGCCACGCCACAGGCGACCGCAACAATGAACTTAGGCTGCCGCGCAATCTCGGCGAGTGGACGTCCCTCGCCGCCGACCTGTCGGCGCGGCGGCACCGGAATTTTCAGGAACATCAGCACAACGGCGCACAACAGCGCCAAACTTGCTTGCGCCAGGAACGTCGCCGCAAACAGGAACGGCGGCAGTGCGTCCTTGGTGAAGATGACGACCTGCGGTCCGACGATCCCCGAAACAATGCCGCCGACCATAACCCAGGAAATGGCCTTCGGCTTGAAGGTTTCGCTTGCCGTATCCGCGGCGGCAAAGCGGTACGACAGGTGCGCGGCGGCATAGAGCCCGCTGACAAAGGTGCCGGCACAAAAAATCAAAAACGACCCGTGCATCACGGCCACGTAACCGATCAGCCCGGTGGTCACGCCAAAGACCGTGCCAATCTGATACGCGGCGCGGCGGCCGAAGCGGCGCGCCAGCCAGCCGATCGGCAAGGCGCCGAACCACAGACCGAGCACGTAAATACTGACCGGCAGGGTGGCGAGGCTTTTGTCCGGCGCCAGCATGGCGCCGAGAATGCCGCCGGTAGCAACGATGACCGTATTGTTGCCGCCGGCGAGCGCTTGCGCCACCGCAAGCACAAGCGCGTTCCGACGCGCCAGCCGATCATCCGGCAGTGTTATCGTCGTCGTGGCATCCATGTCAGTGTCGCGAATCCGGAGAGCGGGCGTAACACCCTAGGCGCTGCGGACAACGCAAACTAGCCTGCCGAAAGCGGGTCAGAACTGCCATTTTCCGGGGTGCCGGACCGGGATCTTCGGGGCGTCCTTCACCGAATTCATGCCGCACTGCCGCAGGGCATCGCGGATCTCCTCCTTGAAGAGGTCGATCACATAGCCGGCGCCCTCCCCGCCGATGGCGCCCAAGCCGTAAAGAAAAGCCTTGCCCGCCAACGTAGCATGCGCCCCCAAGGCCAAGGCACGCACGACATCGAGGCCGCTGCGGACGCCGGAATCGAGCAGAATGGTCGCACGCTGGCCGACCGCCTCGACGATCGCCGGCAGCACGTCGATCGAACTCGGCAATCCCTCGATCTGCCGGCCGCCATGATTGGAAACCTGGATGCCGTCGCAGCCGAGCGAAACCGCCTTCGCCGCATCTTCCGGATGCTGGATCCCTTTCGCCACCAGTGGACCCTTCCAGACGTCGCGATAGCGCGCCACTTCTTCCCACGAAAACGCGCCGCCGCCGGCGTGATCCTTGGTGTTGTAACTTGCGAGTTTCGCCGGCGTTGGCTCGCCGTCGACATAAGGCTTGTAATTGGAAAATCGCGGCAGGCCATGTTCCATGTAGGCCATCAGCCACGCCGGCGACGTCACCACGTCCCACACCGTGCGCGCATCCATCCGGAACGGCAACACCAGCCCGCGCCGCACTTCGCGCGGCCGTTTGGTGCGGATCGGAACGTCCATCGTGATGACCAGCACGTGCGCGCCGGCGGCCTGCGCGCGGCGGACGAGATCGAAACCATGGGCGTGGTCGCGCTGCGGCATGCGGTAGAGTTGGAACCACAGCATGTCCTCGGCGAGCTTGGCGAGTTCTTCAACAGTCGAACTTGCGACAGTACCGGCGGTATAAGGAACACGTGCCGCCTTCGCAGCCTTGGCGAGATATTTTTCCGCGCCCGGCCATACGATCCCCGGCATGCCCATCGGGGCGATGCCGATCGGAGCGGAATAGCGCCGCCCGAACAGCTCGACCTCCATGTCGCAGGTACCCTTGTCGATGCCGTAACGCGGCATCAATTCGATGCCGTCGAGAGCCGCCGCATTGCGCGCAATCCCGCCGTCGCGGCCGGCGCCGCCGTCGGTCGCGTCGAAGCCGAATTTCGGAATGCGGGTGCGGGCGTGCTCGCGCAGATAGTAAAGCGTCGGAAACTGCCGCCGCAGTTTCGCCTGACGCGCCGTTCCGGGAGCGGGCCGGCTCATCGGCACCGCATTCGCGGGCGTCACTATTTTGGTACGGTCGTCCATGAAGCGTCTCCCCTCGGCACGCCAGCGTATCAGAAATGGCTGAACGACCGACGTGCGAATTTCAGCAATCTGCCATCCTGGATGAAATCCGGTGCCCGCTCGCCGGCGGTAATGATGCCGATCTCGGTGATGGGAACACCCGCAGCTTGCGCCGCCTTGGCGAAGGCGGGGAAGCGAAGCGGCGGCACTGCGGCGAGAATTTCGTAGTCGTCGCCGTGGGTCATGATGGTCTCGATCAGCGGCGGCTCGGCCGCGACTGCCGCCCGCGCGGCCGGCGACAGCGGCGCCAGGGCCGCGTCGATGCGGGCGCCGACGCCGGATGCTCGGCAAAGTTTGGTGAGATCGCCGGCAAGGCCGTCCGAAACGTCCATGGCGGCAGAAGCAAAGGTGCGAATGATGTCTGCAATTACGCTACGCGGTTGCGGAACGAGGTAGCGCTGCGCCAGATATTCGCGCGCGGACGCATCCAGGCCCCAGCGCGCTGCCGCCGCGGCGTCGGTGCGCAGCCGCAGTCCCAGCGCGGCGTCGCCGATCGTGCCCGTGACCGCAACGCGGTCGTCCACCCGCGCACCGGAGCGTTTCACCATGGTACCGTGCGGCACGGTGCCGAAGACCGTGACCGAGACCATAATTGCATCGGGCGAAGCAACGGTGTCGCCGCCGAGCAAGGGGCACTTGTAGTGCGCAATGTCGGCGCCGAGCCCGGCGGAAAATTCCGCCAGCCAGCGTTCGGGAATGCCGTGCGGCAGTCCGAGCGATAGCAGGCAGCCCCAAGGCCGCGCGCCCTTGGCGGCGAGATCGGACAGATTTACCCGCAGCGCCTTCTGCGCAATTGTGCGCGGCGGATCGTCGGGGAAAAAATGCACGCCACCGATGACGGCATCGGTTTTCAAAACGAGATCGCAGCCCGGCGGCGGCGTGACCGCCGCGGCGTCGTCGATCAGGCCGAAGGCGCCGGGGTGCGTCGCCAGCGGTTTGAAATAGCGCGCAATCAGGCGGTCTTCGCCGGAAATCTTTGGTTCGTCAGTCATGCTGCCGGGCTAAGCAAAATGTCGCTTTGATCATACCCGGTAGCGCGGCGCGCGTCGCCTGTATCCGCGGCAAGTCACCCCACAGCGCGGTCGAACTCGGCCGCCCGCAGAGAGCGCGCCAGCTGGTCAAGGACGGCGTTCACCATACCGGCTTCGTCGCGGTCGACGAAAGCATGCGCGATATCGACATATTCCGACACGATCACCCGTGCCGGCACGTCACGGCGGTGCCTGAGTTCGTAGATGCCGGCGCGGAGTACGGCGCGCAAGATCGCCTCGATACGCTTGAGTGGCCAGCCGGTCGCAAGCGCCGCGTCGATCATGGGATCGAGCGTGCGCTGCTCGGTCAAAACGCCGGCGACGAGGTCGCGAAAGAACGCGGCCTCCGCCGGAAGATACTGTTCGCCTTCGACTTCACGGCCGATCCAGTGTTTCTCGAATTCGCCGACAATTGCATCGAGACCGGTGCCGGCGATCTCCATCTGATAAAGCGCCTGCACTGCGGCGAGCCGCGCCGCACCGCGACGGTTGGCCTTGCGCGCATCGTTGGGCGCAGCTGTCGTCATCGGCGCACCCGCTTGAACTGCTGCTTGAGTGCTACCAGCGCCAGCGCCGCCTGTGCCGCGCCGCCGCCTTTGTCCTCGCCCGAGGTGCGCGCCCGCGCCCACGCCTGCTCATTGGTCTCGACGGTGAGTATGCCGTTGCCGATCGGCAGCCGCAGCGCCACCGAGAGTTCGATCAGGGCGCGAGCCGATTCATTCGACACGATTTCATAGTGGAGCGTCTCACCGCGGATCACGCAGCCGAGCGCGACCGCACCGTCGTAGGGCTGGCGCCGCGCCTTTGCCGCATCAACGGCAATTGCAATCGCGGTCGGTACCTCGAGCGAGCCCGGCACGCTGATGATGTCATAGCGGGCGCCGGCTGCGTCGAGCACGCGTTTGGCGCCGTCGAGCAGCGCATCGGCGATATCGTCGTAGAAGCGCGCCTCGACCACGACAACGCGCGCGCCCCTTTGCGCCGATGTTGCTTTACCTGACGTTCGCCGCTGCCTTGCCATCGTACATTTCCGTTTGCCGGAGGTTGGTAGCAAGGCATGCGCCCTGCGGGCAAGGCCGCACTCAGCGGGCCTCGGTCAATCGCGCCGCATAACGCGCCATCAAATCAACTTCTAGATTGATTTTGGAGCCGTCCTGCCACCCGCTGAGCGTGGTCACGGCGAGCGTGTGCGGAATGATCAGCACTGAAAACGTATCGCCCTGCACCTCATTAACCGTGAGCGACACCCCATCGAGCGCAACCGAGCCCTTGGCGGCGATGAAACGCGCCGCCGCGGCGGGCGCGCGAACGGCGATCCGCGCCATTTCGGTGAGGTCTTCGCGCCCGATGATCTCGGCCACGCCATCGACATGCGCGGCCACCAGGTGGCCGCCAAGTTCGTCGCCGACCTTCAGCGACCGCTCGAGATTGACGCGCGAGCCGGATTGCCAGCTGCCGACGGTGGTGACGGCAAGCGTTTCCGCCGCGGCGTCGACCGCAAACCAGGTCCGCTCCTCGACGCCGGCGGCAACGACCGTCATGCAAACGCCGTTGCACGCAATCGAAGCGCCGTCGACGATGGTGGCGCGGTCATAGGAACAGGCGATCTTGAGCCGGCGCAGCCCGCTGCCGCGGGGCGTGACGGTAAGAACTTCGCCAACGTCGGTGACAATTCCGGTGAACATTCACGCCCGCTCAAAAAATTCCAGCCGGTCGGTTCCGGCGATCTCACTAGCATGCAATCGGAAACGTGGCGATTGTGTCAGCGCGGTGAGCGGCATTCCCGCTATGGCATCGATGGCGTCCGGACCGAGAATCTTGTCGGAATGTAGCAACACCGCTGCATCGACGAGATCGGCGGTGAGCAGCGCGGCCGCAACAGTGGGACCGCCCTCAATCATCAGCCGAGTGATTCCGCGCCCGGCGAGGAGATGAAGCATTTCGACGAGATCGAGCCGGCCGCGCTCGGATTTCACCGAAATCACCTCCGCACCCATCGACACCAGCCTGCGCGCGTTGGCCTCGGCGGCCTCGGGGCCATGGAATACCCACAGCTTCGGGTCACGGGCGGTGGTGGCGAGCGCGCCTTTCGGCGGCAGCCGCAGCCCGGCGTCGAGCACGACGCGCACCGGCGAACGCTCGGCCATGCCCGGCAGGCGACACGTTAATTGCGGATTGTCGGCCAGCGCCGTTCCAATACCGATCATGATCGCGTCGTATTGCGCGCGCATCAAATGGACACGGTCGCGCGCAGCCTCGCCGGTAATCGCCACCGGACGCCGGCCGGCTAAGCCGGCTTTGCCGTCGGCTGACACCGCGAGCTTGAGCGTCACATGCGGCCGGCCGTCGCGTACGCGGCGAAAGTGACCGGCATGGGCGAGGCGCGCCTCCTCTACAGCGATACCGACGTCGACCGCAATGCCAGCCGCACGCAGACGGGCGTGGCCGCGGCCAGCAACTTCCGGGTTCGCATCTTCAATCGCGGAAACGATCCGAGCGATGCCCGCAGCGATGATCGCGTCGACACAGGGCGGCGTCTTGCCGTGGTGCGAGCATGGTTCGAGCGTGACATAAAGCGTCGCGCCCTTTGCCAGTGCGCCGGCCAGTTTAAGCGCCTGCGTCTCCGCATGCGGCCGCCCGCCCGGCTGTGTCACACCGCGACCGACGACGATCGGAACACCGCCCTCTTCGCGCACGATCACCGCTCCGACCGAGGGATTGGGCCAGGTCCGGCCAAGTCCGCGCCGGCCGAGTGTCAGCGCCATTGCCATAAATCGGCGATCGAGCGCCTCGGCATTCGCGGGGGTGTGATGCAGTGGGCTATCCACGTTGGTCACCGCGCCACCAGATTGCGGCAAATCACTTACTTCCGCGCCGGCGTCTTGTCGTCGTCATCGGCCGAAAGTTCCGCGAGCGCCGTCTCGAAATCCTTCGCCTCGCGAAAATTGCGGTAAACCGAGGCAAAGCGCACATAGGCGACGTCGTCGAGTTCGCGCAGATGCGAAATCACCGTCTCGCCGATGGTCTCAGTGGTGACTTCGTTCTCGCCGAGACTCTCAAGCTCCCGCACGATCTTGGAAATCGTCCGCTCCACCAATTCGGGATCGACATTGCGCTTGCGTAAGGCAATACCGACCGAGCGCGCGAGCTTGTCGCGGTCGAACGGCACGCGGCGGCCATTGCGCTTGATCACGGCTAGCTCGCGCAGTTGTACCCGCTCGAAGGTGGTGAAGCGGAAATTGCAGGCAAGACAGAGCCGGCGGCGACGGATGGCAGATGAATCTTCCGACGGCCGCGAGTCCTTCACCTGCGTATCGAGGCTGCCGCAACTCGGACAGCGCATGCCTTCCCCCCAATGCGATTCCGCCTAGTAGATCGGGAACCGTGCCACCAGCCGCCCGACCGCCTCGCGCGCCGAGGTTTCCGCGACGTCATCGCGCTCGACGCCTTTCACCGACAGCGCATCGAGCACGTCGGCGATCAATTCGCCGATCTGGCGAAATTCCGCGACCCCAAATCCGCGCGTGGTGCCAGCGGGCGTGCCAAGCCTGATCCCCGACGTGATCGTTGGCTTTTGCGGGTCAAAGGGAATGCCGTTCTTGTTGCAAGTCATACGGGCGCGGCCGAGCGCGGCCTCGGCGACTTTGCCGGTGAGCCGCTTACTGCGAAGATCGACCAGCATGAGGTGTGTATCGGTGCCGCCCGAGACGATGTCGAAGCCCCGCGCCTTCAATGTTTCGGCCAGCGCCTTGGCGTTGTCGACGACGCCCTTGGCGTAGCTGCGAAACGACGGCCGCAAGGCTTCAGCAAATGATACCGCCTTAGCCGCGATCACGTGCATCAATGGGCCACCCTGCATGCCCGGGAATACGGCCTGGTCAATCCTCTTCGCCAGTTCCTCGTCGTTGGTGAGGACGACGCCGCCGCGCGGCCCGCGTAGCGTCTTATGGGTGGTCGTGGTGGTGACATGCGCAAGCGGCACCGGATTGGGGTGAACGCCGCCCGCCACAAGTCCGGCAAAGTGCGCCATGTCGACCATGAGAGAAGCGCCGGCTTCGTCGGCGATGGCGCGAAACTTCGCAAAATCGATGAAGCGCGGGTAAGCCGAGCCGCCGGCGATAATCACCTTCGGGCGGTGTTCCTGCGCCAGCCTGCGCACCTCGTCGTAATCGATCAGGCAGTCGTCGCGACGCACCCCGTAGGCAACCGCGTTGAACCACTTGCCGGAAAGATTGAGCTTCATGCCATGCGTGAGATGGCCACCGGCGGCGAGGTTCAATCCCAGAAAAGTGTCGCCCGGCGCCATCAACGACATGAACGCCGCCGCATTCGCGGAAGCGCCGGAATGCGGCTGCACATTTGCGAATTTGGCGCCGAACAGTCGGCTCACGCGTTCGATCGCCAGCGCTTCGGCGACGTCAACATACTGGCAGCCGCCGTAGTAGCGCTTGCCCGGATAACCTTCCGCATATTTGTTGGTAAGGACGGACCCCTGCGCCTCCAGCACCGCCTTGCTGACAATGTTTTCCGACGCGATCAGCTCGATGTCGTCGCGCTGGCGGGCCAGTTCATGCGCAATCGCGCCGGAAATCTCCGGATCGACGTGCGCCAGATCATCCTCAAAAAGATCGTCCGCCGGACGTTCGGCCCGATGGGTCATTGCCATGTTACGGTCTCCGGGCGCGAATGCGGCCTGCCCTGGCGCGGCGTAGCACAATGCCCCGGGAGCGCCAAGCGCTAGCATTGTCATGCATGCCGACAGCAATATCTAGGGAATTTGCGAACAAATCCCCCGGGGCTCGTCCACCCGCCCCGTCAATGCGTCATATGGAGACCACTGGTGGCGGCAGCGGCGCCCGCACCTACCGCGGCCGGTCCGCGCGCGCTCAGGCCGCTTTCGCCATCGAGTAGACCGCCGCCGACGATGGCCGGCTTGTTGGAGAGTTCATTGTGGCCGCTGCCGGGATGAACCGTCTGCGCGCCCTTCGGGCCGGTCGCCCCCGCACCGCCGCGGCTGTCAGCGCTGCCGCCATCGCCCTGGTCCTTGCGACCGAGTGAGGTAGTCGCCGACAGCCCGCCGTTCCTGATGTGGTTATTGTTGTCGCCGTTGTCGCTGCCGCCGTCACCGTGTGTGCGCTTCGCGAATGAGGAGTTCGGCGAGAGGGTTGTCGACTTGGCGGTGGAAGTTTCGCTGTTGTTGCCGGCACCGCCACCTTGATCTTTCTTGCCGTAGGAGCTGCGCGCCGAAAGCCCGCCAATCTCGCCGGAACTCGAGTCATCGCTCGGCGTGTATTTCTTGCCCGGGCTGCGCGAGATGGATTTATCGGAAAGAATACTTTCAACGCAGTTTGTCTTGCCATCAGGCCCGGCCGGCGAACACGACGTGGTCCGATAGGAAACGTTGCCATTCGCATCCTGAATTTGCGCCGACTCCTGAAAGCCATCCGCCTTTCCTTCGGGCCCGGCTTTCTTTTCGCCTGAACTGGATTGCTTGTCGGTGTTGCCGACATTGCCGGCGGTGCTCGATGAATTAAACTCGGATTTTTTGCCGTTGTCGCTGCCCTTCTCACCACCGCTGCCGCCGGTGATGCTCGACCACACACTCGACAGAAAGCCCGAAATGCCGCCGTCGGCGCGATCAACGCCCGGCGCCGCTGACGTTGGAATGTTCAACGCATTTGAGCCGCCTTGCAGCGCCTTGTCGATTTCCGCGCGGCCTTGCGCCGCTTCCTTCGCGATCTCGGCATTGGCCTTGTCGATGTTGCTTTGCGTGTCGCTATTGATCCCACCGGGAAGATTCGCGTTGAAACCGCCTTTGCTGACATCGATGCCTTGGGCGCCCTGACTGTTGTTCGGCGCCGGCACGGTACCCGGTGTATTGAGATTATTGACACCGGCCGAGGTCTTGCCGCCGATCGGCATTCCACCGGTTCCACCGTCGCCTTGCGTCTGCCCGATCGTGGATTTATTGCCGCCAAGGTCGGGCACGGTCGATTGCTGGCCAAGCTTGTTGGCTGCGGCCGCTTTCGCCGCTTCCGACGTATCCGCATTGATCGACGTTTGCGCAGCGGCAGTGGGTGTCTGTTCGGCGGCAAGGGCAGCGCCGGCGCCAAGCGCCAGAACCGCGGGGGTCACGATCAGGCCGGCGTACGCCCAGGTCCGCATCCGCGTCATGAAATGTCTCCAGAAAAATTTGCTTTTTGAGAATCGCCCCAAGCGCGTTATCCAACGGGTGCTATTTTACACCCCGCCCGTCCGGAATGCGCGAATTATTGGCGGGTACACGCAGTCGTTACCATGCCGTAGCCGGGCAAAAACGCAGGCTTGCGGCGAAAATAAAAAGCCCCGGCGCAAGGCCGGGGCTTTTTGCGGTGAAATCCGCGGTTCTCAGAGACGGTACAGGATCTGGTCGGTCCAGAACCGCTCCAGCCGGTGCAGCGCTTTGTTCAGCGCGCCGAACTCGTCGACGGAAATTCCGCCAACCTGTTCGACTGTGGTCACGTGCTTGCGGTAAAGCCCCTCGACGATGGCGCAGACTTCGCGGCCTTTTTCGGTGACCTTGATGCGCACCGAGCGGCGGTCGACGCGTGACCGCTGGTGATCGAGGAAACCCATCTCCACCAGTTTCTTCAGATTGTAGGAGACGTTCGAGCCGAGATAATAGCCGCGCGTGCGCAGCTCGCCGGCGGTCAGTTCCTTCTCGCCGATGTTGTAGAGCAGCAGCGCCTGCACCGAGTTGATGTCGGCGCGACCGCGGCGATCGAATTCGTCCTTGATGACGTCAAGCAGCCGGCGATGCAGCCGCTCGACCAACGTCAATGCCTCGAGGTAGAGCGGACGAATCTGCCCTCCCTTTTCAGCATGTGCGGGCTCAGCCGCCTTCAAAGCTGTCTTCATGTTGACGCCCTTTGCAGATTGTTATTTTCGTATTGAACGAGGCCCTGTTTCCTCGTCCTATTGGGCGCAGATTATGAGATAGCGCTCTAAGATCGACTTAAACAACACACTAAAAATCCGGTTTATTTCGCGGTCTAACGAATTGTAGTGTCGGCGAATTCGAGTGTTTTTATTTACCCTCGCGTTACCACCCTCGCGCGTTTCGATACGCCAATCGCCGAACAAAAGCGGGACGTTCGGCGCCCCTCGCCCCAAAACGGCTCAACCGGCGTGAAGCGAACCGTTCAATAGCGGTACGATTGATTAATTTCGCTGCTCTTGCCGAAATGCAAACGGATCGCGCCGCTTTGCCTCGTTTCAGCGATTGCGCAGGAAGCGAATGATACCGGAAAAATCTTCCGCGCTTTTACCCGCCCCGGCATAGCTTTCGTAGAGCGCTGCGGCCCCGGCGCCCAGCGGCGTTGTCACGGCCGCCGCGCGAGCCGCGGCCTGCGCGAGCTTGAGATCTTTCAACATCATGGCAGCGGTGAAGCCGGCCTGATAGTCGCGGTTGGCGGGTGACGCCGGGACCGGCCCAGGCACCGGACAATAACTCGTCAGCGACCAGCATTGCCCCGATGCCTTGGAGGCAATGTCGAAAAGCTTTTGTGCATCGAGACCGATTTTTTCCGCCAGCACGAACGCCTCCGATACCGCAATCATCGAGATGCCGAGGATCATGTTGTTGCAGATTTTTGCCGCCTGCCCGTTACCGGCGCCGCCGGCGTGAACGATGGTTTTTCCCATTGACTCAAGAATGGGCTTTGCACGCGCAAACGCGGCGTCTGGCCCGCCGACCATGAACGTCAGTGTGCCCGCCAGCGCGCCGCCCACCCCGCCCGACACCGGGGCATCGATCATCGACAAGTCACGCGCCGCTGCGGCAGTTGCCACCGCGCGTGCCGACTCCACATCGATGGTCGAGGAATCGATCAGCAGCGCGCCTGCCGGCACGCTTTCGATCACGCCGTCATTATCCAGGTAGACCCGGCGCACATGTTCGCCAGCCGGCAGCATGGTGATGACAACGTCGGCACCGGCGCAGGATTTCGCCGCCGACGCTGCGGCCGCGCCGCCGCTGGCGACGAGACCATCGACCCCAGATTTGGCGACGTCGAAGCCGGTCACCTGATGCCCGGCCTTGATGAGATTGCGGGCCATGGGCAACCCCATATTGCCCAGTCCGATGAATCCGATCCGCGCCAAAGGTCCCTCCCCGGCTTGCGATTGCCTCAATTCGATGCGTTCTGCATCTGCTCGCGTGCCGCCAGCACCGCCAATACAAGATATCCGGCGATGACTATCGGCTGAAACATGACGATCAGCAGCGAGTCGTCGTAGATCTGCGGAAACACGACCTGAATCACCACCATCGACACTGCCGACGTCAGCCAGACGACTGCGCCCCACGGCGCCGCCAGCCACAGCCCGACTGCTGCGACGAGATCGATCACGGCGTAGAAGACCGTTGCAGTCTGCCACGCCACCGTCTGGTTCTCGAAGCCGCCCGGCGGCACAAAGGCAATACCACACACCGAGGCCCAGTAACGCAGTCCATTGACCATCGAGACCGCCGCCATCACGCGCAGAAACAGCAGCAGGCGCTGGCCCCAGATCGTGGCGGCATCCGCTTCCGCACCGCCGTGGACCGGGGCGAGGTCATGCACGTTGCGGCCACTGCGTTCATCGCTCATGGCAGTTCCAGCTCTTGCGCCAGCGGCATAAAATAACGATCCACGTCCGCGGCCGTAACCCCGGAAAGTTCCGCCGGCCGCCATTTCGGGGCGTTGTCCTTGTCGACGATCATGGCGCGGATGCCTTCAAGAAAGTCGTCGCTGTAAACGATCCGCGACACAATGCGGTATTCGGTGCGCATGCAATCGGCAAACGACATCTCCCGGCCACGCCGGACTTGGGCGAATGCGATTTTCACGCTGGTCGGCGAGCGCGAGCGGATTGTTTTTGCGGTCGCTGCTGCCCATGGCGCATCGCCCTCCTCGCTGGCCGCGGTCCGGTCGAGATTTTGCAGAACGGTTTCGACACTGTCGCCGGCGAACGTCCGGTCAATCGTTGCCTGCAAGCCCGCAACAGGCCCGCGCGACGGCGGTTGTTGCGCGAACGCGGCGAGGACCGCATCCACCGAAACGTTCCCGCAGAGCGCCGCCAGCAAATCGGCGAACCGTGCTGAAGCAACGCGATGGGTGGCAATGCCCGATGTCACGGCGTCGTCTGCCCGCAGCCGGTCGCCGGTGAGCGCGCAATAGGCGCCGCACTCTCCCGGCATGCGCGGCAGAAACCAGGTCGCCCCGACATCAGGAAAAAATCCGATATTCACTTCCGGCATGGCGAACTGGAACTTGTCACCGGCGACCCGGTGCGAACCATGGATGGATACGCCGACACCGCCACCCATGACGATGCCGTCGAGCAGGGCAACAAATGGCTTGGGATAATACTTGATGACGGAATTGAGCGCGTATTCCTCGCGCCAATAAAGCAACGCCTCCGCCTGCCGCCCGCTACGCCCCAGCTCATAGAGCTGGCGCAGGTCTCCGCCCGCCGAAAACGCGCGCTCGCCCGCGCCGCGGATAATGACACGCGTGACCGCCGGATCGTCGCGCCAGGCGTCGAGCTTCGCGCGCAAGGCACGTACCATGACCAGGGTCACGGCGTTGAGCGCTTGCGGCCGGTTGAGGGTGACGAGGCCGGCGCCGCCGCGCCGTTCGAACAGGATTTCAGGCTCCGCTGTCATCCTAGTTGCCCAGCAAATCCCGGCTCACGATCAGTCGCATGATCTCGTTGGTGCCCTCGAGGATTTGGTGCACGCGCAAATCGCGAAGCACGCGTTCGAGCGGAAAGTCGCGCAGATAGCCGTAGCCGCCATGCAGTTGGAGGCAGCCGTTAACGACATCAAAACCGGCGTCAGTGGCGTAACGCTTCGCCATCGCCGCGAGCCGAGTCGCCGCCGGCTCGCCTTTGGTCACCGCAGCGGCGGCGCGGTGCACCATCAACCGCGACGATTCAATCTGGGTCGCAAAGTCGGCAATGCGAAAGCGTAGCGCCTGAAAATCTGCCAGCCGTTGGCCGAATTGCTTGCGCTCGCGCATGTAGTCGATCGTGCGATCGAGACAGAATTGCGCGCCGCCGATGGAGCATGCCGCGATATTAAGCCGGCCGCCATCGAGACCGGCCATGGCGATCTTGAAGCCGTCGCCTTCCTTGCCGATGCGGTTCGTCACCGGAACACGGCAATTCTCGAACATCACCATGGAGGTCGGCTGCGACTTCCAGCCGAGTTTTTGTTCCCTCGCGCCAAACGTCAGGCCCGGCGCGCCCTTCTCGACCACGATGCAGGAAATGCCCTTGGGTCCCGCCTCACCCGTGCGCGCCATGCAAACATAGATGTCCGACACACCGCCGCCGGAAATGAATGCCTTGGTGCCGTTGAGAACATAATGGTCGCCGTCGCGGATAGCGCGGGTCTTGAGCCCGGCGGCGTCGGAGCCGGCGTCCGGTTCGGTGAGACAGTAGCTCGCGAAATGCTGCATGCTGCACAGATACGGCAGCAGGCGCCGCCGTTGGTCGGCATCGCCGAACGCATCGATCATCCATGCCGCCATGTTGTGAATCGAGATGTACGCGGCCGTGGACGTACAACCCTGCGCCAGTTCCTCGAAAATGACTGTCGCATCGAGCCGTGACAGGGCCGATCCGCCGACATCCTCCGCAACGTAGATGCCGCCAAATCCGAGCGCCGCGGCCTTGCGCAAGGCTTCTACCGGGAATATTTCGTTTTCATCCCATGCGCGCGCGTACGGCATCATTTCGGCGCGGGCGAAATCGCGCGCAGTTGCCTGAAAAGCGCTTTGTTCGTCGGTAAGGTTGAAATCCATCGGCCTGTCCGCGAGCGCACAGCGATAGGCTGCTCGTTCGCAGGCGTCAACGGACCGGCAAAGGACTCTGGCTGCTTCCCGCCCAAACCGCTAAAAGAGACAATTCCAGTTCGTGGAGACTACTCATGGCCGTCAAATACGGTCGCCCGATCGAAAGCAAAATCCGGGTCGTGCCGGCAGATGCCGAGGCGAAACCGGCGAGGCAAAACCTTGACGTGCGCATGCGCCGAAACCGCCGGACCGAATGGTCCCGGCGTATGGTGCGCGAAAATGTGCTTACCACCGACGACCTGATTTGGCCGATCTTCATTGCCGAGGGCAAAGCGAGACGCACGCCAGTGGCGTCGATGCCGGGCATCGAACGGCTGAGCGTCGACGAAGCGGTGCGCGACGCGGCGCGGGCGGCGGAGCTGAAAATTCCCTGCCTGGCCCTCTTTCCGTACACCGAGCCGTCGTTGCGCGATGCCGACGGCAGCGAGGCGCTCAACCCGGACAACCTCGTTTGCCGAGCGCTGCGCGCGATCAAGAAGGAGGTGCCGCATCTCGGCCTCCTCTGCGATGTGGCGCTCGATCCCTACACCAGCCACGGCCACGATGGGCTGCTGCGCGATGGCGAAATCCTCAACGACGAAACCGTGGCGGTGCTGGTGCAGCAGGCCCTTGTCGAAGCCGAAGCCGGCTGCGACATCATCGCGCCCTCGGACATGATGGATGGCCGTATCGGCGCCATTCGCCGCGGGCTCGACGCCGCGGGCCGCACCGACGTGCAGATCATGGCCTATGCGGCGAAATACGCGTCGGCGTTCTACGGGCCGTTCCGCGACGCCGTCGGCTCGTCGGCGACGCTGACCGGCGACAAGCGCACTTATCAAATGGATTTTGCGAACTCCGACGAAGCATTGCGTGAAGTCGGGCTCGACATCGCTGAAGGCGCCGACATGGTCATGGTCAAGCCGGGCATGCCCTACCTCGATATCGTGCGGCGGGTGAAGGACACATTCGGGATGCCGACATTCGCCTATCAGGTGTCGGGCGAATATTCGATGCTGATGGCGGCCGTGCAAAACGGCTGGCTCGACGGCGACAAGGTGATGATGGAAAGCCTGATGGCCTTCAAGCGCGCGGGCGCCGACGGCGTCCTCACGTACTTTGCGCCGCGGGTGGCGGAAAAGCTGAAACAGGGCTCCTGACCAACTTCGTCAGTCCATCGCCGCGATGGCCTTTTGCAAATCCTTGATCAAGCCGCGACTGAGCTTGAGGTGACGGTCTTCGGCCGCAATAATGCGCAGGAAGCCGCGCTTCTTTAGCGCCAGGATGTCGATTTTGTCCTGGGGCTCGACGCCGGCACTGTCGCAGACGATGTCGATCAGCCGGTCGAGCGCATGCAGCCGGCCGAGCAGATAGTCGTTCTCGCGGTAGGCGCGCGACAGAAACGCCGCGAAATGGCCGAACCCGACGCCCTTGAGACTTGCTACCCCGCCGAACGAGGCGAGCGCGCGCGCATCCTGCGGGCTGATGCGGTCGACCAGAATCTGGTTGAACTCGCCGAATTCGCGCATGCTCATCAGTGGAAATGTCAGAAGGTCCCAGAACGGAAAGCCGAGGTAATTGACGAGCACATCGCGGCGCGCGTCGAGATGCCACTCGTCGATGTCGAGAGTTGCCAGCAGCACGTCGAGATCGCGTGTGGTGGCGTCGAGATTGATCTCGATCGCCAGCCGATCGATGAGGCGGTCGATCTCCGCCCCCTGACGCTCCACCAGCGCGTCGGCATAGCTGTCGAGATGGCGCATGTCATCGGATGAGGGCGTTGACGAGAAAATCGATTGCGCGAGCTCATACGTCGCCGGGCCGAAATTCGGCATGCTTTGCCGGGTTCCGATGTCGTCGAGCATGGCATAGAAGCTGCGCTTGAGGCGGTCGACAACCTGCGGATCGAGATCGAGATAGGCTGCACTGTCGAGCATCTCGTAGAGCCGGTTCTGCCCCTCGATCAGGAAGTGCAGCCGGCGTTCGCGATATTTGACGTCGAATGCGAGCAGGAATTCCGCCCAGCGCGGCAAGGCCGAGCCTGCGGCCGGCTCCGCGCGTGCGGCGTCGTAGACAAGCCCGCGGCGGATTGCCCAGCGCTCGACAACGACAGCGATTGAACGCGCCAGTGGGGAGCGTTCCGGCACATCGCGCAACTTGACGATGATGGAGACCAGAAAATCTCTCACCGACGCAAGCTTCAGCCGCACGTAACCTTCGTAGGCAAAGCCGGCTTCCCGCGCCACATGCGCGTTGACCTGTTCGCGCCAGTGGCGCAATTCGTCGGGCGACAGGGCCCGGTCGAGCGGCTCGGCGATGGTGTGGGCAACGAGCGCGCTGATCTGCGGACGCGCGCTTTCGACGATGCTCTTGATCCGCGAAACCTGTTCGTTGAACTCGGATACCCAGCCGAGTTCGTCGGTCACTGGCTGGGTGCGCGGAATATCCGACATCGCGCCCCGCAGCGTAGAGAAAAAGCCCGGTATGTTCTGCGCCATGGTTGCGCCGAGCGGGGTCGGATCGGGGTCGATATAGACGAGCCGCCGGTCGACCTGGCGGTAGGCCGGCCGGCCGTGAATGGCGGCGATCGCTTCGCGAAACGGCCGATTGTTGAGCACCGAACCGTCGATGAAAGAGGCCCGCACCGGATCAACATTGGCCATGCGATGGCCGTCGAAGTTGTCGGCGATGAAAGCCTCGCGCAGCGGCCAGGTCGCGCGCCGCCGGGCGACGAGTTCGTCCATTTCCGCGATCCGCGCCGGCGGGAAAGCACCCGGAAATGACGAAGTCGCGCGCGCCGCAAACGCCAGTGCCGGCGCATTGCCGATGACGAAATCGCTGCGCACTTCGCCATTCGCCCAGCGCCGGTAGCCGAAGCGCAGCATGTGGTGATGATCGACCTCGTGGATCATCGGCGGATCGTGGATGGGCACCAGTTCGCTGTAACCGTGATAGTCGGTGAGCGTGACAAACAGATCGAGCGACTGCCCGGAGGGAATGAGCGACGCGTTCGGCGTTTTCGGCGCGCCCATCGCGGTAACGGCGTCGTACATTAACGCGTCCATGGTGCTGCCGCTGAGGGGCGGCTTGAACCAGCGTGAGCGCAGGAAAAGTGACAGTTTCGAGCGGACTTCTGCGGAATCCGCCGGCAGCATGCCGTATTTCATCGCCGCCCAGATGAACGGCAGCAGAAAGAACTTGCTCCATGAACGGGCGCGCGCTTCCGGCGCCAGTAGCACGGTGACGTCGGCATTCGCCAGCCACAGCCCCCGCAGCGAATCCATCGGCAGGTCGTGGCTGAGTGCGCGCGCAAGCATCGTACCGTTGATGCCGCCGGCGGAGGCGCCCGCGATGATGTCAACGATTACGCGCAGCTCGATCTTCTTGCCGATCTCTCGCAACAGCTCGAAGTAGACCGCCTCAGTGTCGAATTCGCGGTCGTTGACGTCGGCATTGTCGAAGAAGTTCGCGCGGCTGCGCTTGTTGCGATCGGTGATGGCATGCAGCGCCGCCGAGGCGCGCACAAGCTTGAGTATTTCCTTGCTGATGCCGTGCATATAGACGGCGAGCGAGACACCGCCAAAACACACGAGCGCGATGCGAAGTTCCTTCTCGCGCATTGCCCTACCGGTCCGGACCCTTCCCCCCGCAGGATTACCCGATTCTGCGGGCGTCGAAACGTGCCATCGGACTCACTCCATGGTGGTGGCCGTCTCGATACGCACCGGCTGATAACCGCCTGCCGCGAGCGCGGCAAAAACTTCCTCGGCATGGACGCGGTCGCGCGTCTCGATGGTCACATCGAGCCGCGCTCCCTTCGCGGGCACGTCGAGAAACAAGCGGCGGTGATCGACTTCCAGGATATTGGCGCCGAGCTGGCCGAGCAGGGTCGCAATCGGCCCCAGGATGCCGGGGCGGTCAGGGATCGTGAGACGGAACGACACAATCCGGTCGCTGCGTTCGAGTTCCCGCACCATGATGGACGCGACGATTCGCGGATCGATATTCCCGCCGCACAGGATCAGTCCAACCTTCCGTCCCGCGAACCGTTCGGGATGAGCCAGCAGCGCGGCTAGCCCGGCGGCACCGGCGCCCTCCGCCATGGTCTTCTGCAAGGTGAGGTAGGCGTCGACTGCGCGTTCGAGATGCGCCTCATCAACCAGCAGAATATCGGCGACGAGCTCGCGCACGATCGGAAACGTCAATGCGCCGACGTTCTTGACTGCGATGCCTTCAGCGAGCGTCGGACCGCCGATCACCCCACTCTCGCCGCGCAGGGCGTTGCGCATGGACGGATATAGCGCCGCCTCGACGCCGACGACTTCGATCTGCGGCCGCAGCGCGCGCGCCGCCACGGCGTTGCCTGCGATCAGCCCGCCGCCGCCGATAGGAACGACCAGCATGTCGAGGTCGGGTACATCCGCGAGCATTTCGAGGGCGATGGTTCCCTGTCCCGCGATGATGGCGGCATCGTCATAGGGGTGTACGAGTACGAGCCCGCGTTCGCGGATGAGCGCTTCGGCGCGATCCTGCGCGTCGGCCACTGTTTCGCCGTCGAGCACGATTTCGGCACCGAAAGCGCGGGTCGCATCCACCTTCACGAACGGCGTCGTGACCGGCATAACAATGGTCGCTGCAATGCCAAGCCGCTGCGCGTGGTAGGCAACCGCCTGGGCATGGTTTCCCGCCGACATCGCTATCACGCCGCGGGCGCGTTCGCCGGAAGAAAGCGCACTCAGCTTCACGAAGGCGCCGCGATCCTTGAACGAGTTCGTCACCTGCATATTTTCGTATTTGACGAACACGTCGGCGCCTGTTTTCTTCGACAGCTTCGGTGCCGGCAGCATCGGCGTACGCAGAATCTGCCCACGCAACTTAGCGGCAGCCGCCTCGATTTGGGCGAGCGAGATCACCGGCATTCTCTGCGCACGGGAGCACGCTGCCACTTGCACATGATGACGGGTTTAACCATCTGTTGCATGATGCCTGTTCGGAGTTCAGCCATGGCAAATTCCAGTTACGGCGCAACCTCTAGCATGTTGACGGATGTTTACGATCCGGCGACCCATCCTGAATTGTTCGAGGGCGTGCTCGGACGCCGCATTGTCGCGTTTCTGATCGACATCATCGTCATCGCGGTTCCCATCGTCGCAGCGCTGCTGTTGATTCTGGTTTTTGGCATCCTGACGCTCGGCCTCGGACTACTGCTGTTATGGCCGCTGCACGCCGGCGCGGTGATTTGGGCCATCTTGTACTATGGATTCACCTTTGGCGGCAGCGCTTCGGCGACGCTCGGGATGCGTGTTATGGATCTCGAGTTGCGTACCTGGAATGGCGCGCCCGGCTATTTCATCCTTGGCGCGATGCACGCCGTCGCGTTCTGGTTCAGTGTCACCATGCTGTCGCCGCTCATCCTGCTGGTTGGCCTGTTTAACCGCCGCAAGCGCCTGCTGCACGATTTTCTGCTTGGCACGCTGATCATCAATAATCCGATTCGCGCGGCGCGGCTGGTGCGGCCACGCTGACGCGGCGCGCGGCAACACGCGTCCATCAGGCATTGGCGCGCGCTGCCGGCGAAACGTTTCCAATGCGCCAGATCATGCGCTAGTATTTGCGCCGACCAAATCAGGTAACAGTTCCGTTGACGCAGCATTCGCGCAATACGCCGCAGTTCTATCTGACCGCGCCTTCGCCCTGCCCCTATCTCGCGGGCATGGAGGAACGCAAGGTATTCACGCATCTGGTCGGCGAGCGCGCGCCGGAGCTTAACGAATTGCTGACCCACGGCGGGTTTCGCCGCAGCCAGTCTATCGCTTACCGGCCCGCGTGCGAGGCCTGTCGTGCGTGTATCTCGGTGCGCGTTCTGGTGGATGAATTTCGCCCGAGCCGCAACATGCGGCGCGTGAGCGCGCGCAATCGCGACGTGATCGGCGAGATGCGCAGCCTCGCGCCGACGTCGGAACAATATTCGGTCTTCCGCGCATACCTCGATGCCCGCCACCACGATGGCGGCATGGTCGACATGACCGTCCTCGACTACGCGATGATGGTCGAGGACAGTCACGTCAACACCCGCATGGTCGAGTATCGCCGGCGTGGGCCGGACAGTTCGATCAACGACCGCGGCAGCGGCGAATTGCTGGCCGTTGCGCTGACCGATGTTCTCGGGGACGGACTCTCGATGGTCTATTCGTTTTTTGAACCGGCGCAGGATGCGCGGTCGCTCGGCACCTTCATGATCCTCGATCATATCGAGCGGGCGCGCCGTATGGGACTGCCACACCTTTATCTTGGCTACTGGGTCAAGGGCTCGCACAAAATGGACTACAAGGCCCGCTTCCTGCCCCAGGAACGGCTGACGACGACGGCCTGGAGTCGGGTCGACAGCGCCGACGACGATCTCAGCCCATAAGGTCGAGCAGCAGTTTCAGATTAAGCGCGATGATAGCGGCCGCGATAAGCGCCGCAAAGGCGCTGAGCCAGCGTGGTGCCGTCAGAGCGCCCATTTTGCCACGATCTGCGGTGAACAGGACCAACGGCACAATCGCGAACGGTAACTGCAGACTGAGCACTACCTGACTGAGGATCAGCAGCTTTGCTGTGCCACTCTCGCCGAACCAGATGGTCACGACCGCCGCCGGGACGATCGCAATGCCACGGGTGATCAGTCGCCGCGCCCACGGCGGCAGATTGATATCGAGAAAGCCTTCCATGACGATCTGACCCGCGAGCGTGGCAGTCACCGTCGAGTTCATGCCGCAACAAAGCAGCGCGATGCCGAACAGGGTTGGCGCGATGGCCGAACCAAGCAGCGGCGCGAGAAACGCGTGCGCCTGGTCGAGTTCGGCGACGTTGGTCTGCCCCGATTTGTTGAAGGTGGCGGCAGCGAGGATGAGAATGGCGGCATTGATGACGAGCGCAAAACACAGTGCGATCGTGGAATCGATGGTAGCGAGCTTTATCGCCTCGCGCCGGTCGTCGACGGAGTCGCCGAAGCGCCGCGTCTGCACCACGCCGGAATGCAGGTAGAGGTTGTGCGGCATCACCGTGGCGCCGAGAATTCCGAGCGCGAGGTAGAGCATGTCCGGATTACGGATAATCTGCGTCGTCGGCGCAAAGCCGCGGATGACTGCGCCCCAGTCCGGATCGGCCATCGCGATCTGGATGGCAAAACAGACCGCGATCACGCCGAGCAGCGTGACGATGAACGCCTCGATCCAGCGGAAGCCGACATTTTGCAGCCACAGCACCAGAAACACGTCGAGCGCGGTCAAAACCACGCCGATCTCGAGCGGTATACCGAACAGCAGATTGAGCCCGATGGCGGTGCCAATCACTTCCGCCAGATCAGTGGCGCAGATCGCGATTTCGGCCAGCAGCCACAGCGGCACCGCCACGGCACGCGGAAATGCGTCCCGGCACGCCTGCGCGAGATCGCGCCCGGCGGCAATACCGAGCCGCGCGCACAGCGCCTGCAGAACGATTGCCATGATGTTGGACATCAGCGCGACGGTCAGGAGCGCGTAACCGAACTTCGATCCGCCTGCGAGCGAGGTGGCCCAGTTGCCGGGGTCCATGTAGCCGACCGCAACAAGGTAGCCGGGCCCGAGAAAGGCCAGCATCCGCTTCCACAGCGCACCGGTGGGCCTGGTCGCGATCGTGCCAAAGACTTCGGAAAGCGAGTGGCCGGCCCGAGAACGGCGCCAGCCGGGCTGCGCCACGACGACGTCCGGTTCGTCCTTACGTTGCAGCATTCTGGCACCGCCGGCCCATGGCTAATTCTTAATGCGAATAAGTCGCAATAGCAAGTGGGCCGGGCCGGGACTCGGCCCGAGTTCGCCGACTTTGGGCGAGCCGACCCACAACGCAATGCCCGCGCATTTCGGCTAGATTGGCCGCCGCGTAATGAACGCGGAGACCCGGATGGCGCCGCAGCCCGGCATGACCCTATTCGAGAAGATCTGGGAGCGCCATGTCGTCGCCGACTACGGAGGCGGCTTCGCGCTAATGCATGTCGACCGCCTAATTGTGCCGGATCTGTCGTCGCGCGCCCTCTCCGAACTGCGCGAGCGCGACATTCCGCTGCACAATCCGGAACTGGTGTTCGGCTGCGCGGATCATGCCATCTCGACCGATCCGGGCAGCAACGATCCGCACGGTCACAATAACCCGTACATCGTGAACTTGCGCGAGCAAGCGCGGCACTTCGGCATGACCATGTTCGAGCCGCGGGAATTTGGCCATGGCATCATGCATGTGATCGCGCCGGAGCTCGGACTGACGTTGCCAGGGCTCACGCTTTGTTGCAGCGACAGCCACAGTTGCACCAATGGCGCACTCGGCGCGCTGGCGTGGGGTATCGGCGCCGGCGAACTCACCCATATTCTGGCCACCCAGACCAGCGTGCAGAAAAAGCCAAAGACCATGCGCATCACGCTTGACGGTGCGCTGCGCCCCGGCGTGGTCGGCAAGGACATCATCCTGCACCTGATCGGAACGGTCGGCACCGCCGCCGGCAATGGCTATGCGGTCGAATATGCGGGCAGCGCCATTCGCGCCCTGCCGATGGAAGGCCGGTTTACGGTCGCAAATATGTCGGTCGAATTCGGCGCCCGCTTCGGATTGATGTCTCCTGACGACACCATGTTCGAGTATCTCGCAGGCCGGCCTTATGCCCCGCAGGGCGCGACATTTGACGCAGCAATTGCTGACTGGCGGCAGCTCGCGACCGCAGCGGACGCCAGCTTCGATCGCGAGATCGCCATCGACCTCGACGGACTGGCGCCGCAGATCACCTGGGGGAATTCGCCGGAAGCGGTGTTGCCGGTCGATGGCCGCATCCCCGATCCGTCGCAGGAAAGTGACACTGCGCATCGCGCCGCCATGGAAGCGGCGTTGGCATATATGGACCTCAAACCGGGCGACACGATTGCCGGCACGCCGGTCGACTGGGTGTTCATCGGCTCCTGCACCAACGGCCGGCTTTCCGATTTGCGCACCGCAGCGGCCGTCGTAAACGGGCGCAAGGTCGCGGCCCATGTGCGCGCCTGGGCGGTGCCCGGTTCGCGTCAAGTGAAGCAGGCGGCGGAAGCCGAAGGGCTTGACCGGATATTCCGCAGCGCCGGTTTCGAGTGGCGCGAGCCCGGCTGCTCCATGTGTCTCGGCGCCAATGGCGACATCGTCCCGCGCGGCCAGCGCAGTGTATCGACCTCGAACCGCAATTTCGTCGGCCGTCAGGGACCCGGCAGCCGTACCCATCTCGCCAGTCCGGCGGTGGCGGCAGCCTCGGCTTGCGCCGGCGCCATTGCCGATCCGCGCCAACTCTAGCCGCAGGGACACCACTCATGGAGCCACTCACCACCCTCGTCGGGCCCGCCGCCGCGATGCCGATGGCCAACATCAATACCGATGCCATTGCGCCGCTGTTCACGCCGGCGACCGCCGGCCAGCCGCGGGCATTTTCGCTGACCCAGGAGGAAATGGCCCGCCGGCTGTTCGCGAACTGGCGCTACGACGCCAACGACAACGAATTGCCCGACTTTGTGCTTAATCGCGCGCCATTCCGGCAGGCAAAATTCATCATTGGCGGCGCCAATTTCGGTTGCGGCTCCTCGCGCGACACGGCGCCGAAAATGCTCAGCGCCTTCGGGATTCGCTGCGTCGTCGCCCCCGGCTACGGCGGCATTTTCTATGACAATTGCTTCAAAATCGGCGTAATTCCGATCGTGCTCGATAACCATGCCGTGGAAACGCTGATCCACGAGGCGCGTGAGGGTAAAGATTTTTCCCTCGATGTGGGGGCCCAGACCCTCACCGATCCCACCGGCAAAACGTGGCCGTTCGAACTGTCCGCGTTCCGGCGCGAGCAATTGCTGACCGGCGCCGACGATATCTCGCTTACGCTGCGCCGCAACACGGACATTATGGCCTACCAGACGCGGGAACGAGCCCTGCGCCCATGGACCTTCTTGCCATCCGCGAGAATCGGATAGAGCCCGATTTAGCGGTCAGATTCTCTATTTGGTTACGACTCGGCACTACCCTCCCCGTCAGGTTCGAGTCGTCGCGTGCGGCCGGGAACCCGGTGTACGCGGATGCGTTAGTGCTTTGGGTAAAAATGCCCGGCCGTCTATGGAACCGGGTGCCTTTTTAGGAAACCGACACGGCGTGGAAAACGATGGCACACTTCATTCGACGGCTGCTGATGCACTACGGTATCTACCGGCGCTACCCACTCGCTCCCATCCCGGCGATGCGTAACGCCTGGCGCATCTCGCGCTAGGATTATCGGCTCGTTCCGGAGCCATCTGAGAGTTTTGCGGCGGCGAAAACGGCGGGATTTTGTCCCGCCGTTTTCGTATTCATCCCAGAATTGCGCGCGAAGCGACCGGTCACGACAGCGGTTCAATCTTCGCCAGCTTGACGTATTCGTGCCAGGCCTTGATGTCGCTGACGAGCAATTCCTTCAGCGAGTTTGAATCGCCCGGGAACGGATCGCTGCCGCTGAGTTTCAAAAAGGCCTTGGTGTCGTCGTCGACAGCAATCTTGTTGAACCAGGTCTCGAGCTTATCGATGATCGGCTTCGGTGTGCCCTTCGGCATATGCACCGACCACCAAGCGATGATGTTGGAATTCATGATTCCAACATCTTTAGCGCTCGGGATGTCCGGCAGCGCCTGGAATTTTTCCGCTGCTGACGACGCTAGCGCGCGCAGCTTGCCTTCTTTGATGAAACCGCCGCCACCGGCTGGATCGATATGGGTGAAGGCGATGTTGCCGCCGATGAGATCATTTACACCGCTCGAGGCGTCCTTGTATTTCACCTCAATTGTCTGCAGGCCGAATTGCGCCTTGAACAGTTCGCTGCTGACCAGACCCGTATTGGCAAGCGAACCATAGGATGCCTTGTCGCCCTTTTCCTTGAGGTAGGTGACCAGTTCGGGCACCGACTTGTACGGGCTGTTGCCGGCGACAACGAGAAGGAACGGCAGCTTCGACAGCGTCGTCACGTGTTCGAAATCGTTGACCGGATCGAATGGCAGCTTCTTGAACAGACTCGGCGCCGCCGCGAGAAACGAACTGCCCGGCGCGATAAAGATCGTATAGCCATCCGGCTTCGCCCTGGCGACGTATTCGGACGCGATGGCGCCGAATGCGCCGGTCTTGTTTTCGACGATGACGGTTTTTCCTGCCACGTCCTGCAATTTCTTCGCATAGTGACGAACGAAAATATCGGCGCCCGTCCCCGGCGGAAATCCACAGATGGCGTGAAGTTCCTTGGACGGCCACGCGTCCTGCGCAAAGCCATTGCGCGCGATGGCGGGCATGGCCACCGACGCGAGCGCGGCAGAGCGCAGCAATTCACGGCGTGAAAACATCGATCTCTCCTGCTTTCTGGAAAACAAACGGGCGTGCGCGCTGACCTTTACAACGCGCTGAAGCCGGGATGATAGCAATTTGCATTCAAGGCGATAAGCAGCAAATTGCGCCAACGCCTTGGTTTTGATGAAAAACGTTCGTTCAGCTCAGTGGCTCGATCTTTGCGATCTTGACGTACTCGCCCCAGGCCTTGGTGTCCTTGATCAGCAATTCCTTCACCGACTGGGACGTGCCAGGGAAGGTGTCGCTGCCGAGATTGTTAAGGAATTTGACGGTGTCATCGTCGACAGCGATCTTGTTGAACAGCGTTTCGAGCTTGTCGAGGATCGGCTTCGGCGTGCCTTTCGGCACGTGCACCGACCACCATCCGATCAAATCCGAATTCATGATACCGGCTTCGCGCGCGCTCGGGATATCCGGCAGCGCCTTGAACTTCTCTGCCGCCGTGGTGGCGAGCGCACGCACGCGGCCTTCCTTGCGCTGTCCCGACGCTGTCACCGGATCGAGGTGAACGAAGGCGATGTTGCCGCTCGCCAGGTCGTTGAACATCGTTCCGTTTTCCTTGTATTTGACCTCGACCGTCTGCAATCCGAAGTAGGCCTTGTAGAGTTCGCTGCCGACGAGGCCGGTATTGGCGACCGACCCATAGGACGCCTTGTCGCCCTTTTCCTTGAGATACTTGGTCAGATCGGCCACCGATTGAAACGGGCTGCTGGCGGCGACCAACAGGATGAACGGCAGCTTTGAGAGCGTGGTGACGTGTTCGAAGTCGTTGATGGGATCGAACGAAAGCTTCTTGAATAAGTGCGAGGCCGCGGCCAACACCGAACTCCCCGGCGCAATATAGATCGTGTAGCCATCCGGCTTCGATTTCGCCACATACTCGGTGGCGATGTTGCCGAATGCACCGACCTTGTTCTCGACAATGATGGTCTTGCCGCCCAGCGCGTGGCTCAGTTTGTTGGCGTAGAAGCGCACGAACACGTCGGCGCCACTGCCCGCCGGGAACATGCAGATCGTGTGAATGTCGCGCGCCGGATAGTCGGTTTGGGCGAAGGCGCCGGACCCGACGAACGGGAGTGCCAGCGTGGCGCCGGCAGTCGATTGCAGCATTTGTCTACGTGACAGCATCAGTCTCTCCGCGATTGCATTTGATTGAGACGTCTCAGCTCACCGGTTCGATCTTGGCGAGCTTGACGTAGTCGCTCCAGGCCTTGATGTCCTTTACCAGCAGATCCTTGAGCACCTGGGAATTGCCCGGGAACGGATCGCTGCCGAGGTTGAGCAGGAATTTCACATGTTCGTCGCTTACCGCGATCTCGTTGAACCAGACTTCGAGCTTGTCGAGGATCGGCTTCGGCGTGCCCTTTGGCGCATGCACTGACCACCATGCGATCAGATCAGAATTCATGATCCCCTGCTCCGCCGCGCTCGGAATGTCGGGCAGCGCCTTGAACCGCTCGCGCGAGGATGTCGCGAGCGCGCGCAGCTTGCCGGTTTTGAGATGGGCAGCCGCCGTAATCGGATCGATGTGAAAGAAGACGATGTTGTTGCCCCAGAGGTCGTTGAGCATGGCACTCGCTTCCTTGTACTTGACCTCGACGGTCTGCAAACCGAACTGGGCCTTGTACAGTTCACTGGAAACGAGCCCGGTATTCGCGGCCGATCCGTAGGAGGCCTTGTCGCCCTTCTCTTTCAGATACGCGGTCAGATCGGCAACCGACTTGTAGGGGGAATCTCCGGAAACGGTGAGGATGAACGGCAGCTTCGACAGCGTGGTGATGTGCTCGAAATCGTTGACGGGATCGAACGGCAATTTCTTGAACAGGCTCGCAGCCGCGGCCAGGAAGGAGCTTCCGGGCGCGATGAAGAGCGTATAGCCGTCCGGTTTGGATTTCGCCACATACTCGGTGGCGATATTGCCGAACGCCCCGACCTTGTTCTCGGTAATCACCGTCTTGCCGGCGCGGTCCTGCAGCAGCTTGCCGTAAAAACGCACGAACACGTCGGCGCCGGTACCCGGCGGAAACCCGCAAATCGAATGAATGTCGCGCGAGGGATATACGTCCGCTTGTGCGAATGCGGCATTCCCGGCGAGCGGCATGGCGAGCGAAGCGGCCGCGCTGGAGCGCAGCAATTCCCGGCGTGACAACATCGGCGGCCCTCCCTGCAGCGCCCGCTGTCTCACAGGCGGGCAGCGGGCGCAATCTTGCCATCCCGATCGGGACAATGAAAGACGGAAGCAGCCGTTTGCGCCGGCCGGTGGCGGTAATTTTCAGCCGAAGCGGTTGTTGCGCGGGAAGCCCTTTGGCGGCAGTCGCCCGGCGGCGGCGCGCGCGCCACGCCAGTCCGCCAATTCCTTGAGCGTGAGCGCAAAGCCGCGGCCGGCCGAATCCGTCCAGGTCAGTCCGTCATCGCCGGTGAAAGTCTTGATGTCCGAAAGACCGCCGTCCTTGAACCGCTGCAACCGCACGCCACGACCACGCGTCATCTCTGGCACCTGTTCGAGCGGGAATACCAGCATCTTGCGGTTCTCGCCGATCGCGGCCACCCACTCGCCTTCGATCACGGCGAGCGCGCAGGCGCGATCCGGCGCCTTCAGGTTGAGCACCTGCTTGCCCTTGCGCGTGTTGGCGAGCGCCTCGTCTTCGGCGACCACGAAACCGTTGCCACCGTGACCTGCAACCAGAAACTTGCGGCCGCCAACGAACGGCATCACCGCGACGAGGTCATCGTCTTGTTCGAGATCGATGAATAGCCGTATCGGCTCGCCGTGACCGCGCCCGCCGGGCAGCTTCGATGCCTCGAGCGTATAGAAGCGGCCATTGCTGCCGAAAGCCACGATCTTCGAGGTGGTCTCGGCGGGAAAAGCAAAGCGAAGCCCATCATCCGCTTTGAACGCAATGCCGGAAAGATCGCTGACGTGGCCGCGCAATGCGCGGATCCATCCCTTTTCCGAAACGACGACGGTGATCGGCTCGCGCACGACCATCGCTTCCTCAATCGCCGCCTCGTCGTGTTCCGGAGCCTCGGCGAAGCCGGTGCGGCGCTTGCCGAGCGCTGTTTTCGGACCGAAGGCGGTCTTGACCGCGGTGATGCTGGCCGAAATCTTCTTCCACTGTTCCTTTTCCGACCGCACCAGCTCCTGCAATTCCTTGCGCTCGGCGCGTAATGTCTTGTCCTCGGTGCGGATCTCCATTTCCTCGAGCTTGCGCAAGTTGCGCAGGCGCATGTTCAGCACCGCGTCCGCCTGCACGTCCGACAGCTTGAACGTCTTCATCAGCACCGGCTTTGGCTCATCCTCGTTGCGGATGATCTTGATTACGCGGTCGAGATTGAGATAGGCGATCAAGTAACCGCCGAGAATTTCGAGACGGTGCTCGATTTCCGTGAGACGGTGTTTGGAGCGCCGCACCAGCACGTCGCGCAAGTGGTCGAGCCAGGCGCGCAGTGCTTCGGCAAGGCCGACCACGCGCGGAACGCGGCCGTTGATCAGCATGTTCATGTTGAGCGGAATACGGCTTTCGAGCTCTGTTAGTTTGAACAGCGATTCCATCAGCAGCCCGGCGTCAACCGTGCGCGCGCGTGGTTCGATCACCAGCCGGATATCTTCCGCCGATTCATCGCGGATGTCGGCGACCAGCGGCAGCTTTTTCTCGTTCAGCAGTTCGGCGAGCCGCTCGACCAGCCGCGATTTCTGCACCAGCCAGGGAATTTCGGTGATGATGATCTGGTAGGTGCCGCGACCGGTCTCCTCGACCTCCCAGCGCGCCCGCACACGAAACGAGCCGCGTCCCGTCGTATAGGCCTCCGCGATGGTCTCGCGCGGGTCGACGATGACGCCGCCGGTCGGAAAGTCCGGTCCGGGTACGTATTTGAGCAACGTCTTGCTGCGCGCATTAGGATTGTCGATCAGGAACAGCGCCGCATCGCAAAGTTCGGCGGCGTTGTGCGGCGGAATCGACGTGGCCATTCCGACGGCGATACCCTGCGCGCCATTGGCGAGGAGATTAGGAAATGCCGCCGGCAGCACCACCGGCTCCTGCGACAGTCCGTCGTAGTTGGGACGAAAGTCGACGGCGTCCTCGTCGAGGCCGTCGAGCAGGAGCCGCGCTACTTCGGTCAGGCGCGCCTCGGTGTAGCGGTAGGCAGCGGCATTATCGCCGTCGATGTTGCCGAAATTGCCCTGCCCGTCGACCAGCGGATAGCGCGAGGAGAAATCCTGCGCCAGCCGCACCAGCGCGTCGTAAATCGCCTGGTCGCCGTGCGGATGGAAGTTGCCCATCACATCGCCGACGATCTTCGCCGACTTCTTGAACGCTGCGCCCGGATCTAGCCGCAGCAATCGCATGCCGTAGAGAATGCGCCGGTGCACTGGCTTGAGACCGTCGCGCGCATCCGGCAACGCGCGGTTCATGATGGTCGACAGTGCGTAAGCGAGATACCGCTCCTCGAGCGCCTCGCGCAGCGCAATATCCTGCGGCTCACCCTGCGGCGGGGGAATCAGTTGTTTGCCCATGCTGCTTGGATACCGGCGCCAGTGCGGAACAACAAGGCGCGCGGCGCCGGGACCGCCGCCTGTTCGCGGAAAAGAAGGCCCGCACGCCAGCCGTGCGATCCAAACCTGAATGCGGCATGAACACTGCCGCCATCATAACTCCGCAATCTGCCGGGAAAAATTCGCTGTACTATTCGACCGGCGCATTACGTGTCGCGTTGCGTCGCGGGGGGCGGCAAACCTTCCACGCTCTGTTTAGAAGCGGGGATTTTTGGAGGATACCCATGAAGAATTTCGTTGTCGCAGTGATCATTGCCCTGGGACTTGGCGCGACGGCGGTTTCGGCCGTGTCGGCTGCACCCGCTGCTGGCGGGCCGCTGGCGCAAGCCGCCGGAGAAAACAGTGGCATCGAAAAGGTCTGGTTCGACCGCTTCGGGGTCTGGCATCCGAACCGTGCGCGATATATCGCGCCGCCCGTCGTGGTGGTGCCGGCGTGCCGGATGGTGCAGGTCTGCAACCGCTGGGGTCGCTGCTGGATGAAGCAGCGCTGCTACTGATCCACTGCAGGGGCTGCGGGCAACTGCGTCCGCAGTACTGCCGCAATAAAGTGCGACCGCGCGTCCGGTAGGGTCAGGCCGCGCGGTTCAGTCACCCGCCGTTCCAGAAAAAAGCCGGTCAGCGCGAACGCGTCGGAGAGATCGCTGGCGGTCGGCGCGGATAAGTTCTCGCCATTGAGAAAAGCGGGAAACGCCAGCAGCTGCCCGCGCCAGGGCTCGCCGGCGGCACGCGAAACCGCCCGTCCGGATTTAGGCGAGACGTACACAAGGTCCGTTACCACGCCCGTGGCCGCGCAGCTTTCGAGATCGAGGCCGAAGCCGAATTCCGACAGAAGCTCGAGTTCGAAGCGCACGACCCGTTCGGCGGTGTCGCCGGGCGCGTCGAGATGCTGCAGGATATCTTCGAGCATTGCGAAAACGTTTTCGTGCGGGTCGCGCTCCGGCAGCAGCCGCAACAACGCAGCCAGATGCGTGATCGCAAACACCGCGTAGGGCATCGACAGCATCGCGCCGGTGCGCAGCACCAGTCCCTCGATTGCATAGTGGCCGAGATGCTCGTCAAGCCGCGCCCGCCAGCCAGCGCGCACCAGATTGCCGGGCTGGAGCACCGGCCGTAGCCGCGATCCCGCGCCGCCGCGCACCAGGCCGAGGTGGCGGCCATGACCGCGGGTCATGAGTTCAACGATCGCGCTCGTCTCGCCGTGCCGCCGCGTCCCGAGCACAATGCCGTCGTCTTTCCATTCCATCGCTTGTCCGTGCCGCAGACGCGGCGCTCAATCCTTCGGAAACTCCAGTCCCATTTCCCGATAACGCTCAGGATCGTCGCCCCAGCCCTCGCGCACCTTCACGAACAAGAAAAGGTGCACCGGATGCTCGAACAGCGCCGCCAGTTCCTTGCGCGATTCTGCGCCAATGGCCTTGATAGTCTGTCCGCCTTTGCCGAGCACGATCTTGCGCTGACTCTCGCGCTCGACATAGATAGCCTGCTCGATGCGTACCGATCCATCGCGAAGTTCCTTCCAGCTTTCGGTTTCCACTGTCGACTGGTAGGGCAATTCCTGGTGCAACCGCAGGAACAGTTTTTCGCGCGTTATTTCGGCGGCGAGCGCACGTGAAGGCGCATCCGCAATCTGATCTTCCGGATAAAGCCATGGCCCTCTGGGCACATGCTCGCCGAGCCACGCGCGCAGATCGGCAACGCCGTCGCCACGCAACGCCGACAGCATGAAAGTGGCATCGAACCGCGTCGCCGCATTGGCGCGCGCTGCCAGATCGAGCAACGACGGCTTGTCGACGGTATCGACCTTGTTGAGTATCAGCACCTTCGGCTTGGCGATGGCTGTGAGCTTTTCCAGCATCGCCGCATCGCCGTCGGAAATGCCGCGTTTGGCGTCGAGCAGTACCGCAACGATATCCGCATCATGCGCACCGCTCCACGCCGTCGTTACCATGGCGCGATCGAGGCGGCGGTTCGGAGCGAAAATTCCCGGCGTATCGACCAGCACGATCTGCGCCTGCCCGGCCATGGCGATGCCGCGCATCAGGGCGCGCGTGGTTTGTACCTTCGGGGTGACGATCGAGACCTTGGCGCCGACCAGCGCATTGACCAAGGTCGACTTGCCGGCGTTGGGCGCGCCGATTAGCGCAACGAAGCCGCAGCGGATCGGCGCCCCTTCATCCACGGGACACACCAGTATCGAGACCTTCACGCGCCAGCATGGCGGCGGCGGCGGCCTGCTCGGCGGCGCGCTTCGAGCGGCCGGTTCCCTCCGCGCCTTCGCGGCCAGGCAATTCGACCATGACGCGGAATTCGGGATTGTGGTGCGGCCCGGTGCGCAAGAGTTCGCGATAGGCTGGCGTCGGCAGTCCGCGCCCCTGCGCCCACTCCTGCAACGTCGTCTTGGCGTCACGCGGCGGGCGTGCCAGTGCGTGCATGCGTTCGTTCCAGAATTTGTCCACCAGTTCAGCTGCGGCCGCATAGCCGCCGTCCAAAAAAACCGCGCCGATCAGCGACTCGCACACGTCGGCCAAGATCGCCACCCGACGCCGGCCGCCGGCATTCGATTCGGAATTGCCGAGCCTGATCGAGTCGCCGAGCGCCATCGCCCGCGCGACTTCGGCGCAGGTTTCCTTGCGGACCAGATCGGCCAGCCGCTTGGAGAGCTCGCCTTCGTCCGCCTTGGGAAAAGCACGAAACAGCATTTCCGAAATGACGAGACCGAGAACGCGGTCGCCGAGAAATTCGAGGCGCTGATAGTTGCCGCTGCGGCTTTTTCCGGAGAGCGCCGAGACGTGGGTCAGCGCGCGTTCGAGCAAAACCTCGTCGGCAAAGCGGTATCCGAGCCGATTGAGGAGGTCTTCCTTGCCGGCAATCTTGCGGCTCATCTGACGATTGTGAACAACCGGCTCCAGCGTACCGACCATGGCCAGCGCCAGAAATGCCAGGCGGCTTCGCCCTCGCCGACTGAAAAGAAGATGATCTGCGCCTTGCCGACTATGTTTTCGAACGGCACATAACCGACCTGATTGAGCACGCGGCTGTCGGTCGAGTTGTCGCGATTGTCGCCCATCATGAAATAATGACCGGCGGGTACGGTATAGACCTGCGTGTTGTCGAGCATGCCGCGCTCCTGCAAATCGAGCGCTTCGTACGCCACCCCATTGGGCAGCGTTTCCCGCCAGCGCTTGACGGTCTGGCGGTGATCCTCATCTACCCAATCGGGCAGCCGCTCGCGTTTCACCGGCTGGCCGTTGATGTGCAGCAGGCCGTCAATCATCTGGATGCGGTCGCCCGGAAGTCCGATCAGGCGCTTGATGTAGTCGGTCGAGTCGTCGCGTGGGAGCCGGAACACGATCACGTCGCCGCGCTCCGGCGTCCACGATCCCGGGATCCGCCCGCTGAACAGCGGTGGCGACCATGGAAACGAAAACCGGCTGTAGCCATAACTGTATTTCGACACGAACAGGAAATCGCCGATCAGCAGCGTTGCCATCATCGAGCCGGACGGAATGTTAAATGGCTGAAAGAAGAATGTGCGAATGACCAGTGCGATGATCAGCGCATGGACGATCACGCGCACCGTCTCGGCGATGCCGCCTTCCTTGCGCTTCTGCCCAGCCGTTACGCTGATGACCTTGCCCGTCGGTGCCCGGTTTCGCGGGTTCACATCGTCTTTCGCCATGACCGCATCCGTGTCCGAAGCCGATTACAGTAATGCCATATTTATCAATTGCTTATGGAAGTCCAACCAAGGCTCGGCCGGTGCCCGCCATTGAGTCAGCGGTGCTTGTAGCGGCTTGGGGTCAATCGCGCAACGAATGGTGACCATTTCATGGCGTGCCGGCGGGGACCGCGGAAATGATCACATAGGCCTGCGCCAGCGGATATTCATCGGTGATCGTCAGGTCGATGCGGGCTTCGTAGCCCGGCGGGGTCAGAGCCTCGAGGCGCTTGCGCGCGCCCCCCGTCAGCCGCATCGAGGGGCGGCCGCCGGGAAGGTTCACCACACCCATGTCGCGCCACCACACCCCGCGGCGGATACCGGTTCCGAGCGCCTTGCTGCACGCTTCCTTGGCAGCAAATCGCTTGGCATAGGTTTCCGTGCTCTTGGCACGTCGCTCTGCCAGCTTGCGCTCCACGTCGGTGAAAATGCGCGACAAAAAGCGCTCGCCGTGCCGGTCGATGACCTTTTGCACGCGCCGGATGTCGATGAGATCGGAACCGATGCCGATGATCATGGCGCGCCCCTAGCGGTCTGCCGCCCGCGGTCCATGGCAGCGCGCATGTTTCTGACCACCGCGTCGAGGCCCGCAAACACCGCCTCCCCGAGCATGTAATGGCCGATATTCAATTCAACGATTTCCGGCAGTGCGGCAATAGTTTCCGCCGTGACATAGTCGAGCCCGTGCCCGGCGTGAACCTCCAGTCCGAACTGCGCTGCAAGCCGCGCACCTTGCGCGATGCGGTCGAACTCGGCGGCCGCTCGCGCGCCGTCGCCAGCGGTGACGGCGTCACACCAGGTGCCGACATGAATCTCGATCACCGGCGCGCCGGCCTTCGCCGCCATCTCGATCTGCGCCGGCTCGGGCGCGATGAACAGCGAGACGCGAACGCCGGCCCCGGACAGCCTTTCCACGACCGGAACGATCTGATTGTGTTGTCCGACCACGTCGAGCCCGCCTTCGGTCGTGCGTTCCTCGCGCCGCTCCGGAACGAGGCAGGCGGCGTGCGGGCGTGTCTTCAGCGCAATCTCGACCATTTCCGAGGTGGCGGCCATTTCGAGATTGAGCGGTTTTCCGATCCGTGCCTTCAGCCGCGCAATGTCGTCGTCGCGGATGTGACGCCTGTCCTCGCGCAGGTGCGCCGTGATGCCATCGGCACCGGCCGCGATCGCGATTTCTGCGGCGCGTAACGGGTCGGGGTGGCGGCCACCGCGGGCGTTGCGCAGGGTCGCCACGTGGTCGATGTTGACGCCGAGGCGCAGATGCGGCGGTGCGGTCACGGCCGCGTCACCCGGTGACGCGCTCGACAGCGGCGACGACATTCTTGGCGCGCAGCTGCGAGATGATCGAGGTCAGGTGCTTGAGGTCGTAAACCTCGAGATCGATCGTCACCGCGGTGAAATCGGGCGATTTGCGCTCCATGCGGATATTGTCGATGTTGCCGTCATGCTCGGCGATGACATGGGCGATCTGCGCCAGTGACCCCGGCACATTCACGGATTGCACCGCGATCCGCGCCGGAAACCGCCGCGAGTTGTCGTCGATGTCCCACCGCACGTCGAGCCAGCGATCCGGCGTATCCTCATAGCTTGCCAGCGCCGGCGACTGGATCGGATAGATGGTGATCGCCTCCCCCGGCGTCATGATGCCGACAATGCGGTCGCCCGGAACCGCGCCGCCATTGGGCGCGAAGCGGACCGGCAGGTCGCTGTTGATCCCGCGGATCGGAATCGGCCCATTGTCGGGGCGAGTCTCAGGATCGCGGAAAACGACATTCTTCGCCCGGCGCAGCCCAAACCAGCCACTTTCGGATTTCGAGGGCAACGCCGCGGCCACGCGTTCATCCTTGTAGTCGGGATACATGGCGCGCACCACATCGGACGCCTTCATCTCCTGGCGCCCGACCGCCGAGAACACATCATCGAGCGAAGCACGCGCGAGCCGCGGCAATGCGCCGGCGAGCCGCTCGTCCGAATAGTCACGCTTGGCGCGCTGGCACAAACGCTCCACGAGCCGCCGGCCGAGCCCCGAATACTGATGGCGCACCGCGACGCGCGTAGCGCGACGGATGGCGGCGCGCGCCTTGCCGGTGACGACAATCGATTCCCAAGCCGCCGGCGGCGCGGTCTGCGCTTTCGACATTGTGATTTCAACTTCGTCGCCGTTCTGCAATTCCGACATAAGCGGCGAGGTCTTGCCGTTGATCTTGCAGCCAACCGCGGCGTTGCCAATGTCTGTGTGCACCGCATAGGCAAAATCGATCGGGGTCGCCTTGCGCGGAAGTGCGATCAAGGTCCCCTTCGGGGTGAAGCAGAATACCTGATCGTGGAACAGCTCAAGCTTGGTATGTTCGAGAAACTCCTCCGGGCTCGAGCCTTCCGCCAACAGCTCGATCGTGCGGCGCAGCCACGCATAAGCGCTCGACTCCTGCGCATTGGCCGGCAGATTTTCCTTGTAGAGCGCGTGCGCCGCCACGCCGTATTCGGCGATTTCATCCATTTCGCCAGTGCGGATCTGCAATTCGACGCGCTGCCGGCGCGGCCCGATGACCGTGGTGTGAAGCGAACGATAATCATTCTGCTTCGGCGTTGAAATATAGTCCTTGAAGCGTCCGGGCACGACCGGCCAGGTGGTGTGCACGATACCGAGCGCCTGATAGCACTGGGTCATTGTATCGACGACGACACGAAATCCGAAAATGTCCGAAAGCTGCTCGAACCCGATCGCCTTGCGCTCCATCTTGCGCCACACGGAGTAAGCGCGCTTGGCGCGTCCGGTGACGCGGGCGGGAATGCCGAATTCGCCGAGCTTACGGGCGAGCTGGCGCTCGATCTCGCCAATCAGGTCGCTATTGCGCGCCGCCATGCCGTTCAGACGCTGATTGATCACCCTGTATGCGTCGGGGTGAAGTTCCTGAAAGGCGAGATTTTCGAGCTCCTCGCGCATTTCGAACATTCCAATGCGCGCAGCGAGCGGAGCGTAAATATCGAGCGTCTCCTCGGCCGCGCGGCGGCGCGCCTCCGGCGGCATGTGGGAAAGCGTGCGCATGTTGTGCAGACGGTCTGCCAGCTTCACCAGCAGCACGCGCACGTCGTCGGCGATGGCGAGCAACAGCTTGCGCAGGTTTTCCGCCTGCTTGGCCTCGCGCGTCACGAGGTCGAGTTTTTTCAGCTTGGTCAACCCCTCGACCAACTTGCCGATGTCCTTGCCGAACAGTTGGTCGATCTCTGCCCGCGTCGCCTCCGTATCCTCGATGGTATCGTGCAACAGCGCTGCGGCGATGGTGGCGTCGTCGAGCTTGTGATCGGTGAGGATCGCGGCCACTTCGAGTGGATGCGAGAAATAGGGGTCGCCCGAGGCGCGCTTCTGCTCGCCATGAGCCTTCATGGCATAGACATAGGCGCGATTGAGCAGATCCTCGTCAACTTTTGGGTTGTATTTTCGAACGCGCTCAACCAAATCGTATTGCCGCATCATCGCGACAGGTGTCGGGCGCACCGGCGCGATGGCAACCGTATCGCCGGACGGTGCGGCGCGCTCAGCCGAGACCCGGTTACGGGCCTGATTTTGCATCTTCGGCAGATCTTTTGGCGAACGCGCCATGCGTTCCACCCGCCTCCATCGCCGCGCCTACGGCTGTCCCGCCAAATTAACATGGGCGAGTCAGCGCACCACCTGCAAATATGGGCAATTGGTTCACGAAAAGCCAACGGCCCGGACTGGCCGGGCCGTTGGCCGCTGCGGTGTCGCTGAGCGCGCGATCGCGGCCTATTCCTCGTCGTCGGGCTCGATCGGCTCCGGCCGCTCTTCCGGAGGGGCAAGACCTTCGAGCCCCTTCAGCAGTTCTTCCTCGGTCATGCGGTCCATGCTCAGCCCTGCGTCTTCGGGGGCAAGCTTGGTTCCGTCGGTCCCGACCAGCGGCACCGATTCCGGTTCCGGCTCATCCACTTCCACGTATTTCTGCAGGGAATGCACAAGGTCCTCATTGAGATCGCCCGGCGAAATGGTGCCGTCGGCAATCTCGCGCAGTGACACAACCGGGTTTTTGTCGTTATCGCGGTCGACCGTGATCTGCGAGCCGGATGAAATCATTCGCGCGCGATGGCCAGCCAGCAATACGAGTTCGAAGCGGTTGTTGACCTTCTCGATGCAGTCTTCGACGGTGACACGAGCCATGGGCGCGGACACTCCTCAGGTAGTAACGGGTTGATATTTAACGGCTAGGTAGCCGGTGGCCGCGAAAAACGCAAGGTGAATGTGCCGCCTTCGCCGCAATTAACTTGGCGTCGCCGCAATGCTCTGTTACTCCAACCCGGCGCCGGGCGAATGGATGGGGCCATCCGCCGCGGGACGCACCAGGGGAGCGCATTCAGATACGACCGGTCACATTATATTTGCTGGTAATACTTCGATAATCCGACCTCGCCCGACATTTTTCCTTCGGGCTTTGGCAACCGCCGCCACTGACGTTTTTTGCCGGCGGAATATGGGGTGGCCCGCGAGTTTGCGGACCGAATCCAGCCTGCAAAGACCGGTCATCCGAAACCACCGCCGGAGCGCCGTGCTGACAATTTTCGGCTCGGGATCCGCCCGGGCCGTTAGTGCGGCAACCATCACGCCGCATATCTCGGCACCAACAGAGACCTGTCATGCAAGCATTGGGCGAAAAGATTGCTTTGTTTATCGATGGCGCGAACCTTTACGCGACCGCCAAATCCCTCGGCTTCGATATCGACTACAAGCGGCTGCTGCGCGAGTTTCAGGCACGCGGCAACCTGCTGCGTGCCTACTACTACACCGCAATCATCGAGGATCAGGAATACTCATCGATCCGGCCTCTGATCGACTGGCTCGACTACAACGGCTACACGGTCGTGACCAAGCCGACCAAGGAGTTCATCGACCAGACCGGCCGCCGTAAGGTCAAGGGCAACATGGACATCGAGCTCGCCGTCCACGCCATGGAGATCGCCCCGCACATCGATCACATGGTGCTGTTCTCGGGCGATGGCGATTTCCGCTCGCTGGTCGAGGCGGTGCAGCGACGCGGCGTACGCGTCACCGTCATCTCGACCGTCGCCACCCAACCGCCGATGATCGCCGACGAACTGCGCCGGCAAGCCGACATCTTTCTGGACATTACGGAATTGCGCACGAAGGTCGGCCGCGACCCTGGCGAAAGGGCGGAGCGTGCGCCACGCGAACCGCGCGATCAGCACGACACTCACGAGCGGCACACTCCGCAGTTTCTGCAACGTCCGGCGCCGGGACGCATGCCCGCCAACACCGCCGACGACGATTTCGACGAGGAATAGCCGCCCATGCCAATCGTGCCGCCGCACGATTGCCCGCGCTGTCCGCGCCTCGTCGCTTTCCGCACCGCCTGGCGCGAGAAAAAGCCTGACTGGTTCAATGCGCCTGTCCCGCCTTTTGGAGATCTTGGCGCGCGGCTGCTGATCGTGGGTCTGGCGCCCGGCCTGCAGGGCGCGAACCGCACCGGGCGGCCGTTCACCGGCGACTGGGCCGGCGATCTTCTCTACGCCACGCTGAAGGAGTTTGCATTCGCCGCCGGCGAATACGACGAGCGCCCGGATGACGGTCTTGTCCTTATCGACGCGCGCATTTCCAATGCCGTTCGCTGCGTGCCGCCCGAAAACAAACCTACGGCGGCCGAAATCGCCACGTGCCGCGACTTTTTGCAATCCGAAATAGCTGTGATGAAAAATCTGGTGGCGCTGGTGGCGCTTGGGCGCGTGGCACACGACAGTGTTTGTCGCGCGCTCGGCATCAAGTTATCGGCTGCCCCGTTCGCGCATGGCGCCGTGCATCGTACCGCGCACGGGCACCTCTTCGACAGCTATCACTGCTCGCGGTACAACACCAACACAGGCGTTTTGACGCCGGCCATGTTTCGCGCCGTGTTCGAGACGGTACGCGCCCATCTCGACGGCGAATTGAAATAGCGGATCAGGCGGCACGCTTGAGCCACCCGACCACTTCCGCGGCGCTGCCGTCCGGTGGAAATACAGGATAGAACACGTGCGTGATGGTGCCGTCGTCGATGGCAAGTGCCATGCGCTTGAGCAGCGTCATGCCGGCGACCTCGAATGTTGGTAGCCGCAAGGCTTTCGCCAAGGCCAGCTTTTCATCGGAGAGAATAGCGAACGGCAGATGCAGTCTTTGCGCGACTTCGCGCTGAAAGGCGCTGTCCTGTGTCGACAGTCCAAAGATTTGCGCAACGCCCAGATCCCGCAATTCGGAGAAATGATCGCGAAACGAGCATGACTGTGGCGTGCAGCCGCGCGCGCCGGGAATGGCGTCCCAGCCCGGCGGCAGTGGCTGCCCCGGCACCCCTGTGCGGGGATAGATGTAGACAATAGTCCGGCCGCGCAGTGCCGAGAGGTCGACATTGGTGCCATCGGTCGCCACGAGCGGCACCGCAGGCAATCTCATACCAGCAAGGTGAGTAGCTGCTCCGTCGTCCTGCGGGACAGGCAGATTTTCCGGCAAGGTAGTGTAATTCGCCGCAGTGGTCATGCCGCTGCCGCCGCGGTGTAGGAAATGAATTCCAGTAGCGAGCCGTCGGGATCGCGGAAGTAGACGCTGGTGCCCTCGCCTTTCGCGCCAGCGCGCCGGACCGGACCGAGTTCCAACGGCACTTTGCACTGCTTCAGATGGGCGACGGCGCCATCGATCGGCCCGGCCCATTCGAAACACAAATCGCTATTGCCGGGCTGCACCGGCAACCGCGCGACCGGCAGCGCCTCGAGCCCTGGACCATGCAGATTGAGCTGACTGTCGCCGAATCGGTAAACCCAGCGGTTGCCAACGTGGATCACCTCGGCGCCGAGAACGTCACGGTAGAAAGCGTTCGAGCGATCCCAGTCGGATACGTGAATGACGCAATGATCGAGTTTGACTTTCACGACTGCCACTCCGTTTCGGCTCGATTATAGAACGCGCGGCTCAGCGGTGGAATGCAATGGCTACTCACCCCTTCATCCTCAATAGCCGGCTGCGTTCACGGTCCCAGTTCCTTTTCTTTTCGGTTTCGCGTTTGTCGTGGAGCTTCTTGCCGCGTGCGATAGCGAGTTCGAGCTTGGCTCGCCCGCGCTCATTGAAGAAAAGCTTCAGCGGCACAATGGTCATGCCTTCGCGCTCGACCGCGCCGGCAAGCTTGTTGATCTGGCGCTTGTGTAGCAGCAGTTTGCGCGGGCGTTTCGGCGCGTGGTTGAAGCGGCCGGCCTGGAGATATTCGGGAATATTGGCGTTCACCAGCCAGATTTCGCCGTCGCGTGCGTCGGCATAAGACTCCGCGATGGTCGCGCGTCCGAGCCGGAGCGATTTGACCTCAGACCCGGTCAGCGCGATCCCCGCCTCGAAAACCTCGCCGATTTCGTAATTGAACCGGGCCCGGCGGTTGTCGGCGACGGTCTTTTGCCCGGTGGGTTTGGCAGCCATCATAATCCAGCTAATTTTGCGCTATCGCAATGACAGCTAACGCATTCAGCAGTTTACAGAAATTCTAAACCGCGTCGATTGTTTCGCGCCTCAATCAGGTGCAAATAACGCGCAGCCTTGCGATTTCAATGAGGGCCGATAAGGACCGCCATGATACGCGTTCTTGCACTGATCGCCGCGGTCGGCTTGTTCGCCGCTCATTCCGGGCCGGTTTGCGCCCAGCAGCCTGTCGAGATTTCGATCACGGTCAAGAACAACAAGTTCGAGCCGGCCGAGATCGAGGCGCCCGCTAACACGCCTGTCCGCATCAAGATTAAGAATCTCGACCCCAAGCCGATGGAATTCGAAAGCAAGCCACTCAAATTCGAGAAGATCGTATCCGGCGGCGGCGAGGCGGTCGTCAATGTGCGCGCGCAAAAGCCCGGCCGTTACGAATTCTACGACGATTTCCACGAGGACACGACGCGCGGTGCGCTGGTCGTGAAATAACGAGACCGCATGCTGGCAGCCCTGATCATCGTCTTTCGGGAGGTTTTTGAGGCCGGGCTTATTGTCGGCATCGTTATGGCGGCGACACGTGACATTCCGCGCCACAACGCTTGGATTGCCGGCGGTGTCGGCGCCGGCGTCCTCGGTTCCTGCATCGTTGCGCTGTTCGCCAACGCGCTGTCGCAGGCGTTTGCCGGCTCCGGGCAAGAACTTTTCAATGCCAGCGTGCTGGGCGTCGCAGTCGCGATGCTGACCTGGCACAACATCTGGATGTCGCGTCACGGCCGGGAAATGGCGGTCAGTCTCAAAGCCGTTGGCGACGCGGTCGCGGCCGGTACGAAATCGTTGGCCGCACTGGCGGTCGTGGTCGGGCTGGCGGTGTTGCGCGAAGGTTTTGAAGTCGTGATGTTCCTTTACGGCGTGCTGGCGACCGACGGCACCACCGGCCTCGCTGTCGCACTCGGCGGCCTCGGCGGGCTCGGGCTCGGAGTGCTCGTATGCTTCGCAACCTATCGCGGTCTGTTGCGCATTCCTGAGCGTTATCTGTTTGGGGTCACCGGCGTGCTGATCGCATTCCTTGCAGCGGGCATGGCGGCGCAGGCGGTGGCATTTCTGGAGCAAGCCGATGCTCTTGCCGCGCTCGATTCGGTGGTGTGGGATACGTCCTGGCTCTTGTCCGAGGGCAGCATCCTCGGCCGCGCTCTGCACACGTTGATCGGCTACACCGAGCGCCCGACCGGCATGCAACTTGTCGCTTATCTCACCGTACTTGCGGTCATGTTCGGGCTGATGAAGCTGCTCGCGGCGCCCGCGCGCCGCCACGCCGCCCTTCCCGCCGAATAAGCCTCAGCCGCGCTTCACCGCATCGCGGATTTCGGTCAACAATTTTTCCGACGTCGTCAGCGGCGGTGGCGGCGCTTTCTGCTCGTTTTTCTTGATGAACCTGTTGAGCGAGCGGATCAGCAGGAAAAGCACCGCCGCGATGATCAGGAAATTGATCACCAAGGTGGCGAAATTGCCCCACGCCAGCACCGCGCCCTGCTTACGCGCATCCGCCAGCGACGTGGCCGTGACCTGCTTCGACAGCGCGATAAAATAGTTGGAAAAATCGAGTCCGCCCGTGATCGAACCAATGATCGGCATCAGAATGTCTGCCACCAGCGAGTTTACGATGGCGCCGAAGGCCGCACCAATGATGACGCCGACCGCGAGGTCGACGACATTTCCGCGCATTACGAATTTCTTGAATTCCTCGAGCATGACGTCCTCCCCCGGTGAAACGCCGAAACTCCGTCGGCCGCGACTGCAGCGCCGCCTAGTTGATCAGTCCGGCATGCACCATCGCCTGGCGAACCAGTTCCTTCGACTTGTCCGCCAGTGGCACCATCGGCAGCCGCACCGTGTCGTCGCACTTGCCCAGGAGCGACACCGCATATTTGGCTGGCGATGGGTTGGTCTCGACAAACAAATGATTGTGTAACGGCAATAACTTGTCCTGAAGCGTTAAGGCCTTGGCGTAATCGCCGCGCAGACACGCCTTCTGGAACTCCGAGCACAGCCGCGGCGCCACGTTCGAGGTCACGGAAATGCAGCCGTGGCCGCCATGCGCCATGAAGCCGAGCGCGGTCACGTCCTCCCCGGAGAGCTGGTTGAAGTCCGGCCCGAGCGCCGCGCGCTGCTGCGACACCCGCGCCATGTTGGCGGTGGCATCCTTGACGCCGGCGATGTTCTTCAGCTCATACAGCCGCTTCATGGTTTCGACCGACATGTCGATCACCGAGCGGGGTGGGATATTGTAGATGATGATCGGAATGCCGATGGCGTCGTTGATCGCCTTGAAGTGCTGATACATGCCTTCTTGGGTTGGCTTGTTGTAATACGGTGTTACCACAAGCACCGCTTCCGCGCCGGCCTTTTCGGCATGCTGCGACAGCGCGATCGCTTCCTTGGTCGAATTGGAACCCGCACCAGCAATCACTGGCACGCGGTCTTTAGCCTGATCGAGACACCACTCGACCACCTGGTTGTGTTCTTCATGCGAAAGTGTCGGGCTCTCGCCGGTGGTTCCAACGGGAACCAGTCCGTGGGTGCCTTCGGCCTTTCCAGCACATTGGGATCCTAAGCTTAGAATTCCACGTGGACAAGTTGTCGCG
>JADMIO011398564.1_pt1 | contig 112057 bp, 122 predicted proteins | sample 8958161 | NCBI WGS metagenome assembly JADMIO01 (sample SAMN16585339, study PRJNA669376) | soil metagenome | isolation source: Crop rotation soil | place: USA: Cullars Rotation, Alabama | collected 2011
CGCGACAACTTGTCCACGTGGAATTCTAAGCTTAGGATCCCAATGTGCTGGAAAGGATATCCTTCGCCCGCACGTCGCGCCCGTTGAGCCGGTACGCCGATCCCGCGCCGCGCTCGATCCGGCGGACCACCTCGATCTCGCCGTCATCCTCGCCGCCCGCCTGCTCGGCGAGGATCGAGACCTCGGCGAAATCGCGCGCGGGGCGGGTCGCCGTGCCCGCGAAGATCACATCCTCCATCCCCGCGCCGCGCATCGATTTGGCGCTGTTCTCGCCCATCGCCCAGCGCAGCGCCTCGAGCAGGTTCGATTTGCCGCAGCCGTTCGGGCCGACGATCCCCGTCAGCCCCGGCTCGACCCTGAGGTCGGCCGGGTCGACGAAGCTCTTGAAGCCGCTGAGCCGGAGTCGCTTGATCTGCATCGCGTGCGCGTGCCGGACCCTAGCGCGCGCCGGCGTTCCGCAGGATCGGCTCGAGCGTCGCCCAATCGCTCGCATCCGCCTTGTTGCCGTTGATGAAGAAGGTCGGGGTGCCCTGGACTCCCAGCTCGCCGGTCGCCTTCTCGTTGAGCTTGGTGAGCGAGGTATAGACCGCGCTGTCCTTCAGGCAGGCGTCGATCTTGGGCCCGGGAACGCCGTGCTGCATCATGAACTCGCGATAGCCGGCCTGGTCCGCCCACCAGGCGGCCGCCTGTTGCGGATTCATCCCGGCCAGGATCTGCTGATAATTGCCGGGAAGCGCCTCGAGCCTTTTGTAGGAGGCGTCCTGCGCCGCGAACATGCCGTCGAGTATGGTGAAATAGGCCTCGGTCGGCACGCACTGGCCGAGCAGCGATGCCGCCGCATCCTGCGGGTGGATCAGGAAGTCGCGGAATTCGTAGCTGACCTGGCCGCTCGCCACATATTTTTCGCGCATCGGGCCCGATTCCTCGGAGAAGCGCTTGCAATGCGGGCAGCTGCGCGAGCCATATTCGATCAGCTTGATCGGCGCGGCAGGGTTGCCCATCACGAAGCCGCCATCCTCGGTCTTGGCGATCACGTCGACCCATTGCTTGCCCGCGGGCGGCGCGGCGGTCGGCACCGCCGTCGGGCTGGTCGCGACGGTGTTGTTGGTATCGCCGCCGCCGCAGCTCGACAGGGTCAGCGCCACGCCGCCGAGGGCGGCCAGGGCTACGATGGGAAGAACATGGGCAACACGCATTTCAGCTCTCCAGACAGAATATCGCAGGTCTTCAGTCGATCCTGCCGATCTTGGGGATGGCGTTGGCGACGCCCGAGGCGAGCGCCTCGAGCACGGCCTTGAGCTCGGGGTCGGCGATGCCGCGCAGGCTCGCGCCCAATTCCTCGGGCACCGGCTTGAGCGCGGGCAGCGGCGCGGCGCGCTCGGTGCGGGCGATCGCGCCATGGCGGATCTGCAGCCGCGCCACCGCCTGATAGCCGAAGAAGCGGTTGACCCGCTCGACGATCTCGGGGGCGATATGCTGCATCATCGGCGCGTGCGCGCCCGCGACGACAAGGTGAAGCACGCCCTCAGCGCGCTTGCCGGGCGCGAAGCGGATCGATTCGGGCGCCGAGACCTCGGCATAACGCTCGCCGACGATCTCGCTCCACCGGCTGACTACGGCGTGCTGGACGAAGCCGAACTTGCGGAATGCCGCGCGGCCGACATCGGGCAGCAGCTCGGAAACCGCGCGCGCGCGGTTCGATCGCTGCGGCGCGGGCCGGGGCTGGCGGGTGGTGGTACGCGACGGTTTCGTCATTCCGCCCAGTCCATGCCATAGGCGGGGTGTGCCCGACAACATCGCTGCGCTGCTTCTCCACTGGTATGATGCGAATGCCCGCACCTTGCCCTGGCGCGCGCCGCCGGGCGAGCCCGCGCCCGATCCCTATCGCGTCTGGCTCTCCGAGGTGATGCTCCAGCAGACCCAGGTCGCCAGCGCCGCGCCCTATTTCGAGCGTTTCACCGCGCGCTGGCCGAGCTTCGCCGCGCTGGCCGCCGCCGAGGATGCCGAACTGATGGCCGCTTGGGCGGGCCTCGGTTACTATGCCCGGGCCCGCAACCTGCTCGCCTGCGCGCGCGAAGTCGCCGCGAACGGGCTTCCGGATACCGAGGCGGGCTTGCGCGGACTGCCCGGCATCGGCGGCTATACCGCCGCGGCGGTCGCCGCGATCGCCTTCGGGCGGCGCGCGGTGGTGGTCGATGCCAATGTCGAACGCGTCGTCGCGCGGCTGTTCGCGCTGGCGGAGCCGCTCCCCGCCGCCAAGCCGCGCATCCACGCGTTCGCCGATTCGATCACGCCCGATGCCCGCGCCGGCGATTTCGCGCAGGCGATGATGGATCTCGGCAGCATGGTGTGCACCGCGCGCGCGCCGCGCTGTCTGCTCTGCCCCCTGCGCGCATATTGCGCGGGCTTCGCCGGCGGCGCGCCGGAGGCGTTTCCCGTCAAGAAGGCCAAGGCGGCCAAGCCGCGGCGCTATGGCACGATGTTCTGGGCGCAGCGCGGGGACGCGGTGCTGCTCGTCCGCCGTCCGGCCAGGGGACTGCTCGGCGGGATGCGCGCGCTGCCCACCGGCCCCTGGGCCGATTCGCCGCCCGGCCTGGCCGGCGCGCCTCTCGCCGGCGACTGGCGCCTGCTCGGCGAAACCGTGCGCCACGGCTTCACCCATTTCGGGCTCGAGTGCGCGCTTGCGGCCGCTCGAATCGCAGCGCATGAAACCCCCGCCGACGGCGAATGGTGGCCGGTGGCGGAGATCGAGTCGGCCGGCTTGCCGACCGTCTTCGCCAAGGCGGCACGGGTATTCGGGAGGGTGCTATGCGCGTGAAAGCTTTGTTCGGTCTCGGTTGCGGCCTCGCGCTGGCGCTGTCCGCGGCGCATTTCGCGACCGGTGCCCCGGCATCGGCGCAGGCCGTCGTCCCGTTCACCGCCTCCGCCAGGGTCGCGCAGGATTATGTGGGCCCGGGCAAGGTTCCCGGCCTGGTGATCGCGGTCGGTGTCGGCGATGCCCCCGCGAAGTTCAGCTATGCCGGCCGCGTCGCGGTCGAGCCTGGTGCCAGCCCCGTCGACCAGAACAGCCTGTGGCGCGTCTATTCGATGACCAAGCCGGTCACCGGCATCGCCGCGATGATCCTGGTCGAGGAAGGCAAGATCAGGCTCGACCAGCCGGTCTCGGACTTCATCCCGGCGTTCAGGAACATGCGCGTGCTGGACGATCCCAAGGGCACCACGCTCGCCAGCCATCCGGCGACCCATCCGATCACGATCCGCAACCTGCTCACCCACACCGCGGGCCTCGGCTACGATCTGGGTGGGCAGATCGGCACCACCGGGCCGCTGCTCGACGCCTATCGCAAGGCGGGGATCAACCCGGCCCAGATCAACACCCAGCTCGAGACCGATCTGCGCGCGGTGCGCCCGCCGTCGCTGGAAGCCTTCGCCAACACGCTGGCGACCATGCCGCTGATCGCCGAGCCGGGCACCAAATGGAGCTATTCGATCGGGCTCGACCTGATGGGCCGGGTGATCGAGGTCGCCAGCGGCATGCCGTTCGACACCTTCCTCCAGAAGCGCATCTTCGATCCGCTCAAGATGAATTCGAGCTATTTCACCGTCCCCGGGTCCGAAGTCTCGCGGTTTGCCACCAACTATTTCTTCATGGGCGGCACCGCCGTTCCGGCCGATCCCGCCGCCAGCTCGGTCTGGCTCAAGCCGCCCAGCTTTCCCTATGGCGGCGCTGGCCTGGTCAGCTCGGCCTACGATTATGACCGCTTTCTCCACATGCTGCTCAACGGAGGCACGCTCGACGGCGTGCGCATCCTGAAGCCCGAGACGGTCGCGCTGGCGATGTCCAACCTGCTTCCCGAAGGCGCCGATGCGAGTCCGTTGCAGGGCCTCGGCGCGTTCGGCGGCAAGATGGGCTTCGGTGCCGGCGGGTCGGTCTATCTCAGCGACTCGGGCCTCGGGCCCTCGAAAGGCACCTATGGCTGGGCCGGGGCGGCAGGCACGATCGCCTTCGTGGATCCGGTGCGGAAAGTACGCGGCGTGCTGATGGTCAACTACATGCCCTCCGAGCATTTCCCGCTGCGCGAGGCCGTCACCAAGGCGATCTACGCCGACAGCCGGCCGTGAACCCGCCGGGCTTCACCGGCGCCACGCTCGACCGATCGGAGCCGCTGCGCGAGGATGCCGATGCGCTGGCGAGGGCGATCGCCGATCCGCGCGCGCGCCTCCTCCGCCTCGTCGCGCTCGATCCCGAGGTCGATGACGAGGCGCGGCTGGTCTGGGATCCGCTCGGCCTCGCGCCGGAGGACAGCGACCTGATCTTCCTCGGCTTCGACGAGGCCGCCATCCCCCATTTCGCCACCGCGAGCCGCACCGAATCGGTCCCGGGCGGGCGCAGCATGGCGATCATGCGGCTGCTCGCCATCCTGCCCCGCGATCAGGCCGCCACCTATGCCCGCGCGCGCAGCGCGGTCGACTGGCACATGCGCCACCGCTTCTGCGCGGTCTGCGGACATGGCACCGCGCCGTTCCGCGCCGGCTGGGCGCGCAAATGCCCCCATTGCCATGCCGAGCATTTCCCGCGCACCGATCCGGTGGTGATCATGCTCGCCGAGTTCGAGGGGCGCGCGCTGGTCGGCCGCGGCCCCGGCTGGCCCGAGGGCCGCTATTCGGCGCTGGCCGGCTTCGTCGAGCCCGGCGAATCGATCGAGGAAGCGGTCGCGCGAGAAACGCTGGAGGAAGCCGGCGTGCGCGTGAACCGCGTGCGCTACATCGCCAGCCAGCCCTGGCCCTTCCCCTCCTCGCTGATGATCGCCTGTATCGGCGAGGCCGAAAGCGACGCGCTCGTCATCGACAGGAACGAGCTCGAGGACGCGATGTGGGTCACCCGCGACCAGGTCCGCGCAATCATGGCGGGCGAGCCCGGCCCGTTCCTGCCGCCGCCGCATTACGCGATCGCGCACACGCTGCTGACGGCGTGGGTTGAAGCCTAGTCGTCGTCGAGCGGCTCGACCGACCAGCTTGCATAGAGTGTCGGCACCGCGGTCCACAGCAAGGGCAGGAACATGGCTAGCCCCACCAGCCCGATGAGCAGTAGCTCGCGCGGCCAGTTGCCGAGCAGCGCCAGGCCCATCACCAGCAGCATGCCGATATAGGCTGTCACGGCGATGCTCGCGAAGGTGGCGAGATAGGCGCGCAAATGGAGCGCGCGGCCGAATTCATCGGGAACCGCGCTGCCGCTGCCGATCCGCATCGGCCCGACGAACGGCAAGCACGATCCGATAGCGAGACCGGCCATCAACGCGCCGAAGCCCAGGAACGCTTGTCGGGGTGCGATCAGCACCAGCGCGAAGCCGCCCAGCCCGAGCGCGATCGCCACCAGCGGCATCCAGCGGAAACGGCCGTCGGTATTGCGGCGTTCAGTACGGGTTCGGGTCATCAGGGTATCCGGTGCGGTCATTCGGCAGGGCCCGCGCGCATCATCGTGCGCGAGACCGGCTCGAAGCGGGTGAAGGAAAAGATGAGCTCGACGGGCACCTCGAACACGCCCGCGATCTTCATGCCCAGCTCCAGGCTGGGCTTGTAGTCGCCACGCTCGAGATAGCCGATCGTCTGCGGATTGACCCCGACCGCATCGGCGAGCTCGCGCCGGCTCATCCCACGCTCGGTGCGAAACAGGGCAATGCGGTTGTGGATTACGGACACGGCAACTCGATCTCGTTACGATATGTTGTGTTTACACAACGATTCGTAACGAGTCAATAAGCCGCCTTTGCCGGCTGGGCCGGTCCTACCCCCGCTCGCGCGCCTGGGGATAGGTGCCGAGCACGCGCATATATTTGGCGTGGAAGCTCAGCTCGCGTAGCGCGTCGGCCACCGCCGGATCTTCGGGGTGGCCGACGATATCGCAATAGAATTCGGTCGCCGCGAAGCTGCCGCCGGGCTGGTAGCTCTCCAGCTTGGTCATGTTCACCCCGTTGGTCGCGAAGCTGCCCAGCGCCTTGTAGAGCGCGGCGGGCACATTGCGGACGCCGAAGATGAAGGTGGTCATGTAGGGGCCCGCCGGCATCGTCTTCCGCGCTTCGCGGGCAAGCACGACGAAGCGCGTCATGTTGTGCTCGGCATCGGCGATCTGGTCGGTCAGCGTCTTCAGGCCATAGAGCGCGCCCGCCCCCGGCGGCACCAGCGCGGCGATGGCCGGATCGCCCTTCTCCGCGACGACGGCGCCCGCGCCCGCCGTATCCGGATAGGCGACCGGCTGGATATTGTGCGCCTTCAGCCAGAGGCGGCACTGGCCCAGCGCCTGCGGATGGCTCATCGCCTCCCGCACCTCGGCGACGCTGCCCAGCCCGGCCAGCTCGTAATGGATCGGCAGGAAATATTCGCCGGTAATCACCAGCCCCGATTCCGGCAGCAGGAAATGGATGTCGGCGACGCGGCCGTGGAGCGAATTCTCGATCGGGATCAGCGCGCAATCGGCGCTGCCGTCGCGTACCGCGTCGATCGCGTCGTCGAAGCTGAAGCACGGCAAAGGCAGCCCGTTGGGAAAGGCCTGGATCACCGCGATATGCGAATTGGCGCCCGGCGCTCCCTGGAAGGCGACCGCGCGTTCCGGGTGCTCGGCGGCTTCGGTGATCATCCGGGCGACGATCGGGCGGGCGGGTGCGGCGAAATTCTCCATGGGGAGGGCCGGGCTAGCCGTACGCGCGACACACGGCAACCCTGCCTTTCGGCCCGGCTTGCGGTGGGGCAAGCGCGGCTCTAAAGGGGCGACACTTTTCTCCACGGCCAATTCTCCAGGGGCATCGCAGATGGACAATCGCTTTAACACGATCGCGGGATGGGTATTGGCCGGCGGCATCGCCGCGCTCGGCCTTTCGATCGTGGGCAGCATGATGTTCAAGTCGGAACGGCCGGAGAAGATGGGCTATCCGATCGAGGGCGTCGAAAGCGCCGAGCCCGGCAAGGGGCCGGTCGTCCCGCTCGCCACCCTGCTGGCGCAGGCCGACCCCGCCAAGGGCGCCGAATCGTTCAAGAAGTGCACGGCCTGCCACACGATCAACCAGGGCGGCGCCAACGGCCTCGGCCCGAATCTCTATGCGACGCTGGGTGAGCCGATCGGCCAGGGAAAGGGCGGCTTCGCCTTCTCCGATGCGCTCAAGGGCGTCGGCGGCAACTGGGATTTCGACAAGATGAATGCGTGGCTCACCTCGCCGCGCGCCTTTGCCCCCGGCACCAAGATGACCTTCGCCGGCCTGCCCGACGCGCAGGAGCGTGCCAACGTGATCGTCTATCTCAACAGCCAGGGCTCGAACCTGCCGCTTCCGGCAGCGCCGGCCGCGGCGGCCGGCGACAACGCCACGGCGAACGAGGCCGCGCCGGCGGCGGACAATGCCGCCGACAACGCGACGGCGCCCAAGAAGGACTGAGTTACCGTTCCCCTGCGAAAGCAGGCGCCCAGGATTACGGGCGATACACTTCGTTGCCCTGGACCCCTGCTTCCGCAGGGGAACGAGAACGAGTAAGGTTCAGGCCCGGCGCCCGCTGGTCCGCGGTTGCTTGTCGCGCCAGAAGTCCTGGACGATGTCCCACCCTTCCTCGGCCGACTCGACGAAGTGGAACAGCTTGAGGTCGCGCGGGGAGATCACGCCCTCCTCGCACAGCGCCTCGAAATTCACGACCCGGTTCCAGAAATCGCGGCCGTAGAACAGCACCGGGATCGGGCTGATCTTGCCCGTCTGGATCAGCGTGAGCAGCTCGAACGCCTCGTCGAACGTTCCGAACCCGCCGGGAAACACCGCCACCGCGCGCGCATGCAACAGGAAGTGCATCTTCCTGAGCGCGAAATAGTGGAACTGCATGCTCAGGCCCGGCGTGACATAGGGATTGGGCGCCTGCTCGTGCGGCAGCACGATGTTGAGTCCCACCGACTCGGCGCCGACATCCTGCGCCCCGCGGTTCGCCGCCTCCATGATCGAGGGTCCGCCGCCCGAGCAGACCACGAAATGCTTCTTGCCCGCCTCGTCGAGCGGGAAGTTGCTGACCAGATGCGCCAGCTCGCGGGCCACGTCGTAATATTTCGACTTCTCGATCAGCCGCTCGGCGATCTTCTTCGACAGATCGTCGTCGGCGAGCGCGCGCAGCGCCACCGCCTTGCTCGGCTCGGGGATGCGCGCGGAGCCGTAGAAGACGAAGGTCGAGGCGATGTTCGCCTCGTCGAGCAGCAATTGGGGTTTCAGCAGCTCGAGCTGGAAGCGGACCGGCCGAAGGTCCTCGCGCAGCAGGAAATCCATGTCCTGGAAGGCGAGCCGATAGGCGGGATGCTCGGTCTGCGGCGAGCTGCTGATTTCCTTGGCGGTCTCCGCCTCTTGCTTGGCCGGGCGGAAGACCCGGGAGGGTACGCGTGTTTCGGTCATTTACCCGCGCTTAGAGCATCTGCGCGCCCGTGGAAATGCGGGCGGGCTCGTATCGCCCGCGTCCCTCAAAATATCTCATCACCCCTTGTTGGACGCTTATACCCTTCGAACCGGGAATCGGTGTTCCCCTGCGAAAGCAGGGGCCCAGGATCACGAGCGGTAAGGTCCGGAACCCTGGACCCCTGCTTTCGCAGGGGAACGGCCTCGGGCCAAAGGGATAACCGCCGAACCAGTCCGTGGTGACGGGAAACAAGAGGAACGGCTTTCCTCAGCGGCAAAACGGCCCGCGCCCCATGTCGAGATGGAGGTGGTTGTAATGGGCCGCGTTGTAATCCGGGCTCAGCACCGTCTCGAAGCGCTTGCACGCCGAGCCGTGGATCGTCTGAAGGAATTCGCGCACCGCGGGATCGTCCGAATGCCAGCCGGTCTCGATCGTGATCCTGCGCCCGTCGGCAAGGATGAAGCCCGCGACATCCACCGCATTGGCCAGGCCGTGCTCGGACATCTTGAGCGCGCCCTCGGCGCCGCGCCCGATCACGCCGCGGCACGAATAGGTGCCCAGGCTCTCGATCTTGACGAGGTCGCTGCCGAGTATCTGGTGCGCCGCCGGGGCGACGGCGTAGCGCACCCAGGCGGTGAAGGTCCGCGCCAGCGGGCAGCGCATCGATTTGAGCCCGCTCACCGGCACGCCGATATCGAGCAACTGCACCGCGCCGGTGACGACGCAGCCGCCGCCATAATCGCGGTCGGGCAGCGCGTTGAAGCGCACCTCCTCGCGGGTCAGCTCGGTGAAGCATTGCTGGGTCTCGCGCGGCTTCGGGTCGACGATCGCCACCGGCCCGGCATTGCTTGGCCGGATGGGCGCGGCGACGGGCGCCGGCCCGCCATCATCGCCGAACATGCACCCCGCGAGCAGGGCGGGCAGCAGCAGGGATAAGGATAGCCGCACGATATGCATGGCACCGGGGTAAGGCGGCCATGGTTAATGACTGTCTAACCGATGGAGCTCCAGCGCGGACCACAGCATCGGCCCGAAGCGCGAATAGGGCAGATTATGGTCCACACCCGCCAGCCGCACCAGCCAGGCGCGCCCGCCCGTGGCCGCTGTCAGCCGCGGGGCACAGCTGTAAGGCACCGTCGCGTCGGCATCGCCGTGGAACAGGGTGATCGGCGCCTTGATCCGACGGACGGCCGAGAGATTGTCGAACCGGTCGAGGATGAAGGGCCGTGCGATCCAGGGCGCCATGTCGGCGATGCTGGTGAAGGTGCCGAGCGTCGCCACCCCATCGACCGGGTGCCGCGCCGCCATCTCGAGCGCGACCCCGCCGCCCAGCGAATGGCCGAAGATGTAGAGTTTGCCCCCCGGCGGCAGCAGCGTCCGCGCCTTGGCGATCCAGGCGTCGCCGTCGAGGAACAGGCCAGCCTCGCTCGGTGAGCCGGGATTGCCGCCATAGCCGCGATAGGAGGCGACCAGCACGCCGTGCCCGCCTTGGGTCAGCGGCTGGACGGCATCCGCCATTCGCTGCTGGCTGCTGCCGTTGCCGTGGAAGACCACGACGATGTCGTTCGCCTCCTTCGGTGCCCAATAATAGCCCTGCAGCACCAGTCCGTCGGCGGTGGTGACGCTGATCGATTGCGCGGGCGCACCGGTCCATGCCGGTGCGACGATGTTGTGCGCGTGCGGGTGGAATATCTGGCTGCGCACCAGCGCGGTCATCCCGAACCAGGTGCCCAGCGCCGCCACCAGCGCCCCGCCGAGCGCGATCTTCCATCTCCCCCGCATGGGCAGAGGCTAGGCGGCTGTCCCGCACCGGGCAACCGCCGCGATTGACTTTGCGCGCGCCGCCGCTAGGGCCGTCGGCGGGCCACGCGGTCCCAACGCCGCGCGTGCTCTCTGCAAGGAGAGTTGACATGACTGACACCGTTACCGCGCCGGTTGGCGCGTCCGTACCCGCCAAGCCCGCCACCAAGCCGGCTCGCCCCTTTTTCTCCTCGGGACCCTGCGCCAAGCCTCCGGGCTGGGATGCCTCGAAGCTCGCGACCGCGTCGTTGGGACGCTCGCACCGCTCGAAGCTCGGCAAGAACCGCCTGCAATATTGCATCGACCTGATGCGCGAGATGCTCGCGCTGCCCGAGACGCACCGCATCGGCATCGTGCCGGGATCGGATACCGGCGCCTTCGAGATGGCGATGTGGACGATGCTCGGTGCGCGCGGCGTGACGACGCTCGCCTGGGAAAGCTTCGGTGAAGGTTGGGTCACCGATGCGGTCAAGCAATTGAAGCTCGAGCCGAACGTCGTGCGCGCCGATTACGGCCAGCTCCCCGATCTCGACCGGGTCGACTGGAACGACGACGTGCTGTTCACCTGGAACGGCACCACCAGCGGCGTGCGCGTTCCGGACGGCGAATGGATCCCGGCCGACCGCGCGGGGCTCAGCTTCGCCGACGCGACCAGCGCGGTGTTCGCCTACGATATTCCGTGGGACAAGATCGATGTCGCCACCTTCTCGTGGCAGAAGGTGCTGGGCGGCGAGGGTGCGCACGGCGTGCTGATCCTCGGTCCCCGCGCGGTCGAGCGGCTGCAGGAATATACGCCCGCCTGGCCGCTTCCCAAGGTGTTCCGCCTGGTATCGAAGGGCGCGCTCGCCGAGGGCGTGTTCAAGGGCGAGACGATCAACACGCCGTCGATGCTCGCGGTCGAGGACGCGATCTATGCCCTTGAATGGGCACGAGAAATCGGCGGCGCCAAGGGCCTGATCGCCCGCTCCGACGCCAATGCCGAGGCACTAAACGAGATAGTAAACCAGCGCGACTGGCTCGGCCATCTCGCGGTCGATTCGGGCATCCGCTCGAAGACTTCGGTATGCCTGACGGTCGAAGGCGCGGACGAGACCTTCATCAAGAAGTTCGCCTCCTTGCTGGAAGCCGAAGGCGCCGCCTACGACGTCGCCGGCTATCGCGACGCCCCGCCGGGCCTGCGCATCTGGTGCGGCGCGACGGTCGACACCGCCGATATCGAGGCGCTCGGGCCCTGGCTCGACTGGGCCTACGCGACCTCCAAGGCCGGCTGAACCCGTTCCCCTGCGAAAGCAGGGGTCCAGGGCCGCACCCAATCTCTTTGAAACTCTGGGCTCCTGCTTTCGCAGGAGAACTTGCTTCCAGACAGGAAATTCAAAATGCCCAAGGTACTGATCAGCGACAAGATGGACCCCAAGGCCGCGGAGATCTTCCGCGCGCGCGGGGTCGAGGTGGACGAGATCACCGGCAAGACGCCGGACGAATTGAAGGCGATCATCGGCAATTATGATGGCCTCGCCATTCGCTCCGCCACCAAGGTCACCAAGGAAATCCTCGAGGCCGCGACCAACCTCAAGGTCGTCGGCCGCGCCGGGATCGGGGTCGATAATGTCGATATCCCCGCCGCCTCGGCCAAGGGCGTGGTGGTGATGAACACCCCGTTCGGCAACTCGATCACCACCGCCGAGCACGCCATCGCCCTGATGTTCGCGCTCGCCCGCCAGCTGCCCGAGGCCGATGCTTCCACCCAGGCCGGCAAGTGGGAGAAGAACCGCTTCATGGGCGTCGAGCTGACCTCGAAGACGCTCGGCCTTATCGGCGCGGGCAATATCGGCTCGATCGTCGCCGACCGTGCGCTGGGCCTCAAGATGAAGGTGATCGCCTATGATCCCTTCCTCACTCCCGAACGCGCGATCGAGATGGGTGTCGAGAAGGCCGATCTCGACACGCTGCTGGCGCGCGCCGATTTCATCACGCTCCACACCCCGCTCACCGACCAGACCCGCAACATCCTCAGCCGCGAGAACCTCGCCAAGACCAGGAAGGGCGTGCGCATCATCAATTGCGCGCGCGGCGGGCTGATCGACGAGGCCGCGCTCAAGGAGGGCCTGGAATCGGGCCATGTCGCCGGCGCCGCGCTCGACGTGTTCGTCGAGGAGCCGGCCAAGGCGAGCCCCTTGTTCGGCGTCCCCAACTTCATCTCGACCCCGCATCTCGGCGCGTCGACCAGCGAGGCGCAGGTCAATGTCGCGATCCAGGTCGCCGAGCAGATGGCCGATTTCCTGGTCTCGGGCGGCGTCACCAACGCGCTCAACATGCCCTCGCTCTCCGCCGAGGAGGCGCCGCGCCTGAAGCCCTACATGGCGCTCGCCGAAAAGCTCGGCAGCCTGGTCGGGCAGCTCTCGCACGGCGCGCTGACCAGCATCGCGATCGAGACCGAGGGCGCCGCCGCCGAGCTCAACCAGAAGCCGATCACCGGCGCGGTGCTCGCGGGGCTGATGCGGGTGCATTCGGATACGGTCAACATGGTCAACGCGCCCTATCTCGCCAAGGAGCGTGGCCTCGACGTGCGCGAAGTGCGCCATGATCGCGAGGGCGATTACCACACGCTGCTGCGCGTGACGGTGGGCACCCAGGCGGGCGATCGCTCGGTCGCGGGCACCCTGTTCGGCGACGCCGCGCCGCGGCTGGTCGAATTGTTCGGGATCAAGGTCGAGGCCGATCTCGCCGGGCCGATGCTCTATATCGTCAACGAGGACGCGCCCGGATTCATCGGCCGGCTCGGCACCACGTTGGGCACGGCGGGGGTCAATATCGGCACCTTCCACCTCGGTCGCCGCTCGGCGGGGGGCGAGGCGGTGCTTCTGCTCTCGCTCGACGATCCGATCTCGCCCGAGCTCATCGCCCAGGTCCGCGCGCTTCCCGGCGTGAAGACGGCGATGGCGCTCAACTTCTGACCGGATTAGGGGAGGCGTCATGACCGGACTCCTCCCCGAAGGCTTTCACGACCGGCTGCCGCCGCTGGCCGATGCGGCCGCGCGGCTCGAATCGCGCGTGCTCGGCGTGGCGCACGGCTATGGCTATGAGCGCGCCGATCCGCCGCTCGCCGAGTTCGCCGATGCGCTCGGCTCGCGGCTCAAGGCGGGGGGCATGCAGGACGCGGTGCGCTTCGTCGATCCGCAGTCGCAGCGCACGCTGGCGATCCGGCCGGACATCACCGCGCAGATCGGCCGCATCGCCGCCACCCGCATGGCGCACCATCCGCGCCCGGTGCGGCTGTCCTATGCCGGGCCGGTGCTCAAGCTCACCGCGTCCGAGCTGCGCCCCGAGCGGGCGATGCGCCAGATCGGCTGCGAGCTGATCGGGCTCGACAGCGTCACGGCGGCGAGCGAGATCGTTCGCGTCGCGGTCGAGGCGCTGCAGGCGACCGGGGTCGCGGGGCTGGCGATCGATTTCACCCTGCCCGATCTCGTCGATACGCTGGCGGGCGACACGCTCGATGCCGACACGCTGGAGGCGCTGCGCGCCCGGCTCGACGCCAAGGATGCGGGCGGGGTCGCGGCGATCGCCGCACGCTACCTCCCCCTGATCGAGGCGGCGGGGCCGTTCGACAGCGCAATGGCCCGGCTGCGCGCGATCGATGCCGGCAGGGCCCTGGCGAGCCGGCTCGACGGGCTGGCGGAGATCGGCGCCAGCGTCGGCGGCGCCGCGACGCTGACGCTCGATCCCACCGAGCGGCACGGTTTCGAATATCAGAGCTGGCTGGGCTTCTCGCTCTTCGCCGCGGGCGTGCGTGGCGAGATCGGGCGCGGCGGAAGCTATGCGATCGTCCATGAGGACGGGCATGACGAGCCGGCGGTCGGCTTCTCGCTCTATGCCGATTCGATCCTGGACGCGGGGCTGGCGGCGGGCGAGCGGCGGCGGCTGTTCCTGCCGCTGGGCACGCCCGCCGAAACCGGCGCGGCGCTAAGGGCCGAAGGCTGGGTCACGGTGGCGGCGCTCGAAGCCGGTGATACGCCGCGAGCGCAGCTCTGCAGCCATGTGCTGGGTGCCGAGGGACCGGAGCCGGCCTAGGGTCTGTGCTCGCTACCGGCGGCGGTCGACCGCGAAGCGGCGGTAGTGAGTACAGACCCTAACGCGCGAGCAGCGCAGCCACGTCGCCGTCGAACGACCCAAAGGCTTCGGCCACCCCATCCCGGAACCGCGCATCTCCGGCGAGCCGCTCGGGAAACACATGCCGGATCGCCAGCACCGCGGCGACCGGATCGGCCGAAATCGCCGCACCCGCCAGCACGTCCGCCAGCGGATCGGTGATTGCCTCGCCCGCGCGTGCCTTGCGGCGCAGGAAGGCGATCCACGCCGCCACCGGCACCGTCAGCCGATCGACCGGCCGCCCGGCCGCCAGCGCCTCGGAAATGGTCTCCAGCAACCGATAGGGCAGCTTCTGCGACCCGTCCCAGGCGATCTGCGCGAGCAGGTGGCGGATCGCCGGATTGCGGAAGCGGTCGAGCACCGCATCGGCATAGGCGGCGACATCGAGCCCCTCGATCGCCGGAAGCGACGCGGCGATGTCCCGATGCACCAGCCGCGTCACGAACCCTGCCAGCGCGGCGTCGGACATCGCCTCGAACACCGTCTCATGCCCCAGCGCGAGCCCGACATAGGCCAACGTCGAATGCGCGCCGTTGAGGATGCGCAGCTTAGCCTGCTCATAGCCGCGGACATCGCCGGTGAGCGTCACCCCCGCCGCGGCGAAATCCGGTCCATCCGCCATGTCGAAGCGCTCGAGCACCCATTGCGTGAAGGCCTCGCGCTGGACCGCGGCGCGATCCTCGACCCCGAGCGCATCGGACACCTTGGCAAGAAACGCGGCATCGCTCGCCGGCGTGATCGAATCGACCATCGAATCGGGAAAGACGGCCTCGCCCGCGATCCAGTCGGCCAGTTCCCTATCCCATTCGCGCGCCAGCGCCACGCAAGCCGCGCCGAGCTTGGCGCCGTTGCCGGTCATATTGTCGCAGCACAAGGTCGCGAACGGCGCGGTGCCCGCGTCGCGCCGCGCGGCGAGGCCGGCAACGATCCATCCGACCAGGCTCGCCGGTTCGGCAGGGCGCACCCGGTCGTGCGCGATATCGGGATGGCTGAAGTCGAGGCTGCCGTCGGCGCCCAGGCAATAGCCCTTCTCGGTCACCGTGCTCGTCGCGATCCGCACCGCCGGATCGGCGAGCAAGACCCTCAGGCGGGCGCCGCCGCCCGGTCCGATCGCTTCCGAATGCGCGGCGATGATCCGCATCGAGGGATCGCGGTCGATCACCGCCAGTGTGTAGAGCCCGTCCTGCGCGGCGAGCGCCTCGACCGTGCCGGCGCTGCGCAGCGACACCGCGGCGATCCCCCAGCGCGGATCGCTGTCGAGCAGCCGGTCCATGGCGGCGGCCTGGTGCGCGCGGTGGAAGGCGCCCGGCCCGAAATGGACGATGCCGGTGCGGACCGTGGCAAGGTCGTGCCCCGGACGGATCAGCCCCGCGGGAAGCGTGACGAGCAGGTTTCGCGACAGGCGATTCATGCGCCCGGCCCAAGCAGCCGGACGGCGCCGGTGTCAATCCGCCGTCAATAGACCTTGGTCGGCGACGGCCCCTGGACGCCGCGCAGGAGCGACGAGGTTTCGTCCGGGCCGCGGTGCTGCGCGTTGCGCGGCATCAGGAAACGCACCTGCCGGTTGGGGAAATCGATATCGACGCGGCGGAAGCTGCGCAGCGCGTCCATCCCGAGCAGCAGCGCGGGCTTCTGCTCCAGCCCGAACTTCTTGAACGGCGCGACGTCGGCGAAGGCGACCGGCATCCACTGGAATTCGACATCGCCGATCTTGACCCGCGGGACCTGGGTGTAATCGGCCATGGTCTTGCCGCCGGTCACGCTGGTCAGCTCGATCTGCCGGACGTCCTTGAGCCCGCGCCCGACACGGCGGCGCAGCACCGAATTGCCCATGCTCACCTGCGAGCCGGTGTCGATGACCACCTGGATGCGCGTGTTGCCGAAATAGGCGTCGGTCACGATCAGCTGGCCGAACAGGCTCTTGGCGGTCACCACGATCTCGTCGGGATCGCGGCGGGCCTTGCGCGCGCGGGGTTCGCTCTTGCTGACGGTCATGATGCCCGTCTCGAAATCGATCGAGACCTTGTTCTTGCTGAGCGTGTCGATGCCGAGCAGCCCGGAGGCGCCGAGGTCGCGGGCGAACAGCGCGGGCGCGGTGATCGTGTGCCGGTCGCCGATCGATTCGATCGCCAGCTCGGGGACGATCACCGTGTTGACCTGGCTGACACCGGTCATCGAGACGAGGGTGACCGGCTCTCCGGCGACGAGCTGGAGCGATCCGGCGAGCTCGCGCGACACCACCGTGCGTTCGGCCCCGGTGTCGATGACGAAGTCATAGGGGCCGCGCGCGCCGACCGCGACCGGAACCGTGAGCCGCGAACTGCGCTCGCCCAGAGCGAGCTTGGTGCCGTCCAGCTCGGTCGCCGTCGCGGCGCCCGGAATGGCGTCGGGATCCTGGGGAAGTTCGCGGGCACCCGCGACGGAGGTCAGCGGCAGCAGAAGCAATGCCAGCGAGCGCGCGATCCTGTTCATATGCGCAAGTCTATACCTGCCGATGCTGCGCAGCAATCTCCGGGAAACATATTATTCGATGCGATTTCGGGACTGTTTTCAGTCGAGCCGCATCGCCTCTGCGGCGATCAACTCGGCCTCGGCGAGCAGCGCATCCTCGGTTACCCCCTGCGCCACATTCTCGCGCCCGATCATGATCAGCACGGGCACCGCCATCGGGCTCACCCGCGGCAGATCGACATGCAGCATCGCGTCGCCGGCGGTATCGAGCAAATGGGCGAGCCGCCCGACATCGGTCATCCGCGCGCGGGCATCGGCCCATGCGGCGCGCAGCAGCAGATGGTCGGGCTCGTACTTGCGCAGCACGTCGTAGATCAGGTCGGTCGAGAAGGTCACCTGCCGCCCGGTCTTGCGCTTGCCGGGGATCTGCCGCTCGACCAGCCCGCCGATCACCGCCACCTCGCGGAACGCGCGCTTGAGCAGTGCCGAGCCCTGCACCCAGTCGACGAACTCATGCTCGAGGATATCGGGCGAGAAGAGCGGCCGCGGATCATGGATCTTCTCGAGCCCGTAGCAGGCGAGCGCGTAATCGTTGGCGACGAAGCCCAAAGGCTTTAGCCCCAGCGCCTCCATCCGCCGGGTGATGAGCATGCCCAGCGACTGGTGCGCGTTCCAGCCCTCGAAGCTGTAGGCGACCATGTGGTGGCGCCCCTCGTGCGGGAAGGTCTCGACCAGCAACTCGCCCGGCTTGGGCAGCGCCGAGCGATAGGCCTGCATCTCCAGCCATTCGCGGACATCGTCGGGGAAGCGCGGCCATTCGCGGCGGTCGTGGAGGAATTCGCGCACCCGCCGCGCCAGGTTGGCGGTGATCGCCAGCCGCGCCCCCATATAGCTCGGGATGCGCGCGCTCTTCGCCGTGGCGCGGACGAGGACGTCGCTGGTGTCGATCCGCTCGACCTCCAGGCTCATGCCGGCGAAGAAGAAGGTGTCGCCCGGCGACAGCGCGGCGGCGAACGCCTCCTCGACCTTGCCCAGCCGGCGGCCGTTCCTGAAGCGCACCTCGAGCATCGGCGCCTCGACGATGATCCCCGCATTGAGCCGATGCTGCGCAATAAAGTTGGGATGGCTGACCCGCCACAGCCCGTCACGCCCCTTGGTCAGCCGCTTGAACCGGTCATAGGCGCGCAGCGCATAGCCGCCGTCCGCGATGAAGCCGAGCACCCGCTCGAACGTCTCCTGCGGCAGCGCCGAATAGGGCAATGCTGCGCGAATCTCCTGCAGCATCGCCTCGCCTTCGAACGGCGCGGCGCATGCGCAGGCCATGATATGCTGCGCGAGCACGTCGAGCGCACCGGGGCGGAAGACGTCGGTATCGAGCTCGCCTTCCTCGACCGCATCGAGTGCTGCGCGCGCCTCCAGATATTCGAAGCGGTTGCCGGGGACGAGGATCGCCTCGCTCGCCTCGTCGAGCCGGTGGTTGGCGCGGCCGATCCGCTGCAGCAGGCGCGACGATCCCTTGGGCGCGCCCATCTGGATCACGCAATCGACATCGCCCCAATCGACGCCGAGATCGAGGCTGGCGGTCGCGACCAGGGCGCGCAACTTGCCCGAAGCCATCGCAGCCTCGGCCTTGCGCCGCGCCTCCTGGCTCAGGCTGCCGTGATGGACGCCGATCGGCAGCTGCTTCTCGTTGACCTTCCACAATTGCTGGAAGATCAGCTCGCAGAGGCCGCGCGTGTTGCAGAAGACGATGGTGGTGCGATGCGCCGCGATCTCGGCCATCACCTGCGGGATCGCGTACATGCCCGAATGGCCCGACCAGGGCACCCGCTCCTCGGGCAGCAATATCTCGATATGCGGCTCGGCGCCCTTCTCGCCCTGCACCAGGGTCACCGTATCGATATCGCCATAGGGTGCGAGCCAGGCGCGATAACCGTCGGGATCGGCGACCGTCGCGGACAGCGCCACCCGCCGGAAGCCAGGCGCGATCCGCTGGAGCCGCGCCAGCGCGAGCGCGAGCAGGTCGCCGCGCTTGCCGGTGGCGAAGGCATGGACCTCGTCGATCACCACGGTCTTCAGGTCGGCGAACAGCGTCAGGCTGTCCTCGTAGGAGAGCAAAAGGCTGAGCGACTCGGGAGTGGTCAGCAAGATCTCGGGCGGCCGCGCGCGCTGGCGGGCCTTGCGGTCGCTCGGCGTATCGCCGGTGCGCGTCTCGACGCGGATCGGCAGCCCCATCTCCTCGATCGGGGTGAGCAGGTTGCGCCGCACGTCGACCGCTAGCGCCTTGAGCGGCGATATGTAGAGCGTGTGCAGGCGATCGGTCGGCGCCTCGATCAGCTCGGCGAGCGTGGGCAGGAAGCCCGCGAGCGTCTTGCCCGCTCCAGTGGGTGCCACCAGCAGCGCATGGCTTCCGACGCGCGCCGCGGCGAGCATCTCGAGCTGGTGCCGCCGCGGCGTCCAGCCGCGCGCGGCGAACCAGCCTGCGAGCGCGTGGGGTAGAGGAGGCGTGGCCATCGACTTCCTATAGCGGCGCCACAGGTCCGCGCACGACCCCGTGATGCGCGTCACGCGTCCTTCCGCTGGCATCGCGCTAATCGCGAATCCCGGTCGAAGGCCGGCAAGCCACAAGGAGGCATCCGATGACCGATCTCACCCAACAGCAGCAGCAGGCGATCGCGGAGATCGTCGCGCGGGAAAGCGGAGACGCAGACGCGACCGCCAGCGTATCGTCCCGGCTGGCGGACATCAGCGACTTCAAGGGCCCGTTCTGCGAATGCTGGCCCTGCGCCAGGAAGATCCTCGAGCTGCTCGCAAAAGTCCTGCCGGCGGGGACGCTGCGGGATGCGGTCGCCAAGCTCATCGCCATTGGCGATCAAATCTTCAAACTGCTCTGCCCCGTGATCGGCTGAGGCGGCGGCCGGGCGCGTATCCCTTGGCTGGAGGTCATGGAGCGCCCACATGCGCTCCATGACCAAGCTCGGCGACTGGATCGATCCCAAGCCCTCGGGCATCTACCTCCCCGCCGCCGATGCGTGGGTCGATCCCTCGCAACCGGTGCCGCGCGCGCTGATCACCCACGGCCATGCCGATCATGCCCGCGGCGGACATGGCGAGGTGTGGGCGACCGCCGAGACGCTGGCGATCATGGAAGCGCGCTACGGGCCGCAGAACGGCAATCCGATCGCCTATGGCGAGCCGCTGACGCTCGGCGGGATCGAGGCGCGGTTCGTCCCCGCCGGGCACGTGCTCGGATCGGCGCAGATCGTGCTCGATCATCGCGGCGAGCGGATCGTGGTCTCGGGCGACTACAAGCGCCGCGGGGACCCGACCTGCGAGCCCTTCCTACCCGTGCCCTGCGACGTCTTCGTTACCGAAGCGACCTTCGGCCTACCCGTGTTCCGCCATCCCGAGACGCATGACGAGCTCGACAAGCTGCTCGCAGCGCACCGCGCCAATCCCGATCGCTGCGTGCTGGTCGGCGCCTATGCGCTGGGCAAGGCGCAGCGGGTGATCCGCGAGCTGCGCGTGATGGGGTTCGACGATCCGATCTACATCCATGGCGCGCTCCAGCGCCTGTGCGATCTCTATGCCGAGCAGGGCGTCGATCTGGGCGAGCTGCGCCTTGCGACCGGCGTCGCCAAGGCCGAGCTGATGGGGCGGATCATCCTCTGCCCGCCCGGCGCGCTCAACGACCGCTGGTCGCGCCGTCTGCCCGATCCGATCACCGCGATGGCATCGGGCTGGATGCGCGTCCGCCAGCGCGCGCGGCAGCAGAATGTCGAGCTGCCGCTGATCCTCTCGGACCATGCCGATTGGGACGAGCTCACCGAAACCATCCGCGAGATCGCGCCCAGGGAGGTGTGGGTGACCCACGGCCGCGAGGACGCGCTGGTCCATTGGTGCCGCCAGCGCCAGATCAAGGCGCGCTCGCTGGAACTCGCCGGATTCGAGGATGAAGACGATTAAGCTAATTGCTTGAAATCTCCTCCGGGATTAAGTTCGCGGCAGGAAGGGGCTCCCCCAATGAAGACCATTTTCGCGCTTCGCCTGCTCGCCGCAGCCGCCGCCTTCACGTTCGGCGCGGGCACGGCGTATGCCCAGAACAATGCCAGCATCCCCGCCGACGCGCGGGTGTCGGGTGGCGGCATGCAGGGCCCCGATTCGGTGGTGCGGATCAACGGCGACACCTCGAACCGCGACGCGCTGGCGGCGCGCGACGCCGCGATGACCGCGGCCGGCAAGTCCGAGTCGAGGAAGGTCGGGCGCACCGGGCCGGCGGCGCCCGAAGATATCACGGTGGGCAGCGAGCTGCGCGACAACAAGGGCGAGCTGATCGGGACGATCGATTCGGTGACCATGGCCACCGCGGTGGTCGATTACAGCAGCGGCAAGGTCGCGATTCCGCTCGAGGCGGTCGGCAAGAACAACAAGGGCCTGCTGGTCGCCATGAGCAAGGCGGACTTCCTCAAGATGGTCGCCACCGCGCAATAATCGTCAGGCCGCCCGGCTGTCCTCCCCTGCGAGCAGCCAGGCTTCGGCCTTCCAACCATCCTCGAAGCAGCGCGCGTTTCGCCCAGCGATCGCGCGCATCAATTGGGTGCGCGCCAGCGTCGGGCTGACGATGAAGGCGAGCCGCCGCGAGCGGTAATCGGGCGCTGCCAGCACCTCGCGAAACGCGTCGACGATGTCCTGCGACTGGATCTTCATGTCGCGGATGTCGTTGATCGTGACATGGGCGTTGCGCGGGCAGGTGAGCTGCGCGTGCGCCGCGCGCCGCGCCTCCAGAAAGCCGTCGATATCCTCGAGAGTGAAGAACCCGCTCATCCGGATGCGGATGAGATTGCGGGCAGGATCTGCATCGATCGAATAGCTGGCACTCATTGGGCGAGTCGTTAGCAGGCGAACCGTTTCGATTTCCTAACTTCGCCGGAGCTTCAGGCGGCTTGCGCGTCGCCTTCCGAAAGCAGCCAGTCCTCGGCCGCCCAGGGGTCGTCGAAGCAGCGCGCGTCACGGCCCGACAGCGTCCGCATCAGCTGCATCCGCGACAGCGATCCGGTGACGACGAAGGCCAGTCGGCGCGAGCGATACTCCGGCGCCGCCAGGATCGAACGGAACGACTCGACCACTTCCTGCGACCGCACGTCCATGTCGCGCATGTCGTTGAGCGTCACATGCTCGTTGAGTCCGCAGCGCAGCAGCCGGTGCGCCGCTTCGCGCTCGGCGAGAAACGCGCGGATATCCGCCTCGGTGAAGAAGCCGGACATGGTGATGCGGACCAGGCTGCGCGCCACGTCGACATGGATATGGAACTCCCCGCCCATGCGCGGGGGCTAGCAGCCGCCGGCTAAGAAAATCTAAAGCGCGCCTTCCGGTGAAGGCACCGGATCGCGCGCGAAGAGCCAGGCTTCGGCCATCCGCATGCTCTCGAATGTGCGGGCGTCCTCGCGTCCGGCGAGCGCGCGGTTCACCTGGGTGCGGAGCAGCCCCGGGCTGATCACGAACGCCAAGCGGCGGGCGTGATAGCGGGAATCCGCAAGCATCCGGCCAAAGGCTTCGACGACGTCCTGCGACTGGATTTTCAGGTCGCGAATGTCGTTGAGGGTGACATGGGCATTGGGCGCGCAGGTCAGCCGGCCGTGCGCCTCATGTCGCGCTTCGGCGAAGGCGGGGATGTCCTCCGGCACGAAGAAGCCGGCCATGCGGAGCTGGACATAGTCGCGGGAAGGATCGACCTCGAAGGCATAATCGGCGCTCATCGCGCGACTCGGTAACCGCCATCCGCTACCAAGAGCTGAAGAATTGCCACGATCCCCACGGCTTAGCCCACGCCCTCCAGCGCCTTCTGCCGCCGCCGCTGCACCGAGCTGCCGATCCCCAGAGCCTCGCGATATTTGGCGACGGTGCGGCGGGCGATGTCGAAGCCCTTGGCGTTGAGCAGTTCGACCAGCGTGTCGTCGGAGAGTATCTTCTTGGGATCCTCGGCCTGGATCAGCGTGCGGATCGCGTCCTTGACCGCATTGGCCGATACCGCGTCGCCGCCATCCGACGACTGGATCGCGCTGGTGAAGAAATATTTGAGCTCGAACAGCCCGCGCGCGCAGCTCAGATATTTGTTCGAGGTCACCCGGCTGACGGTCGATTCGTGCATCTCGATCGCCTCGGCGACCTGGCGCAGCGTCATCGGCTTCAGATGCGCGACGCCGTGGAGGAAAAAGGCTTCCTGCTGCTTCACGATCTCGCTCGCCACCTTGATGATCGTGCGCTGGCGCTGGTCGAGCGCCTTGATCAGCCAGTTGGCGCTGGCGAGCATGTCCGACAGCCACGCGCGCGATGCCTTGTCCTGCGGGCCGGTGCTGACCTCGGCATAATAAGCGCGGTTGACGAGCAGGCGCGGCAGCGTCGCGGCGTTGATCTCGACCGCCCAGCCTTCGCCGCGCCGCGCGACGAAGATGTCGGGCACCACGCTCATCGTCGGTTCGCCGCCGAAGCGGCAGCCGGGCTTGGGATCGTAGTTCCTGAGCTCGCGGATCATGTCCGCCAGATCCTCGTCGTCGACCTCGCAGATGCGCTTCAACCGCGCGAGGTCGCCGCGCGCGACGAGGTCGAGATTGTCGAGCAGCCGTGCCATGCACGGATCGTAGCGGTCGGCCTCCTTAGCCTGCAGCGCCAGGCATTCGGAAAGGCTGCGCGCGCCGACCCCCGTCGGTTCGAAGGTGTGGATGATCGCGAGCACCGCCTCGATCCGGGCAAGCGCGACATTGAGCCGGTTGGCGACGTCGAGCAAAGGCGCGGCGAGGTAACCGCATTCGTCGATCTGGTCGATAAGGTGCGCGGCGATGAACAGGTCGGCGCCGTCGACGCTGGCTCCCGCCTGCGCCATCAGATGGTCGGCGAGGCTCAGCTCGGCATTGCCGAAATTGTCGAAATCGGGCCCTTCCTCGGATCCGCCGCCGCCGAGCCCGGCCATCCCCAGGCTGCCATCGAGTCCGCCGATCGAATCGCTCGGGCTGTCATGGTGAAAGGTCTCGGCGGTGAAATCGACGTCGAGCGCGGCCTCGCCCGCGTCGCCGCCGTTCGCGAGCAATTCGCTGGCGTCGGCGGGGCCGTCGCGAGGCTCGTCGAAATCCGGCTCGGGCTCCGCAGCGATCGGCGCATCGCCATCGCCGCCGGCCTCGAGCAGCGGGTTCTTCTCGATCTCCTCGGTGAGGAAGGTCTCGATCTCGAGGTTGGAGAGCGCCAGCAGCTTGATCGCCTGCTGGAGTTGCGGCGTCATCACCAGCGATTGCGACTGCCGCAGATCGAGGCGAGGAGCTAAACTCATGGGATCAGAGCGAGAAGCTCTCGCCCAGGTACAGCCGCCGGACATTCTCGTCCTTGACGAGCTCACTCGGCGAACCCGCGAACAGCACGCGGCCGTCATAGATGATGTAGCCGCGATCGACGATGTCGAGCGTCTCGCGGACATTGTGATCGGTGATCAGCACGCCGATCCCGCGATTCTTGAGCTCGATCACCAGGTCGCGGATGTCGGCGATCGAGATCGGGTCGATGCCCGCGAACGGCTCGTCGAGCAGCATGATCGTCGGATCGGCGGCGAGCGCGCGCGCGATCTCGGCGCGGCGCCGCTCGCCGCCGGAAAGCGCCATTGCCGGCGCCTCGCGCAGATGGGTGAGGCCGAACTCCTCGAGCAATTTGTTGAGCCGCACGGTCCGCGCATTCCTGTCAGGCTCGGAAAGCTCGAGCACCGCGAGGATGTTCTTCTCCACGGTCAGCCCCCGGAAGATCGAGGTTTCCTGCGGCAGGTAACCGAGGCCCAATATCGCGCGGCGGTACATCGGCAGGCTGGTGATGTCCTCGCCGTCGAGCATGATCCGGCCCGAATCGGGCTTCACCAGCCCCATCACCGAATAGAAGCAGGTCGTCTTGCCCGCGCCGTTGGGGCCAAGCAGCCCGACCACCTCGCCGCGCCCGACCGAGACCGAGACGTCGGAAAGCACCACGCGCTTGTCATAGGCCTTGGCGATCGACACCACCGCCAGCCCCTTTTCGGGTGTGGGCGCGGGGTCCGCGATGGGGGAATCGATGGTGGCAGCTTCGGTCATCGCGGGGTCCTGCATGGACGGATTTGGTTACCGGCGTCTTACGCAAACGCCAGTTGGCAGGATTCCTGCATGAGAAACGCGTTCAAGGAAAGAGGGCCTGCGCCCGCCCGTTGATTTTCGCCGCCGAATTCGGGCGTTATTGCGGGGCCGGTGCCGGCGTAGCGGTGGTGTTGCGCTTGGGCACCGAGAAACGCCCGGTGACTCGGCCGCCGCGCGACTCGGTGCTGCCCGGCACGCCTCCGCCGACGCCCGATCCGTCGATCGTCGCGCGGCCGGTGTCGAGATCGATCGAGAGCCGCCCGCCCGAGACGGTGTTGAGCCCCTGGTTGAGGGTAACGCCGCCGATCATCGTGATCACCCGGCGATTGAGGTCATATACCGCGAATTGCGACCGCGCGGTCTGGTCCGGGCGCGAGACGGTGACGCCGCCGGCCGCGTCGAGCCGCGAGACCTGGGGCGATCCCTGCTGGATCTCGCCGGTATAGGTGACGGTCATCCGCGCCGCGGTGAGCGTCATCTCGGCCTGGGTGATGCGGACGTTGCCGGTCAGCAGCACGCGGTTGGCGCGGTCCTGCAGCTCTATATGGTCCGAGGCGAAATCGATCGGCGCGGACGAATCGTGGCGCGTCTGCGCGGCCGCAGGCATCGAGACGGCGGCGGCGAGCGGAAGGCCCAGGGCCAGAAGGGCGCGGACGCGGATCATTTTCGCCTATTCGCCTGCCTTGGAAATATCCGCAAGCGCGCATTGCCGTCGAGCTTGACGGTGCGGCCCTCCAGGTCCGCGCTTAGCTTGTCGCCGCTGAACACCCCCATCGGCGTCTTGCCCGAAACGCCGGCGCTGGTGCTCTGCATCCTGCGCGTCTTGAGATCGACCGTCGCATTCTGGGTATCGAGCGTATAGCCGTCGGCCGCCTGGAAGCGGATCGGGCCATCCACCGCGACCTGGTGCGTATCGATGAAATAGCGGCCGCTGTTCGCCTTGATGTTGGCGGGGCCGTCCTTGAGCGCGATTTCGGCGAACAGATCGTGCAGCTGGACGATCGGCTCGGCCGAGCTCTTCTGCACCGCCGATCCGGCGCGGACGCGGAACGGACGCCCCAGCGAATCCTCGCCGCGATATTCGGCCGACTGGACGTTCAGCCGGTCCTGCGCGATCGCCACCTTGTTCTTGTCGAGCAGGAAGCTGACGTCGCCGCCCGACTTGATCAGCGGCACGAACACCAGGAACGCCGCCAGCACGCCGATTCCGACCGGCATCGCCCAGGCCATCACCCGCACGATCCGATCGTGGCTGCTGCCAGGATGGGCCCAGGCCCGGCGTTGCGCGTGAAGGCGTTCGGCGATTTCAGACATGCGCGAAGATATCGGACTCCGGCCATCCGGCGAGATCGAGTTCGGCGCGCCAGGGAAGGAAATCGAAACAGGCTTGGGCGAGGGGCATGCGCCCTTCACGCTCGAGACGCTTGTCCAGTTCCGTCTTCATCGCGTGAAGATAGCGAACGTCCGACGCTGCATATTCGCGCTGCGCGTCCGAAAGCTCGGGTCCGCCCCAGTCGGAGGATTGCTGCGCCTTGGACAATTCCTGCCCGAGCAGCTCGCGGACCAGGTCCTTCAGGCCGTGCCGGTCGGTATAGGTGCGAACCATGCGCGACGCGGTCTTGGTGCAATAGACCGGCGCCGCGGTGACGCCGAGATAGAAGCGGATCGCCGCGAGGTCGAAGCGCGCGAAATGGTAGAGCTTGAGCCGCTCCGGATCGGCGAGCAGCATCCTTAGATTGGGCGCGTCGTAGGACGAGCGGGGGCCGAAGCGGACGAGATGCTCGTCGCCCTTGCCGTCCGAAAGCTGGACGACGCACAGCCGGTCGCGCTGGGTGATCAGCCCCATCGTCTCGGTATCGACGGCAATCGAATCGCCGGGGGCGAACAGGCCCTCGGGGATATCCTCTTCGTGAAAGAAAACGGTCATGCCGCCCGCCTAGTCCGGTTCGCGCCGTTGCTCAATGGCTTGCGGCGTCGTGGGCCGCGTGCGCGGCGGCCTCGGCCTTGTGCTTCTTGCGTCGGCTGCGCGCGGCGATGTTGAGGATCTCCACCCCGGCGGAAAACGCCATCGCGCTGTAGATATAGCCCTTGGGAACGTGCACGCCGAAGCCGTCGGCGATCAGCACCGCGCCGATCATCAGCAGGAAGCCCAGGGCCAGCATCACCACGGTTGGGTTGCGGTTGATGAAATTGGCGAGCGGATCGGCGGCGAACAGCATCACCGCCACCGCGGCGATCACCGCCACCACCATCACCGGCAGGTGATCGGTCATTCCCACCGCGGTCAGGATCGAATCGATCGAGAAGACCATGTCGAGCAGCAGGATCTGCACGATCGCCGCGCCGAAGGTCATCGCGACATGGCCCTTCTTGTCGAGTGTGTCCCCCGATTCGTCCGAATCGACATTGTGGTGGATCTCTGTGGTCGCCTTCCACACCAGAAACAGTCCGCCGGCGATCAGGATCAGGTCGCGCGCCGAGAAGGCGGTTTCCAGCGCGGCGTCGCCATGATCGCCGGGAATCGCGAAGCCGAGATCGAGCACGGGCGCGGTCAGCTGGGTCAGCCAGGCGATCGTCGAGAGCAGAAGCAGCCGCAGGCCCAGCGCCAGCGTGATGCCTAGCCGGCGCACGCGCTTGCGCTGATGCTCGGGAAGCTTGTTCGAAAGGATCGAGATGAAGATGAGATTGTCGATGCCGAGCACGACCTCCATCACGATCAGGGTGGCGAGCGCCAGCCATGCGGCGGGGTTCGAGGCGAGGGCGAAAATGGCGTCCATCACCGCCTCCTGCCGCGTGGGGAGGAGGCGCGCAAGCGTTGCAGTGCGGCAATAGCCCGCCGGCAAAACGAATTAACACCGTAATCAAGTCGAATTTCGGTCGCGGTGTGTCCGATTTTGGGCTATGACCGATTCTCGCGGCACGTCTATTGGTGCCCGAACACCTGCGTTTTTCGTCCGGCGCTTGGGTTTGAATGGTGACTGTGGGCGAACCGGGAAGACGAACAGGGCATGAGTTTCGATAGAGGGCGCCGTGGGGATCGCGGCGGGCGCGGCAAAGACAAGCGCGAAGGTTTCGGCGACGAAAGCTACAGTGGATACGACCGCGGAAACTTTGGTGACCGCGGCGGATTCGGCGGCGGCGGTGATCGCTTCGGCGGTGGCGGCGGTGGCGGTGGCTATCGCGGCGGTGGAGGCGGCGGCTTCGGCGGCGGCGGCGGCGGTGGGTTCCGCGGCGGCGGCGGCGGTGGCGGCGGGATGCCCCCCCAGGTAGTCGGCGAGGCCACGGGCGTCGTCAAATTCTTCAACGGCCAGAAGGGCTTCGGCTTCATCGTTCGCGATGATGGCGCGGAGGATGTGTTCGTGCACATCTCCGCCGTCGAGCAGGCGGGGCTGTCCGGCCTGGCCGAGGGCCAGCCGCTCGGCTTCACCCTGGTCGATCGCGGCGGCCGCATTTCGGCGACCGAGCTCAAGATCGACGGCGAGCCGATGCCGGTGACCGATTCGGGTCCGCCGCGCGATCGCGACGCCCCGCGTGGCGGCGCCGGCGGCGGTGGTCCGCAGCGCCAGCTGACCGGCGAGAAGGCGACCGGTACGGTCAAGTTCTTCAACGCGATGAAGGGCTTCGGCTTCATCCAGCGCGATGACGGACAGCCCGATGCGTTCGTCCACATCTCTGCGGTCGAGCGCGCCGGCATGCCGACGCTCAACGAGGGCGACCGGCTCGAGTTCGAGCTCGAGGTCGATCGCCGCGGCAAATATGCGGCGGTGAACCTCACGCCTTCGAGCTGAGGCTTCGAGCCAGCGAATCGAAGGGGCCGGGCGGCGACGCCCGGCCCTTTTGTTTTGGCCCCCTTTGTTAACGTTTCTTCCGCGACAAAGCCTTCTGTGGCGGACACACGCGGGGCGGACATGGACCAGCGGCTAAGAGGCGTGAGTTTGATGATGGTCTCCGGCATTGGTCTGGGACTCATCGCGTTTCAGGCCGGCGAGATCGTCCGCGATGCACGGAGGGCGCGGCCGCAGGCGGCGGAGCCTTCGCCCGGCATGCGTCAACCCGTGGCGCAAACCATGACCGACGTCGAAGCGGGCGTGCTGCTGCAGCCCGATTCGGCCGAGCCGGCTCGGGAAGCGATCGGCACCGGTTCGTCGATGCCGTCGACAGATGCGATGGCGTACGAGCCTCGCCGCGGCGCTTCTGCCTATGAGGATGCCGTTCCCGGCTACGCGGCACGGGGCGCATCCACTGGCTTTTCCCAGCCTGACGCGCTGGCCGTCACCACGCGATATCGCCGAGCAACGGAGCCCGACTATCCGTATCACGGCGCTTCCGGAGCCCGCTACCGCTATGACCTGAGCAATCCGGGTGACGCTATCCGCTACAGCGTCGATCCCGGCAGCCAGTTGAAGGATTCGATCTCGGTCGATCCCAGACGGGAGATCGATCAGGGGATCGGCCAATATGGCGGGGGCATCGAGCGCTAGCTCAGCGCGCCAGGATCAGTGCCGCGCCGCCCAGGATCCCCAGCACGCTGAGCGCGCGCAGCGGCGTCACCCGCTCGCCGAGGAACAGTACCGAGATCAGCAGCGCGGTGAGCATTCCGGTCTCGCGCAACGCGGCGAGCGGTGCGGTCGGCCCGAGCGCCAGCGCCTGCAGCGCGAGGCCATAGGTGAGGATCGAAAGCGCCCCTGCCACCACGCCTGGCCGCCATTGCTGCCGCGCCGAGGTGAAGATCGCACCCTTCGAAAGCAGCCCGAAACAGCTCACCACGCAGATGCCCATCACGACGAACAGCCAGGCGATATAGCTCCACGGCTCGGGCGCGGCACGCACTCCGGCGGCGTCGATCACCGTGTAGGCCGAAATAGTGACCGCGGTCAGTAATGACCAGCCGAGCCCCGCGGCGCCGATATGGCGCCCCGCGACCATCGCCAGCACCGCCCCGCCGATCAGCGCGATCCCCGCCAGCTCGCGCACGGTAGCCAGCTCGCCGAACACGCCGATCGCCAGCGCTGCGGTCAGCAGAGGCGCGGTGCCGCGCAGGATCGGATAGGCGGCGGAAAGGTCGCTGGTCTGGAAGGCGCGGACCAAGGCGAACAGATAGAGGCAATGGAGCAGCGCGCTCGTCACCAGCCAGCCCCAGGCGCCGTGCGGCAGCGGCAGGAAGAGCAGGGCCGGCAGCAGGATCACCGCGCTCGATCCGTCGATGATCGCGCGCCCGGCGAGCTTGTCCTTGCCGCCCTTCAGGATCGCGTTGACGATGGCGTGGATCGATCCCGACGCGATCATCATCGCGGGGGGCAGCCAGAAGGGGGTCAAGCTCACTCCCCTGGCAGCAGCGGAAGTATCGCACGCGCGATCAACGCCGCGATCGCGCCATAGACCATCATCGCCACCGTCAGTCCGATCAGCAAGGGTCCGATGAAGGTGACGAACATGATCGGGAAGGTGATGCCCATCACCCAGATTCCGCAGATCATCACCGCGACGAAGCCGGTGCCGGCGCCCGCCGCCGCCCATCGCAACGCCGGGCAATCGCGCTCGCGCAGCAGGATCGCCGCGATGGGGACGCCGATCAGGATCGCGGCGCCGAGCGCGAACAGTCCCAGCGTGCCGACCGCGCGCAGCATTTCGACAAGGCCGAGGTCGCCGATCCACACCGCCAGCAGCAGGGCGTAGAGTAGCAAGGGCGGCGGCGCGCCGAGCAGGATCGCCGCGGCGAGGCGGGGCACCGGGATCAGATCGTCGCGCGCGGGTTCCACGCGACCGGTCTAGGGCGTGCGGACGCGCGCAACAACCTCGGGCCGGTCGTGAGATTCAGTCGAGCCGGCGGGCGAAGACCTTCGAGACCACCGAATAGCCGCGCGCCTCGAAGAATGCGTGCGCGCCGTGGTTGCCGAGCCCGCTTTCGAGGAACGACCAGGCCATGCGCCGGCCGCGGCCCTCGGCTTCGGCGAAGGCGACCAGGGCCGCGCCGACGCCGGAGCCGCGTGCGGCGGGATCGACCGCGAGATCCTCGATCACCATGTAGGAAACGCGCGCCGTCTCGACCCACAAGGCGATCAGCGCCCCCACCAGCGTGCTGTCCGTCAGCGCCACGAACACCATCCGGTCCTCGTCCAGTTCGGCCAAATCCTCGACGAACTTGGCCTCCAGGTCCGCGTCCCAATGCACGCCGTCGCTGCTGAGCCCGGTCTGGATCTCGCCATGGCTGACATAGCTCGCGTCGCGCGCGATCACGCGCGCGAAGAAGCGCGCGACCTCCGCCATCTCTTCGGTTAGGGCCGGGCGAATCTGGGTCATGGCGATCCTAGGTAAATGCGAGCGGGTGGACGTGTTCTGGAGCGGTCCTTCTCGCCTCCGCTATCCATCCGCGAACCTCGTCGCAATCGAACAGGTTGCCGACATGCTCGTAAAATTCCTCGCGCAGCTTCTCCACGTCGCGGGGAATCGCCTTGCCCTGCCCGTGCGGAATGTCCCAGTCCTTGACGAGCCGCTCGACGAACGGGTCGAAGATGTCGCGCAGATCCGGCGTGTAATTGTCGCGCAAATCCGCCCAGACCGCGCGGAAGCCCCATTCGAGCAACGTATCGAAATACCACGCGACCCAGCTGCCGAACACGGTGTGATCGACGATATCCTGGTTGCGCAGCCGGGCCGAGACTTCGAACAGATTGCAGGTGTTCTCGTAATATTTGCGCGCGACGAGGAAGTCGTCGGGCTCGGCCTCCATCAATGCGGCGAACGCCTGGCGCGACGGCCCCAGCTGCTCCTTGAAACGCGGGACGATATCCTTGTTCTCGGCCTCGAACTTGAAGATCGCGTTCGATTCGATCTCGAGCCGTTGATAGATTTCGGCGCGTTGCGCGACGAGCGCCTTGCGTTGCGTCATCAGGAACTGGATGCCAGCCACGGCGAAGGCGACGGTCTGCACGACCAGGCCCCAGAACTGGATCGTGTCGCCCTTCATCCCGAACATGCCGTTTCCCCCCCCGGATCGTGAAGCTATGTCACGAGCCGCCGCAGCCCCGCAATGGTGTCCGCCTCGCCCGCCGGCTTGTCGGTACGGATTCGGCCGATGCGGGGAAAGCGCATCGCGAGGCCCGATTTGTGGCGCTTCGATTCGTGGATCGAATCGAACGCCACCTCCAGCACCAGGCTCTTCTCGACCTCGCGGACCGGGCCGAAGCGGTTCAGCGTGTGGTTGCGCACGAATCGGTCGAGCCATTTCAGTTCCTCGTCGGTGAAGCCGAAATAGGCCTTGCCGACGGGGAGCAGCTCGCCCGCATCGTTCCACGCGCCGAACGTATAGTCCGAATAGAAGGAGCTGCGCTTGCCCGAGCCGCGCTGGGCATACATCAGCACGCAATCGGCGGTGAGCGGATCGCGCTTCCATTTGTACCACAGGCCCGCGCGGCGGCCGGTGACATAGGACGAGTCGCGCCGCTTGAGCATCACGCCCTCGATCGCGGCATCACGCGCGCCCGCACGGATTTCCTCGAGCGCGGCGAAATCCCTTGCCTCGATCAACGCCGATACGTCGAACCGCTCCGGATCGAGGCGCGTGGCGAACGCTTCGAGCCGCGGCCGGCGTTCGGACCAGGGGAGCGCGCGCAGGTCTTCCGGGCCGTCGAAGAGGATGTCGTAGAGACGGACGAAGGCGGGATATTCGGCGAGCGTCTTCGCGGACACCGCCTTGCGGCCCAGCCTCTGCTGGAGCGCGTTGAAGCTCGCCGCGCCGCCTTCCCCGCCCTGCGCCTCGCCCTTCACCAGCAATTCGCCGTCGAGCACGCCCGGCGTGGTGAAGGCCGCCGCGACCTCGGGAAAGCTGTGGGTGATGTCGTCGCCGGCGCGGCTGTAGAGCCGAGTCTCGCCCGCGACATGGACGAGCTGGACGCGGATGCCGTCCCATTTCCACTCGGCGGCATAGTCGTCGAGGCTGACCGATTCCTCCTCCAGCGGATGCGCGAGCATGAAGGGACGGAAGACCGGGACGTTCTCGGCGGTGGGCTGGCTGCCGCGCCCTTCGGCCCAGTCGAACAGCGGCGCGAAGGGCGGCGCGAGGCCGTGCCACACCTCCTCCACCGCATCGACCTCGAGCCTGAAGGCCTGGGCCAGCGCGGTCTTGGCGAGCCGCGCCGATACGCCGGCGCGCAGGGCTCCGGTCGCGAGCTTGAGCAGCGCGAAACGCTCGTCCGCATCGAGCCGGTCGAGCATATCCGCCAGTGCCGCGGGCGCATCCGAGCGTGACAGGGCGGAGAGCCGGTCCACCACCTCGGCGAGGGAGAGCGGTTCGCCGGCGCCGTCCTCGGGCGCGGGCCAGAGCAGGGCAACCGTCTCGGCGGTATCGCCGACGAAATCGCGGCTCATCGCGAACAGCACCGGATCGACGCGCTCCTCGATCAGCGCGCGGATCAGCGCCGGCTTGATCGCCGGCAGGTCGAGCCCGCCGGTCAGCGCGGCCATCGCCCAGCCGCGGTCGGGATCGGGGGTGGCGCGCAGATAGTCGCCGATCCGGCGGAGCTTGGCGTTGCGCGACCGAGTGTAGATGAGCCCGTCGAGCAGGTCGGCGAAAGCGCGCATGCTAGAGAGATGGCGGGGCGGGGGCGCGTGCGCTAGTCCCCGGGCGATGGTGTGGCGTTTCCTGGTCTGGCTGATTCTGCCCGCGTTGCTCGTGATCGGCTGGGGCGTCGACGAGATGCTGCGCGATCCGGTGGTGCGCAGGGCGGATCTGCACGTCATGGATTGGCCCGCGAACACGCCGCCGATCACGGTCGCGCTGATCGGCGACGTCCATGTCCAGGGGCCGGACATGCCTCCGGCGCGGGTCGAGCGGCTGGTGGCGCAGGTCAATGCCCAGCATCCCGACATCATCCTGCTCGCGGGCGATTATATCGGCGACCGCCAGCTTTCGACGCGGCTCTATACGGACGAGGAGATCGCTCGATCGCTCGCCGGGCTGAGGGCGCGGCTGGGCGTGTTCGCGGTGCTCGGCAACCACGATCATTGGCGCGACGGGCCGCCGATGGCGCGGGCGCTGCGCGCGGTCGGCATCCGCATGATCGACAATGACGCGGTGCGCGCCGGCCCGCTGACCCTGGTCGGGGCGGGCGAGATCCATTCGGGCATGGCCAATATTCCCCGCTTCACCAAGGTCGCCGCGGCGTTGCCCGGGCCAGCGCTGCTGGTGTCGCACAGTCCGGACATCATCCCGAAACTGCCGCCGCCCCGCTTCCCGCTGGTGCTCGCCGCGCACACCCATTGCGGGCAGGCGGTGCTACCGCTGATCGGGCCGCTCGCCTCCTCCTCGCGCTATGGCGAGCGTTACCGCTGCGGGCTGATCCGTGAGGGCGCGCGCACGATCATCGTCACCGGCGGCTGGGGTGCCAGCGTGGTGCCGATGCGCTTCGGCGCGCCGCCCGACTGGTGGCTGATAACGCTCGGCCGTTAGTCGACCGCGTTCTTCACCGTCTTGCCCGCCATCAGGCCGAGCACGAGGAAGATCACGAACAGCGCCAGCGCGACGAAGACGAGGAATTTGGCGATGCCGAACGAGGCGCCGGCGATGCCGCCGAAGCCGAGAACGGCCGCGATCAGCCCGATCACGAGGAAAATCACAGCCCAGCGCAACATGTTACTTCTCCCTCTGCAGCCTGGCGGGATAATCGCACGAACGCGCCCAGGGTTCCGAACGCCACCTCTCGCGGAGGCGCGGATTTGCGGCTAGGTTCGGCGCGCAAACACCCAGGAGAGATTCCCGATGAAGTATCTGCTTTCGACCGTTGCCGCGCTGGTCGCGATCGCACCCGCCGCGCACGCGCAGAATGCGCCGGCAGCGGCTGCCGCTCCCGCCACTGATGCGGCCGCGGCGGCCAAGTTCAACCTCGACACGCCGATCGAGGTGATGGCGGCCGACGAAAAGGCGAAGGCCGTGCTGATGGCGGACCTGCCCGATCTGCTCCCGCATCCTTCGTACGAGATGTTCAAGGGCATGAGCCTGCATCAGGTGCAGCCTTATTCGCAGGGCGCGCTGACCAACGAACTGCTCGCCAAGGTCGAAGCCGACCTCGCCGCGATCAAGTAATTGCCGGGCCGGGAGGGGCGATCCTCCCGGCGCCTCGCCTCAGCCGGCGCGCCCGGCTTCGAACAGGAACCAGGCGCGCTGCTCGGCCTGGTCGGTCCATTCGTCGATCACCGCGCTGGTGGCGTTGTCCTTCGCGGCATCGGCGATGTCCTTCGCCTCGCGCAGCGATTCGACCAGCTTGAGATTGTCGTCGCGCAGCTCCTTGAGCATGTCCGCGGCGGTGACGAACTCCTGGTCGTTGTCCTTGATCGTCTGATGCCGCGCGATGTCGCCGATCGAGCGGAGCGTGACGTTGCCGGTCTTGCGGACGCGCTCGGCGATCACGTCGGTGGTCGCGAAGATCTGCGCGGCCTGCTCGTCGAGCAGCAGGTGATAGTCGCGGAAATGCGGGCCCGACACGTGCCAGTGGAAATTCTTGGTCTTGAGGTAGAGCGCGTAGCTGTCGGCAAGGATGCCGTTGAGCGCCTCCGCGACGTTCTTGGTGGCGTTGCGCTTGAGATCGGTAGGCGTGCGGAGCGCGGTATCGGTGTCGGCCATTTTGTCCTCCCGGCGAATCGAGTGGGCGATCAACGGATGGGATATGGGAAGGGCTCCCCGGCTTTGCAGCCGATTATGCCGATGACAGCAATCGAGCGATCAGATCAGTCGGAAGGCGCCGAGGCCGGTCCAGGCGGCCCCGGCGAGGAAGAACAATCCGGTCACGATCCGGAAGACGCGCATCGGCAGTCCGGACCAGCTGAGCTCGCCCATCACCGCCGCGACGAAGGCGACGGCTAAGGCGCCGAACCCGGCGCCGGCGGCGGCGAACCAGGGTTCGCCGCGCGCGCCGATCGCGAAGGTGAAGAACTGGGTACGGTCGCCCAGCGCGAGGATGAAGATGGCGAGAAGCGGGGTGAGGAAGGATCCCAGGTGCCAGCGCTCGTGCCGGTCGGGCTTCCTGACCGGCCATAAGGCGCCGAATCCGCCGAAGAACAATGCGATGGCGAGCATCAGCGCCTGGGCGTGGGAATTGAGCAGCGGCGCGACCAGCAGCGCGCCATAGGCGGCGATCGCGTTGCCGCCTGCCAGCGCCAGTCCGGCCGCCAGCGCGACCGTGAGTGGCCGACCATAGCGGTCCGCGAGAATCGCGGTCAGCGTCGCAGGGCGATCGCCGATCTGGGTCAGCAGCGCCGCGATAAAGGCGGGAACAAGGGCTTCCATCGCGCGGGAGGATGCGCGAACAGGGTTAAGCGCGCGTGTACCTTGCACACCTTGACTTTTCGAGCGCGCTGGCGCATCCGCCCGCACCTGACAGCGGCGTGCCCGGCGCGCCGCTTTTCCTTTTTGCAAGATTCGCTTGTGCGAAATTAATTGGGGTTTTCGGGCCATGGCCAAGCCGACCACTGTCAAGATCAAGCTCGTCAGCTCGGCGGATACGGGCTTCTTCTACGTAACGAAGAAGAATCCGCGTAACCAGACCGAGAAGCTCTCGTTCCGCAAATACGATCCCGTCGTGCGCAAGCATGTCGAGTTCAAGGAAGCGAAGATCAAGTAATCCAGCCGGCAGCGCGAACCGCGCTCAGGTCTCGGCCAGCACTTCCTGATAGGCCTTCCGCGCCGCGGCGATGCCGGGGTGCCGGTCGTGGAGCGGCCGCCATGCGCCGCTCAGATCCGCCGCAGCGATTTCGTGCAGCATCGCCAGCTCGGCATGCAGCGAGCCGGTGATCCGATCCGTGGCACAGGCCGATCGGGTGCGTTCCTGATCCGCGCGCGCCATGTGGAAGCTGTATTCGGCCATGCGTTCGAGCCGTTCGGATTGATCGGTCATACGACCCCCGCTATCCCCTGATATGCATGTCCATGCAGCCATATCGTAACCGATTGGTAAATATTACCCGGCCTACCAGCAATCACAGGCGATATTCAGGACATTTCAGGAAGACGCTGGTTAATGTTAGCGTTATCAGCGAAATCCCCAAGTATAGATAGCGTTGTCATGTCGACATATGCGCGGATCAACTTCGATACGAAGCCGAAATGAACGGGGTCGATTAAAGGGAGTCGGTGGGCAGCAAGCCCCGAACTTCCTCCATGAAGCGCGCCAGCGAGATCGGCTTGGAGACATAGGCGTTGGCACCCGCCGCGCGGATGCGGTCCTCGTCCTCGCGGCCGGCATAGGCGGTCACCGCCATGATCGGAATCGCCTGGAGCTGCGGATCGGCCTTCATCCGGCGGATCAGCTCGTCGCCGCTGACATGGGGCAGCTGGATGTCCATCACCACGAGATCGGGCTGGAAGGCGCGCGCGCGCTCGACCGCCTCGCGGCCGTCGCTTACCGGCTCCGCGGCGAATTCGTGCGCGCGCAGCAGATCGCAGAACAGTTTCAGATTGAGTTCGTTGTCCTCGACAACGAGCACCCTTTTTGCCACGCGCGTCCTCATGAATTTCGAGACCCTCTAGGCGATGCCGGGCGATGAGACAAACGCCGCGCTGGCGCTGCACGCGCTGGCCTGGACGCTGGGCGATCCGGCGCGGGCCTCGCGGTTGCTCGAGGTAACGGGGCTCGACGCGGCCGAGCTGCGTTCGCGGGCCGGCGAGCCCGCTTTGCTCGCGGCGGCGCTGGGCTTCCTCGAGGCGCATGAGCCCGATCTGATCGCCTGCGCCGCCGCGCTCGAGGTCAAGCCGTCCGATCTCGTCGCCGCGCGCGCGGCGCTGGAGAATGCATGAAGCCGCTGCTGATCACCGACTGCGACGAGGTCCTGCTCCACATGGTCCGCCATTTCGGCGTGTGGCTGGGTGAAGCGCATGCGATCGACTTCACCCCCAATGGCGGCGATTTCGCGAGCTCGATGCGCCGCCGCGCCGATGGCAGCCTGGTCGAGGTCGACGATATGTGGACCCTGCTCGGCGGCTTCTTCCCGGGCGAGATGGCGCGCCAGACCCTGGTGCCGCATGCGCGCGAGGCGCTGGCCGAGCTGTCGCGGCGTGCGGACATCATCGTCCTCACCAACCTGCTCGACGACATGCGCGATCACCGCATCGCCCAGCTCGCGGCGCACGGCATCGTCCACCGCGTCGAATGCAACCAGGGCGGCAAGGGCGGGCCGGTGGCTCGGCTGGTCGCGGAGCATGGCAATCCGGTGACCGTGTTCGTCGACGATCTGCCGGTCCACCACGAATCGGTCGCGAAGCACGCGCCGCAGGTCCATCGGCTCCACATGGTGTCCGAGCCCAGCCTCGCGCCCAATGTCCCGCCCGCGCCGCACGCGCATGCGCGGATCGACGATTGGTTGGAGGCGAAGGACTGGATTGCGCGGCGCTTCGACAGCGGCTTGACCGCCGATGCGCCGAGTGGTTGAGCGCCCGGCATGAGCATCGAAGCGCGCCTGGCCGAACTCGGCCTCACCCTGCCCGAGCCCGCGGCTCCGGTGGCCTCCTATGTCCCCGCGGTCGAGGCGGGCGGGCTGCTCCATATCTCGGGGCAGCTGCCGTTCGACGACGGCGCGCTGATGACCGGGCGGCTCGGCGAGGATCGCGATCTCGCATTCGGCGAGGAGGCGGCGCGGCGCTGCGGGCTGATGCTGGTCGCGCAGATGAGGAAGGCGCTGGGCGATCTCGATCGGGTCGAGCGCGTGGTCAAGCTCGGCGTGTTCGTCAATTCGGCCGCCGGTTTCACCGATCAGCCCAAGGTCGCCAACGGCGCGTCGAACCTGATGGAGGCGATCTTCGGCGAAGCGGGCCGCCATGCGCGCAGCGCGGTGGGGGTGCCGGTGCTGCCGCTCGGCGCCGCGGTGGAAGTCGACGCGGTAGTCGCGATTCGCGCGTAGCGCTGGAGCCACGCTGTTGCGACTCCGCAACACTCGATCGGCTTTCCTGAAACAGGACCGCAAATAATGTTGTGCGCCGCAGCGTAATCCGGCAATCTTCTGCCGTCGATGAAAGCTGCGCGGGCATCGCCCAGACATGCAGCATCGTCGGCGGCAGGCGGGAACGATCGATATTCAATTGAAAGGGATACGATGCGCTTCTCGATGATCACTCTCGGCGGGCTGCTGCTTGCCGCCGCCACCCCCGCGATGGCGCAGGACGAGGCCCCGGCTCCCGCCGCGGAAGAGCCGACGCCCGCGTTCACGATCACGGGCGGTGCCACCGTCACCTCCGACTATCGCTTCCGCGGCCTGTCGCAGACCGGCAAGGACCCGGCGATCCAGGCGACCCTCAACGTCAACCACAGCTCGGGCCTCTATGCCGGTATCTGGGCATCGACGATCGACGACGACGATGCGGCCGCGGTGCTCGGCTACGGCAAGGCCGAGGTCGATCTCTACGCCGGCTACACCCACACGTTCGACCAGGGTCTGGGCGTCGATGTCGGCCTGCTCTACTATCTCTATCCGATCGACAAGGCGGGCTTCGACACCGACTTCTTCGAGCCCTATGCGTCGTTTTCCTACACCGCGGGTCCGGTGACGACCAAGGTCGGCGCCAACTATTCGTGGAGCGGCCAGAGCGGCCTCGCCGGCAATGACAGCCTGTATCTGCGTGCCGACGTCACGGTGGCGATCCCGAAGACCCCGGTCAGCATCCTCGGCCATATCGGGCACACCAACGGCCAGCTCGGCATCCTCGCGCTCACCGACGACAAATATACCGATTGGTCGCTCGGCGTCGAAGCGTCGTACAAGTTCGCCAAGTTCGGCGTCCAATATGTCGACACCAACATCAAGGACTTCACGGTCGGCTATGACGATATCATCGGCGCCGACCCCACCGTCCTCGCCTATCTGACCTTCAGCTTCTGATCGGAACGGGGGGCGGCGAAAGCCGTCCCCTTTCTGCCGGGAGCCGCGGAAGTTCAGTAAACTTCCCTCCAAGAACGTGTTTTGTTGTCCGCTACCGAGGCGCGGTTGCGGCGATTTCAAAAAGCGGCCGGGTTCCCGGCGCGCGCAAGCCAAGCAGGCGAAATCCTACATTGCAAGCCCGGCCTCGGGCTGGACTAAAGCCCGGCCGCTCGCCCGCACGAGGCGTGCGAGCGCCTCGCTTCGGGGCGCTGTGAGCAGCGTGACCGTGTCGCCCGTCTCGACGATCCGCCCCGCCTCCATCACCGCGATCCGGTGACAGAGCCGCAGCGCCACCGCCAGATCGTGCGTGATCGCCAGGATCGCCAGCCGCCGCGACGCCTGCAGCTTCGCGAGCAGATCGAGGATGCGCCCCGCGACGAGCACGTCGAGCGCCGAGGTCGCCTCGTCGAGCAGGATCAGTCCGGGATCGGAGACGAGCGCCCGGGCGATCGCGACGCGCTGCGCCTGGCCACCGGAAAGCTCGGCGGGGTGGCGATTCGCCAAGGTGGCGCCCAGCTCGACCTCGTCCAGCGCGGCGGCGGCGCGTTCGGCGCGGGCCTCGGGAGACCATTCGGGGAAGAGATGGCGCAACGGCTCCTCGACGCTTTGCCGAACGGTCCAGTGGGGATCGAGGCTGGCGGCGGGGTCCTGGAACACCGGCTGGATATGGCGGCGGTGGGCAGGCGTCATGCGGGATCGCCGAGGCAGGGGCTGACCGCGCCAGCGCACAATTCCCGAATCGCAGGGCCCCAGCCGCGCGACCGCGCGCGCCAGCGTCGACTTGCCCGATCCCGAACGGCCGACCAGCGCCAGTGACTCGCCCTCGCGGACCGTGAAGCCGGCACCGGCGACCGCATCGATTCGCGCGCGCCGCCAGCCGGGCGCGCGGAAGGCGACGCCGATGCCGCTCGCATCAAGCAGCGGCGCGCCGGGCTCGGGTAGCATCGGTGGCGGCAAATCGAGCCTCGGGCTGGCGGCAATCAGCGCGCGCGTCACCTCGCACCGCGGCTTTTCGAGCACCGACCTGGCCGTGCCGTCCTCGACCACTTTGCCCCGATCGAGCACCACCACCCGATCGGCGTGCGCCGCCACCAAGGGCAGGTCATGGCTCACCAGCAGCAACCCGAGCCCCTGCTCGCGCAGCCGGCCGAGCAGATCGAGGATCGCGTGGCGCAGCTCGGCGTCCAGCGCGCTGGTCGGCTCGTCGGCGACGAGCAGCCTAGGGCCGTGCGCGGTGGCGCAGGCGATCAGCGCGCGCTGGCGCTCGCCGCCGGAGAGGCGGTGCGGATATTGGTCGAGCCTGGCCTCGGGATCGGCGAGGCCGACGCGATCGAGCATCGCCGCGAGCTCGCGCCGTTCGCGCCGTCCGCCCGCGGCTTCGGCGAGCTGGCTGCCGATGGTGAGATGCGGGGTGAGCGCGGTCAGCGGCTGCTGGAAGACGAAGCCGGCGCGGGCGCGCAACGGGCGGAGCGCGCGCTCGTCGCAGCCGATCAGCTCCGCGCCGTCGAGTCGTGCCGAGCCGGTGGGCCGACCGGCCGCGAGGCCGAAGGGCGCGAAGCAGCTCATCGTCTTGCCCGAACCCGACGCCCCGACCAGGGCGGTGCAGCCGCCCGCCGCGACCTCGAACGACACCTGGTCGAGGATCGGCGTACCGCCCAATGTCAGCCCCAGCCGCTCGACCGCGTAGAGTGTCATGGCCTGCGCAGGCCTTCGCCGAGCCGGTTGAGCGCCACGATCAGCGCGACCAGCACCAGCCCGGGCACGATCAATGTCAGCGGCGCGATGTCCATATCGTCGGCGCCGTCATGGACGAGGATGCCGAGCGAGGTCAGCGGCTCCTGCACGCCGAGACCCAGGAAGGAGAGGAAGCTCTCGACCATCACCACCTGGGGCACGGTGAGCATCAGATAGGCGACCGCCACCGGCGCGACATTGGGCAGGATGTGCCCGCGCAGGATGGCGCGCGTGCCCGCTCCCGCCGCCTCGCTGGCGAGGACGAAGGCGCGGGCGCGCAGCGCGAGCACCTGGCCGCGCACCACCCGCGCCATCGTAAGCCACTCGACCGCGCCGATGCCGAGGAAGACGAGCAGGATCGACCGGCCGAACACCACCATGAGCACGATCACGACGAACATGAAGGGCAGGGCGTAGAGCGCGTCGACCACCCGCATCATCGCCTCGTCGGTGCGCCCGCCCGCCCAGCCGGCGATCGCGCCCCAGGCGGTGCCGATCACGAGCGCGACAAGGGCGGCGGCGCCTGCCACCGCCAGCGTGACCCGGGTCGCGATCAGGGTGCGTGCGAGCAGGTCGCGGCCGATGCTGTCGGTGCCGAGCAGATGGCCGGGGCTGAAGGCGGGCGCGCGGACCGCGTCCCAGTCGACCGCATCGTAGTTCCAGGGCAGTACCAGCGGCAGCAGCAACGCCGCCGCGGCGATCAGGATCAGCGTGGCGGCGGCCGCCCTCATCCGCGCGCCCGCGGATCGAGCAGGCCGTAGAGCAGGTCGGCGATCAGGTTGAAGGCGAGGATAAGCCCCGCGTAGAGTATCACCACCCCCATCACGAGCGGGTAATCGCGGTTGAGCGCGCCCTGGACGAAATAGCGGCCGAGGCCCGGCAGCGCGAACACCGTCTCGATCACCACCGCGCCGGTGAGCAGGCCGGCGGCGGCGGGGCCGAGATAGGAGACCACCGGGATCAGTGCCGGCGGCAGCGCGTGGCGGACGAGGATTGTCAACGGCGGCAGCCCGCGCGCCCGGGCGGTGCGGACATGGTCCTGCGCCATCGTCTCGGCGAGGCCGGCGCGGGTGAGCCGGCACACCGAACCGGCGACCGGCAGCGACAGCGCAGCCACCGGCAGCACCAGCGACACGGGACCGCCGAGGCCGGAGACGGGCAACCAGCCGAGCCAGAGCGCGAAGACGAGGACGAGCAGCGGCCCGGTCACGAAGGCGGGCAGCGCCACCGCTACCGCCGACTTGAGGCCGATCCACCGGTCGAGCCACCCGCCGGGCCTGAGCGCACCGGCGATCCCGCCCGCGACACCCATCACCAGCGCCAATGCCAAGGCCAGCCCGCCGAGCATCAGCGACACCGGCAGCCCCTGGCCGATCAGCTGGGTGACCGTGAAATCCTTATAGACCAAGGAGGGTCCGAAATCGCCCCGGGCGACGTGGCCGAGATAGCGGCCGAGCTGGACGAGCAAGGGCTGATCGAGCCCATAGGCCCTGTCCATCGCCGCGCGGGTGGCGGCGTCCAGCGGGCGTTCGGCGTCGAACGGGCTGCCCGGGGCGACCCGCATCAGCAGGAAAGAGAGAAGAACTACTGCCAGCAGCGTGGGGAGCGCGGTCGCGAGCCTGCGAGCCAGGATCGCGATCATGCTCCCTGTTGCCGCCGCTTACTTGGGGGCGCTGGTGCTGGCGTCCTGGCCGTTGCCTTCGGGCGCCGCGACGATATCGCGCGTCGTGCTGCCCTTGTCCACCACGGTGGTGCCGGGGCTGCCCGCGGTCGAGCGCGCGCCGCCGTCGGCGCCGGTGCGGCCGGCCGAATCGAGCACCGCATTCTCGCTCGCGCTGCGCGGCGCGTTGCCGCCGAACAGCACGTCGAGCGCCTGGTTGGCGGGCGAGGTGTCTTGCGGGCGCGGCGCGCCGGGAGCGGGCGGGATCAGCGAGAAATCGGGCGGGATCACCAGCGGCTGCTGGCGGGCCACGGCGAACTCGTCAGGACGCGCACGGTCGAAACCGTTCTTGCCGCAGGCGGACAGCGAGGCGGCCAGGCCCAGCCCGGCCACGATCAGGATAACCTTACGCATTGACGTTCTTCTCCACAGGATCCGGCTCAGAATTCGGCTTAGCCCGATTCTTCTCGCGCACGAACAGCGCGCGGATCAGCAGGATCAGCACACCGATGGTAATCGCGGCGTCGGCAACATTGAATACCAAAAAGGGACGCCATGTCCCGAAGTGCAGGTCGGCGAAATCGACGACATAGCCGAAGCGGATGCGATCGAGGATGTTGCCGATCGCGCCGCCCAGCACCATGCCGAGCGCGATGACGTCGCCCAGCTTGCGCTCGCGGATCATCCACCACAGCACGCCGGCGGCGATCGTGGCGGTGAGCAGCACCAAAAGCCAGCGCATCGTCGCGCCGTCGGCGGGCAGCAGGCCCAGCGAAACGCCGATATTCTGGACGAAGCGCAGGTCGAAGAACGGCAGCACGTTGACCACCGCGTCGCGGTAATTGAGGCCGAGCGGGCCTGTGACATAATATTTGGCGCCCTGATCGATCAGGAACACCAGCAAGGCCACCAGCAGGCCGATTCCGCGAGTCACGTTCATCAATCCACCACCCCGGCGCAGCGGTCGCACAGACTCCCGTCCTGCGCAACTTCGGGAAGATGCCGCCAGCACCGGCCGCATTTAAGGCGCTGGGTGGGCATGACGGTGACGCCCTCATCGCCCTTGGTGACTTTCGATACGATGAACAGCTCGGCGAGGTCCGCTTCGGACATCGGCAGCGACGGCACGGTGATCTCGGCCTCGAGGCTGGAGCGCACGGTCTTCTCGCGGCGATAGGGCTCGATCGCCTCGGTCACCCGTTCCCGGAGTGCCCGGACCTCGGTCCAATCGGCGCCCAGCCTGTTGTGCGAAAGATCGGGCAGCACCGGCCATTCGAGGAAATGCACCGACTCCGATTCGCTGGGGTAGCGCGCCTGCCAGACCTCTTCCGCGGTGAAGGCGAGGATCGGCGCGGCGTAGCGCACCAATGCGTGGAACAGCGTATCGAGCACGGTGCGATAGGCGCGGCGCTTGGGCGCATCCGGCGCCTCGCAATAGAGGCAGTCCTTGCGGATATCGAAGAAGAAGGCCGAGAGGTCCTCGTTCGCGAAATCGCTGAGCGCGCGGATATAGCGGTTGAACTCGAACGCCTCCGCCGCGGCGCGCAGCTCGGCGTCGAGCGCGGCAAGCTTGTGGAGGATGTAGCGCTCGAGCTCGGGCATCTCGTTTACACCGAGACGCTCTGAGTCGGTGAAGCCGTCCAGCGCGCCGAGCAGATAGCGGAAGGTGTTGCGCAGCTTGCGATAGGCGTCGCCGGTGCCGGCGAGCACCTCCTTGCCGATGCGGACATCCTCGAAATAATCGGTCTGCGCGACCCAGAGGCGGAGGATGTCGGCGCCCGATTCCTGGATGATCTTGAGCGGATCGACGACATTGCCGAGGCTCTTCGACATCTTGCGGCCATTGCCGTCCATCGCGAAGCCATGGGTCAGCACCGCCTTGTAGGGCGCGTGGCCGCGCGTGCCGCAGCTTTCGAGCAGCGACGACTGGAACCAGCCGCGATGCTGGTCCGATCCTTCGAGATAGAGGTCGGCGCGCACGTCGGGCCCGAAGCGCTTCTCGATCGTGAAGACGTGGGTGCAGCCCGAATCGAACCAGACGTCGAGGATGTCGGTGACCACCTCGTAATCGTCGAGCGCGTGGTCGGGGCCGAGCAGGGCCTGGTGATCGGCGGCGAACCAGGCATCGGCGCCGCCATCGCGGAAGGCGTCGAGGATGCGTGCGTTGACCGCGGGATCGCGCAGATAGTCTCCGGTCTTGCGGTTGACATAGACCGTGATCGGCACGCCCCAGGCGCGCTGGCGGCTGATCACCCAGTCGGGGCGGCCCTCGACCATCGCCTGGATGCGGTTGCGCGCCTTTTCGGGAACCCAGCGCGTGGCCTGGATCGCGTCGAGCGCGAGGCCGCGCAGCGTCGGCCCGTTGCCGGTCTGCATCGGCACCACGCCACCCATCGGGCTCGGCACATCGAGCGCGACATTGCCCGCGGGCTTGTCCATCGGGATGAACCATTGCGGCGTGCAGCGGAAGATGATCTTCGCCTTGGAGCGCCAGCTGTGCGGATAGCTGTGCTGGAAGTCGTCCGAGGCGGCGAGCAGTCCGCCGGCTTCGCGCAGGTCGCTGCAGATCGGGCCGTCGGCGGCGTTGAGCTTCTTGTTGATGACGCTGCCCTGGCCGCCCAGCCACAGCCAGTCGGCGCGGTAGAAGCCGGCATCGTCGACCGCGAACACCGGATCGATCCCGTGCGCCTTGCACAGCAGGAAATCGTCTTCGCCATGATCGGGGGACATATGGACGAGGCCCGTGCCCGCGTCCGTGGTGACGAAGTCGCCGGGCAGGAACGGGCGGGGCTTCGCGAAGAAGCCGCCTAGCTTGTGCATCGGGTGGCGGGCGATGGTGCCGGCTAATTCCCTTCCGCCGATCGGTGTCCGGTCGAACGGAAATGCTCGAAGCTGCGTCCCGTAACTTGCGCTCAGGGCCTTACTGATGCGGGCAGCCGTCTGTTCGACCAACTCGCGCGCGAGCAGCAATTTGCGACCGCGCCAAAATTCCGTGACCTCACTTGGGATTGAGCCGACCGAGCTATCGCTGGTCACGCCAACGCCGAAATCGACGACTTCGTACTCAATCTCCGGCCCATAGGCCAAAGCCTGGTTCACCGGGATCGTCCAGGGCGTGGTCGTCCAGATCACCGCATGCGCGCCGACCAGTTCGGGGATCGGGCTCTCCACGATCTCGAACGCCACGTCGATCTGCGTCGAGACGATGTCCTCATATTCGACCTCGGCCTCGGCCAGCGCGGTCTTCTCGACCGGAGACCACATCACCGGCTTGGCGCCGCGATAGAGCTGGCCTTCCTCGGCGAACTTCAGAAGCTCGCCGGCGATGGTCGCCTCGCTCTCGTAATCCATGGTGAGATAGGGATCGTCCCAGTCGCCCATCACGCCCAGCCGCTTGAACTGCTCGCGCTGCACGCCGACCCAATGCGCGGCATAGGCGCGGCATTCGGCGCGGAACTCGGCGGCGGGGACCTCGTCCTTGCTGCGCTTCTTGGCGCGATACTGCTCCTCGATCTTCCACTCGATCGGCAGGCCGTGGCAGTCCCAGCCCGGGATATAGGGCGCGTCCTTGCCCATCAGGCTCTGCGAGCGGACGATGATGTCCTTGAGGACCTTGTTCATCGCATGGCCCATATGGATGTCGCCATTGGCGTAGGGCGGGCCATCGTGGAGCAGGAAGCGCTCGCGCCCCGCGCGCCGTTTGCGCAGCTGATCGTAGAGGCCGATCTTCTCCCAATGCGCCAGGATCGCCGGTTCCTTCTGCGCGAGGCCGGCTTTCATGGGGAATTCGGTCTTCGGCAGGAAAACCGTGTCTCGATAATCGGGTGCGTCGGTCATGGGTCCGCGCCGATTAGAGGAAGAGCGGAAACATGCAAAGCGCTTCGTTCTTCACCTTCGCTTAAGCACGAATATTTGGAACGCACCCGTAACTCGTGCGTCCGGTTCGCATGGGCATGCACCAAGCACGGGTGGCGGACCCAGCTCTCTGCGAGGAAATCGCGGTGCTGGCGCGCAAATATCTCGACGATCCCCGCTGCGACGGCATCCGCGAGATCGATCGGATCATCTCCGGCGCGGTCAGCGAGGCGCGCTGGGACGATGTCAGCAAATGGCATCGTGTGCGGCTGCGTTATCTCCGCTTCAAGCAGCAGAGCTATGTCGCGGCGAAGATGCTGAGCCCCCGTAGCGCGGCGTAGGATCAGGATCCGAAGCCAAAGGTCACACCAGGGTCACCCTATCGCGCATGTTCCGGCATCCGCCCGGGCGCGGGGCAAGTCCATGACGGCTCGGCCAAAGCCATTTCGCGTCCGGCCGGGATCGGCGGTGTCAAAGAGCGGCGCCGGAGCGACGGCGCATCGATCCCAGCAGGCGAAATCCAACATTGCAAGGCCAACCAGGCCCAATCGATCCCCGACCAGGGCAACAAGTTGGAATGCAGCCGGCACGCGCTAGGCGAGCATTTCGCGCGCGGCCGCCGCGTCATGGTCCATCTGCACCTTGAGCGCGTCGAGGCTGTCGAACCTGGCCTCGGGGCGGATGAAGTCGATCAGCGCGACCTCGATCGTCTGGCCGTAGAGATCGCCGTCGAAATCGAAGAAATAGCTTTCGAGCAGTTCCACCGGCGGATCGAAGCTGGGGCGGATGCCGAGATTGGCGACGCCGTCGAGCCGTGTCCCATCGGCCAGGACCCCTCGCACCGCATAGATGCCGTAGGCCGGGCGCAGGTAATTGGCGAGGCGCATGTTGGCGGTCGGATAGCCCAGCGTGCGGCCGAGCCGTGCGCCGTGCTCGACAATGCCTTCGATCGTGTAGGGGCGGGTGAGCAGGCGGGCAGCTTCGCGGGGTTTGCCGGCTTTCAGGAATTCGCGGATGTGGGTCGACGAAACGATCTCGCCGTCGAGCGTCACCGGTGCCACGACCTCGGCGGTGAAGCCTATCGCACGGCCCAGCTCGGCCAGCCGGGTGACATCGCCGCTGCGGCCCTTGCCGAAGGTGAAATCTTTGCCGGTGACAACACCCGCCGCGCCGATCGCATCGACCAGACGCTCGCGCGCGAATTCCTCCGCGCTCAGATCGGCGAGCGCCTGGTTGAACGGAAACACCAGCATCGCATCCGCCCCCGCCGCGGCGAACAGGCGCGCGCGCTGGTCCATCTGGGTGAGCCGGAACCATTCGGAATCGGGGCGGAAGAAGCGCTTGGGATGCGGGTCGAAGGTCGCGACGAGCGCGGGCCTTCCTTCGGCATGCGCGCGCGCCACCGCGCCGCCGACCACCGCCTGGTGCCCGAGGTGAAACCCGTCGAAATTGCCGAGCGCGATGATGCCGCCGCGCAGATGGGGCGGAACCGCCGAGCCGCCGTCCAGCCGATCCATGCCGGCGCCTATAGGGAGAGGGTGCGGGCGGATCAAATCCTCCCCCAGCAAAGCTGGGGGAGGATTTATTGGGGCGCGATCCCCGCGCGGATCAGGCGCAACACGTTGCCGCCCATCACCTTGCGGATATCGTCGGGGGTGAAGCCGCGGTCGACCAGCGCCTGGGTTATCACCGCGATTTGCGACGAATCGAAGCCGGTGGTCACCGCGCCGTCGAAATCGGACCCGAGCCCGACATGGTCGATCCCGACCAGATCGCGGACATAGGCGATGGCCCTGGCGACATCGGCGGGCCGGGTCGAGCAGATCGCCGCGTCCCAATAGCCGATGCCGATCACCCCGCCGGTGCGCGCGATGCCGCGGATCTCGTCGTCGGTCAGGTTGCGGTTGACGCGGCAGGTCGCCTGCACCCCGCCATGGCTGGAGACCAGGGGCCGCTTCGCCGCCGCGATGATATCGGCGACCGCCGCATGGCTTGAATGCGCGACGTCGACGATCATGCCGATTTTCTCCATCCGCGCCAGCACCTGCCGCCCGAGCGGGGTGAGCCCGCCCTTGTGCTCGCCATGCATCGATCCGGCGACGTCGTTGTCGAAGAAATGCGCGAAGCCGGCCATGCGGAAGCCGGCATCGTGAAGCCGGTCGAGATTGGCGAGCCGGCCCTCGAGATCCTGCAGCCCCTCGATCGAGAGCATGCCCCCGACCACCTTCCGCCCCGCGGCGCGATCGGCGAGCAGCCGGTCGAGATCGGCGGGGGTGCGGATCACCCGCAGCCGCCCGTCCGATCCGGCGGCGGCGCGATCGAGCTTCCGCGCGTGCCATAGCGAGCGCTCGAGCAGCGAGCCCCAGGTCCGCACCGGCTGGAGCTGGCCGATGGTGAGCAGGGTGATGTTGTCGGTCTTGTCGCTGTTCGCTTCGTAATTCTGGCCCTTGGGTGTCTTGGTCACCGACGAGAAGACCTGGAGCGCGTAATTGCCCTCGATCAGGCGCGGCACGTCGATCTGGCCGCGATGGACGCGCTGGAGCAGGCTGCGCTGCCACATCAGCGTGTCGCCATGCATGTCGGCGATCTGGAGCGTGGCGTGGAGCGCGCGGGTCTGCGCGGTGACGGTGGGGAGCTGGGCCGGCTCGACGCGGTTCATGCCGCCCTCGACGATGCCGGGCACGAAGCCGAAGAAGACGAAGGCGGCGAGGAACAGCAGCGCGGCCGCGCCGAGGGCAATCTTCCTGATCATCGCATCCGCTCCAGCGTGACATAGCTATAGGCGGGGCGTTCCCCGTCCGCCGCGAAATCCTCGCGTGCCGTCTCGCGCCACGCAAGCGGATCGAAGGCCGGGACGATCGCGTCGCCTTCGGGCGCGAGATGAACCTCGGTCAGCTCGATCCGGTCGGCGCGGTCGAGATACAGGTCGAACACATCCGCCCCGCCGATCACCGCGATCTCGGGCACGTCGCCGGCCAGCGCGAGCGCCTCCCCGGCGCTATGGGCAATTTCGGCGCCATGCTTTCGCCACGCGCGGTTGTTGGTCAGCACGATGTGCCGCCGCCCCGGCAGCGGCGCCGGAAAGCTCTCGAAGGTCTTGCGGCCCATGATCATCGGCTTGCCCATCGTCATCGCCTTGAAGCGGCGCTGCTCGCCGGGGATGCGCCAGGGGATGTCGCCATATCGGCCGATCACGCCGTTATCGGCGCGGGCGAGGTAGAAGGTGATCAAACCGCCACCGCCGCCTTGATATGCGGCTGGGCGACATAATCCTTGATCGCGAAATCCTCATATTCGTACGCGTCGATCGAGGGGGCGTGACGCAGGATCTCGAGGCGGGGAAGCGGGCCGGGGGTGCGGGTCAGCTGCTCGCGAGCCTGCTCCAGATGGTTCGAATAGAGGTGGCAGTCGCCGCCGGTCCAGACGAACTCGCCCGGCTCGAGCCCAGCCTGCTGCGCGAGGAGATGGGTGAGCAAGGCATAGCTGGCGATGTTGAACGGCACGCCGAGGAAGATGTCGCCCGAGCGCTGGTAGAGCTGGAGGTTGAGCCGGCCGTCGGCGACGTGGGTCTGGAACAGGCAGTGGCACGGGGCCAGCGCCATCGCCGGAATGTCGCCCGGATTCCAGGCGGAAACGATCTGGCGGCGCGATCCGGGATTGGTGCGGATCGTCTCGACCAGTTCGGCGAGCTGATCGATCTCGCGGCCGTCCTCGGCCTGCCAGCGCCGCCATTGCTTGCCGTAGACGGGGCCGAGCTCGCCATCCTTGTCGGCCCATTCGTCCCAGATATGCACCCCGCGCTCCTGCAGCCAGCGTATGTTGGTGTCGCCGCGCAGGAACCACAGCAATTCGACGATGATCGAGCGGATGTGGAGCTTCTTGGTGGTGAGCAGGGGGAAGCCGTCGGCGAGATCGAAGCGCATCTGGTGGCCGAACACGGATCGCGTCCCGGTGCCGGTACGGTCCATCGTCTCGGCGCCATGCTCGAGCGCACGGGCCATCAGGTCGAGATATTGACGCATGTCCGGGAGCCTAGCCGCCCCCGCCGGTCTCGCCAAGCCAGCGTGTTCCCTCCGAAACGGATGGAACGCCGTCCGGATCGGACCGGGTAGGGCTTCGGCATGACGGTCCCGGATGGCACGCTGAGCGGATGGCGTTGTTCGGATACCTGCCCCAGATGCAGCGGCTCGCCGATCCGGGTGCCGCAGGCGCGCTGTTCGCGCCGATGGCGGAGGAGGAGGTCGAGGTCGCCGCCTTCGTCTATCTCGACGGCGATCAGCGCGTGCTCGGGCTGCGCGAGCTGCGCTCGAACCGCCACGACACGTTCGAGCTGCCGATCCGCGCGATCGTCGGCGACGCCTTGCACCACGACGCGCGCGGCGTGGTGATGGCGCACAACCATCCGAGCGGCGACGCCACCCCGAGCAATGCCGACCGCGAGGCGACGCGGATGCTCGCGCGCGCGCTGGAGCCGATCGGGGTGCGGCTGCTCGATCACCTCGTGGTGACACGCAGCGGCATCACCAGTTTTCGGACGATGGGGTTGTTGTAGGCTCTCATTCCTCCCCGAGATTTCTCGGGGAGGGGGACCATGCGAAGCATGGTGGAGGGGCCGCCGCGCAGACGGCGGTGTAACCTTGCCGCAAGCGAGTCCCGCGCCTTCGGCGCGGCCCCTCCACCGCCTTCGGCGGTCCCCCTCCCCCAGCAAGCTGGGGGAGGATTGAGAAGGGTCAGGGCTTCGGCGCCGGGCTCGGCGGGCCCTTGCACGCCTTGATCGTCCCGGGTTCGGGGCGTTCGCCCACTGCCTTGAAGATCGCCAGATAGCCGCCGGCCGAGGGCATGGGGAACATCGACACCTGGCTGTAGCCCACCGCGGCGAACTCGCATTTGAGCAGGTCGGGCGGGGTGCCGTGGCTCTGGGTCGGGCGGTTCGAATCGACGACAACGACCTGCCCCTCGGGCTTGAGCGAAGGTCGCAGGCGCCAGAGGAATTCGTAGGGGCTCTCGATCTCGTGATACATGTGGATCATCAGCACGCGATCGAAGCTGTTCTCGGGCAGCCGCGGGTCGGCGGGGAGGCCGAGGCGGACGCTGACATTCTCGAGCTTGTCGCGGCTGACGCGGGTCGCCAGCTGGTCGCGCACCGCCGGCACGATATCCTCGGCGAGCACGCGCCCGGTCTTGCCGACCCGGGGGGACAGGCGGATCGTGTAATAGCCCTCGCCGGCGCCGATGTCGGCGACGGTCATGCCCTCGCCGATGCCGGCGCGGTTCATCACCTCCTGCGCCTCGTTGACCCGGTCGCGCGATTCCTCGTTGGACCAGCGCGCCGATTCGATCGGCGCCACCGGCCGGTCGGCGACGGGGAAGCCGTTGACCCGGGTCTCGGTCTTCCTGGTCGCGGCCGGGTTCTTCTCGCCGCATGCCGCAAGCGGCAGCGCCAGACAGGTCAGCAGCAGGCCCGCGCGACGGATCAATCGACATCCTCCACTTCGACCGTCTCGCCGGTCACGCGCTGCGACAGCGCGGCGGCCATGAACGGATCGAGATCGCCATCGAGCACGTCCGAGGGCGAAGTGGAAGTGACTCCGGTGCGCAGATCCTTCACCAGCTGATAGGGCTGGAGCACGTAGCTGCGGATCTGATGGCCCCAGCCGATATCGGTCTTGGTGGCGTTCTCGGCATTGGCGGCCTGCTCGCGGATCGCCAGCTCGCGCTCGTAGAGGCGGGCGCGGAGCTGGTTGTAGGCCTCGGCCTTGTTCTTGTGCTGCGAACGCTGGTTCTGGCACTGGACCACGATGCCGGTGGGGATGTGGGTGATGCGCACCGCCGAATCGGTGGTGTTGATGTGCTGCCCGCCCGCGCCCGAGGCGCGATAGGTGTCGATGCGCAGGTCGCTCTCGTTGTACTCGACCTCGATATTGTCGTCGATCACCGGATAGACCCACACCGACGAGAAGCTGGTGTGGCGCCGCGCCGCGCTGTCATAGGGCGAGATGCGCACGAGGCGGTGCACGCCGCTCTCGGTCTTGGCATAGCCGTAGGCGTTCTCGCCCTTGAGCAGCAATGTGGCGGACTTGATTCCGGCCTGCTCGCCGGCGTGATGGTCGATCAGCTCGACCTTCATGCCGTGGCGCTCGGCCCAGCGCGTGTACATGCGCTGGAGCATCTCGGCCCAGTCCTGGCTCTCGGTGCCGCCCGCGCCCGAATTGATCTCGATATAGGTGTCGTTGGCGTCGGCCTCGCCCGACAGCAGCGCCTTGACCTTGTCGACCTCGGCGCGTTCGGCGAGCGCGGCAAGCGCGGCGGTGCCCTCGTCGATCATGCCCTGATCGTCCTCGGCCTCGGCCATCTCGATCAGCTCGACCGTGTCGTTCAGTTCGGTCTGGATCGCGCGCGTGGCGGTGATCGCCTCGTCGAGCCGGCGGCGCTCGCGCATCACCTCCTGCGCGGCCTTGGCGTCGTTCCACAGCGTCGGATCCTCGACGCGCGCATTCAATTCGTCGAGCCGGCGGAGCGCACGGTCCCAGTCGAGGAACCGGCGCAGCAGCGCGAGCGCATCGTTGATCTTGTCGACACTGGCCTGCGCTTCGGCGCGCATCACGGAACTCCAACAGGGGACGGCAGCAATATAGGTGCGGGGGAACGCGGCTAGTAGATTCCGCCCTCGCGTTGCAAGAACTCGCTGTCGCCGGGGTCGTCGTGGCGCTCGGTCTTCTTGGCCTCGGCCTTGGGAGCCTCCTCCTCGTCCTGGCGGCCGCGGCGCGGCTCGCTCTCGGGCTTGAAGGCCTCCCAGATCACCGCCGCCTTGGGATCGCTGGAGGGCCAGCCGCCGAACACGCGCTTGCCGCTGGCGCGGTCGACGCGGACCATGCGGATGCCCGCCGGCGCGGTGAAGGGCAGTTTCTCCATCCCCTCGTAAGCGGGGATCGCGAACTGCTTGAAGATCGGCGCGGCGATCACGCCACCCTGCGCATAGCCGCCCAGGTTCGAGGGCGTGTCGTAGCCGAGATAGAGGCCGGCGATCATCTGCGGGGTGCCGCCTACGAACCAAACGTCGGTGGGGCCCGAGGTGGTGCCGGTCTTGCCCATCATCGGGCGGTTGAGGTCGCGCAGCACGGTGGCGGTGCCGCGCTGGATCACGCCTTCGGCGATATGGACCATCTGGTACGCGCTCATCGGCTCGACCACCTGGCGCGCGCGGATCACCGGGCGCGGCATCGGCTTGCCGTCCCAATCGGGCGCGTTGCAGCGCTCGCAGGCGCGCCAGTTCTCGGGCCAGATGACGTTGCCGCGGCGATCCTGGACGAAGTCGATCAGCGAGGGATTGAGCGCGCGGCCATGGTTGACCAGGATCGAATAGGCGTTGACCATGCGCGTCACCGTGGTCTCGCCCGCGCCGAGCGCATAGCTGAGATAGGGCGGGAACTTGCCCTTGCTGACGCCGATCCGCTGGATCATGTCGACGACGTGGTCCATGCCGACCTGGTTGGCGATCTGCACGGTCATCAGGTTGCGCGACTGCTCGAGGCCCCAGCGCATCGTGTGCGGCCCGGCGCCGGCGCTGCCGCCGAAATTCTTGAAGCATTTCTGGCCGAGATTGGCGCCCTGCCAGACGCAGAACGGCCCGTCGACGACGATCGACGAGGGCGTCATGCCCTGCTCCAGCGCCGAGGCGTAGACGATCGGCTTGATCGTCGATCCCGGCTGGCGCTGGGCCTGGGTGGCGCGGTTGAACGACTGGATGCGCGAATCGAAGCCGCCCTGCATCGCGAGGATGCGCCCGGTGCGCGGATCCTCGACCACCATGCCGCCCGAAATCTTGGGCACGCTGCGGATCGCCCAGGCGCCGCCCTCGGGCGCGACCGCGAGGATGTCGCCCGGCTTGATCGCGCCGAACGCGGTGTTGCCGCCGCCGCGCACGGGCATGCTCGATGCGGACTGGGGCAGGGTGGAGGTCGATCCGTCGTCGAAGCCGATCTGCCAGGCGCCGCCGGTCTGGGAGATGGCGATCGCCGCGCGCCAATCCTCGTAATCGAGGCCGATATTGGTGTTGAGCAGCGCCTGCTGCCAGCCGCCCTTGATCTCGACATGCCCGATTGGCCCCGACCAGCCGCGCCCGCGATCGTAGCGGAGCAGGCCGTCGCGAAGCGCTTTCTGGGCATATTGCTGGAGCTTGGGGTCGAGCGAGGTGCGCACCCACAGCCCGCCCGAATAGACGCTGAAGGGACCGCCCGCCTCGGTCTCGCCGAACTTGTCGATCAGCTGGCGGCGGACCTCCTCGACGAAATAGCCGCCGACGCGCTCGAACTTGGGGGTCTGGCGCGGCACGGTACCGAGCGGCTCGGCGATAGCGGCGTCGTGCTGCCCCTGGTCGATGAAGCGGTTCTTGAGCATCTCGCCGAGCACCCAGTTGCGGCGGTCGAGCGCGCGCTGGGTGTTGCGATCGGGATCGTAATTGGCCGGGCCCTTGGGCAGGATCGCCAGATAGGCCATCTGGGCGAGGCTGAGGTCCTTCAGTTCCTTGCCGAAATAGGCGTGGGATGCGGCATCGACCCCGCCGGCGTTACGGCCGAGCTCGATCGTGTTGAGATAGAGCTCGAGGATCTGCTGCTTGGTCAGCGTATCCTCGATGCGCCAGGCTAGGATCGCTTCCTTGGCCTTGCGCAGATAGCTGACCTCGTTGCCGACGAGCAGGTTCTTGGCGACCTGCTGGGTGATCGTCGACGCGCCGACCGCGCGCCGGTTGGTGGTCAGATTGCCGATCATCGCCGAGACGATGCCGGGGATGTCGACGCCGTGATGCTCGAAGAAGGTTTTGTCCTCGGCCGCCAGGAAGGCGAAGACCAGCTGCTTGGGATATTCGTCGTAGCTCAGCTGGACGCGGCGTTCGCGCGCATAGCTGTGGATCGGCGTGCCGTCGACCGAGCGGACGAAGGTGGGCAAGGGCGGCTCGTAGTTGCGCAGCGCATCGACCGAGGGCAGGTTGCGCGCGATCAGCAGCCAGACCAGGAACCAGACCACGCCGATCATGAATGCCAGCGCGGCGAGGATGCGGAACCACCAGCGATGGCGGACGCGGCCGAACCATCCCTTGACCCCGCCGATATCGCGGGTGAGCCTTAGCTTGAGACTGGGGGCTTCGGTTTCGGCCATTGCCGGCGCGGTTTAGCAAGATTCGCCGCTGATTCCAGCGGCTGGTTTTTTGCTTGGCCTCAAGCGCCGGCGCGCGCATCCGCGCGCTTGGCTACCGCGCCAATAAGGCGCGGCGGCCGTTCGGCCTTGCGGGCCTTCGGCCCGTACCCGGCTTCGGCCGCCAGCGCGGTACGGGCCGAAGGCCCGCAAGCGCGAACGCGCGCCCGAGCTTATGCGAGGATAGCCAAGGCGACGGATGTCGCCGCCGGCGCTTGAGGCCAAACAAACTAGCGCGCAGCCATCCGCGTCGCGAAATGGATCTCCACCGCGCGCCGCACGCTCTGCGCCACTTTCTTCTGGCCATCGTTCGAGGCGAGGAACTCGGCGTCGTGGGCATTGGAGATATAGCCCGTCTCGAACAGCACCGAGGGCATGTCCGGCGCCTTGAGCACCATCAGCGAGGCCATGCGGTGGTAGTTGGGCTTGATCCCGATCAGCGGCATCGCCTCGCGGCCGAGCAGGCGGGCGAAGCTCGCCGAGGTGTTCATCGTCTCGCGCTGGGTCAGGTCGATCAGGATCGACGAGATGTCGGGATTCTGCTCGCCCAGATCGACTCCCGCGATGATGTCCGCCTTGTTCTCGCGCGCGGCGAGTCGGGCGGCCTCCTTGTCCGAGGCGACCTCGGAGAGGGTGTAGATCGTCGCGCCCGACGCGTCGCCGCTCGCCGCGCTGTCGCAATGGACCGAGATGAACAGATTGGCGCCGAGCTTGCGGGCGATGCCGTAGCGGTCCTGCAGGATCAGGAAGCGATCGTCCTCGCGGGTGAGCGCGACGCGGACCCGGCCGGTAGCGAGCAAGGCATCCTTGATCGCGAGCGCGACGCGGAGCGTCACGTCCTTCTCGCGCAGCCCGGTCGGCCCGATCGCGCCGGGATCGTGGCCGCCATGGCCGGCATCGATCACCACCAGTGGGCGGCTGTCGTCGCGGCCGTAGATATGGGGAAGCGCGGGCGCGGGCATGCGCGGGGGGACCGCCATCGTCTCGCGATAGCCGCCATGCGTGGCCCCGCCGGCATAGGAGAAGGGCGGCAAGAAGCTCATCCGCCCCTCGGCGGCGGCGCGGGCGAAGCGGGCGTCGTCGACGGTGCGCAGCTCGAGCGTCAGCGTTTTGCCGTCGCGGCCGAACCCGCCCTCGGTGACGATCGCCGGGCGCGACAGATCGAAGACGATGCGCGCGGTGTCGCCATCATACCGGCCCTGGCGGATCTTCGACACGGGGCCGCCGGCCGCGGCCGCCGACCCCGGGGTCGCGCCGCGCACGTCGATCGCGACGCGGTTCGGCCCGGCAAGCACGAAGCTGCTCGCCTGGCGCACCGGCTCGTCGAACTTGATCACCACACGGTCACCGGAAACCCGGATATCGCGCACGGCACCCGCCCAGCTCGGAACCCCGGTCAGCCAACCGGAAAGCAAGGCGAGAAAAAATAGCACCCGCGCGGTATGCCGCGCAGGCTGGCGGGGGGTCCAGCCTAAATGCATAAGGTTGTTACTCGCTAACAGCCCTGACGGCTCTTCGAGTAGCGACGCCCTCTCAAACCGCGGTGAAGCAGTGCGGTTAATAGCGCGTCAGGCATGAATAGCGGCTGGATCGGGCTGTCAGGATTCCTACAGATAGGGGAATTGCTTAGGCCGCGCAGTTGTGGCGCCAGCGCAGGTTGCCGCCCGTGTTTGCGGGTGCTAGGGCAACGATCGTGCTCCGGACTTGTACCGGAGACCAGCCGCGGCCACATCCAACGAACATTGGGGAGCCGCGAAATTCAGGTTGACGCTGCATGAGGCAATTTCCCCCCCGTCCGCACCGTCTGGCCCAATCGGCCGGGCACGCGGCGGCGGTGGAGCAGCCGGACGATGGGTCCGGCCGTGCCTGCGCAGCAGAGGCAGTCATCATAACCTGCGAGACCGCAGCCGGCCCAGGGCACAAACCCACAGCCGGCCAAGGCCGCACAGTAAATCGCGCGCACGCGCCCACCCCCTTCAGGGCAACTTTCAGGGACAAAAGCCGGCGCGCCCGGAGAACAATAAATGACCATGCGTATGCTGATCGACGCACGCCACCGGGAGGAAACCCGGGTGGCCGTCGTCAAAGGGAACCGAATCGAGGAGTTTGACTTCGAGTCCGCCGAGCGCAAGCAGCTCAAGGGAAATATCTATCTCGCCAAGGTGACTCGCGTCGAACCGTCGCTCCAGGCGGCGTTCATCGATTATGGCGGCAATCGCCACGGCTTCCTGGCCTTCAGCGAAATCCACCCCGATTACTACCAGATCCCCAAGGAGGACCGCGAGGCCTTGCTCCGCGAGGAGGCCGAGCATGCCGCCGAGGAGGCCGCTCTGCGCGCCGAGGAGGATGGCGACGACGACCATCTCGAAGGGGATGAGGTAGAGGTGCTCGATCGCCCCGCGGGCGACGAGGACGATGGCGATCACGACCACGATGACGATCACGGCGCCGAAACCTCGGAGGACGAGGAAGGCGGCGAGAGCGGAGATCGTGGCGACGGGCGGCGGCGCCGGCGCGGCAAGGGCGGGCGGGGCGAGAGCCAGGCCGACCAGCTGCGCGAGCGCCGGATGAATCTCCGCCGCCGCTACAAGATCCAGGACGTCATCCGGCGCCGCCAGGTGCTGCTCGTGCAGGTCGTCAAGGAGGAGCGCGGCAACAAGGGCGCGGCGCTGACTACCTATCTGAGCCTCGCCGGCCGCTATTGCGTGCTGATGCCCAACACCGCGCATGGCGGCGGGATCAGCCGCAAGATCAGCTCGGGCGCGGACCGCAAGCGGCTCAAGCAGATCATGGCGGACCTCAAGCTGCCGCCGTCGATGGGCTGCATCGTCCGCACCGCCGGGCTCCAGCGCACCAAGACCGAGATCAAGCGCGACTTCGACTATCTCGCCCGGCTGTGGGACGGGATCCGCGAGACCACGCTCAAATCCTCGGCACCCGCGCTCGTCTATGGCGACAGCGACCTGATGAAGCGCGCGATCCGCGATATCTACAACAAGGATATCGACGAGGTGATCGTCGAGGGCGAGGACGGATACCGCCAGGCCAAGGAATTCATGAAGCTGCTGATGCCGAGCCATGCCCGGCGCGTGAAGCATTATTCCGACACCGTGCCGCTGTTCCAGCGCGCGGGCGTGGAGGAGCAGCTTTCGGCGATGTACCACCCGGTGGTGCAGCTCAAGTCGGGCGGCTATCTGGTGATCAACCCGACCGAGGCGCTCGTCTCGATCGACATCAACTCGGGCCGTTCGACCCGCGAGCATTCGATCGAGCAGACCGCCACGCAGACCAACCTAGAGGCCGCGGCCGAGATCGCCCGCCAGCTCCGCCTGCGCGACATGGCGGGCCTGGTCGTGATCGACTTCATCGACATGGACCACGGGTCCAACGTCCGTAAGGTCGAGAAGGCGATGAAGGAGGCGCTCAAGAACGATCGCGCGCGCATCCAGGTCGGCCGCATCTCCGCCTTCGGGCTGATGGAGATGAGCCGCCAGCGGCTGCGCACCGGCGTGCTCGAGGCGAGTACCCGCCAGTGCCCGCATTGCGAGGGCACGGGCCTTGTCCGCACCGCTTCCTCGGCGGGGCTTTCGGCGCTGCGGCTGATCGAGGACGAGGCCGCCCGCGGCCGCGGCTCGCAGCTGGTGCTGCGCGCCAGCCAGGAAGCCGCCTTCTACGTGCTCAACCGCAAGCGCGGCGAGCTGGCCGAGATCGAGGAGCGCTATGGCGTGACGATCGAGGTCGCCCCGGACGGCGAGCTGGAGGGCGCGCGCATGTCGGTCGAGGCCGGTGGCCCGCCGCCGACCCGCGCGCCGCGAATCGCCCAGACGATCGTCGAGGAACCCGAAGACGATTACGTCGAGGAGATCGACGAAGAGGAAGAGGAAGAAGAGGCCGAGGCGCCGCGCGAGGCGCGCCGTCCGCGCGAAGAGCGCGGACACCGCGAGGATCGCGACGGCGAGGGCGAAGGCCGGGGCAAGCGCCGCCGCCGCCGCCGTGGCCGCCGCGGCCGTCCCGCCGAGGGCGAGGCCGGTCACGACCCGCACGAGGCCGGCGACGAGGGTGAGGAAGGCGAGGAGGATCGCACCGAGACCGTCGCCGATGCCGAGGCGCCGTCGGGCGAAGGCGAGACGGCTGCCGAGGCTGCCGGGCGCAAGCGCCGCCGTCGTGGCCGTCGCGGCGGCCGCCGTGGCGGCGGCGAGGGTGCTGCGTCCGAGTCTGAGGCCGGCGAGTCGGAGGCCGTCGAGGCCGAAGCCGAGCCCGTCGTCGAGTCGGTCGAAGCGGAGCCGGAGCCCGCGCCGAAGCGCTCGCGCCGCCGCAAGGCCGCGCCCGAGGCCGAAGCCGCTCCCGAGCCGGTCGCCGAAGCCGCGCCCGAGCCTGTCGTCGAGGCCGCGCCTGCCAAGAAGCCGCGTGCCCGCAAGGCCAAGGCCGAGGCTCCGGTCGAGGTCGCTCCGGAGCCCGCTCCCGAGCCGGTGCCGGTCGCCGAGGCCGCACCGCCGAAGCGCTCGCGTGCCCGCAAGACCGCGGCCGCGGTCGAGGCCCCCGCGGATACCGAGACGGTCGAGCAGGACCTGACCCCCGAGGACGGCGAAGCCGCCACCGGTGGTGCAGGCGAGGGCGCGGGCCCGCGTCGCGGCTGGTGGCAGCGCACCTTCGGGGCGTGATCTTCACCTGAGGTTCATCGCCGCGGACGAAGAAACCGGGCGTTGCCGGGACGGGAGTTTGGGACGATTATGATGCGCATGAAGCGTCTTGCCGCATGCCTCGCGTTCCTGTGCACGTTCGGCCTGGCCGCCCAGCCGGCCGCCGCGCAATCGATCCTGCGCGACGCCGAGACCGAGGCGATGCTCGCCGACATTTCCCGGCCGCTGATCGTGGCGGCCGGGCTGTCGCCCAAGAATGTCCGCGTGGTGCTGATCCAGGACAAGGAGATCAACGCCTTCGTCGCGGGCGGGCAGACCGTCTATATCCATTCGGGCCTGATCGACGCGGCGGACAATGCCAACGAGGTCCAGGGCGTGATCGCGCACGAGATCGGCCATATCGTCGGCGGGCACGTGCCGCTGGCGGGCGATGGCGGCGCGACGGGCATCACCCTGCTCAGCCTGGTGCTCGGCGTCGCCGCGATGGCGGCGGGCGCGCCCGAGGCGGGCACCGGCATATTGATGGCGGGCCAGCGCGCCGCGATCGGCAAGTATCTCGCCTTCTCGCGCAACCAGGAATCCTCGGCCGATGCGGCGGGCGTGCGCTTCCTCAACACCGCCGGAATCAGCGGGCGCGGGATGCTCGAATTCTTCAAGAAGCTCGACAATCTCCAGCACCGCTACGGCTATTATTCGTCCGATCCGGATTTCGATCCGTTCACCCAGACCCACCCGATGTCGGCGGATCGCATCGCGACGCTGACCGGCGATCTCACCGGCCAGCCGGCATGGAACAAGGCGACCGATCCGGGGATCGAGGTCCGCTTCAAGCGCGTCCAGGCCAAGCTGCGCGGCTATGTCAACGAGCCCAAGGATACGCTGCGCGAATATCCCGGCACGGACCAGTCGGTCTACGCGCATTACGCGCGCGCCTATGCCTATCACAAATCGGGCTTCCCCGATCAGGCGGCGGCGGAGACCGCGGCTCTGGTCAAGACGGCGCCCGACGATCCCTATTTCCTCGAGCTCGAGGGGCAGATCATGCTCGAATCGGGCGATCCCGCCGGCTCGCTGGGCCCACTGCGCAAGGCGACCGAATCGACCAATTTCCAGCCGCTGATCGCGACCACCTTCGGCCATGCGCTGATCGCGACCGAGGACCCCGCGAACCTGCCCGAGGCCGAGAAGGTGCTGCGCCAGGCGGTGGCGCGCGACGACGACAATCCGTTCGCCTGGTACCAGCTCGGCACCGTCTATGAGCGCCGCGGCGACGAGCCGCGCACCGCGCTGGCGACGGCCGAGGGCGCGAACCTGACCGGCGATGTCGGGCTGGCGATGGTCAGCGCGCGCGCGGCGATGGCGGGGCTGCAGCCCAATTCGTCCGACTGGATCCGGGCGCAGGACATATTGCTCGTCTCGCAGACCGCCTGGGAAGAGCAGAAGCGCAAGGGCAAAAAATAGCCATGCTGGAACGTCTCGCAAAGAGCCCGGCCCTGCTTGCCGCGGCGCTCCTCGTCGCGGCGTTGCTCGGCGCGGCGGCGTTCGCGCTGATCCAGCGCGTGGTGCCCGGGGCCCAGCCCGACAAGGCGCGGATCGAGGCGCTGGTGCGCGCCTATATCCTCGATCACGGCGAGATCCTGCCCGAGGCGATGGACCGGCTCCAGGAACGCCAGGTCGCCGAGCGCAACAAGGCGATCGCCGCGGCGCCCCAATATGTCGCGGAGCATCGCGACATGATCGCCAAGCCCTATGCCGGCGCGGTGCAGGGCAATCCGGGCGGCGACGTCACCGTATCGGCCTATCTCGACTATAATTGCGGCTATTGCCGCGCCAGCCTGCCGGCGATCGCCGAGCTGGTGAAGCGCGATCCCAATGTGCGGATCGTCTATCGCGAATATCCGGTGCTCGCGCCCGAGAGCGAGGTCGCGGCGCGCTGGGCGCTGGCGGCGGCGGAGCAGGGCAAGTTCATCCCCTTCCACCAGTCGCTCTATGCCGCGGGCCGGGTCGATGCCGATACGATCGCCGCTGCCGCGCGCGATGCCGGCGTCGATACCGCGGCGGCGGAGAAGGTGCTCAAGGCCGACCGGGTCAGCAAGGAGATCGACAAGAACCGCAAGATCGCGGGCGACCTCGGATCGGCCGGCGGCACGCCCTTCTGGGTGGTCGGCGATCACGTCCTGCCCGGCTTGGTCGATTACGATCGGCTCGCCGCCGCGGTGGCCGCGGCGCGCAAGGGGAAATAGGCGGCGGCGGATGGCCAAGCACCGCATCTGCTCGGCGAGCGTCGCCAGCGTCTACCCCTTTTATGTCGCCAAGGCCGAGCGGAAGGGGCGCACCAAGGCCGAGGTCGACGAGATCCTCTGCTGGCTGACCGGGCACAGCGGGGAAACCCTCGACGATCAGCTGGCGAAGAAGACGAGCTTCGAGGATTTCTTCGAGCAGGCGCCGCGCATGAACCCCGCGCGATCGTTGATCACCGGCACGGTATGCGGCGTCCGCGTCGAGAATGTCGAGGAACCCACCATGCGCGAGATCCGCTACCTCGACAAGCTGGTCGACGAGCTCGCCAAGGGGCGGCCGATGGAGAAGATCCTGCGAAAATAGGCGGATCGGCCGGGCGTTCATTTGGAGTCGTTTTCAACACGGAATTGCTCCCCCGCGGAAGCAGGGGCCCCGGGGTTGCTTAGCGCATCGCCTGCGATCCTGGACCCTGCTTCGCAGGGGAACTGATTGGTTCAATCCAGCTGGATCAGACTCTGATCGCCGCGCCACGCTTGCCCTGCCGCTTGCGCATACCTAGGTAGCGGGTCCAGTCGCTCCCGGGGGCCCGATGACTTCGATCCTATCGCTATCCGGCCTCTCCAAGACCTATGGGTCGGGCACGCATGCGCTCGAGGACGTCAACCTCGATATCGAGCGCGGCGAGATCTTCGCCCTGCTTGGCCCCAACGGCGCCGGCAAGACGACGTTGATCTCGATCATCTGCGGCATCGTCATGCCCAGCGCGGGCACGATCCTGGTCGGCGGGCACGATGCGATCCGATCGGCACGCGCGGCGCGCAAGCTGATCGGGTTGGTGCCGCAGGAGGCCGGGGTCGACATGTTCGAGCGGCTGATCACCGCGGTGCGCTTCAGTCGCGGGCTGTTCGGCAAGCCCCGCGACGATGCGCTGATCGAGCAGATCCTCAAGGAATTGTCGCTGTGGGACAAGCGTGACGCCAAGCTGCAGGAGCTTTCGGGCGGCATGCGGCGGCGCGTGCTGATCGCCAAGGCGCTGGCGCACGAGCCCGAATTGCTCTTCCTCGACGAGCCCACCGCGGGGGTCGACGTGTCGCTGCGGCGCGACATGTGGAACCTCGTCCACCGGCTGCGCGAGAAGGGTACCACGATCATCCTCACCACCCATTATATCGAGGAGGCCGAGGAGATGGCCGACCGGGTGGGGGTGATCGACAAGGGCAAATTGCTGCTGGTCGAGGACAAGGCCGAGCTGATGAAGAAGCTCGGCAAGCGCGAGATGCTGGTCACTCTCGCCGAGCCGATGGGGGCGATCCCGGCCGAGCTGGGCGAATGGCATCTCGGGCTCGAGGATGACGGGCACAAGCTCCGCTACAGCTTCGATGCCCAGGCCGAGCGGACCGGCATCCCGTCGCTGCTCAGGAAGATGACCGACATGGGGATCGGCTTCAAGGATCTCGACACCTCGAAAAGCTCGCTCGAGGATATCTTCGTCGGGCTGGTCGAGCATCAGGGGGAGGCCGGCCGATGATGGGGTTCAACGGCCACGGCGTCTGGGCGATCTACCGCTACGAGATGAACCGCTGGGTGCGCACCGCGTGGCAGAGCGTGGTGGCGCCGGTGATCACCACCTCGCTCTATTTCATCGTGTTCGGCAGCGCGATCGGCTCGCACATGGGCGAGGTGTGCGGCGCGCCTTACGGCAGCTTCATCGTGCCGGGGCTGATCATGCTCTCGCTGCTGACCCAGAGCATCTCCAATGCCTCGTTCGGCATCTATTTCCCGAAGTTCGCGCGGACGGTCTACGAGGTGCTATCCGCGCCGATCTCGCCGATCGAGACCGTGCTCGGCTTCGTCGGCGCGGCGGCGACCAAATCGGTGATCCTCGGCCTGATCATCCTGGCGACCGCGACCTTCTTCGTGCCGGTGCAGGTGCTCCACCCGTTCGTGATGCTCGCCTTCCTGGTGCTCACCTCGGTGGCGTTCAGCCTGTTCGGCTTCATCATCGGCATCTGGGCGAAAAGCTTCGACCAGCTCTCCTTCTTCCCCACCCTGCTGGTGACCCCGCTCACCTTCCTCGGCGGCGCCTTCTACATGACCAGCATGCTGCCCGAGCCGTGGCGTTCGATCACCCTGGCCAACCCGGTGCTCTATCTGGTCAGCGGCTTCCGCTGGAGCTTCATCGAGTGCGGCGACGTCAGCGTCTGGCTGAGCCTGGGCTTCACCTTCGGCTTCCTGCTGTTTTGCCTCGGCATCGTCACCTGGATCTTCCGGACCGGCTACCGGCTCAAGGAGTAACCTCTTCCCACCTCTCCCGCTTTCGCGGGAGAGGTGCGAGACTTTGTCGCGCAGCGGCTTAGTCGCAGCGGTGAGGGTCTTCTTCTTCGGTCCGGTCAAGGCAGAAGAAGAAGACCCTCACCCAACCCTCTCCCGCGAAGGCGGGAGAGGGCCAAGTGGAAGCTATTGGTTGACCACCGGCAGCATGATGGCCGAACCCGAGCACACCTTCTGGGTCGCCTTGCGGTAATCCTCGGGCCTGGCCTTGTAGATGTTGGCGACGAAGGTCTGCGGGTTGCGGTCGATCACCGGGAACCAGGTCGACTGGACCTGCACCATTATCCGGTGGCCCTTCCTGAAGACATGGTCGTGGTCGCGGAGGGGAATCGTCCAGTCGACCACCTTGTCCGGCACCAAAGGCGTCGCCTTCTCGAACGATTCGAGATAGCGCCCGCGGCGGACCTCCATCGCGATCGGCAGCTCGTATCCGCCCAACTGGCGCGCATAGGCGCCCGCGGTTTGCGGCGGGGCCTTCTCGTAATCCTCGGGGAAGACGTCGATCAGCTTGACGATGAAGTCGCTGTCGGTGCCGCTGGTCGAGGCCATCAGGCTGGCGGTGATAGTGCCGGTGACGGTCAGGTCGTCCTTGAGCGGCGCGCCGACATAGCTGAGCACGTCGGGCCTATCGTCGACGAAGCGCTGGTCCTCGGCCTCCCACCAGCGCCAGTCGGGCGTCGCATAGGTCGCCGACATCGGATGCGGGCGGAACGGCACCGGGCGGGCGGGATCCGAGACATAGTCGCGGCAGCCCTCGTCGGCGGCAGGCGCGGCGAAGGACAGGCTGCCGTCGGCATGGAGGAACAGGCTCTTCTGCGCGGCATCGGCGAGCGGCCAGGTCTTGTAGGTCTTCCACTGCCAGCTGCCCGACTGGAAGCTCTTGAGCGCATAATCGGGCTTCTCGCCCTTGCCGTGAAGCCAATAGGCGAAGAAGGGCGCCTCGACCTGCTCCTGGAACTGGGTGCCGCTCTCTACCCCCATCGGGATGCGACCGAGCGCGTCGGCGGGGCCGCGCCACGCGCCGTGCGCCCAGGGTCCGGCGACCATCAGCGCCAATCTGTCGGGATCGTTCTGGCGCTGCTTGTAGAAGATCTGCCAGCTGCCCCAGGGATCCTCCTGGTCCCAATAGCCGGCGACGTTGAGCGTCGGCACATTGGTGCGCCCCAGCGCGTCGGACCAGCGCTGCTTCTTCCAGAAATCGTCGTAATCGGGATGCTCGATCATCTCGCGAAAGCGCGGCGCATGGCCCTGCATATAGTTCTTCTCGATGTCCTCGGGCGATCCCGCGGCGAGGAACCATTGATAGGTGTCGAGCATGTCGTAGGTGAAGTCGACATTGGCGTCCTTCTGCCACTGCAGCATGGTCAGCCAATCGGTCGCATAGGTCAGCCGCATCGCGCCGTAGCGGTGCAGGTCGTCGTTCATCCAGTAATCGATCCACGCCGCCTGCGGACTCACCGCCTTGAGCGCCGGATGCGGCCGCGCCAGCGCGATCGCGGCGGCGAAGCCCGGATAGGAGACGCCCCACATCCCGACCTTGCCGCTGTTGTGCGGCACGTGCTTCACCAGCCAGTCGATCGAATCGTACGCATCGGTCGACTCGTCGACCGCCTTCCTGCCCGTGTTGATCGCGGTCGACAGGGTGAACGGCCCGCCCTCGGACTTGAAGCGCCCGCGCATATCCTGCTGGACGAAGATATAGCCGTCCTTCGCCAGCGCCGCCCAGTTGCGGGGGATCGATTTCGGCGCCTCGTCCTGCGCGCCATAGGGCGTGCGCCCGAACAGGATCGGAAGTTGCCCGGTGGCCCCGCGCGGGATAAGGATGACGGTGTGGAGCTTCACCCCGTCGCGCATCGGGATCATCGCTTCCTGGAGGATGAAGGGGGAATCGCCCGGCGCCGCCCGGGCCTGGGCGAACGCCGGTGGAACGGGCGAGGCCAGTGCGGCGAGGAAGAGGAATATCGCGGCGCGTCGCATGGCAACCTCCCAGGGAATCGCGCCGTTAGAAACCCGGCTCGGCCAGGCGTCAATCGGTACGGCGCAGCCACGGCCAGCGCGCGAGGGGGCCCAGCACCGATCCGTTGAGATTGACCACGACGTGAACCAGGATCGACAGCCACAGCGCGCCGCTCATCAGATAGACCGATGTGTAGAGCGCCGCGAACAATCCCACCATCACTGCCTCGCGCACGCTCGTCCGGCGGTGCATCGCCGTGCAGACGAGCTGGGCGACAATGAAGGCGATCAACGGATGGCCGAAGACCAGCACGATCAGCAGCGGCACGAACAGGCGATAGAGCAGCCCGTCCGATACTCCGGACGCGAGCGCGAGCAGTGCCGCCGCCAGCAATTCGCGGACATCGATCGGCTTGCGCAGGGGGAAGCTGAAAATTTCCAGCGCCGGCAGCCCCCGTTGCGCGCGATAGGCCGACAGCAGCATGGCGAGCAGCGACCCCGCGAGCAAAGCGATCAGCAGCCCGGCAACCGGGAAGCTGCCCGGTACGGATGCCAGCGACATGAACTCGGCGGGCATCGCGGCCCAGGGCGGCGCGCCGTCGGGCTTAAGCGGGATCATGCCGTAGAGCGCCGGAAGCGCGCCGGTGATCAAGGCCGCCAGCCCCCAGCCCAGATAGACTCGCCACACCGGATAGCGGTCGGTCAGCGCCGCGACGACCGTTGCCCCGTCCTTGCCCCGCCAATTGCACCAGCCGAGATAAAGCGCCGTCGCGATGAGCAGTGCAACGGCGATCCCCTGGGCCATCAGGCGGTCCGGTGCTCGCCCCTGACCCAGCGTACCGTACCCGAGCTGGCGCGCATCACCACGCTCTCGGTGGTCATCTTGCCCTTGAGCCGCTTGACTCCCTGAAGCAGCGAACCATCGGTCACCCCGGTCGCCGCGAAGATGCAGTCGCCCTTGGCCAGCTCCGAAAGATCGTAGATCTTGTCGAGATCCTCGATCCCCCATTTGCGCGCGCGGGCGCGCTCGTCGTCGTTGCGGAAGATGAGGCGCCCCTTGAACTGCCCGCCGACGCAGCGCAGCGCCGCGCAGGCCAGCACGCCCTCGGGCGCGCCGCCCGATCCCATATAGACGTCGATGGTGGTGGCGGGATCGGTGGTGGCGATCACGCCAGCCACGTCGCCGTCGCCGATCAGCATCACGCCGCATCCGATCGCGCGCAGCTCGGCGATCAGCGCTTCGTGGCGCGGGCGATCGAGCACGCAGGCGATGATCTGGTCGGGCGCGACACCCTTGGCCGCGGCGATCGCCTTGACGTTCTCGGTCGGGCTCCTGGCCAGGTCGATCACGCCCTCGGGATAGCCGGGGCCGACCGCGATCTTGTCCATATAGACGTCGGGGGCGTTGAGCAGCCCGCCCTCCTCCGCCACCGCGAGCACCGCCAGCGCGTTCGGCCCGGCCTTGGCGCAGATCGTGGTGCCCTCGAGCGGATCGAGCGCGATGTCGATCCTGGGGCCTTTGCCCTGCGCCGCGCCGACCTTCTCGCCGATGAAGAGCATCGGCGCCTCGTCGCGCTCGCCCTCGCCGATCACCACGGTGCCGTCGAGATAGAGCTTGTTGAGCGCGTCGCGCATAGCCTCGACCGCGGCATGGTCCGCGGCCTTCTCGTCGCCGCGGCCGATCAATGTCGAGGCGGCGATCGCCGCGGCTTCGGTCACGCGCACCATCTCGAGCACGAGGACGCGTTCGAGGGTCTGGCTGGCGGTCGTCATGGAATCGGCACCCCGGGTGTGGTTTCGGGGCGGCGATAGGGGAGGGCGCGGCGCCGGGCAACCATCGCCATGCCCGCGCGTTGGCGATTTTGGGTACTGAAACAAGGGAAACCGCCTGCAATGATCCTGTTCGCCGCCCTATTGTCCGCCGCGGCAGTCGCGGCGCCGCCGCCTCAGGCTGTGCAGGCGCGCACGGTGCAGAGCCGCAAGGCCCAGGCGAAGCGTCGCGTCGCGCGCGCGCGCCTGCCGGTGTTGCGCGCGGTCGTGCTGACCCAGCCCAAGCCGGATGCGTCGGCGCGCTATCGTATCACCAGCACGGCGTCGGTAGACGACGCCAAGCTGCGCGCCGCGGCCGATCCGGGGATGGCATGCGAGGTGACCGGCGCGCCGGTCTGCCCGAGCAAGCCGCGCAAGGTGATCACCGCCGACCTCGTCAACGACTGAGCGACCGCAATTTTGCCATAACCGCGCGGCACCTCTCGCCTCCTCGGGGGCGGGAGGAGGCGAAGCGATGCTGTTGCCGTTGATGCTGCTTGCCGTGCAGGATGCCGACGTCGTCGAGACGATGCTGGCCAACTATCACGCCCAGACCCAGGCCGATGTGCATTGCAGGGCAACGCCCGAGGGCGACGAGATCGTGGTGTGCCACCGCCGCGAGTTCGACCGCTATCGCGTGCCGTTCGTGCCCGCGGCGAACGCGAAGAATTCGGTGCCGCTGCGCACCTCGGATCTGGTCAAGGACTATGCGCGCCTGGATTGCGGCCAGCGCGCGGTGATCGCGCAATGCGGCCCCGGATTCGGCGTCGGGGTGACCACCGACGGCCACGGTGTCCGCATGGTCGAGCGCCAGCGGGCGCCCTAAGGCTGGGCGTTCCCCCGGTCCTGGACCCCTGCTTTCGCAGGGGAACAGGGGGGCCTATTCCCCCAGGATCGGCATCCACATCGGCTGGCCGACGATGCTCGACGATCCGCCCAATTTGTCGAGCGCATGCGCCACCGCACGTTCGGGGCCCTCGTGCGTGACGATTGCGACGAGCACGCTGCCGTCGGGATTGGCGCCGCGCTGGATCAGGCTCTCGATCGAGACGCCGGCATCGCGCATCGCCGCGGCGATCTCGGCGAGCACGCCGACCTTGTCCTCGACGGTGAAGCGCAGATAGGCGCGTCCGCGCCGCGCGCCGCTGTCCGCCACCCTGGGGGCGCCGAGCGAGTCGGCGGGCATCGCGTAGGGCGGGCCATATTCGCCGCGGGCGATGTCGATCAGGTCGGCGACCACCGCGCTGGCGGTCGGCCCGTCGCCGGCGCCGCGGCCCTGGAAGAACAGCCGCCCGACGAAATTGCCCTCCGCCACCACCGCGTTGAGCGATCCCAGCACGTGCGCGAGCGGATGATCGAGCGGCACGAGGTGCGGATGGACGCGCTGGAACAGCCCCTGCGCATTCTCCTCGGCCATGCCGACCAGGCGGACCCGGTAGCCGAGCGCCGCCGCCTCGGCGATATCCGCGCCGATCACGTGGCGGATGCCGGTCACCGCCACCTCGCCGAAGCTCGGCTGGGTGCCGAAGGCGAGGCTGGCGAGGATGGAGAGCTTGTGCGCGGCATCGACGCCGTCGATGTCGAAGCTCGGATCGGCCTCGGCGAAACCGAGCCTCTGCGCCTCGGCGAGCACCTCGGCGAAGTCGCGGCCTTCCGATTCCATCTTGGTGAGGATGAAGTTGCAGGTGCCGTTGAGCACGCCGTAGACGCTGGTCAGCTCGTTGGCCGCGGCGCCCTCGCGCAGGCCCTTGATCACCGGGACGCCGCCCGCGACCGCCGCCTCGAACTTGAGCGCCATCCCCGCGCCCTCGGCGAGCCGCGCCAGCTCGAGGCCGTGATGCGCCATCATCGCCTTGTTGGCGGTGACGAAGCCCTTGCCCGAGGCGAGCGCCGCGCGCGCCAGCGCCAGCGCCGGGCCATCCGATCCGCCGACCAGCTCGACCACCACATCGGCATCGGCATGCTTGGCCAGTGCGACCGGATCGTCGGCCCATTCGAACCTGCCGAGATCCACGCCGCGATCCTTGCTCCGATCGCGCGCGCTCACCGCGATCACCTCGATCGGCCGCCCGGCCCGCCGCGCGATCAGCGCGCCGTTGGCGTCGAGCAGCCGGATCACGCCCGCGCCGACGGTGCCGAGTCCGGCCAGGGCTATGCGCAAGGGTTCGGTCATGGTTTTTCTCACTCCCCTCCCTGCAAGGGAGGGGTCGGGGTTGGGTGGCGAGCGCAAGCGAGCTTACGACGCTCGAACATGAAAGCGACGGCCGGGGCATCGAGCCCCGTCCGCCGCTAACCCACCCCTAGCCCCTCCCTTTCAGGGAGGGGAAGCTAGTTTTACTTCTTGGTCAGCCCGATCTCGACGAGGCGCTCGTGGAGATAGTCGTGCGCGGTGATCGGCGGCTCGCGCTCGGGATTCTCCGCGGTCACGCACTGCGGCAGCGCCTTGATCAGGAAATCGGGCGCCGGGTGCAGGAAGAAGGGCATCGAGTAACGCGGCGTACCCCGCCGCTCGGGCGCCGGGTTGACGACGCGGTGCGTGGTCGAGGGCAGGACATGGTTGGTCAGCCGCTGGAGCATGTCGCCGACATTGACCACCATCGCGCCTTCGGGCGGCTTGATCGGCAGCCAGGTGCCGTTGCGCTCGAGCAATTGCAGCCCGGCTTCCTCGGCACCGAGCAGGAGGGTGATCAGGTTGATGTCCTCGTGCGCGCCCGCGCGGACCTCGGGCGCGTCGGCGGGGACGGGCGGATAATGGAGCAGGCGCAGCACCGAATTGCCGTCCTTGACCGCATGATCGAACCAGTCGGGTGCGAGCCCCAGATAGCGGGCGATGGCCGAGAGCAGCCGGTCGCCCGCGCGGTCGAGCGCCTCGAACAGCTCGAGGAAGGTCTGGCGAAAGCCCTCGGGTCGCTCGGGCCAGATATTGGGCGCCATCGCATCCTCGAAGCGGTGGCCCTTCGCCAGCTCGCGGCCGATGTGCCAGAACTCCTTGAGGTCGACCATCTCGGCGCCCTTGGCGATCTCGGTCTTGTAGGGCGTGTAGCCGCGCGCGCCGCCGCCGCCCTCGACGAAATAGCCGCGCTTCTCGGCATCGGGCAGCGCGAAGAATTGCTTGGTTACTGCCCAGGCGCGCGCGATCAGTTCCTCGGGCACGCCGTGATCGGAGACCACCGCGAAGCCGAAGCGCTTGAACGAATCGCCGAATTCGCGGGCGAATCCTTCGGGATCGGCCGCCTGGTTTTTCATCGAGATAGGCGGAACTTCGGCTAGCGGGGTGTCGAGCATTGGAATCTCCGGGGCACGCGACTCGCAGTTTAGCGCCGCAGCCCCTCGGGGAACAAGCTTGGGGGCTTTACTTGTTGCTCAGCACCATTTTGCCCGTGGTGCGCTCGTTGCCATCGGCAGCGAGGTCGAGCGTCACCGCGTTGCCGTCCGAGGTCGTGCCGGCGAAGCCGCTGCCCCTGGCGGTCACCCTGAAGCCCTGCTGCGCCATATTGTCGCGGAACCAGCCCTGGACCTTGTCGAGCGCTGCCGGGCTGTCGAACGCGATGGTGACCTGGCCCTGATCCTTATCGCCGGCGGGGCGATCGGCGGCGCTCAGGTTGAAGTCGTGAATCTTCGAACCGGGATAGAGCTTGACCCCGTCCACCTCGAAATCGGCGGCGTCGATATCGATCTTGGGGAACTTGACCGAACCTTCGATCCCAGGCGCCTTGATCGACATGTGTCCGCTATCGTCCGACGCGATGGCGACATTGCCGTCCTTGCCCTCGGCATGGATCGAGAAGTTCGAATTGCCATCGGTCCCGCCGCAGGCGGCGAGCGGGAGCGCGAGCAACAAAGCGGCGAGGCGGGACATGGGCGCTCTTTCGTGTGTTATTGAAGCAATACACTAGGGCCGCGCCGCTTTGTGGTCAAGTCGGGGGTGACGTCACGGGCGCGATCCGCCATGGGGAGCGCGCAATGGACCAGCAAACGCCCCATCTCACCACCAGCAGCGCGGACAAGGCGCCGCTGCCGATGGCCGAATTCATCGCGCTTATCGCGAGCATGCTGGCGCTGACCGCGCTCGGCACCGATTCGATGCTGCCCGCGCTCCCCGCGATCGGCGACAGCCTGGGGGTGGCAGAGCCCAACCATCGCCAGTTCGTGATCACCGCCTATCTGATCGGCTTCGCGATCGCCCAGCTCGCTTATGGCCCGCTGTCGGACCGGTTCGGACGCCGCCCGGTGCTCGCCTTCGCGCTGACCGCCTATGTGGCGACCTGCGCGCTGGCGGCGGTGTCGGGGAGCTTCGCGATGCTGCTCGCCGCGCGCGTGCTGATGGGCGCGTCGGCGGCGGGCGCGCGCACGGTGACGGTGGCGATGGTGCGCGACTGCTATAGCGGCCGCGCGATGGCGCAGGTGATGAGCCTCGCCACCATCGTCTTCATGGCGACACCGATCGTCGCGCCCGCGTTCGGCATGGCGGTGCTCAAGGTCGCCTCGTGGCGCTTCATCTTCTGGGGGGCGAGCGCGGCCTCGCTGCTGGTGCTCGCTTGGTTCTGGCTGCGCCTGCCCGAGACCCTGGCCGAGGATTCGCGCCAGTCGCTCCAGCCCGGGCGGATCGCGCGCGACTATGTGCTGGTGGCGCGCGACCGCTCGTCGCTCGGCTATACGCTCGCGACGGCGGCGACCAGCGGCGCGCTGTTCGGCTTCATCGGATCTATCCAGCAGATCATGCAGGACGTGTTCCACCGTCCCGGCATGCTCACCGTCGTCTTCGCCAGCATCGCCGGCATGATGGCGGTGGGGGCGTTCCTCAACGCGCGGATCGTGATGCGCTTCGGGATGCGGCCGATCTCGCATACCGCGCTCACCGCGCTGATCGTGATCGCGGGCGTGCACCTCGCCATCGCCTGGACGGGCGCCGAGACGATCTGGAGCTTCACCATCCTCCAGGCGCTGATGATGGGCTGCTTCGGGCTGGTCGGCGCCAATTTCAGCGCGATGGCGATGGAGCGGATGGGCGAGATCGCCGGCACCGCCTCCAGCCTGCAGGGCTTCGTCACGATGCTCGCCGGCGCGCTGATCGGCGCCGAGATCGGCCAGCATTTCGACGGGACGACGGTGCCGCTCTATGCCGGCTTCCTGCTGATGGGGCTGGTCGCGTTGGCGATCGTCGCGATCACCGAACGCGGGCGGCTTTACCGCCCCAGCTAGCGGTTCGTCGCAAGCCGGGGAACACCTGTCCCCGCCCGCCGTTCGAAACCTGAACGCCAAGCGGCAGGAGGATTTATGGGCGGCTATCAGGTTCCCGGACAAGGCCCGAACGACGACGGCTATGACGAGGAAGGCTATGACGAGAGCCAGCGCGCCGAGATCCTCGAGGTCACGCGCGACGGGCCGAGCGACGGCACCATCCTGACCGATCTCATTCCCGATCTCGGCGACGACGCGGATGAGGACGAGGACGACCTCAAAATGGTCGACGACGAATTGGGCGAGGAGGATGACGACGCCGAGCTCACCCCCAGAGCGACCGCCGAGGACGAGATCCAGGCCGATTTCGACGAGGACGAGCTCGAGGACGATGACGATCTCGACGATGCCGACGAGGATTCGCTCGAACCCTGACGCTCTTGACGGGCGTGCGTGCGGGGATAGCATCCGTGCATGTCCACCGATCCCCGTATCGACGCCTATATCGAAAAGCAGGCCGATTTCGCCAAGCCGATCCTGGCCTGGATCCGCGAACGGATGCACGCCGCGCTTCCCGAGGTGGAGGAGACCGTCAAATGGTCCCACCCCTTCTTCTATTATCAGGGCAAGCCGTTGGCCCACATGGCGGGGTTCAAGGCGCACGCCCATTTCGGCTTCTGGGACCGGGCCAACAACGTGCCGATGAAGGATGACGAGGCGGCGGGGGAGCGGGCACGATTTACCTCGCTCGCCGACCTGCCCGACGCGGCGACGATCGAGGCGAATATCCGGGCGGCGGCGGCGACGGTCGAGTCGGGGCAGAAGCCGGCCCGCGCCGCACCTAAGCCCAGGGGCGAGATCGAGGTGCCGCCCGAACTGGCCGAGGCGCTGGCGGGCGACGGTCTCGCCGCGCAGACCTTCGACAATTTCCCGCCGAGCTGCCGCCGCGAATATTGCGAATGGGTGGCCGAGGCCAAGCGGCCCGAGACCAAGGCAAAACGCGTCGCCGATACGATCGCCTGGCTGCGCGAGGGCAAGAGGCGGAACTGGAAATACGAGAACTGCTGAAGCTCGACACGAACGGTTGCACGCGGCCTAGATCATGATATGATACAACATCAACAACAGCGTGGAGAGATGTCATGGCCAGGGCAATCAGACACCGTCATCCCGATCCGATCAGCGCGATCAACGTCACGCCGTTCATCGACGTGCTGCTCGTGCTTCTCATCATGATCATCCTCACCGTGCCGATCGCCATGAACAAGCTTCCGATCGACCTGCCCCATCAGGGGGTGAGCGACCCGGTGCTCACGCCGCCCCACAAACTGCTGATCGACCGCCAGGGCACCCTCTTCTGGGACGGCACCCAGGTAAGCGACGCGCGGCTCCCCGCCCTGCTCGCCACCGTCGCGCAGAGCGCGGACGGTGCGCTCCACCTGCAGACCGATCCCGAGACGCGCTACGAGCGCTTCAACGCCGTGCTCGGCAAGATAAAGCGCGCGGGCGTCACCCGGCTGGGCTTTGTCGGCAATATGCCGCTCGATCGTTGAGGCACCGGAACAGGCGTATCCGCATCCGCGTTTGGGGGGCATAACACCTCCCGATAAGGAAGATGGATGCGCTTGGTCCTGCTGCTCTCCGCCGTTTCGCTCGCCGCCTGCTCGCCGTCCGGCGGCGACGGCGGCAACGAAACCACCGTCAATGTCGATGCGATCGATTCGATCAGCGACAGCAATTCGGCCGGCGCCAATGTCAGCCCGGTGGAGGCGCCCGCGCCAGGCACGGCCAACGGGCTCGACAACGACATGACCCCCGTCAGCGAAGCGCCCTTCGCTGCGGACAGCGCGCAGGGGGCGGCCGACGTCGTACAGCGTTACTATGCGCTGCTCGAGGAAAAGAAGCCCAAGGAGGCGCTCGCGCTTTGGGAGGGCGAGCCCGATGCCGCCAACGACGTCATGCTCGCCGATTATTCCGAATACCACGCCCAGATCGGTGCGCCGGGCGAGATCGACGCGGGTGCGGGGCAGCGCTTCGTCACGGTGCCGGTGGTGGTCTATGGCCGGCTCAAGGCGACCGGCAAGCCGTTCAACCGCAAGCTGACCGTCACGCTCCACCGCACCGAGGTGGACGGCGCCACCGCGGATCAGAAACGCTGGCGCATCCGCAGCATCGGCTGATAGGGCGCCGTGCATGGCGCGCTTCAGCATCACCATCACCGCCACGGCTGCCGACATCGACGAGCTCGGCCATGTCAACAATGCGGTCTGGGTCCGCTGGATCCAGGACGTGGCGGTGGCGCACTGGTACGCGGTCGCGCCGCCCGAGCACCATGAAACCTATATCTGGGTCGTGACCCGCCACGAGATCGATTATCGCGGCAACGTCCTGGCGGGCGAGACGGTGACCGGCGAGACCTGGGTCCCCGATCCGCCCCGCGGCGCGCGCTTCGACCGCCATGTCCGCTTCACCAGCGCCGACGGCAAGGTGAAGGTCGAGGCGGTATCGACCTGGGCGCTGATCGACCGCGCCACCGGGCGGCTTGCACGGGTGCGGGAGGATATGGCGGCGCCGTTTCTGGAAACTTGATCCTCCTCGAGCTTGCTCGGGGAGGGGGACCATCCGAAGGATGGTGGAGGGGCCGCGCCGAAGGCGCGGTGAGTCACTTGCCGCAAGGGATACCGCCGTCTTCGCGGCGGCCCCTCCACCATTCGCTTCGCGAACGGTCCCCCTCCCCCAGCAAAGCTGGGGGAGGATTTGGAATTACCCGCTATTCCTCAGCGCGGTCGCGATCGCGTTGATCGAGAGCAGGATGCCCTCGCCCACGCGCGGATCGCTCTCCCCCGCCCGGTGGCGCTTCATCAGCTCGATCTGGAGCAGGTTGAGCGGCTCGATATAGGGCAGCCGCAGCCGGATCGACGCCTCGAGCGCGGGATGCTTCTCCAGCAGCCGCGTCTGCCGCGTCGCCTGGAGCAGCCCGTCATGCGTCGCCTGCCAGCCGTCGCGGATTCGCCCGAACACCTGGTCGCGCAGCTCCGCATCCTCGACAAGCGCGGCATAATGCGCGGCGACGCCCATGTCGGACTTGGCGAGCACCTGCTCCATATTGTCGAGCGTAGCGGCGAACAGCGGCCAGCCCGCCGCCATCTCGCGCAGCAGTCCCTTGTCCTCGAACGCCTCCAGCGCCGCGCCGACGCCGTACCAGCCGGGCAGCATCACCCGCGCCTGCGCCCAGCTGAACACCCAGGGGATCGCGCGCAGATCCTCGATCGCGTTGGATTTCTTGCGTGATGCGGGGCGCGAGCCGATCTTGAGCCCGGCGATCTCGGCGATCGGCGTCATCTGGCGGAAGAAGGTAGTGAACTCCCTGGTCTCGTAGACGAGGCCCCGATAGGCGCGGAACGCGGTCTCCGAGAGCGTGTCCATCGCCGCGACGAAGCGGGCGGCGTCGGCATCGCTCAGTTTCTCGGGCTCGAGGCTGGCGAGCAAGGTCGCCGACGCCATCGCCTCCAAATTGGTCATCGCGCTCGTGCGCGTTCCGTATTTGGCGGCGATCACCTCGCCCTGCTCGGTGATCCGGATGCGCCCCTGCACCGTGCCCGGCGGCTGGGCGAGGATCGCCGCGAAGGAGGATCCGCCGCCGCGCCCCACCGCGCCGCCGCGCCCGTGGAACAGCTGCATCCGGATGCCCGCCTTCTCGAACACCGGCGCCAGCGCGGTCGATCCGCGCGAGAGCTGCCAGGTCGAGGTCAGGTAGCCGCCGTCCTTGTTCGAATCGGAATAGCCGATCATCACTTCCTGATGCCCGCGCGCCTTGGCGATCGCGGCGACCTCGGGGAGCCCGAGCCAGGCTTCCATGATCGCCGGTGCGCCCTCCAGGTCGGCGATCGTCTCGAACAGGGGGATCGCCATGATCGCGGCCCGCGGAGGATCGCCCGGGACATAGAGCCCGGCCTCCTTGAGCAGCACATGGACCTCGAGCAGGTCCGACACCGATTGCGCCATCGAGACGATGTAGTGGGTGATGCACGCCGGCCCGTAGCGCCGGTGCGCCTCGGCGGCGGCGCGGACGATCGCGAGTTCGGAGGCGGTCTCGTCCGAATAGCTGGCGAAGGGGCTGGTCAGCAGCCTCGGGCTCGCCAATTCGCCACGCAGCAGCGCGATTCGCGCCGCTTCGTCGAGCCCGGCATAGTCGGCGCAGACCCCGGCATGGTTCAGCAGCTCGGCGATCACGCGCGCATGCCCCGCGCTGTTCTGGCGCATGTCGAGCGTGGCGAGGTGGAAGCCGAAGGTCTCGACCGAGCGGATCAGCCGCCCCAGCGCGCCGCCGCCGGCCAGCGGTCCGCCGCCATCGGCGAGCCCGCGGGCGATCGCCGCCAGCTCCTCGCGCAGCTCGCCGGGCGCGGCATAGGGCGTGCCGGAAAGCGGGGCGGGGCGGGCGGGGAGCTTGCCGGTCAGCTTCTCGTGCGTCGCCGAAAGCCGGGCATAGATGCCCGAGAGCGCGCGGCGATAGGGCTCGTCCTCGCGGCTGCGGCCGGTGTCGTGGCTGGCCTCGGCGAGCGCGGTCACTTCCGGATCGACCCTGGCGTAATCGCTCGAGATCGAAAGCTCGGCGCCGAGCGCGTGGATCTCGTCGAGATAATGGCCGATCACCGCCTCCGCCGCGCGCGCCAGCGCGAGCGTGAGCGAGGCGGCATCGACGAACGGATTGCCGTCCCGGTCGCCGCCGATCCAGCTCCCCGCCTTGAGGAAGCTCGGGCAGCGCGATCCCAGCGCGCGGTCCCAGCGCGCATAGAGCGCGGGCAGCACCGGCAGGAACACGTCGCGCAGATAGGACAATGCGGTCTCGACTTCGTCGGCCACGCCCAGCTTCTCGCGCCGCAGGACGCGTGTCTGCCACAGCAGGGCGATCTGGCGCAGGATCGCTTCGTCGATGCGGTCTCCGTCCTCGGTCTCGACCAGCTTCTGATCGCGCAGCTCCATCAGCTCGGCGATCCGGTTCTTGTGGTCGATCATCGACTTGCGGCGAACCTCGGTCGGGTGCGCGGTGAGCACGGGGACGACCAGGGCGCGGTCGAGCAGCTCGATCACCTTGTCGCGCCCGATCCCGTCGCGCTCGAGCCGCGCGAGCGTGTGCGCGAAATCCGCGTTCGCCTCGCTCGCCACGCCCTGCCGGTCCTCGGCGAGATTGGCGAGCATCGAGAAGAGCATGAAGCCGCGGACGAATTCGAGCGTGTCGTCGATGCTCAGCTGGCCGAGCCCGGGATCGATCTGCTCGGCACCGGCGACGCCGCGATAGCGATCGACCGATGCGGCGCGGATATATTCGATCCGCCGGAACAGCGCCTCGCCGCCATAAGCGCGGATCACGTCGCCCAGCAGGGTGCCGAGATATTTGACGTCCGGATTGTTGGCGATCGTCACCTTGGCCATGCGGCTTTGCTGCACCGCAAAAAGGCCGGGGTCAACGGGTTCCGGCGACCCTATCGTCGTCGCGCCAGTCGGCGATCACCGGCTCGTTCTCGATCACCGTCATCGGCTGCGATGCCGCGCCGTCGCCGCCGAGGCCCAACGTGTCGGGGATCACCACCATCGTGGTTCCCGGCCCGACCACCGTCGCCAGCGCCTGGCGGAATGGATCGGTGCCCTGGAAGCGCCCGCCATCCTCGCCCTGCACCTCCACCGCCGGCGCGGCCTGGCCTGGCAGGGGCACGCGCGACCAGCGATACTGGCCGGCATCTACCCCCTGCAGGACATAGGCTTGCACCCGATCGATCACGCCCGAGAAGGTCACCGGAGCGGATCCGATCTCGATCCCGTTGCGCAGCACCACCATCCGCCGGTCGGCGGCGCTGACCACGATCGACACCGGCCCGGCAGGCGAGAGCTCGGGCCGCCACACCGCGGGTCCCTGCGGCGGCAGCCGCCCGCTGCGCACCATCTCGACCGTCGGGCCGACGCGAAGCTGCGCGGGCTGGTTGACGATCACCACGGTCATGCCGAGCGCCGTCTCGCCGAACAGCAATTTGGCGAACTCGTGCGGCAGGCGGATGCAGCCGTGCGAGGCGGGATAGCCGGGCAGATTGCCACCATGCAGCGCGACGCCGTTCCACGTCAGCTTCTGCATGAAGGGCATCGGCGCGTTCGAATATTTGCTCGAATGATGGACCGCCGCCTTTTGCAGGATCGGGAAGACGCCGAGCGGGGTGGCGTGTCCGGGCCGTCCGGTCGACACGGTCGACACCGCGATCGGCACGCCGTTGCGATAGGCGACGAGCCGCTGGGTGGCGATATTGACCACCACCAGCATCGGCCCGTCGGGCGCGATCTGCGGCGCCCAGATGAACTGCCCGGGCTGGAGCCGCTCGACCGCGGCGAGCACGCTGCCCGAATCGAGCGGCTGCATCTGCGCGGTGCCGGTGGCGGCGAGGAAGGTCACCCCCAGGGCCAGAGCCAATGCCCGCATGCGCTTTGATCGGATCATCGACTCACCCCCGTGACGTCATGCCGCCATATCAGACGCGGCGGGGCGCGAAAACCGGAAGCGTAACGATGGCGTCAGTCGAACCAGGCGGCCGCATTGTCCTCGAAAGCGAACTGCCCCACCGTCCAGCCGGTGCCGACGCGCGTATAGACGAAGCGCCAGCGGATCACCGCGTCCCGATGCTGGACGAGATAGGTGTCGCGGCGGAGCATCGTGCCCAGATTCTGGCTCGATACGCGTTCCCAGCCGGTGATCGGGCCATAGATGTCCAGCATCGACTGGAGCTGGGTGGCCATGCTGCTCGATGGGCCGATCTTGTCCTTGAGCAAGGGAGAGGTGGCGACGATGCCGGCCAGCCCGTCATTGACCTTGCCGTGCTTGAGCGCGTCGAGCAGGCGCTCGGCATAGACGTCCGGGGCCGGGGCCGATGCCGTCGTCTGGGCCTGCGCATGGGTGGCCATGGGTCCGGCGGCGAGCAAAGCCGCGGCGATAAGAAGCTTCATGTGGTTCCCCCTCGTCATTTGTCGGGCGTCGCCGCGATCGCGACTCGACCCCACGGCGGCATAGCATCGGCGCCGGAGGTTCGGGAAACGGCGCCGCACCTTGTGGCCTTCGCGCGGCGCCCTAGGTTGGGAAGCGATGGAGTTTGCCAATCCTCTCAAGCGCGTGCTGGTCGGTCGCGTGCGCGCCGTGCTCAACGATCAGGCGCGCGGCGAGAAGCCGGTGCAGCGCGATCCGGACGGGCTGTTCGGGCCGCAATCGATGGTGTGGCGCGTGCATGGCGACGTCACCACGATGATGGTCGGCGGGGTCACCGCATTGCTGCTCCAGATGCTCCATCCCGCGGTGCTGGCGGGGGTGTGGGACCATTCGGCGTTCCGGCAGGACATGATCGGCCGGCTGCGGCGCACCGCGCGCTTCATCGCGGTGACCAGCTTCGGCTCGCGCGAAATGGCCGAGGCGGCGATCGAGAAGGTGCGCGACGTCCACACCCGCGTGCGCGGCACCCTGCCCGACGGCACGCCCTATTCGGCCGACGATCCTGACCTGCTCGCCTGGGTGCACGTCACCGAGGCGGTGAGCTTCCTCCATGCCTGGATCCGCTACGCCGAGCCCGCGATGCGGCTTGCCGACCAGGACCGCTATTTCGACGAGTTCGCCCGGGTCGCCGAGGCGCTGGGCGCCACGCGCGTTCCCCGCAGCCGCGCCGAGGCAGATGCGCTGATCGCGGCGATGCGCCCCGAGCTGGTCAGCAACGAGCGCACCCGCGAGGTCGCCCGGCTGGTGCTCGCCCAGCCTTCGCCGAGCCTCGCGATGCAGCCGATCCAGACGATGACCTTCCAGGCCGCGGTCGATCTGCTGCCCGATTGGGCGCGGAAGATGCACGGGCTTTCCGGGCCCGGCCTCACCACCCCCGCGGTGCGCCTCGGCACGCGCGGGCTGGCGGGGACGCTGCGCTGGGCGTTTCGGTAAGCTTCTGACTCCCCTCCCTGGAAGGGAGGGGCTGGGGGTGGGTTGCTTTCCGCGGGCGTTCGGCTTGGGGAGGCCGACCCACCCCCGACCCCTCCCTTCCAGGGAGGGGAGATAGGAAGCGCTAGATCCACCCCGGCGCGTAGACGAGCTCGAGCTTCATCCCGTCGGGGTCCTCGAAGAACACCGCGTAATAATCCCCCGAATATTCGGGGTAATGCGCCGGCGCGTCGAGCACCGTGATCCCGCGCTCGACCAGCAGCGCGTGGAGCCGGTCGACATCCTCGCGGCTGTCCGCCCGCCAGGCGAGATGGTGCAGCCCCGGCGCATAGCGCTGATGGACATGGCCCGCGAGCGCCGGATCGCATTGCCGCAGCCCGAGCGAGGCGCCGCGGCCCTCGCCGATCCTGAGGTCCCACTCCGCGCCGCCCTCGTCCTTGACCTGCGTGTAGCCGAGGAATTCCAGCACCGGCCCATAGACGCGCTTCGACGCCTCCAGGTCGGTCACGTTCAGGTCGACATGATGGAAACCGCCGCGGATGATGTCCGCCATCGTCACACGTCCAGATTGGCGACGCTCAGCGCATTCTCCTGGATGAACTCGCGCCGCGGCTCGACGATGTCACCCATCAGCCGGGTGAAGATCTCGTCCGCGACATCGGCCTGGTCGACCGCGACGCGCAGCATCGAGCGGTTCTGCGGATCGAGCGTGGTCTCCCACAATTGCTCGGCGTTCATCTCGCCCAGCCCCTTGTAGCGCTGGATCGACAGGCCCTTGCGCCCGAAGGTCAGGATCGCGTCGAGCAGCTGGCTCGGCCGCGACACCAGCGTCTCGCCCTTGCCGACCGCGACCGGCTCGTCGCCCTCTTCCTCCGGCGCGGGCGCTTCGGCCTCCGCCGCGGCGCTCGCCTTGGTCGAGACCAGCTTGGACGGGGTGAGGTAGCTCGGCGCATGCTCGCCGGCCAGGCCGTGCAGCTTGCGCGCCTCGGCGGAGAGCAGGAACGCCGCCTCGACGATGTGGTGATCGGTCACCCCGCGCCACAGCCGCTCGAAATGATAGCCGCCATCCTCGGTCACCCGCGCGCTCCACCGGGCCTCGGCATCGGCGGCGTCGAGCCGCGTCACCACCGCGGCCAGGCTCGCCTGGTGCTGCTCGCGCGTCGCCTTGGGATCGAGACCGCCGCCCAGCGCCAGCGCCTCGATGATCATCGGATCGTAGCGGCGCGGCACGTAGCGCATGAGGGTCCGCATCCGCCGCGCATGCTCGACCAGGTCGCGCAGGTCGTCGCCGCTGCGCGGGCCGCTCGAGGTCTCGAGGATCGTGCCGCCGACGCCGGCATCGACCAGATACTGGTCGAGCGCGCCATCGTCCTTGAGATAGACCTCCGAACGCCCCTTGGCCGCCTTGTAGAGCGGCGGCTGGGCGATGAAGAGGTGCCCGTTGGCGATGATCTCGGGCATCTGGCGGTAGAAGAAGGTGAGCAGCAAGGTGCGGATATGCGCGCCGTCGACATCGGCGTCGGTCATGATCACGATCTTGTGGTAGCGCAATTTCTCGACGTTGAAGTCGTCGCGCCCGATGCCGGTGCCCATCGCCTGGATGAGGGTGCCGATCTCGCGGCTTCCCAGCATCCGATCGAAGCGCGCGCGCTCGACGTTGAGGATCTTGCCGCGTAGCGGGAGGATCGCCTGAAAATGCCGGTCGCGGCCCTGCTTGGCCGATCCGCCGGCCGAATCGCCCTCGACCAGGAACAGCTCGGACTTGGCGGGATCGCGCTCTTGGCAGTCGGCGAGCTTGCCGGGGAGCGAGGCGATATCCATCACCCCCTTGCGCCGGGTCAGCTCGCGCGCCTTCTTGGCGGCCTCGCGCGCGGCGGCGGCGTCGATCACCTTGCCGATGATCGAACGGGCATGCGCCGGATTTTCCTCGAGCCATTCGGCGAGCTTGTCCGCCATCAGGCTCTCGAGCGGCTGGCGCACCTCGGACGAGACGAGCTTGTCCTTGGTCTGGCTGCTGAACTTCGGGTCGGGCAGCTTGACCGATACGATCGCGGTCAGCCCCTCGCGCATGTCGTCGCCGGTGAGGGTGACCTTTTCCTTCTTCAGCATGCCGCTCTTGTCGGCATAATTGTTGAGGGTGCGCGTCAGCGCCGCGCGGAAGGCCGCGAGGTGCGTGCCGCCGTCACGCTGGGGGATGTTGTTGGTGAAGCAGAGGACGTTCTCGTAATAGGAGTCGTTCCACTCCAGCGCGACGTCGATCGTCACGTCGTCGCGCGTCCCCGCGATCGCCACCGGATCGGGCATCAGCGCGATCTTGTTGCGATCGAGATACTTCACGAACGCGGCGATCCCGCCCTCGTAGAACAATTCGATCTCCTTGATCTCCTCGTGCCGGGCGTCGCGCAGGAACAGGCGCACGCCCGAATTGAGGAAGGCCAGCTCGCGATAGCGGTGCTCGAGCTTCTCGAAGTCGTATTCGGTGATCTTGAACGTCTCGGGGCTGGCGAGGAAGGTGACGCGCGTCCCCTTCTTGCCGCCCGCCGGCCCGACCACCTTGAGCGGCGCCACCGCATCGCCATAGGCGAAGCGCATGTAATGCTCCTCGTCGTCGCGCCAGATCGTCAGGTCGAGCCATTCGCTGAGCGCGTTGACCACCGAGACGCCAACCCCGTGCAGCCCGCCCGAGACCTTGTAGGCATTGTCGTCCGACGTGTTCTCGAACTTACCCCCGGCATGGAGCTGGGTCATGATGACCTCGGCCGCCGAAACGCCCTCTTCGGAGTGGATGCCGGTCGGAATCCCGCGGCCGTTATCCTCGACCGAGACCGATCCGTCGGGGTTCAGCTGGATGATGATCTTGTCGCAATGCCCGGCCAGCGCCTCGTCGATCGCATTGTCGCTGACCTCGAACACCATGTGGTGGAGGCCCGATCCGTCGTCGGTATCGCCGATATACATGCCGGGGCGCTTGCGGACCGCGTCGAGGCCCTTGAGGACCTTGATCGAGTCGGCGCCATAGGCGTTCGCGTTGGGGGTGTTCTCGGTGGTGTCGTCGTTGCTTGCCATACCAAGCATATAGGAATTGTGCGCCGCAAACGAAAGCGAAATGGCACCCTTTCCGCGCGGGTTCGAACATGCTCAAACCTGCGGCTTCGGCAGGTTCGGGAGGTGGGCATGAAGACGATTCTGGCAGCGGCGGCACTGGTCGCGATGGCCTCCACCGCGTCCGCGCAGGAGCTGCGCCCCGATCAGGCGCAGTTCCGCGCGCTCTACAAGGAGCTGGTCGAGACCAACACCACGCTCAGCGCGGGCAGCTGCACGCTCGCCGCCGAGCGGATGGCGGCGCGGCTGAAGGCGGCGGGGTTCAAGGACGACCAGATCACCTTGTTCTCGACGCCGGACCATCCGAAGGAAGGCGGTCTGGTCGCCATCTATCCGGGCAGTTCGAAAAAAGCGCGGCCGATGCTGCTGCTCGCGCATATCGACGTGGTCGAGGCCAAGCGCGCCGACTGGACGCGCGATCCGTTCACCCTGATCGAGGAGAATGGCGTCTTCTATGCGCGCGGCACCACCGACGACAAGGCGATGGCGGCGATCTGGACCGACGCGCTGATCCGCTTCGTGCAATCGGGCTACAAGCCCAGGCGCACGATCAAGCTCGCCCTGACCTGCGGCGAGGAGACCAGCGGCGCGTTCAACGGCGCGGAGTGGCTGGCGGCGAACAAGCCCGATCTGATCGCAGCCCAGTTCGCGCTCAACGAGGGTGGCGGCGGGCGCGCCGGCGTCCAGACGATGCAGGTCGGCGAGAAGGCGTTCCAGGGCTTCCGCATCGAGACGGTCAATGCCGGCGGCCACAGCTCGATCCCGATCGCCGACAATGCGATCTACGAACTGGCCGATGCGCTGGTGAAGATCCGTGCCCTCGAATTCCCGATCGAGTTCACCGACACCACCCGCGTCTTCTTCGCCAAGGCCGGCGCCGCGCGCGGCGGCGAGATGGGCGCGGCGATGATCGCGCTCGCCGGGGATCCCGCGGACAAGGCGGCCGAGGCGATCGTCAACACCGATCGCAGCTTCCATTCGATGCTGCGCACCACCTGCGTCGCCACCCTGCTGGAGGGCGGCCATGCCAGCAACGCGCTGCCCCAGCGCGCCGCCGCGACGATCAACTGCCGGATGTTCCCCGGGCGCACCGCCGCCGAGACCCAGGCCGCGCTCACCGCTGCGATCGGCGATCCCAAGGTGACGATCACCCCGCTTGCGCCGGTGCGCCCGGTCGCCCAGCCGCCCGCGCTCGATCCGAGGATCATGGGCCCGGCCGAGAGGCTTTCCGCCAAATATTTTCCCGGCGTTCCGGTGATTCCGGCGATGTCCACCGGCGCGACCGACGGCATCTTCCTCGAGGCGATCGGCATCCCGACCTATGGCGTGCCGGGCCTGTGGATGGACGCCGATCTCAACGGCATCCACGGCCTCAACGAGCATATCGAGGCCAAGTCGCTCTACACCGGGCGCGACTATCTGTTCGATCTGGTCAAGGCCTATGCCGACGCCCCTGACTGATAGAAGGTAAGATTTCACTCTTGTAATGAGACTATAATCTCATTAGTGGGACTTCCGATTGAGGAAGGAGACCTGCGATGGCGCTCACCCATGCGATGATGGATGACAAGATCGACGAGCATTTCGGCTATGAGGCCGCGGACGACGTCGCGGGCGTGCTCGCCACGCTCGCCGCCGATGTCGAGCACGACATTGTCGGCGCGCCGACCGGACCTACCTTCGGTCCGGAGGGCGCGCGGGGTTTCTACGAGGCGCTATTCGCCGATCTGTCCGATGGCAGGGTAACCTGCACCCGCCGCCTCTACGGCGAGGATTTCCTCGTCGACGATTCGGTGTGGCGCGGCCGCGCGCCGGGGCGGCCGTTCGGGATCGAGGGGCGGAACCGCCCGCTCGAATTCCGCCTGCTCCACGTCGTCGAGTTCGCCGCGAACGGCGATATACGGCGCGAGAATGTCTGGATCGATCTCGCCGCGATCCAGGCGCAGCTCGCCTGATGGCGCGCGAGCGCCAGCGCCAGCGCACGCGCAAGGATCTGCTCCGGGCGGCCGCCAGGCTGATGGCCGGCGGCCGCAGCCCGACACTCGACGAAGTGGCCGAGGCCGCTCTGGTCAGCCGCGCCACCGCCTATCGCTACTTCCCCGGCATGGACGCGCTCCTGCTCGAAGCCGCGCTCGACGTCGCCGCGCCCGAGGCCGACGCGCTGTTCGGCGCCGATGCCCCCACCGACCTCGTCGCGCGGCTCGAGCGGGTCGACGACGCGTTCGACGCGATGATCCATGCGCATGAGACACCGCTGCGGATGATGCTGATCCACGCGCTCCAGCGGAAGCTCGCCGGCCAGGCGCTGCCCGTCCGCCAGAACCGCCGTTCGCCCGCGATCGAGGCGGCGATCGCGCCGCTGGCGGGCGAGCTCGGCGCGGACGAGGCCGATCTGCTCGCAAAGGCGACGGCGCTGGTGATCGGCACCGAGTCGATGCTGGTGTTCAAGGATGTGCTCGGCGTCGACGATGCCGAGGCTCGGCGGGTGCGGCGCTGGACGATCGCCGCGCTGGTGGCGGCGGCGCGGAGTTAGCCGATCCGCCCATCCGCCACGCTCAGCCAGCTGCTGCCTTCGGGAAGCCCGTCGAACAGCCCCGGCTCGGTGCCGGTCATCCACACCTGCCCCTTGCCCGCCAGCCGCGCGAACAGCGCGCCGCGCCGGCCGGGATCGAGATGCGCCGCGACCTCGTCGAGCAGCAGCACCGGCTGCCGCCCGGTACGCTCGGCGACCAGCTCGGCGTGCGCCAGGACCAGCCCGAGCAGCAGCGCCTTCTGCTCGCCGGTCGAGCAGAGATGCGCGGGCTGGCCCTTGCCCAGGTGGGTGACGAGCAGGTCGCTGCGGTGCGGCCCCGCCAGCGTCCGCCCCGCCGCGGCGTCGCGCCGGCGTCCCTCGGCCAGCTCGCGCGCCAGCGCGGCCTCGTCGCCCCGCCAGCCCTCCAGCGCCAGCCCGGCACGCGCGAACGGCCCCTCGGGCTGCCCCGCCAGCCGTTCGGCCAGTGCATCCACCGCGCTCCGTCGCGCCGCTTCGATCGCCGCGCCATGCTCGGCCATCTGCGCCTCCAGTGCCGCCAGCCAGCCGGCATCGGGCACGCCGCCGACCCCGCTGACGTCGAGGATGCGGTTGCGCTGGCGCATCGCCGCCTCGTAGCGCGTCGCATGATGGGCATGGCCCGGCACGAGCGCCAGCGTCAGCCGGTCGAGGAAGCGGCGCCGCTCCCCCGGCCCCTCGACGAACAGCCGGTCCATCGCAGGGGTGAGCCACAAGACCGTCAGCCATTCGGCGAGCGCGGTCGCCGCCGCGGGCGCGCCGTTGATCCGCACCAGCCGCCGCTCGGGCGCATCCGGCTGGGTACCGGTGCCGATCTCGACATCCCCCAGCGATGCCGCCACCCCGAACCCGCCGCTCCCACCCTGCCGCGCCATCTCCGCGAGCGGCGCGCGGCGCAAGCCGCGGCCGGGCGCGAGCAGCGACACCGCCTCAAGCACATTGGTCTTGCCCGCGCCATTCTCGCCGGTCAGCACCACGAAGCCCGGCCCGGGCGCGAGCACGGCATCGGCATGGTTGCGGAAATCGGTGAGGACGAGGCGGGTGAGGGCCATTGCGGCCCTCCCTAGCGCAGCCTCTTGCCCGCGAACACTGGTTGGCGGATGAAAGGGCAGGGGAGAGACGCCATGCGCCCGATCATGATGTGCCTCGCGCTGCTGCTCGCGGCCTGCTCGGCGGCCAGATCGGTGGACACCACCGCCGTCTATGTCCGCGAGGCGCCGAGCGCGCCGATCACGGTCAAGGCCGCCGCCAACGGCGATGCCCGCGTCGAGGCGGGCGCGGACGTCTTCATCCGCAAGGACGGCGTCGAATATGTCGTGCTGCACGATCGCCAGGGCAGCTACACCGTCCGCAAGGACGACCTGCTCGACGTGATGGCCGAGCAGCCGCGGCTGGCCGCGCTGATCGCGCCGCATGCGCAGCCCGAATATGTCCTGTCGCCCGGCGCCGCCGAGACCGTGGCCGGGGTCAAGGGCACGGTGTGGCGGATGCACCCCAAGGATATCCCCTCGCTCACCGCGATCGACGCGGTGATCGCCGACGCCCCCGCGCTCGACAATGTCGGCAAGGCGCTGACGATGCATCTCGATTTCATGATCCTGCGCAACGGCGTCCCGCGCGGCGGCCTCGGCAATTTCGAGAAGGGCATGCTGGCGCTGGCCAGGAAGGGGACGGTGCTGCGCTTCGGCACCGCGCTGCGGCTCGACCGGATCGTCAAGGCGCCGATCCCGGCAAGCGCATTCGATCTGCCCAGGCCTCTGCTGAACAAGGCGGAACTGCTGACGCGGATGAGGCCGGCGACGTCGTGAGGAGCGGCTGCTAGATCCCCTGGATCCCCGCCGCCTGCAGCCTGGCCTGCGCGATCCGATACTTGACCGGTTCCCCGATCCGCAGCCGCCGCCGCGCCGCATCGATCGGCTCTGCCATCAGCGCCTCGTAATCCTCGCCGTGCAGCCATGCGGCGCGCTTGCCGTGGCGGTATCCCTCGACCACCGCCTTGAAGAAGGCGGTCTCGCCGGTGATGCGCAGGCTCTTGAGCGCCGCGCCCATGCCGATGAAGCCCCAGCCGAGCCCACCGGTCTGCGCATAGGAGAAAGCGACCAGGCAGGCCTCGCCGAGATGCTCGCTCGCCTTGTAGCCGGTGAGCACGTGCCAGATGTCGTGGATGTCGCGCTCGCGGCGGCCCATCCAGGTATAGGGATGCTCGATCTGCGCATCGCCGAACGCGCTCTCGGCCATGCTGAGCTCGACCAGCCCGTCCGCCGAATAGCCGGTCGAATCGAGGAAGCTGCGATAGGCCGCGCCGACGGTGCCCTCGGCAAAGCCGTCGATCCACGCCCGGTCGGTCAGTCGCGTGGCGAGCTCGAGCCGATTATAGGCGAGCCGCCCGCCATCGGGCACGGTGAGCAGCCGGCGATAGTTGCGCTGGGTCACGTCGCCGTTGAGCGCGCGCATGATCTTGAACACCTGGCTGGTGTCGTCGCCATTCGCGAGCAGCCGCCCGAGCGCCGCGAACGCGGTCCCCCAATGCCGCTTCATCGGCAGGCCGGGATTGAACGGTTCGATCGGCTGGGTGGCCATGGCGATTCCTTACTGACATCAGTGTCAATATCAGGTCGGCGGTAGATTTTCAACTGGGATCTTCGCTCGGATAGACAAGAGTTCTTGACAGGCCGGCGAATCAATGACAAGAACTCTTGTCATATGGTACAGAACTCTGGACAACTCGCATGAACAACCGGCTGCGCGTCCTGCGGGCCGAGAAGGGCTGGAGCCAGGGTGAGCTGGCGCGGCTGCTCGGCGTCTCGCGCCAGACGATCAACGCCGTCGAAACCGACAAATACGACCCCAGCCTGCCGCTCGCACTGCGCATGGCGAAGGTCTTTGGAGTGCCTGTCGATGCCATCTTCCTCGATGACTGGACCCCGCCGGAGGAACCCAATGTCTGAACCCGCCAATCTCCGTATCCAGCTTTTCCGCATGTTCATCGGCGCGCTTTTCGGCTTGGCGATCAGCTTCGTCGCGGCGAGGTCGGGCTTTCTCGATTGGGTCAAGACCATGCCCGGCGAGGATATCGCTGCGACCGCGCTCGCGGCGGTGATGGTGCTTCTCGGCGTGTTCGCGCTCGTCACCTCGGCGAGCCCGGGCATGTATCGCCGCATCGCCGCCAATTATCGCGAAGGCGATCCACTCGACGGCCACGTGCTGCGCCAGCTTCGGCTGAGCGCGATCGCCTTGCTCATCTCGGGTGTCGTGCTCGCGGCGCCGCCGTTCGCGGTGCGGCTCGGCGTGGACATGGGGCTGGCGAAGGCGATCGCGGCGGCGATAGGCATATTGTTGCTCGCCTCGTGCTGGCTCGCCTGGCGGATCATGCGCGGCAGCGACGAATTGACCCGGGCGCTGTCGGTGGAATCGAGCGCGATCAGCTTCTGGATTCTCTCCTCCGCCCTGTTCGGCTGGGCGGTGCTGGTCAAGCTGGGGCTGGCGCAGGATGTCAGCCTGTGGACGCTGATGATCATCGTCATGACTGGCAATCTGGTCGTGCAGATCGGCCTGTCGATCCGCCGGGGGCTGTTCGCCTGACGGGCACAGACCCGGAAGTCGCTGCCGCGCCAGGCCCCCGGGTGCTCGCCGAACGCGCCGACCGCCGGATCGGGCGTGCCGTTCAGTATCCGAATGCAATCATCCGAAGCGCAGCGTCCGGGCGCGCGCAGGACGCATCTCACTCGAACGGCGTGCTACCAGCCTCGTCAGCAGCAGCTCCTCCTCGTGGGACAATTCTCCGCGAACGCGCTTAGCGACCAGGCGTTCGATCTCCTGATCCAGGTCGGCGCCCAGAGGCCTGAAGCTATCGAGTCCCATCGTCATGGCTTGGTCCATTCTAAATGAATTCCCGCTGTATTAATAGCCTATAACGCATCCGGCCGCGGGTTTGCGGCCCGCTCCCGCGCCTGAATCATTGCGACGGCCAATGCCGCATATTTGGCGAAAGACCGGATCGCTTCGACTGGTTTCAGCCCTTGTTCGGCATCCGGATTGAAATGGCCGACTGTGTCCGAGGTGGCCGCGACGATTCCCCACGGCCTTGCGTCTCCCTGCACGAGGATCGGAACCGCAACCATGGAACGATAGCGGTCATCATCATAATTCCGTTCCATTCCGGATGGCTTGAAGACGGCGCGCGCCGCGTCCGAGGCCAGATCTTCAATCATGATCTCCGAAGCATTCGAAAAGGCAACGCCGGCTACGCCCTTGCCCTCCTGCCAAATGCGTGCGGTGCTCTTGTCGCATTTGATGGCTCTCAGATGCTCGACCAGATGGAGTTCGAACCTGCAGTCGCCTGATGCGGGCAGGGCCTTGTAGAGACAGATTGTCCATTGATCCGCGTAGCTAAAGCCGGCCGCGGCCGGCAATTGGCGTTCGACCAGCGTCGTCATGCCGGAAAGGAGCTGTCGTTCGTCGCCCACCATTGCCACGCAAGCGCTTTCGAGCGTGTCCCGAAACAGGCTGTTGGCCTGGTGTAACGCCACCATTCGATCGACATTGGGCCAGAGACGCGCCGTCTCCTCCAGGCGCTCGCGAAGGGTCTCGGCCTGGCCCACAGCTCTTTGCGCCAATTCGATCTCGCGCACCGAATCCTTTTCGCTGATGACGGCCACCAGGGCCGCCAGAAATACCACGACGGTCGCGCAGATTCCCACGACCTGCGCGGTGGTGGGGGTTTCGGTTGGCTCCCAAGTGACGAATTGCGCCGCGCCAGCAATTGCGGCGGCAAAGGCGAAGAAGATCGCACGAAATAGCCTGGTGCTGCGCCATACGCTTCGCAAGCGCGCAATAGTAATTTCATTAAGGGCGCCTCTGACGCTGGGCCAACGCTGGTCTTGCTGATCTGCCAATGTCCATTCCCCGAGCCCGGACGATCTCGTAGAATATCCAACTGGTCAAGCTCGATTGGTCGCCGACATTCAATAGGCGCAGACCCAGAAGTCGCTGCCGCGCCAGCAGGCGCGGTCGCGCTTCGATCGCGTGGCCGAGCCCCAACGGGAATTGATCCCGGCGCGGGTGAGGCCGCGCACCTCGGCGGCGCCTGGCTCGACGATCTGGACGGTGACCTGGGTGATGTCGCCCATGATCGCCGCGCCCCGCGCGCGGGTTACCGAGAAGGAGCCGTCGCGATCGGCGGTGAACAGGCAGGGGCCTTTGTAATGCTCGCCGTAATTGTTGCCGATGTCGCAGCGCGCGGGCTTGGGCGCGGCGGCGGCCGCGGAGGTTCCGAGAAGGGTCACGGCGGCAACCAGCCCGAACACCAGCCTGCGGTCCATCCTCAGCCTCCCAATCGGCGGGTCACACCCGCATCGGCATCAGCACATAGAGCGCCGGCGCATGATCGTTCTCGCGGATCAGGGTCGGCGCCGCAGCGTCGGCGAGGTGGACCTCGACCAGGTCGCCCTCGATCTGGCCGAGAATGTCCATCAGATAGCGGCTGTTGAAGCCGATCTCGAACGGCGCCGCGGCATAGTCGCCCGGCACCTCTTCCGCCGCCGCGCCATTCTCGGGGCTGGTCACCGACAGCGTCACCTTGTCGCGGTCGAGCGCCATCTTCACCGCGCGCGTCTTCTCGGTGGCGATGGTCGAGACGCGATCGACGCCTTCCATGAAGCTCTTGGGGTCGATCTTGAGGATCTTGTCGTTCCCCGTCGGGATCACCCGGCTGTAATCGGGGAAGGTGCCGTCGATCAGCTTGGAGGTCAGGATCGCCTGGCCCAGGTCGAAGCGGATCTTCGAACCCGACAGCGACACGCCGACCGATCCGTCGACCTCGTCGAGCAGCTTGCGCAATTCGGCGATGCATTTGCGCGGCACGATCACGTCGGGCATCTTCTCGGCGCCGTCGGGGCGCGGCACGGTGACGCGCGCGAGGCGGTGTCCGTCGGTCGCCGCGGCCTTGAGCACCGGGGTCGCCTCGTCGGCGACATGCAGGAAGATGCCGTTGAGATAGTAGCGCGTCTCCTCGGTCGAGATCGCGAAGCGGGTCTTGTCGATGATCTGCTTGAGTGTCTCGGCCGGCAGCTCGAAGGTGGTGGGGAGCTCGCCCTCGGCGATCACCGGGAAATCGTCGCGCGGCAGCGTCGCCAGCGTGAAGCGTGCGCGGCCGGCGTTGATCACGATCCGCCCCTCGGCCGCGGTCAGCTCGACCTGCGAGCCCTCGGGCAGCTTGCGGACGATGTCGAACAAGGTGTGCGCGGAGATGGTGGTCGCGCCCGGCTGGTCGACCTGGGCGGGAATGGTCTCGTCGATCTGGAGGTCGAGATCGGTCGCCATCAGCCGCATCGCGCCGCTGGCCTGCGCTTCGAGCAGCACGTTCGATAGAATCGGGATCGTATTGCGCCGCTCGACCACCGACTGGACGTGGCTCAAGCCCTTCAACAGTGTCGCGCGTTCGATCGTCGCCTTCATCTTCTACCCCCGGGGCCGGCACCGGATCTCCACCGATCGGTGGCAATTCTCCGTTCATCATTCTCTAGCGCGAAAAAGGGCCGGAGCAACCCGCTCCGGCCCTTCATCCACGGCTATTTCAGCCGAGTTTTCCTAGAAGCGGACGCCCAGGCCGCCGACGACCTGATTGCGCTTCACGTCGAGCCCAAGACCCGAATCGTTGGAATAGTCCGAATAGCGATACTCGGCCTTCGCATAGACCTTGCCGCCCAGCTTGACCTCGACGCCCGCGCCGGCGCGCCACCCGTCGAGATTGTCGTGATCGGAGATGTTGATCCCCGGCGTGCCGGGCGCGGTGTAATGCTCGTTGATGCGCGCATTGGTGTAGCCGCCCTTGGCGTAGAGCAGGGCGTTGTTGCCCAGGGTGAAGCCGATGCGGCCACCGGCATAGAGATCGCGGCCCGCCTTCACGCGCAGCGAATCGCCGGTGACGAGCACGCCGCTATCCTGGTCCTTGGTGCTGGCGATGGTGCCTTCGCCCTCGACCCCGAACACGACATGGCCCGCCTGGAAGTCGTAGCCGGCGGCGACACCGCCCACCACGCCGTCCTTTTTCGCGCCATAGGCCGAATCGTCGCTGACACGGTCCCAACCGACCACGCCTTCGACGCGCGGTCCGTTGAACGGCTTGTCCTCGTTCTGTGCCATTGCAGGCGACGCGATTGCCAGAGCGGCGAGCGCCGAAGCGGCGAAGAGAACATTACGCATAAATAACTCCTGATACTGACTGGCCCGGCTTTTTTAGCGAGCGCGGCCACAACCGAGCGGGGCCGGGCGAGTTTCATGAACCTCAGATAAACGCGATAAACCGTTGTTTTCGGGCAACAGCGCCCGTCCACCTGCTAGACCATCGGTTGCACTCCCATTGTCACCGTTGCGCGTCCGTATCGGCCACTGAGCCCGCGCACCTGTGCGCCCGATGAACGAAACGGGGCCGAAATTGGGCATTGTGTTTCCGGGTGCGAGCGGCTGAGAGAGGGGCATGGCAGGCGCACGCAAGGGACGCGATTTCATCGCGCGGCACGGAGAGACGGTCTACAACCGCGCGCGGCGGATGCAGGGCGATCACCCGCATACCCCGCTCACCCGCGCCGGCTTCGCCCAGGCCGACGAAATGGGCGCGGCCTTGCGCGAGCTGCTGGGCGTGGAGCCGCCGATCACGCTCTGGTCCTCCACCGCCGGCCGCGCGCTGCAGACGCTGGCGGTTATCGCCGAACATCTCGAGCTCGACTGGCACCAGGCGCGCACCGATCCGCGGCTGGTCGAGATCGGCATGGGCGAATGGAGCGGCCGCTATTATGCCGACCTGGCGGGCGAGGACATCATCGACAGCGAGCACGGCCTCTATCGCCGCCCGCCTCCGGGGGGCGAATCCTACGCCCAGATCGCCGAGCGCGTCGAATCCTGGCTCGCCGACACCGATGACGACCCCGGCGACCGGCTGGTGATCATGCACGGCATGTCGAGCCGCATCCTGCGCGGGGTGATGACGCGGGACGAGATCCTCCCCCAGTTCGGCGCCCCCGCCGCGCCCGATTTGCCCCAGGGTTCGGTCGTGCTGATCGAGCATGGCGTCGAGACCGTAGTCCATTGGGGCAGCGGCCGATCGGCGAACCCGGCGGTATGATCGCCGGCCTGTTCCTCCTCGCGCTCGCGCAGCAGGTGCAGGGCCGCGAATCGCTCGGCGTGTTCGACAGCTGGGGCGCCTTTCGCGACGGATCGCCGCGGCGCTGCTACGCGATCGCCCGCCCGGTCGAGAAATATTCCAACGTCGCCCCCTTCGCGAGCATCGCCACCTGGCCGCGCGACGGCGTCCACGACCAGCTCCACATCCGTCTCAGCCGCACCCGCCACCCGCGCGCCAAGGTCACCCTCGCTATCGGCGAGCGCCGCTTCGAGCTGATCGCGGGCGATACCGATGCCTGGTCCCCCGACGCGCGCACCGATGCCGCGGTGGTCACCGCGATCCGCGAGGGCCGCAGCATGAGCGTCGAGAGCATCAGCGCCAATGGCAGCCCGTTCGCGGACACCTATGCGCTGAAGGGCGCCGCGACCGCGATCGACGCGGCGGCTTTGGGGTGCGTGGGGCGCTGAACCGTCCGGGATTGCGGGCAATGTGCCGGAACGATAGCGTGGCGGCATGAACGATGCCTTCGATCACTTGCCCATTCTGATCGCGGGCATCTTCATGCTTGCCGTGGCCGCCGGCATTCTTCCCAAGACAAAGCGCGGGCACGGTCTGGTCGTTGCCTTCGGCGTCATCCTGCTCGCTTCCTATGTGGCGCACCGCACCGGCCTGATGGAAATTCACCTGCCGATCGGTCACACCATTGGCCTCGTGCTCGATCTCCTCGCCGCGACGGCGTTTGTCGCAGCGCTCATACTTGCCGGACGGAGCCGTTCCCCGGCGGGCTAGTCGGCCAGATACGCGACCAATCCCTCGACCAGTGCATCGAACACCGCGCGCACCCGCGCGACGTTACGCAGATCCTCGTGGCACACCACCCAGGTGTCGAAATCGAAGGTGAACTGGTTGGCCAGCAGCCGCACCAGGTCCGGATCGCGCGCGGCGATGCCGATCTGGGCCACGCCGATCCCCATTCCCGCGCGGATCGCCGCCAGGTGCGCGACGTCGCTCTCGCTGCGGAAGGCGAAATCCTCGACGCGGACCTGCAGCCCGCCCTCCTGCGCCTTGCGCAGCAGCGGCGAATCGCGTTCCACCCCGATCAGCCTATGCCCCGGCGCCTCGGCGATATGCATCGGCGCGCCGTGCCGATCAATGTAGCGGCGGTGCGCATAGATGCCGAGCCGCGTCGTGCCCACCTTACGCGCGATCAGCGCCGCCTGTTGCGGCGGCGCCATCCGCACCGCGACATCGGCCTCGCGGCGCAGCAGATCCTCGTTTCGGTTGGTCGCGCTCAGCTCGATCGTGAGGCGCGGGTACTTGTCGCACAGGTCCGCGAGGATCGGCGGGATCACCTCGATCGCCATCATCTCGCTCGCCGAGACGCGCACCGTCCCCGCCACCTCGTGCGCCGCCGCCGATGCGGCGCGCACGAAGGCGTCGGCGGCCAGCGCCATCGCCTCGGCATGCTCGGCCAGCGCATGCGCCTGCTCGGTCGGCTGGAGCCCGCTGGGCGAGCGGGTGAACAATGCGGTGCCCAGGCCGGTCTCGAGATCCTCGATCCGCCGCCGCACCGTCGGCTGCGCCACGCCCAGCGTCCGCGCCGCTGCCGACAGGCTGCCCTCGCGCAGCACGGCGAGGAAGGCGCGCTGCCGCTCCCAGTCGGTGGCGGAATCGAGGTTCATCATTTTTGTATAGGCTGCCCGCAACTCCTTGCCAATTTTCTATGATCCGGGATGCGCGCATATCGCCCTCCGACAATGGAGGCGAACATGACCAGGACGATTCTCGTGATCGGCGCGAACGGCGGCATCGGCAACGCGGGCGCCAAGGCGCTGCTCCGTCACGGCTGGCGGGTGCGCGCGCTCGTCCGCCGTATCCCCGACAAAGCCGATCCGGCGATCGAATGGGTCCTCGGCGACGCGATGGATCGGGGCGCGGTGACCGACGCCGCCCGGGGCGCGCAGGCGATCCTGCATGCCGCGCATCCGGCGGGCTACCGCAACTGGGGCAAATTCGTTCTGCCGATGCTCGACAACAGCATCGCCGCCGCGCTCGCCACCGGCGCGCGGCTCGCCCTGCCCGGCACGATCTATAATTACGACGTTCGCTGCATCGCGCTGGCCAATCCCGACACGCTCCAGCTCCCCCACACCGCTAAGGGCGCGATCCGGGCCGAGATGGAGCGCCGCCTGGCCGAGACGCCGGGGCTGCGCGCCATGGTGCTGCGCGCAGGCGATTTCTTCGGGCCCCAGGCGGGCAGCAGCTGGCTGTCGCAGGGGATGGTCCGGCACGGCAAGCCGGTGCGCGACGTGATATATCCGGGCAACCCCGCGATCGGCCATGCCTGGGCCTATCTCCCCGACATGGCCGAGGCGTTCGCCCGGCTGCTCGATGTGGAGGGCGAGCTGCCCGCCTTCGCCCGCCACCATTTCGCCGGCCACTGGACCGACGGCACCGGCTTCGTCGCCGCGGTCGGCGAGGCGGCGGGCTCCCAGCCGCGCCTCCGCCGGCTGCCGTGGAAGCTGCTCCCGCTCGCCGCGCCGTTCAACGAGACGTTCCGTGAGATGATCGAGGTCGAGACCTTCTGGCGCCACCCCCTGCGCCTCGACAATACCAGCCTGGAGGCGGTTATCGGCCCCGAACCGCGTACCTCCCTGGCCCAGGCGCTGCGGACTTCGCTGGCGGCGATGGGGTGCTTGAAGCGACGCGCGATGCCCGACGGCGTGCTGATCTAGCGCCCCGCTGGAAATGGACGCCCATATCGACTACATGGCCGCCCATGCAATCACCGTCGGCCGCGCCCATGCCCATCCCCGGGCACATCGATCCCGTGCCCGTCCCGCGCGCCTTCGTGCCGCGCCCGGACGGGCGGATCGACCTGCTCGGGCTTTCGAAGGCCGATCTCCGGCTCGCGCTCGAGACCTCGCAGCTCGAGCCCAAGCAGGCCAAGTTGCGCGCCAAGCAGCTCTGGCACTGGATCTACAATCGCGGCGTCACCGATTTCTCGCTGATGACCGACATCTCGAAGGCGATGCAGCCCTGGCTCGAGGCGCGCTTCGTGATCAGCCGGCCGCAGGTGGTCGAGCAGCAGGTCTCGACCGACGGCACCCGCAAATGGCTGCTGCGCTCGCCCGACGCGCAGGATTACGAGATGGTGTTCATCCCCGACGCCGATCGGGGGACGTTGTGCGTGTCGAGCCAGGTCGGCTGCACGCTCAACTGCCGCTTCTGCCACACCGGCACGATGCGGCTGGTGCGCAACCTCACTCCGGCCGAGATCGTCGGCCAGGTGATGCTCGCGCGCGATTCGCTCGGCGAATGGCCCAGCCAGCCCGAGGGGCGGATGCTCACCAACATCGTGATGATGGGAATGGGCGAGCCGCTCTACAATTTCGACAATGTCCGCGACGCGCTCAGGCTCGTCATGGACGGCGACGGCCTCGCGCTCTCCAAGCGCCGCATCACGCTCAGCACCTCAGGCGTGGTGCCGATCATGGCGCGCGCGGGCGAGGAGATCGGGGTCAACCTCGCCGTCTCGCTCCACGCGGTCACCAAGGAGGTCCGCGACGAGATCGTGCCGATCAACCGCAAGTACGGGATCGAGGAGCTGCTCCAGGCCTGCGCCGATTATCCCGGCGCCAACAATGCCCGCCGCATCACCTTCGAGTACGTCATGCTCAGGGACAAGAACGACAGCGACGCGGATGCGCGCGAGCTGGTCCGGCTGATCAAGGCGTACAAGCTGCCCGCCAAGGTCAATTTGATCCCGTTCAACCCCTGGCCGGGCGCGCCCTATGAATGCTCGACGCCCGAGCGGATCCGGTCCTTCTCGAACATCGTGTTCGAGGCCGGCATCTCGGCCCCGGTGCGCACCCCCCGCGGCCGCGACATCGACGCCGCCTGCGGCCAGCTCAAGACCGCGTCCGAGAAGAAAAGCCGCGCGGAACTCGACCGGCTGGCCGAAGAGAAGCAGGCCGCGCTGGGCTAGACCAGGGCATTCCGCCGGATCAGCTCCTTATACCATTCGGCGCTCAATTTCGGCATCCGCTTCTGGGTCGCGAAGTCGACATAGTGGATGCCGAAGCGCTTGCCGTAGCCGTCGGCCCATTCGAAATTGTCCATCAGGCTCCACAGGAAATAGCCGACCGCCGGATAGCCCTCGCTCACCGCCCGGTGGAGGTTGGTGATATAGTTGCGCAGGTACATCACCCGGTCCGAATCGTCGCAGCGGCCGTTGGCGGAGAGCGTGTCGTCCGCGGAGCACCCGTTCTCGGTGATGTAAATGCCCTTGGGCTTCCACAACTCGCTGACCTGGCGGATCGCCCAATACATCACCTCGGGCCCGACATAGAGCCAGGGCGAGGCCATGCGCGGCGAGGCGGGGAGGTGGGGGAGGATGGCGTAGCCCTTCGCCGAATCGTCGGCGCGGACATAGTTGGGCTGGTAGACGTTGAGCCCGACGAAATCGACCGGGCTGCCGATGATCTTCATGTCGCCGTCCTTGACCTTGGGCATGTTGCCGCCCTCGGACGCGACGTAGGAATCGATGTACCTGCCCTCCGTGATCGCGGTGATGAACATCGCGTTGACTTCGCGGGTCGCCTTGGCCGCCGCGGCGATATGCTCGGGCGTCTCGATCACCGGCACGTGGAAGGTCGGGTTCTCGGCCATGCCCACCTGCGTGCGCCCCGGCACATGCGCGCGTATCGCCTGCACGCCCAGGCCGTGGGCGAGCACGCCGTGGTGGCGCACCTGGTTGGCCTCGGCGTCGGGCAGCTTGAGTCCTGGCGCGTGCACGCCCTGCTTGTGGCTGAGATCGGTGAAGCAGCGTATCTCGTTGGTCGTCATGAAATGCGCGACGCGGTCGCCGAGCTGCCCCGCCATGTATCCGGCATAATCGGCGAAGGCATAGCTGGTGTCGCGGTTCTGCCACCCGCCGGGGAGCGCCGCCGGCAGGTCCCAGTGGAACATGGTGACATAGGGCGTGATGTGGTTCTCGAGCAGCTTGTCGATCACCTTCTTGTAATGATCGACGCCCTTCTGATTGGGCTGGCCGCGCCCTTCGGGGAAGATCCGCGACCAGGCGAGCGACATGCGGTACATGCCCACGCCGAGATTCTTCAGCAGCTGGGTGTCCTCGGCATAGCGGTGATAGCTGTCGCACGCGACGTCCCCGGTATCCCCGTTCGCGACCTTGCCGGGCGTGTGCGAGAAGATGTCCCAATTGGTCGCCCCGCGCCCATCCTCGTTGACCGCGCCCTCGACTTGATAGGATGCGGTCGCGCAGCCCCATTTGAAGCCGGGCGGGAAGGGCTTGCCCGACAGCGCTGTCTTTTTGGCCTGCGCAGCCGCGGCGGGCGCGGTAGCAATATCGCCGGCGAGCAGCGCCGTCGCAGCGGCGCCCAGGGTCTTGCCGACGTCGCGGCGGGAAAATCCGGTCATCATCCTCTCCATCTTGTTGCGTGCATACAGCCCCGGAATGGCCTCGATGCGCAAGCGCTATGTGCGCGCGCCGGGGAAGGGGCTATGCTCGATGGCGAAGGGAGCGCCCGTTGAGCGACATTGCCGCAACCCAGCCGGAGGCGATTGCCGATCCCGCGCCCGCGCCGCCGCGCGGCATCTACCGCCACTTGCTGGCGACGCGGATTTGGCACTGGGTCAATGCGGTGACGGTGTTCGTGATGATCGGCAGCGGGCTGATGATCTTCAACGCGCATCCGCGCCTGTATTGGGGGCAATATGGCGCGAACTTCGATTCCGCCTGGCTCCAGCTTCCCCGCTTCCCCGGCTGGGCAACGATCCCCTCGACCTACAGCCTCGCCGGGGGCCGCCACTGGCATCTGTTCTTCGCGCCGATCCTTGCCTTCGGGCTGCTGGCCTTCATGATCGCCAGCCTGCTCGACCGGCATTTCCAGACGCGCCTGCGCATCCGACGCGGCGAGCTGGCGCCGCGCCACCTGCTGGCGGATCTCAAGGCGCACCTCGCCTTCCGCTTCCACGACCCGGCCGATCCGGCGGCATTCAACATCTTCCAGAAGCTGTCCTATGTGGGCGTGATCTTCGTGCTGCTGCCCTTGCTCATCTTCACCGGTCTCGCGCTGTCGCCGGGGATGGATGCCGCCTGGCCCTGGCTCACCGACATCTTCGGCGGCCGCCAGTCGGCGCGCTCGCTCCACTTCATCGCGATGGCGCTGCTCACTTTTTTCATCGTCGTGCACCTGACCCTGGTGATCCTGGCCGGCCCGATCGAGGAGGTCCGCTCGATGGTCACCGGCTGGTGGCGGGTGCCGGAGGATGGCGAATGAGCCTGATCACCCGCCGCAACCTGCTCGTCGCCGGCGCCGCGGGGCTGGTCGCCGGGTGCGACGCGGTCGGCCGCAGCCCGACGGCGCGCTCGCTGCTGATGACCGACGGCGACATCCACAAGGCGCTCCAGCGCGTGGTCGGCGGGCGCACCAGCCTGGCGCGCGAATTCCGTCCCGATCAGATGAGCCCGGTGTTCCGCGTCAACGGCACCGCCAATCCGAACAACCCCGCCTACAACGCGCTCGTCGCGGGCAATTTCGCCGACTGGCGGCTCGACGTGCGCGGCCTGGTCGCCCGCCCGCGCAGCTTCAGCCTCGTCGATCTCCGCGCGATGCCCCAGCGTGCGCAGATCACCCGCCACGATTGCGTCGAGGGCTGGAGCGCGATCGGCAAATGGCAGGGGCCGCGCCTGGCCACATTGCTCGATCTGGTCGGATTGCGTGATCAGGCGCGCTACATCGTCTTCCATTGCGCCGATCTGATGGGCGGCAACGTCCCCTATTACGAATCGATCGACCTCGTCGACGCGCTCCACCCCCAGACCATCCTCGCCTGGGCGATGAACGGCCACTCGCTCTCGATCGGCCATGGCGCGCCGCTGCGCCTGCGCGTCGAGCGCCAGCTCGGTTACAAGCAGGCCAAATACGTCACCCGGATCGAGGCGGTCGCCAGCCTCGCGGGGATCGGCGGCGGCAAGGGCGGCTATTGGGAGGATACCAACGGCTACGAATGGTATGCCGGGATCTGAGGATCAGCACACCGGGCAGTGATCCGTGTCCTCGGTCGCCGCGAAGGTTCGCCGCGCGATCTCCTCGAGCACCGCCAGATCGACGTCGGCGAGCTTGTTGAGGTAGAGGCAGGCCTTGGACCTTTTGTATTTGCCCAGCCGGGCGAGCAGCTCCTCATATTCGGGGAATCCTCCGACATAGAGCACCAGATTCGCCGATCGCGGCGAAAATCCGATGCGGCACATGTCGCCCTCGTGCCCGCTCGCATAGCGATAATGATAGGTGCCGAAACCGACGATCGACGGCCCCCACATCACCGCTGGCTCACCCGTCACGCGCTCCATCAGCGTGCGCACCGCCTTGCCGTCGGCGCGCCGCTGCGACTTCTCGACCGCATCTAGGAAGGCGTCGACGCTGATCTGGGTCGGCTTGGTCTTGGTCTCGGCCATCGCTCACCTCCGATTCGCGTCTCCAGCCTATCCAACCCGGACCCTGAAACAAGTTGAGGGTGACGGCGAAGGCGAGGCTCCCGTAAGGACGCCGCCATGCCCGCGCTCCCGCTCACCCGCCGCTCGATCTTCGCCCAGGCATGGCCGATCATGCTCGGCCAGACCACGGTGCCGCTGGTCGGCCTGGTCGACGTCGCGGTGATCGGGCGCACCGGCGATGCGGCGGCGCTTGCCGGGGTGGCGCTCGGCACCACGATCATCAACTTCCTGTTCTGGAGCTTCGGCTTCCTGCGCATGGGGATGACCGGCATGACCGCGCAGGCGCAGGGCGCGGGCGACGGCGCCGAGGTCGACGCGATGCTCGCGCGCGGCGTCGCGGTCGGGCTCGGCTTCGGCGCGATCCTGTTCGCCGCGCAACTGCTGCTGATCCCCGCCGCCTTCGCATTGCTCGCGGGTGGGCCCGAGGTCGACGCATCGGCCGGCCCCTATGTCGCCGCGCGCTTCCTCGGCGCGCCCGCCAGCCTCGCGGTGTTCGCGGTCAATGGCTGGCTGCTCGGGCTGGGCCGCAGCCGCGCAGCGCTCGCGCTCCAGATCGTGATGAACCTGGTCAATGCCGGGCTCGACATCCTGTTCGTCTGGCATTTCGGCATGGGCGCGCGCGGCGTCGGGCTCGGCACCGCCTGCGCCGAATGGACCGCGCTCGTCACCGGCCTGCTGATGGTCCGCCCGCACCTCCACGCCCTGCGCAACCGCGCCAGCCTGCTCGATCCCGTGGCGCTGAAGCGGCTGTTCGCGGTCAATGCCGACATCATGATCCGCACCGTCGCCTTGCTGATCCTGTTCGCCTGGCTGACCAATGCCGGCGCCCGGCTCGGCGCGGTCGCGCTGGCCGCCAACCAGGTGCTGCTCCAGGCGGTGGCGCTCGTCGCCTTCGTGCTCGACGGATTCGCGTTCACCGCCGAATCGCGCGTCGGCCAGGCGATCGGCGCCCGGTCGCGCGCCGACCTGGTCCGCGCGATCCGGCTTACGGGCGAGTTCTCCTTCGGCTTCGCGGCATTGGCCTGTATCGCGATCCTGCTCGCAGGCCAGCCGGCGATCGCCTTCCTCGTCACCAACGCAGAGGTCCGCACCACCGCGAACGCTTTGCTCCCCTTCGTCGCCTTCCTGCCGCTGATCGGCACGCCGGCCTGGCTGCTCGACGGCATTTTCATCGGCGCCACTGCGGGCAGGGCGCTGCGCAACGCCGCGATCCTCTCGACCGCGCTTTATATCGCGACCGACCTGCCGCTGCGCCCCTGGGGCCTGGCCGGGCTGTGGATCGCTTTCATCATCAGTTATTTCTACCGCGCCGCCGCACTAGGCGCACATCTCCCGCGCCTGCTCGCCACGCTCGATCAGAAATCGCAGTCGTTCCAGTAATCCTTGTTGGTGGTGCATTGCTGCACGCCGGTGAACCGGTCGACCAGGCACACCGTCTTCATCGGGCAGGCCTTGCGGACGCGGGGCTGGTATTCGGGCGGCGCGTTGGCGCGCTTGAACGCCGCCACCACCTGCGGCCGGAACGCGGCGACCTGCTCGCGGATCTTGGCGTCGCCGTCGCGGATCGCCACGTCCATCCAGTAGAGCACCTCGTCCTCGTGATCCTTGGCGTCCTTCATCTGGAGCAGCGCGCTCGCCGAGATCACCGCGCCGACGACCTCGCCCTGGGCCGACAGGTTGCGCCCCAGCCGATAGGCCAGCGCATGGTCGGTCTTCACGCCGTCGCCGTCATTGGCCATGTAGGCGCCCAGATAGGCGGCGTAGATATGCCCCATCTCGGCGGCCTTCTGATAATAGAGGAAGGCCTTGCCCGGATCCTTCTTGGTGCCGAGTCCCTCCTTGTACATGTTGGCGAGCATGAACACCGCGTCGACATGTCCCCCGTCCGCGGCCTGCTGGATGAAGGGGAAGCCCGTGGCATAGTCCGCCTTCCCGGTCACCGAGCCCGCAATATAGAGCGATCCGACCATGAACTGCGCGGGCGGATAGCCCAGGTCCGACGCCTTCCTGATCATCGCCCCGGCCTGTTCCTTGGGCAGATCGACCTTGTCGGCGATGATGGCCTGCGCCGCCTCGAAATAAGCGGCGGGATCGCCCGCGTTCATATATGGAACGAGCAGCTTCAGCGCCTCGCCGTTCGAGACGACCCGATCGGTCGCGGCGCTCGCCAGCGCCGGCGTCGGCGCCGGGCATTTGCCGCCCGCGCCCGCGGCCGCCTCATAGCTCGCCGCCCAGGCGATGTCGGCGGCGCTCAGCGCCCCGCCATTGCCCTTCGCCTCGACATAGGCGTCATAGGCCTCGTGGCAATTCTGCCGCTGGTAATAGGTCTTGGCCATGTCGGGCACCGAACCGTTCGGCGCGAGCGCGGCGGCCGCCGCTCCAAAGCCCAGCGCCATCGCGCCGACAAGCATCATCACGATCCGCATCGCCATCCCCTCCGCGGTTATCGTCGCGCAACCGACACAAGCCGGCCGCTTCTGTCAAGCGCGCTTGCCGGGCGCGGGAGGGCCTGATACCCGCGCGCCCGTCCCCCAATCCCTGGAGCTGGTTCATGTCAGAGAAGATCAATCGAGTCGTCCTCGCCTATTCGGGCGGGCTGGACACGAGCGTGATCCTGAAATGGCTCCAGCAGACCTACCAGTGCGAAGTGGTGACCTTCACCGCCGATCTCGGCCAGGGCGAGGAGCTCGAGCCCGCGCGCCGCAAGGCGGAGATGGCGGGGGTGAAGCCCGAGCACATCTTCATCGACGACCTCAAGGAGGAGTTCGTCCGCGACTTCGTCTTCCCGATGATGCGCGCCAACGCGCTCTACGAGGGGCTCTATTTGCTCGGCACCTCGATCGCGCGGCCGCTGATCGCCAAGCGCCAGATCGAGATCGCCCGCCAGGTCAATGCCGACGCCGTCAGCCACGGCGCCACCGGCAAGGGCAACGACCAGGTCCGCTTCGAGCTGGGCTATTACGCGCTCAACCCAGACATCAAGGTCATCGCCCCCTGGCGCGAATGGGACCTGACCAGCCGCACCCGTCTGATCGAGTTCGCGGAAGCGCACCAGATCCCCGTCGCCAAGGACAAGCGCGGCGAGGCGCCCTTCTCGACCGACGCCAACCTCCTCCACACCTCCTCGGAGGGCAAGGTGCTCGAGGATCCGTGGGACGAGGTTCCCGACTATGTCTATTCGCGCACCGTCAATCCCGAGGACGCGCCGGACACGCCGGAGACCATCACGATCGATTTCGAGCGTGGCGACGGCGTCGCGCTCAACGGCCAGGCAATGTCGCCCGCCACCCTGCTCGCGGCGCTCAACGAGCTCGGCCGCAAGCACGGCATCGGCCGGCTCGATCTGGTCGAGAACCGCTTCGTCGGCATGAAGTCGCGCGGCATGTACGAGACGCCGGGCGGCACCATCTACCACCTCGCGCATCGCGGAATCGAGCAGATCACGCTCGATCGCGGCGCGGCGCACCTCAAGGACGAGCTCGCGCCGCGCTATGCCGAGCTGATCTACAACGGCTTCTGGTTCGCCCCCGAGCGCGAGATGCTCCAGGCCGCGATCGACCATAGCCAGGAAAAGGTCGCGGGCACGGTGCGCCTGAAGCTCTACAAGGGCAGCGTCATCGTCACCGGCCGCAAATCGCCCAACACGCTCTATTCGGAAAAGGTCGTCACCTTCGAGGACGATCAGGGCGCCTATGACCAGCGCGACGCCGCGGGCTTCATCAAGCTCAACGCGCTCAGGCTGCGGCTGCTGGGGCGGCGGGACCGATAGGCGGGCTCCCTCCCTTCAGGGGAGGGGAGAAGTCAGATCCGGAACGGCTCCTTCGGCCGCTCCTCCGGGGGCGTCTTGCGACGCATCCGGCAGCGCATGCAGGTGTCATGGCCGGGCTTCTTGCGGCTCCGCTGCCAGTCATGCTGGCGAAGCGCGAAACACCAGACATAGCCTCCGAGTCTCATGCCGACAGGATACCGCGCCACGCCTGGAAACAAACCGGAAATATTTCCAATCCGTCTCTGGACTTAGCTGCCCGCGCCCGGCCGGCCGCGGAAAATGGCCCAGATCGGTTTGATCGATGCGAGAAGGTTTGTCAGGCTTTGCCCAAGCGTCCGCCCTACCCGAGAAAGGCACGGTCATGCCAGGCAACAAGCCGCTTTCGCCGGAGCCCGACAATTTCCCGCCCGCGGATCCTGCCCTGCTCGCAGGAGTATGGGTGACCTCCTACGCCCCGCTCATCATGATCGGACAAGTCGAGAAGCCGCGCCTCGGAGCCGATTATGTCCCTGCGGCCGCGCTGGCGACCTTCACCTTCGGTGCCAGCAACTCGGTGGCCTTGCAGGTCACGCTCAACAAGGGGGGAAGGTTGGGCAGGAAGATCAGTTTCGAGGGCCAGTTCAATCTGCGGCGGAATAGCACGCGTCGCGTCATCGACGGCTTCGTCATTCTCCGCAATCCGCAACTGGGGATCAGGAACACGGTATATGTCGTGCTCCGGGCCCATGACGAGCTCGCCTTCCTCCTGACCCAGGGAGTGCGAACCGGATCGGCGGGCGGCACCTCCCGAAGCATCGAAGAGATCCAGGCCGCGCTTGTCCAGGGCGTGCTGAAGCGCGTGCCGCACGATCTGGTGGTCGAACCTCCTTCGCGGCCTTAGCGCGGGCGCCGGCTAGAGCGCGTCGAAGTCGATCGTACCGCCGCGGTCGAGCGTCTGCGGCGCCTCGGGCATCGGGTATTTGAGGCCGGTCGCGCAGTTGAACAGCACGACCCTGTCCCCCGCCGAGACCAGTCCGCTCTCGAGCGCCCGGCGATAGGCGGCGAGCGTCGCGCCGCCTTCGGGGCAGAGCAGCAGGCCATCCCGCCGCGCCGTGTCGTCAACGGCGGCGAGGATCTCGGCATCGTCCACCGCCAGCGCGCGGCCGCCGCTTTCGCGCACCGCACGCAGGATCAGGAAGTCGCCCACCGCGCGCGGCACGCGGATCCCCGCGGCCACGGTATGGGCATCCGGCCAGCGCTCGGCATGCTCGACGCCTTCGTCGAACGCCTTGACGATCGGCGCGCAGCCGGATGCCTGGACGGCGAACATCCGCGGCCGCTCGGGCCCGATCCAGCCCAAAGCCTCGAGCTCCGCGAACGCCTTCCACATGCCGATCAGGCCCGTGCCGCCGCCGGTGGGGTAGAAGATCGCGTCGGGCAGCCGCCAGCCGAGCTGCGCCGCCAGCTCGAGGCCCATCGTCTTCTTGCCCTCGATCCGATACGGCTCCTTGAGCGTCGAGAAGTCGAACCAGCGGCCCTGCTTCGCGCCCTCGGCGACGATGGCGCCGCAATCGTCGATCAGGCCGTCGACGCGCCAGACGCGCGCACCCTGCATCGCGATCTCGCGCACGTTGATCTCGGGCGTGTCGCTGGGGCAGAACACGATCGTCTCGATCCCGCAGCGGCTGGCATAGGCGGCGAGCGCCGCGCCGGCATTGCCGTTGGTCGGCATCGCGATCCGGGCGATGCCCAGCGCCTTGGCCATCGATACCGCCATCACCAGCCCGCGCGCCTTGAACGAGCCGGTGGGCAGCCGCCCCTCGTCCTTGACGAGCACGTTCGCGCCGCCCGACGCCGGGATCGGCACCAGCGGCGTCTCGATCTCGCCCAGGCTGACGATATCCGCCGCGCGCCGCACCGGAAGCAGCTCGCGCCAGCGCCACAGATCGGTGGGCCGCGCCGCCAGTGTCGCGCGCGGCAAGGCCCTGGCGACGGCATCGAGGTCGTAGCGGACCAGCAGCGGCCGCCCGACGCGCGACAGGCCGTGGATCTGGTCGGCGGGGTAGATCTCCCGGGTCATCGAGCATTCGAGATGTGTGACGAAGCTCGGTCGTTCGGCGGTCAGGTTGATATCGTGCGACATGTCCGCGCCTTAGCGCGGCGATGCCGGGAGGTCGATCAGCGCCGCGGCTGGTCGAGCAGCCCGATGAAGAACGCCGTCACCACCATCTGCAACCCGATGCAGCCGAGCAGCATCGAGGGGATGGTCAGCCGCATCAGCGCCGCCGGATCGAGGTCGGAAAAGCCGCTCGACGCCCAGATCGCGGTCGCGGTGACCGCGCCGCCGATGCCGAGCGCGAGCATCAGCCCGCCCAGGATGCAGGCGCGCTCGACCGAGAACCAGTTGCGCACCCGCCGCATCATCCCGCTCTCGGGCCACATGCCCGCGATCGTGCCGTAGCGCCGCGCCATCACGCTGAGGCCGATCAGCTGCGATCCCATCAGCACCGCCATCGCGGCGAAGATCATCGTGTGCACGCCGAACTCGATCCCGCCGATGCTGACGTCCGCCGGGATCAGCCCGATCACGCCGACCAGCCCGGCCAGCGCCAGCGCCACGCCCGGATAGAGGAACAGGAATTTGGGCGCGAAGATCAGCAGGAAGCGCAGATGCCGCCAGCCGTCGCGCCAGGTGCGCAGGTGCGGCGGCCGGCTGCGCCCGTCGGGCTGCAGCGTGGTCGGCACCTCGCGGATGTCGAGCTTCTCGATCGCGGCCTTGACCACCATCTCGCTCGCGAACTCCATCCCCGGCGCGGTCAGGCCGAGCTCGCGGATGCGCTCGCGGTTGAAGGCGCGCAGGCCGCAATGGAAGTCGCCCACCGGAATGTCGAAGAAGGTGCGGCCGAGGAAGCTCAGCACCGGATTGCCCAGCCAGCGGTGCAGCGGCGGCATCGCGCCGGCCGCGATCCCGCCCTGGAAGCGGTTGCCCATCACCAGGTCGGCGCCCTCGCGCAGCTGGTCGACGAACGGCATCAGCCCGCCGAAATCATAGCTGTCGTCGGCATCGCCCATCGCGACATATCGGCCGCGGGCCGCCTCGATCCCGCCGATCAGCGCCGCGCCGTATCCGCGCGACGGCACGTGCACGATCCGCGCTCCCAGCGCGTTGGCGATCTGCTGCGATCCGTCGGTCGACCCATTGTCCGCGACCAGCACCTCGCCCTTAAGGTCGTGCTCGGTCAGGAAAGCCTTGGCCTTCTTGACGCACACGCCGATCGTCTCGGCCTCGTTGAGGCACGGCATCACGATCGAAAGCTCGATCTCCTCCGCTGGTTGCGGCGGCTGCGATTGCGGCCGTGACTTGCGGATCGCGTAAGAGGGCATGGAAGCTCCTTGGGGTGTCGCGCGGGTGTGCCCCGCGGCCCCCCAAGTTTTGGTTAACGCCGCAACGCAATCTTAAGCCCGCCGCTGCATCAAAGCGGCGTGACCGCCGCCGCCCTCGACGCGCCCTTCCGGCCTGCCATCCCAGCCTGGACGATGCCCAGGCTGCTGCTGGCATTGGCCGTCACGGTGCTGCTGACCGCGGCCTGGACCTTCAAGGACTGGAGCAACCTCTCGCTGCTCCGCCTGCCCGACAATGACGACATGGCGCGCCTCGCCCAGATCCGCGACTGGCTGAACGGCCAGGGCTTCAACGACCTGATGCAATATCGCCTCGGCCCGCCCGGCGGCGCGTCGATGCACTGGTCGCGCATCCCCGATCTCGTCCCCGCCGCGTTGATCCTGTTGCTAACCCCGATCCTGGGCAGCCACGGCGCCGAGGTCGCGATGGTGATCGCCTGGCCGGCGATGCTATTCTTCGCCTATCTGCTGCTCGTCTCGCGCCTTGCCGCGCGGCTGGGCGGCAAGCGGGCGGCGATTCCCGCGCTGATCCTCGCCGCGCTCGCTTTCCCGACGATCAGCCTGTTCATCCCCGGCCGCATCGATCACCACGCGCTGCAGATCGTGCTGACCCTGGTGCTCGCCGACGCGATCGTGGCGCCGCCGAGCTTCCGCCAGGGGCTCGTCGCCGGCCTCGCCGCCGCGCTGAGCTTGGCGATCGGGCTGGAGGCCGCGCCGGAGATCGTCGCCGCGATGGTCGCGATCGGGCTCGCCTGGCTGCCCGGCGGCGACGACCAGGATCGCCGCGCGATCGGCTTCGGCGCGGGGCTGGTCGGCGTTACCGGGGCACTGCTGATCTTCGCCCACCCCCATGTCTGGCCCGAGCAATGGTGCGACGGGTTCACCCCCGCCTCCACCCGCGCCACCATCATCGTCGGCCTTGCCTGGCTGGTATTGGGCTTCGGGCCCGGCAAGATCCGCTGGAGCGAGGCACCGCGCCGGTTCAAGACGCGCCTCGGCGCCGCGGTCCTGCTCGGCGCCTTCGCTCTGCTGGGGCTGGCCAAGGGCTCCTCGGTCTGCCTCGCCGGCCCCTATGGCGCGCTCGATCCGTTCCTCCAGCATGTCTGGATGCGCAACGTCAGCGAGGCGCGCGACCTGTTCTGGGGGCAGGACTTTCCAGCACAGTGGGATCCGAAGCTTGGAATTCACGTGACTTGAAGTCGCGGC